>VOFB01004372.1_pt1 | contig 45853 bp, 65 predicted proteins | sample 5384141 | NCBI WGS metagenome assembly VOFB01 (sample SAMN12384721, study PRJNA508395) | human gut metagenome | isolation source: healthy gut A | host: Homo sapiens | reverse complement strand
TTGAAACATTGATTGCGAACGTCGGTTTCCGGTGGCTGTGTCGATTTATCTTTTGATAAGGCTCGAGGCCAAGCTGGAAACCTTAACAAGTAGTATAAATGAGCTTTCAACTAATATCATCAGTTTAAAAGAGTCAAAATAAGCTATCAAACGGGCGCTTACTTCCCGAGTGCCTGTGCCTCCCCTGCTCTTGTGGGGGAGGTCTATTTATATAAATTTTAGGAGAGTGAAATTATGAAGTATACTATTATGGGCTTTTCCCAAAAGGCCGCGTGCGATTTAATCTAGATTTGATAGATCTTGTTATATTAAGATGGTTTGTCGATTTAAGGACTCTGGCAATATGCGCTGTGCTATTGTTGATGAGGAAAAATATTATTGGGTCTTTTACGAAAAGATTGTGGAAGATATCTGCATTATGTCTATCGGAAAAAGCGCCGTCTATAAAAGGCTGAAAAAAATGTGCGACTCACAAATTTTAAAGAAAAAACTTCTTCATTATGGCGGAAATTATTCTTATTACGCTTTGGGCGAAAATTATGTCCATCTAATCCGTTTCCAAACTGATAAGAAAAATACAACCTCAGCACAAAACTCAATCGATTCAATTCCCCGACCTAATGATTTTAACTACAGTCTCAATGATATAAATCACGCAATCGATAATTTTAATCCCGAAGATAGTGATTTAGATAATGAAGGTAATGATTTTAATCACGACCCTATTGACATGGATAAACACATCGTCGATTTCAGTCAATATCCCCTAGATAAAAATCAAACGTCATAGATTTTAGTCACAATCCCCTTGACAAAACGCCTTATCCCCATGATGAAAATGACGAACAGATAATTAATCAATTAAATAAATCAAATAAATTAAAAACATTCGATGAATCTAGTGCCGAGTTTTTACTTGCTCAGCTTTTGTTCAAGCTGATCAAGAAAAACAATCACAACTTCAAAACTCCAGACCTTAAAAACTGGATAAGTGCATTTGAGCTTATTTTGCATGAGGACAATCGAGATTTTAGGGAGGTTACAGAGCTTATCAAGTGGATTTATCTCGATGATGAATTTTGGTCAAGTTTGGTGCTTAGTCCGTGGGATTTGAGAAAACAATACGACGAGATTCTCGCTCGCAAAAACTACGAAAACGGCAATTTTGCTAGGATATAATCATTGTAATATTATGTTTTAAATTTGAAATAAGGGGAGATTTTATGGGACTTTACAATATTGAGGCCGAACAAAATATTCTCGGTGCGATTTTAATCGATCCTGAGAGCATAACTCATGGCAACGACGTCAACTTTTGCGCTGACGACTTCTTCGTCCCAAAACACACACTAATATACAAATGTATGAAAAAAGCTGTCCGACTCCAACAGCCAAATCGACCCGATAACCTTGGGCAACGAGCTTAAAAAGAAGGCATGCTTGAAAAAATCGGCGGTATGTCATATTTGGCAGATTTGATGACAATCGTCGCATCCACCGACAACATCATCTTCTATATGAAAATTGTCAAGGAGTACGCCGTAAAACGCAGCATCAAAGAACTTTTTCACAAACGACAAAAACTATCCAGACTATGGAGAGTTCCGAGCTTATAAAAGTGTCTGATGATTTGAAGTCGACGATTTTTGGACAATGGCGACATCGAAAATCTCTTTATCGATGCATCCACAATTTCGCTCCAAAACCAAAACACAGGCGCCATCCAGACTGGGTTTATGAGTCTCGATTCGGCGACTGGAAGTGGGCTAAATTACGGAACTTTGTCGATTTTGACAGGTAATCCCGGCTCCGGAAAGAGTACTTTTTAAATCAAGTCTTGGCAAATGCGCTAAGCCTCGGGTTTAATTCCTTTCTCTACTCCGGCGAGCTTACTTACCAAATGATTATGGAGTGGTTTTGTCGAACTGTTGCAAATCCCGAACATCTTGGCTCTTACACACAGCTTTGGCAAATACACCAAAGTCACACAAGAAGGGATTGATTTAATCAGAAACTGGACAAAAGAGCGACTTTTTATATATTCAAAAGACGCCAGAGCCGACGAAATAAATTTGGCGAATGTTATCGAATATCTCGCCATAAGAAAAGACGTAAAATTTTTATCCTCGACAACTTGATGACTCTAGAATGTAGCGGTTCTGGACAAATACGAAAAACAAATAATCGCCGTAAAAGCATTGAAAAACCTAGCAAAAAATACGACCTCGTCATAATCCTAGTCGCCCATTCCAACAAAAGCTCGCTTATGAATAGAGAGCCGCACGTTTTTGAAATATCAGGAGCAAGCGAAATCCCAAACTTGGCGAACTACGTATTCAAAGCATACCGCGATACCGAAAAAGTCAGTAACCTACATAGACATACTAAAAACAGAATTACCGGCATAGTAAAACACAAACTCTCAATCATTCGACAACAGCCGCAAGCGATTTTACACCCAAGGCGAATACGAACTTAAAAAAGACTTTGGATATACCCCTGTCTGGACCCAAGACAGCTTTTGCTAAAATTTATATACCTTAAGGAGGTATTTTTATGAATTCAGTTATATTAATAGGAAGGCTGACAGCTGATCCAGAACTTAGATTTTTTAACACAGGCACTGCAATCTCAAAATTCACAATAGCAATCGACCGCAGCTACAGAAAAGATAACCAGGCCGTAACCGACTTTATCCCTGTTGAAATTTGGGGCAAAAAGGCGGAATACTGCGCAACTTATATCGAAAAAGGTTGCCTCGTTGCAATCAGCGGCAGTCTCCACATCGACCGCTTCATCGACTCAACAGGCAACAACAGAAACTACGCCAAAGTCGTCGCCAACTCTATCATGAAACTCAACACGCCTAATAAGAATAATGGTGGCAACGAAATAAATAGTAGCGAAACTACTGTTACAAATAGTGGTGGCGATGTAACTAATAGCGAGACTACTGTTGCAAATACTAATATCGGTGGAACTGATAGCGAAATTGGCAATCAATCTAATAGTCAATCTACTAGCAGCGATGTCACAAATAGTCAGACTTCATCAAGCACTAATTCTAGCACTACATCTAATAATCCAACTAATAATTCAGAACTAAGCGACGACCCGACTTCTAACTTGACAGCTTGTACTGATGATGATCTTCCATTTTAAATAATTAATTTATCATTTTAACTCAATAATCCTCTGCTATTTTAGCAAAGGATTTATCGTTAATTATCTACAATTTTAAAGGAGGAATACCATGTTAAACAAGCCAACTGTCATTGAAAAATGGCAGAAGAAAAACAAATTCGGCAGACCGGGCACTCCCTAACTGCCAAGAAAATCGCCATTCACTACACTGGCAAAGCTGATGTAGAGGGCCTAAAAACTGTTTCATATTTCAACAATGTCGTGGCAAATGGCTACAAAGTCAATGGCAAGTACATCTACGCCTCATCGCATTACGTTATCGACCTCGATGGCACAATTTATCAACTTATTCCGACAAACGAAATATGTTATGCGACAAATAGTGCAAACTCGTACGCAATCGCAATCGAAGTTGCCACAACAGGTTCAGACAATCACTACACAGATGCAACCTACAAAAAGCATGGTCCATCTATGCGCGTGGCTCTGTCAATATAAAGGGCTAAATTGTAAAACAGACATCATCACTCACACCGACGTCGTCGGCAAATCATACAAACTTTGCCCAATATATATGGTCAAAAAATCCAGACAAAATGGCGCAATTTAAGTTAGATTGTTGGAATTTGAAAGCTGGCAAAATAAATGTCGACGATATAATAAACTGCACAGCTCTTACACAAATCCCAAAATTAATAAAAATCATCCAAGATGTAAACTACCACAAGACCCCTGACTTCAAATCATCCAGCGTCGTCGGAGTCGCAAAAACTGGCGAAGTCTTCACAGTCGACTCCCCTAATAAAACGAAGCGACACAAATATGTATAAGCTGAAATCAGGATACTTCATCACAGCAAGTACGAAATATGTAAAAAAATATCGTTAAAATCGTCAGAAGATGTTTTCTATAAAATACAAACCCCACCCCAGTTGCTATAATAAGTAAACAAGGTTCTACAACAAGTAACCATGCCCCCATAATAAGTAACTTAGGTGGGATTTTAATTTTTTATAAAGTTATTCATCACAAACTTGTTAAATAGAATAACAATGCTCTAATATTTCTTACTTAAACCTTAAACTCGCACAATCATACTCAACCATTTGATGTCCAATGGTTGAACACGATTATGCAATTAATACACCAACACTATCTCTTCACGACGTCATGCTCCAGCATCAATTCATAAACGACATCAACAATTTCCTTCGCATCCTCGATAAACTCCCTCACCGTATTAATATGAATCGGCTTTTTCTCGGCATTTTCGTGAAACATATCAAACTGGTGGGCGATGCAGTTTCGTCTTTCGCAGAGGCGGTTCATCCTTTCTTTCAGCTTGATTACTCTTTCCTTTCTCTCGATTTCCTCGCCGTAGATTTTGTTCGCAATTTGGTACATATGCAGCCCGATCATGTTCATCGCCTTTTCAATCGAGTCGTAAGAAATCAGCGAAATCTTGCTGTATTCGTAGTTGATAAACTCGATAAACCAGGAGTCGTCCTTCTCTCCTTTTAACACGCCCAAAATCGTCCCAAGCTTGATGTTTAGATTTTTATAAGGTTTTGTCTCTTGCCATATTTCGTCATACATCTGCATTATGCCGAATTGAGTAATTTCGTGAAAATAAAAGTCGAGCGAGCCACCTAAAAACACAATTTGGGAGCGCAGGATATAGTCTATTTTCTCCCTATCCTTGCTTTCCAACAAGTCAATCGTCTTAAACTGCTCCTCGATGTCTGAGATGCTATCCTCAAAATGCTTTTTAATCTCATCTAAGCTAAACTTCACAACTTCAGGTTGGATTTTATCCCTTGTGTTTAACTTCCTTTGGGTTAAATTTAAATTTCGCTGCTTACCAGACTTCATCTCACAACACCGCCATTGTTTTTAAAAATAGGAACAGCTCCATACCTTCCCATAACATACCCCTTGGCGATATTTTCATCTGCTCTAATATTTTTAATCTCAACAAGGGAATACAACTCGGTCGCCCTATCTTTTCCCAGCTGTGCAAACCAAATCTGGTCATTTCTAAACAAATTCAAGCCAAGCAGACTTATATCGTGGCTTGTGAAAATAAGCTGGGCAGAGTTGTTCGGAAGATAGGTGTTGAATAAGTTGATAATTTTATAAGAGACATTTCGGTGAAGGTTTAACTCGATTTCGTCCACAATCATCACCTTCCCATTTACAAAACTCTGCACCATAGGGAGCACGAGGTCAAACAATTTGTTGATTCCCGTCGACTCCTCATAGGCCAAATCAGTTTCAAACTCATCGTAAACCACTTTTACCCTTGGCCCCTCGTCCCCATCTTCAACTCTAATATCCTTTATATCGCTGTCCAACTCGTTAAAAACAGAGATGATCAACTTCCTCATCTCCTCATTTTCCATCATGGCCCTAATGCAGTTTTCCCTTTCGCTTTTTTTCCTCCATATTATGTATGACAAGATGTAACTTAAAAAACAAAATGCATCACTTATCTCACAAATGCCACTTTTATTTCCAATACAAGACAACAACAGCCTATTATCGCCAAGCTCGTCTTTAATTATCTCCAACAACACCTTATTTTCCTCAAATTTTTCACCAAGACAAATTTCTCCTTCCTCTCTCTCAAAAACTTTCACAATTTCTTCGCGCTCACGCGCAAAATAATATAAATACTCCTCACTCACCAAATTGTTTCTTAACACAAATCCATAAGCATATCTAACATCGCCCATTATAAATTGTATATTAAATTCGCTTTTTTCATCCTGAGATGCCATCTTGTGACGAGGTTGTTTCAACACCTCCCCAGCCTTTTTCTCACAACTTTTAAGCACCAAATCCCTCACAAATCCAATCGCCTTAAAAAGGTTGCTCTTTCCCGAACCATTTGGCCCATAAATCACAGACGTATGCAAAACCCTAAAATCGCCAAACTTCCTTAAAAATTCCTCGTTTTTACTATCATCCGTCGCAATAGCCGAAAAAGTGACCTTTTCCTTAATCGACTTAAAATTGCTGCAGGAAAACTCAAGTAACATGACTTATGCCTCCTTATTCATAATCATCATCAAAATCGTCATATTCAAAATCATCAGCATCCTCATCATACTCATTTGGATATAACAAATCCTTCATATCGTCGAGTTCCTCACGCAACTCAATAAGCTCGTCCTTAGAATATTGTCGAAGTTCCTCATCATATTGGTTAAAATCCTCAACAATCCCCTGAATAATCTCCTCCCTAGTCTCCCAAATCTCCTCCAACTCTTCCTCAGAATAATCCATAAGTTCCTCCTCATCTTGCTCACAATAATCTAAAAGCTCTTGTATCATTTCTTCCTTAGTCATAACAATCCTTCCTTTCAACATAATCAAATTTGCACTTTTAATTTATAATTTCCTTAAAATTTCAAAATTTATAATTGCATATCTTTCTCATATTTTGCATAGGTTTTATATATTTATGCACACGTTTCAAAATAAAAATAGCAAGAAACTTTTCAGCTCCTTGCTATCGATTATTTATTCGTAATTATTTAACTTTATTATTCATCCTCATTTATCAACAATATTATTTCTATTGATGAATCTCTTATCCTTATTCTTAGCTTCTTCACGCTTTTTCTTTAAAATTTGATCGACTCTCCTTCTATTAAGATTAAAAAGTTCGCCAATCTGTTTTGAAGTCATTCCGTTATCACGAGATTTTACAATTTCTGCATCTCTAAGATACTTATAAACTGTCTTCTTGCTTGGAACATATACATAATAAGAACCATAATTTTCGATAAACAAAAGTATATTCTTCACAGTATTTTCACTTATAATATAGACATTTCTTTCTTTTATTTCATCCAGGAAAGCATCATACTTAATTGTCGAAAGTAGATTTCTCTTGCAAAGTATCTCTGCAATTATAGTTGTTATATTTTGCATAAGTTACCTCCTTTAAACATCACTTATTTTGCACTTCACAACCACATTAGTTATCAAAATTCCTTACTCTCACCAAATTATTTAAGATTATATAGCTTTTTATCTACCCTTCTTTCTAATAAAAAATATATCACTTAAAATACTCATAAACAAATTATTTTAAATAAAAAGCGGCCACCTTCATTAATATAATAGTACCACAATTTATTGAATTTTCATTATTTTCCGTCAATTTTTTTAATACTTTCGTACGACATATTCCTATTAATATCTATAATAATTGATAGTCTTATATAAAATAATACATAAATTGATATATGTTTATAAAACTAAAAACTTACTTTGTATATTATTTGATTTCTAATTAAAATGCCCCATCATAGCCCCTATTTCGACAGTGCATTTCATGACGCAAAAAAGGCCAGAACTTCTATTCCAGCCTTTTATCTTACTCCCAACCGTGCCATGGAGCAATTTCGTATTTATATCTTTGTACTAATTCCTTACTTCCCACAATCATAGGTTCCAAATCCACTTGACAGCAATTATCCGTATAACTTATTACAACATCAGTAACTTCATACTCGTAAATATTAAACTCGCCGTATAAACTGTCGCTTATAAAATCCCCTTTGTGAGGGATTACATCACTCTCGATTGTTTTGACAATATTCGCAAATTCATCTATTTCTTTGCTTCTTTCGTTTACTAATATTCCTTGTGATAATGTTATTTTCATGGAATGCCTCCTTGTTTGTTTTCAGACTACATTCTACAATTCTACATTAAAGGAGTTTTTTCCTTTTTTTTGTGGTATTTTTTTGATTGTGGGGTGAGTAATAATACCAATTAATTAATAAACTTTTCTAATTAGCAAACATTTCTTTGTCAGTATACTTTAGCAAGTAAGTTCATCCTTTTTCTCTATTGCTTCTTTAACAGATACTTCTATATATTATTTCCTTATTTATATTATTTTTTAACATATTCTTGTAATCATTAATAGAAAAATGAATACTGATAAAAATATCCACTAATTTTATTGCTAAAATTTAATAGACTATAAATTTATATAAGTTTATAATCCTTACTTAATAAATTAGGTATATCATCTCTTTTACCTAAATCATAAATGCTTTTTGCTTTTTCTATAGCATTAATTGATTGATCTATTGTCATAAACATCGAAGTCTGCTGTGCCACATTAATTAAGTTTGAATTTTCTAAAACTTCATCTGATATTTCTTTTGAGAAAAAATATATCTTCAGAGTATAAAAATATAATATAATTAACTAAAGCTAATTTATCTTCATGTAATAATTTATTAAATTGTTTATAAAATTTTCTATATCTTTTATGCTTTGAATCTATAAACATAATAATAACACTACTATCTTTCAACGGAAAAATACATATATGTAAATCTTTCATACGATGTTCTTCTTTAGGGCAATATATATCATTTATTATATTTCCTTCTAAATCAGTGACTAAGGCTATACTACTTTGAAAAGCTATAGGGACAACATAATCTAATTTTTCATAATAAAATAAATAATATTCCCCTTCCCAATTTTTTTTACTTTTTAATCTTTTAGCTTTTTCAAAATCTTGAATATCTTCTTTTAAATCCATTTTTTCAACTTCTTGCATAGCATCTCTAAGCCCACCCATGTGAGGTGCCTCTTTTGCAACTATGTCATATAAATAATATTCATTTAATCTTTTACTTATTTTTTTAAATTATTTTTCATAGCTATTTGTGCAAGCATTTTAGGTGTAGGTTCTTTATTATAGTTATCAGGATTTTCATATTCTTGAAATATCTTTCCGTCACATTCTCTACATATAAGTTGAAATGTTCCTGATTTATTAACACCCTTTTCATAATCTATAAACGGTATATTATTTAATTTATTTGAATAATATAAATTTCCATCGGTCGCTATATTTTTCAGACAAAAAGCCGGAATCGAATGTGAGTTGCAAAAGCTACTCTTTTCTTCTTTACAATAAAAACATTTTTCTAACTTTGCTTCTTTTCTAGCTGTTGATAAAAATTTATTTAATTTTTTCTTATATTCAATTGCAATTTCTTTAGGCATCTCATCAATTATATCATTATTCATTCCTACTTTAAGAAAATCAAAATCTTTTTCCATAATATCATCTCCCTGTATAAGTATAAAATTTTTTTACTATATATAGAAACTTCCCTATAATTAACATTTCATAAGGAAGTTCCTATATCCGTAAATTACTTAGTGCCTAACTTTATTTTAAATATCACATAAAAATCCCTAAGTTTACATCAATAGTCCATTTAATATTTGTTGTAAAAAGTATTTTTAAATCGAAAATACTCATAAAAAAATACTAAACCAAAACTTAATCCACATAATATATAAATACAAATTAATATACTATTTGAATAAATAAAGCATCCTATTTCTGCAATAGCAAATATAAAACTTATCATAGATAAATTCCTTGCCATGCCATATATAGCTAAAAATACAAATGCTGTTGAGTAAATCTCAGGATTATTCTTCTCTACATAGCAAATTAATGTCCTTATATCCTTAGAGTTATAGTCAACATTAAAATATCTTCTATATTCTCCTTGAAATGAATTATATAACTCTAGACTAACTACTTCCTTCAATTCTAGCTTAGATTTTAAAAAATACTATATTTCTGAAAATACTATTTTCTATTACAAAATAACTTACAGAAGATATTATATGACCTAGGCAATACCCAATTAATATAACTAAGATACTATAAATTGCTTTGTTATATTTAGCTAAACTTTGTAATATGACAATAAAATTTAACTCTTGGCATATATTTTGATAAAAACATATGCATACAAAAGTAAAACCAACCCAGGAACTAAGTATCCAAAAAGTCATATAAAGTTGCCTTTATTCCTAACTTATCCATTGTTACCTCTTTCCTCTAACATAGCTTTTTCATTTAATTTTCACCATTGATTTATTTATATTATCCAATAAATCTAACCCTCTATTGTTATATAAATTAATCTCTGAATCACTTATATCAAATTTAAATCCCCAATCATCTCCTTTATATTTATGCGTTATTCCACGCTTATTTTTCGATGAATATATTTGTTTGTTATACTTCAAAACTTCTTTAACTTATTTGGAAAACAAGTTATCGTTAATATAATATTTTCTTTCATGTCTGGTATATTTCGTTCTAGATATATGTTTACGTCTTCTGAATGTCCTATGATGAAAAGTACTTCTGGATATGATGTTGAAGTTTTAAAAGGAAAAGTCTCCAAAACTATAAATTTATTAGTTTCTTCAGTTTTTATTGCATATAACTTAAAAATATCAAATATATATTCAATACGGTGATTTAAGCTATCTTCTTCTGATTTGCAAAGTAAATATCTCATTGATTATCCCCCCTACAAATAACATCCTCTTGTAGTAACATGTGTGTCTTTTGATGACAATTCAATATCTCCATCTTTTTCGTATTTTTTATATTATAACCTGTACGTGGTAGGTCCTTTGATCCCCGTTTGTAGCCCCTGTATTGTCAGAAACTATATAAATAACACTATTGTCATTACCCTTAGCTTCAAATATTTTTTCAGCTTGTACCAATTTTCCATGGTGAGGCAACTGTATATACTTATATGATTCTACTTTATCCTCAATAGCTGCAAAACTTGAATCACCACTTAGCAATAATTCATTATTACCTATTTTTACTGAAACTTGTACACTAGCTGCATTGACAATTGTTTCTCTATCAATAGTATCCCCTTGAGTGGTATCTAAAGCTTTTGCATTAGCTTCTAAAAAATACTCTTTACTTGGACCCACAATAGTTACATCATCTATAACCTTTTTTCCAACCTTCATTTCTTCTAATAAATCTTTGTTTCCTAATTCATTTATATTGTCATACATTTCTGTGATTTGTTTTTTTAGTTTTTCTCTATTTTTTCTACCATCATCAATTATATCTAGAATTTCATCTACATATTTTAATAACAATATAGTAATTACTTTTGAAACTCTTTTATTTTCTATAAGATATGGTATACCATCAAAATGGTCATCATCATTATGTGATAACACAACAACACATTTTTCTATACCTCTTTTATCCATATATTCAATAACTCTTTTTTGCATGATCTATACAACCACAATCAAATAGTGCTATCTCTTTACCATTGTCTATGATAAAACAGTCACCATAATTAACTTTTGGATCTTCATAATTTTTTGCACTTAGTGCTATTATTTTCATATAAATTACCTTCCTTTTTGTTTTTTATTCCTACTTGGAATTATTAATTAATACATTGCAGATATATTATATTTATATCTGCTTTTAATTTGCATTCAATTATACTTCAAAATGTATCTGATATGACTAAATAAATTTGTCTATTGCATTTAAGGTAATTTTATATTAATATTTAGTATATACCGTATACATTTCGGTAAAATCACGTTTTTGACCAAAGTCACACCTTTGGTTATTTTTTTATTTAAATTTTGGAATTGCTCCGAAAACACCTTTAAGATATTTTTCACTAATATTATCATTTTTTTTCTTATATTCAAGAAATCACTCAATCTTAGAAGTTTGCTTTCTCCATACTCATTCTTGTCCATAAACCATACTTGATCTCTTCTACATTCTTCTAATAATAATGTATTATGTGTAGAACATATTAACTGAGCATTTTTAGGATTAATAGAAGTATCATTAAATAACTTAATAATAAATTCTACTACTAATGGATGCAATCCATTTTCTAGCTCATCTATAAACAAAACTCCTCCTGTATCTAGAGCTTCAAATATAGATGGTAAAATACCAAATAATTTTACTGTACCGTTTGATTCATATTTTAAAAACGGCAACTCAATCTCTGAAACTTTTCTATGCTCTTTGTAAACATCATGTACTGAACTTACATCTACCCTAATATTTTTTATAATAACATCTTTACTTTGAAATTCATCATCCTCATCAACAGGAATGTCGCAATTCTCCTTTAACTCAATAATTAAGTTCTTTAATGTTGGGTCTACAGACTTTAATATATCTAAATATCTGTGAATAAATTCCTCACTTGTATTTTCTTCATTAAAGCGGGTATTTCCATTCATATTAGCCATATTAATAATATCAATTCCCATTATTTCATTTATTATCTCATTAGCCAATTTATTGTTCAAAAAAGTGCAGCCATAGCCAAGCAAAGTGAATTTTCCCTAACTACATTCACATTTGGTTTAAATTTTGCTAAGTCTGATCTAAGGATTATATCTTCAAAACTTGGAGATGTCCTCTTTATCAATACCTCCTTTCTTTTATTTTTCTTTGTTAATAATTCACTAATTATTTTTCCATCAAGTATCTCAAATTCATAGCTATACAGCATTTCATCAATAATAACATCTATACCAAATAAAGTTGGTTTAAATTTACTATCGCTATCAAATTTAAAATTTTCTATCGGTGAATTTAACTCTTTCTTTATAATAGGAACTTCAAGAATTTTATTACTTTTAGCTCCTATTACAGTTGACATTACTATTGTTTTTCTTAATTTATTTAATGCTAAAAAATAAATTTGTTTTACCTGAACCATTAGCTCCATATATGTAGGTAACTTTATTGTATCTGCTATCCCTACATTCAAAAGTATTAGTTTTTTATAAGTTCTTTTCTCGATGAATTACATAACGTGGTTATATATACTTCATCTTTGAATGATGCAAAGTTAGAAACTCTAAATGATTCTAACATGTTCACACCCCTTTTAATTATTTTTCTAACTTTATTATATCCATAATATTCCATAAGGTCAACTGGTTATTTCTTTTTTTTTGCTATTTTTTTGCAAAATACATGTTTAGCATATTGAATTTTTGTATTATTTTTAAATTATTCAATATTTTTTCTTCATTTTTATGGACTAATAATGCAATAACTCAAAATTAATAAAATGAATACTGATAGTAAGAAAAAGTGATAAATAAAAAAGGATTTTTTTATTTTATGTCGAAATTTTAACTAAATTCATATAAAACAGAGGTGATTTATTATGCAAGATAAAAGTATTAATTCTAGATCTAAACATAAATGTATTAATTGTGGTAGAGATTGTGAGTTACATAACCTTAATATATCAATAAGTATACCACTAGAAACGCCCATAAATACATTTTTTAAATATAAAAATTATTTAGAAGAACATAATGAAATTGGTAATTTAGAGATGAAAATTTGTAGCAATTGTGGAATGTATCATATTTATAAAGATGCTGAAGAAATATATCCAGGGTTATCAGATATACCTATTCCACATGAAAAGATGCCTGAAAGTGTTAAAAAATCTATAATGAAGCAAGGGAGGTTTTTCCAAAGTCTCCTAGGGCCTCTACAGCTTTTACTTAGATTAAGTTTACAAATATTATGTAAAGAACTTGGAGAAGAAGGCAAAAATATAAATAATGATATACATAATCTACACCAAAAGGATTAAATCAAAAAATTATTAACTCATTAGATATAGTAAGAGTATTAGGAAATGAAGCTGTACATCCAGGTGAAATTGATCTAAGCGATGATAAAGAAATAGCATTAAATTTATTCGATATTATGAATAGTATAATAGAAGATACTATTGCATCTCAAATAAGAAATAAAAATATAGAAAAAATATATAGTAGTTTGCCAGAATCCAAAGTAAAAGCTATAGAAAATAGAGATAAATAGGTATTTTCATTAATTTAAAAACCTCCATGCTCAACTCCATTTTAGCAAGAGGTTTTTATTTTATATACTTCTTTTATATACTTCAATTTTTCAATGTATATTTTCTAAACATTTTCATTCTAAGTATATACTCAAGAAACTACTTTTAATTTATTTCATGTACCCAAATTGAGTTTGTAATTCCTGTTTCATACGTTCTTTTTCTTAAATAGAATACTCTCTCCATTTTAAACACGGTCCGTTATAAATAGGATGTTTTATTAAATTTTCTTTATGCTTTTCCTTATATTCTTCAGTTGTACATATAAATTTTGCAGGATTACCTGCAAATATACTACCTTTTAACATCTTTTGTAACAACACTACCTGCCCCAATAATGGAATTTGAACCTATTCTCACATTGCATAATATTGTCGAATCATGCCCTATATAAACATCATCTCCAATATCAACAATGCCTATTTTATGTATACCTATTTACATATTCAGTACTTGTATCATGTGCTATAATTTTAACATTACTAGAAATGCATACATTATCACCAATAGAAATTAACTATGGGAATAGTGCATCAAAAGGATAAACAGAATGATTTCTTAAATTTGTTCCTACCTTTAAAGCCTTGAGATACTAAAAAATCCATTTCTGCTTTTTCTGTAGATACTCTCATCAGTATTCTCCTAATAAATTTAAAAACCAATTACTTCACCTCAATTATATATTTTAATTTTTATATAATATATAAATTAATTATAAAAATATCAGATATAAATAACATTCATTTATAATATAAGCTTTATTTCCATTTTATATTTTCCTTTTTTATCTTAGCTGGATAACCAGCTATAATACAATTTTCTATATTAAACTTTTTAGTAACTATACTCCCATACCCAACTACGCAATTATTTGGTATATATGAACCTTTTAATAAAGTTACTTCTGCACCTAACCATACACCTTGTCCTACAAAAAAATACTTTTTATTTTGATTGATAATATCTTTTTTTATCGTTATATATAATATGTCCATCTCCATCATTTAATGTACAATTCCATCCAAGTAGAGCATTATCACTTATTTTTATTCCTTTTTTACAAAACACTTTACAGTTTGCATTTAAACTTACTTGATTTCCTATTGTTATAATTCCATTATTTATAGCTTTTAAACAACACCCCTTAGATATATCAACATATCCATTAAATATTATTTGTGATTTTCCATCTGTACCAAAATAATTTTTTGATCTATCACTCATTAAACCTTCTGAACCATTATTAATGCCTATCATAACCATAGCCATACCTATATTATTGCTATTTATTTTTTATAGTATTTTTATTAATCCCCTCTATTTTAGTTCTATTCGAAATAATAATAGGTAATTTACAAACGGTTTTAAAATTAAATATTTTAAAATTTACATAGAGTGTTTTTGGTAGATTTTTCATAATCATCTTTATTAATTTATAATCCATACTCTGCCATCCTCCTATAAGAACATTTTAATACTCTAAATACAAAATAAATTGATTCCAAAATGTATAATTACTTCTAATTTACATATAATTTATTCTCCTATAATAAATTTAAATGTAGTTTTTCTTATCATAAAGGATATCAATAGCGATAATATTCCCAAAATACCAAAATTAACAATAATCATAATCAATGGATTAATATTAGAATATAAGAAAAAGTTATATAAACTAAAGGGGAATGAAATAAATATATACCAAAGCTATTTTTTCCTAACTTATCTAAAAACTCATTTGTATTACTAGAAATTAATTTAAATAAATTAATAATTGTTAGTGTCCTAATTCCCAAACTTAAAGCTAATCTAATCTGGTTATCTAATCCGCAATAAATTAATCCAATAATATTAATTAATATAAATGTCATTGTAAGAAATTTATTATTATAAATAGGATTAAATATACTTTCATACTTGTTTAAAAAACTCCTAATGCAAACCAAATAATGTATGAATACGCTGACATTAGTGGTGGGTATGTAAATGCAATTTTATAACCTAAAAAATATAATATAATTGAAATAGCAAAAAAATCTCCTCAGATTTTTCACATATACGAGGAATCTTTTCAACTATAAATAATATTAACTCTGAGATTATAAAAATTAAAAATAGCGCAGGTAAATACCATAAATGTCCAACATCAGATACTTTTAAAAATTATGTATAAATATATCAAAAAATGATTTATTTATATATCCTGGATAATTAATTAACTTTCTTATTGGAAGTAAATAAAAAATTCCCACACAAAAAAAACGGTATAATTAATCTTTTAAACTTTTTTATTATAAAATTTAAAAAATGAGGATCTTCTTTATGTGAGTAATAAAAAAGATATCCTGAGATAGCAAAGAATAATGGCATAGGAATAATATCTATTATTCTTTTTGAAGTAATCTAAAAATATTACTTTATTTGATGTTTGATATAAATTCCAAGATGATGAATAAATTATTATACTATGTCCTAAAACAACTAAAATAATAGCTATCACCCTTAAATTATTAATCTTATTTGATTTATTTTTACTATTTACATTACTTTTTATCTTTCCCATATCCCCCTCAATTTTTAATATAATTAATAAATTTGTCAATAATATAGCAATAGCATCTATAATTTGATAAACTTATTTTATATTATAATAAAATTATAAATTTATTTTAATTCTATTTCTTTTAAGTATTTCAAACACTTTTCTAATTAAACTTATTAGATATTTAAACTCTTCATTTCTAAAAATAATATTAAATATACTATATTAGGTATAAAAGAACATATAATACACTTTATTAATATAGACATTACTAAATTACCACTTATAAATTTACATAAAAATGCACATATTACTACATTAATAATCATAATTATCAAATATTTAAAATATTTCGAAAAATACTCAATAGGCTTCTTAAAAAAAACCATGTTTATAAACAATATATGGATCATACCATAGATTAGTAAGCAATCGCGCTATAAATGTAGCTAGTAATATTCCAAATAGACCATATTTATATCCCAGTAATACTGAAAATATAATATTAAATAGCGCCGTAAAAACCTGCATATATTTACCATATTTAAACAATCCTAATGTCTGTTTAAATGTCCAGACTGCATTTTGCATACCTACAGTATAAAAATTAAGTCCTATAACAAAAGGTATTTCAATCCCTAATACATAACTTTCTCCAAAACATAATTTTACTAAATCATTTGATACACATAAAATTCCAATCGATGCCCAACTAAATATCCAGAAATTCATCATATTTAAAAACTTAAACATAGAATATTGTCTTTCTTTTGTTTCAGTTACATTATAATTTCCTATACTAGCTGTAAGTCCATTAAAAATTTGATTTAACAAAGAATTTAATGTTGTAGTTAATAAGGTATAATTAGATGCCATACCAGTAGTAGCAAGCCCATTAAAAAATGTAGTTATAATGTTATCTGTACTATTTACTAATAGTCCTGATAATTTATAAACCGTTAAATCCTTTATATTCCTAAATAATGATTTTCTTTCATTTTCTCTTAATGGATCTATATCTTCTTTTTCTTTTATATACGGAAACTTTTTAACTGCTATATGTGAGATTAATATATTATAAATAAAAGTGCCTATTGTTTGTATTAATAAATAACCTATATACTCTCTTGTTATAATTAAATAAATCATTTGGACTATACTTTGAATAATTGTAATAATATAGTTTAAACCTCCAACAATATAATTTTGTTGGGCTGCTATAATCAATGAACTCTTATAACTAAAAAAATATGTACTTGCTGTATTAAATAAATATATAAAGTAAAGTAAATAAATACTCTCTTTTATATCTGGTGTATCTCTTATTATAACATTTAAAAATGGTATTAAAATTAATCCAATTACTGCTATAAAAATTCCGATTGTCCTATATGCTTTTCCATAAAAATCAACTAATGATGCTATTTTTTGTTCATCATTTTCTGCTAAAGGCTTGTATAATGCATATACAACTGCACTACCTATTCCTAATTCAGCAAGTGAAAGCATAGAAATTATATTTGTAAAAAGACCGCTAATGCCCAAATAATCAGCTGCTAAACATCTTACAAATACCATCCTACAAATAAATCCTAAAATAGTATTTACTATATATCCCCCTAATCCTGTAGCAATATTTAATACTGAGTATTCAACTCTTGACTTTGCCTCCATAATTAATCAGTCTTTCCAAAACAACAACTTATTTAAATTGTTGTTTCCATAAATCTATTTTTTCTTTTGGTAAATTTATTTTAGTTTTAAATGATGATAATATCATATTTTCTAATTCACCTTTTACATTTTCTCGATAAATTATAGGTAACCCTGTATCTTTAGATATTGCTTCTGCTCTATTATCAATTGATATAACTATACTTCTATGTTTATATGCCATTGCTCTTATGCCTGCATGAAGTCTAGTTCCAATATAATCAAGATCTTTATGCTCACTTAAAAACTTATCATAACTTTCAAGTCCTATAGAAACTATATTTAATTTATCTTTATATCCTAATTCCTCTAAATACTCATAGTCATCTTGTCCTTGAATCCATATACTAACATTTTCATAATTTTTTAATAAGTATATCTAACATAATAGAATCATTTTCCTTATCTCTACTATAGTCAGTTATTGTACAGATAACATATTTTGCTTTGTCTGTAGGTATTTCAGAACATAATTTTTCATCTAGTTTCCACATAGTTGGACAACTCGTATTTACAACATTTTTATACCTATATCTTTTAAACATTGTTCTGTAAAACTATCTCTAACTGAATGAATTGCATCTTGTGCCAACATATATTTTAATAATTTTTTAGTATAATTAGTAAATTTATTATTTTTTTAGAAGCAAATCCCACTCCCATTAATACAATTTCATTATAATTTTCTATATTGTTAGGTATTTTCCATAATCCATAACTTTTCATATCACCAGACAATATATTAGTTCCGCATACAACCTTTTTATCTATATTTTCTATAGATTTTATTTGTTCATCAGTTGGATATGTGTGAGTTGGTATATGGACAAAATCTTCTACTGATATATTATCTTTTAAAATATTTATACAGTTCTCCATAATAATGTTGTCACCCGAGTTATCACTATTCATATATGTATCAAAAATAGCAATTTTAGATGAATCATACTTTCTTTTTAATAATTTTTTCTTTAATATTGCCTTGTATAAATCACGATATTTTTTAAATTTAAAATTTTTTCATGTATATTACTAGCTGCCTTTTTTACTAGTCTTAGAGGTAATTTAGTAAATAGCTCCTTTATACTATATTTTTCAAACACACTTTCCAAAATCAATATATATCTCCCTAACTTCTTTCCATATTTTTATAGATTTCTCTTTCATGATCCATTGTATTCTTTATTTTTTCATCTAACCATGACGCTGTAAAATGATGAATTGAATATGTATCATTAGTTATATTTATATCACCTGTCATAAAATTCTTAGGACATAATACTTTGGAATTATAAACAATAATATCATCTAATTTTTGAGTATTATTTTCTCTTTTTAGACCATTTTCACATAATACTTTCGTTGTATAATGTGGTGATGGTAGCATATTTAATTCACCATTTTTATCATAAAAATGCATATTATTATAAAAATCTCTCATTTTTTTATAATATTATTTTTAGGTTTTGCACCAAAACCTTGTCCACAATTTACATAAAGTTCTTCTGTTCCTGTATTTTCAAAACCAATAAAATGCTTCTTGTTCTAATAAATCATCAAAACTTTTTATTAACTCGACATCTGTATCTAAATATATTCCACCATAATTATATACAATATCTAATCTAGCATAATCAGGTACAAATCCCCATTTTTTTGATTCATATGCTTCTTTCATATATTGATTTTTGTAAAATCATAATTATTTTCATTCCATTCTATTATCTCATAATCAGGACAATATTTTTTCCAACTCTCTATACAATATTCTACTGATTTTGGTTTTTGTGATGTTCCAATCCAACAGTAATGTATGATTTTAGGTATCCCTTTCACACTCTATTCCTCCTTATTAGTCTCTAGTCATAATCTTATCTGGATTTTTTTACTAACCTACTTTTTATTTTGCTTATAAACCGTTTAATAAAGAAAATTATCCCTGTATCAATCAAGTCATAAACACAAATTGTATATATATCCACAATTTTAGTACTAAAATGTAGTTCTAAAAATTCAAAATTCTTGGACTTCTTAATTTTGTTTTTATATAACTATATTTATAAACAAATTTTTTTGAATTTTTTTCATCTATCCAGCTACCTGCATAATGATGAATAAATTTACTAGTATGAATATTCGGATGTAAAAATATTATATTATCATATACTTGTGTTGATGCATCTCTTTTAATTTGAGGTATTTTCTGTACTATCCTCAAAGTATTTATCTTAGGACATCCTGTTAAATCTATTTTATTATCAGGTTTATAAAATTTTCGTTCCAAATAATCATCTAGTAAAAATTTCACAACCTCATTACCTTTTTTCAGCACCAAAACCTAATCCAGTATTTATATACCTCTCAGTTTCCCAATTAAACCATGCATTATATTTCAATAAATCCTCAAAACATGAAACAACTTCTACATCTGTATCTAAATATATCCCACCATATTTATAAATTATGTATAACCTTGCTACATCTGATACAAATGCATATTTTTTTGCTGCATATGCCTGTTCAGTATATTTACAAAAGTTAACATTAAAATTTTTTTCATTCCATTCTATTATTTCATAATCAGGACAATATTTCTTCCAACTTTCTATACATTTATTTATTAAATCACTTTTAGGATTACCTCCAAACCAACAATAATGTATTACTTTTGGTATCAAGTAAATCACTCTCCTCCTACTATAATTTATTCCCTATTAAAGAAAGATACATAATCAAATTCATCTAAATATCTTCTTATAAAAATTTTTCTTAAAATAAATTAATACACCTACTCCATCTTTATCTTCAAAACCGGTTATATAATAAGAAGATTTAAATTCAGGATATTTTTTATGAGTAAATATAACCTTATTTTTATAAGGTAATTCTTCAAATTTTTTCAAACTATCATATGTCGCATTATCACCATCAATAGCCATTATAAATATATTATCCCAATTAATCCTCTTTTTTCTTTCATTCCACTTATATACAGCTTCTTCAAAAGTATCATAGTGATTAAATCTTATCTTTATATCATCTAACATACCACAAGGAAAATCATAATTTTCATCTTTAATTTCATATATTTCTTGTTCTAAATAATATTTTAAATTACTTACTAATTTTATAAAATCATCTGTATCCATACTTAAATTTATAGTTGGAGAATTGAATGGTAGTCCTAAATCATGATAAATAATTCCTCCATTACAATTCGATGATATTATTGTTGGATTAAAATTTTTTAATCTCTTTCTCTTTAATTCTTTATATAATCTCCACTCAACTCTTTTTATTAATGAAAACATAAATATACCCCTATTCTTTAATAAATTTTACAATGTAACTTTGGACTATATCTAAGTAAAATAAATCTTAACTTCTGCTTTATATTAAAATTCTTATCCTTTATAAGTCGTTTAAATACTTTATTATATCTATCTTTAGCCACATCAAATAATGGTTTTAATTCATCAGAATTGCTATCAAGATTGTTATATGCATTTGATAAACTTGAGTACATATGTAAATATGCTTCATCTGCATATTCCTTTATATTATTTTGATCTAAAAAAATTGCCCTTAAATAAACCGCTTCCATAAAGTCAAAATATTTCTTGCTATATCCTCCATCTAAAATACTCCCTCTTCTACATCTATAATAATACGAATCTTTTCCTGTTAATATTACAGAGCTAGCTTTCATTACAAGTTCATGGTATACAAATGTATCTTCGTAATATTTTCCATATGGAAATCTAATTCCATTAAATAATTCGGCTTTAAACATCTTGTTACAGACAGAAGGTTGTTCTAATGTCTTAAATCTATCTTCTCCTTCTAGTACTATTTTTTTTTTCTGAAGGTTTATAAAAAACATCTGTATCTTCATTTCCATAATATCTGACCATATTACATACAGCTATTTGACTATTATTTTTAAAATTAAGTTATACATATTTTCTAAAGTATCATTTGCAATAAAGTCATCTCCATCAATAAAACAAAAAATATTTGCCACATGCTTTTTGAATACCTGCATTTCTATCATCTGACAATCCACCATTTTTTTATGTATAACTTTTATTCTATTATCTTTTTTTCATACTCTCTACAAATATTTAGACTATTATCAGTTGAGCCATCATCAACTAATAATAGTTCAAAATCCCTAAGTGTTTGATTTAATATACTTTTTATACATTCTTCTATATAATTTTCTATATTATATACTGGAACAATTACACTTATCTTTGGCATCAAATTCCCCTCCCCAGCATATTTCTAACCTTACTAATCATATAAGGATATTTATAAAAAAAAAAAAATAATACTTTATCTTTCGTTGTTAAACTATGAATATTATCATTTTCTATAGTCTGTTTAATTTTATTCCATAAATCTTCTCTAAGATTTTTATCTTTATCAAGTTCTTCAAGCATACATAATTTTTGAAAATTATATATACAATTATCTAAAAATGTTTTACAAGATAATTCTTTAAGATTAGGAAAATTCACTTTCATAAAATTATATCTTTCATAAAGTGCATCTATTGCATCCAATCTTTTAATTGAATATTGTCTTCCCATAGTACTTTCCTCATGTTGTCTGTAGTAATAAGTTACGTCATTTATCCATGTTATTTTTTAGCATTTGCAAACAATTTATATGTCCAATATTCATCATCAATATATCTACCTTTAGGAAACCTTATATCTTTTAATAATTCTTTTTTATATAATTTATTCCATGGTGTTTGATGAAATTTTCCACTTATAATAAGTTCTTTTAATGCATTTTCTGTATTAAAATTTTCAACTTTATTATTTTGTTGTACATTTATACTTTTAAATTCTTCAAATATAGTAGTATTGCATGCCTCAACAATATCTGAGTTTTCCTCTTTCATACAATTATATAGAAGTTCTATATTATTTTGATGCAATAAGTCATCACTATCTAGTATTATAAATAAATCACCTTTAATAGCATCTAGACCTGTATTTTTTGCCATAGCAGCACCCATATTTATTTGATTTATTAATCTAATTCTATCATCCTGTTGTTGCCATTTCTCACAAATACTTTTACTTTTATCTGTAGATCCGTCATTGACTAAAATTATATCTAAATTCTTATAAGATTGATTCATCACACTCTTTATACAATCATCTAAATATTTTTCTGTATTATATATCGGTATAACTACTGAAATTAACTCTATTCCCATATTTATTTGCACATCCTAACTACTTATTTTTTATAATCTTTGCTGGTATACCTCCTACTATAACATTATCTTGTATATCTTTTACAACCACAGCATTAGCTCCTACTATAACATTATCTCCTACTGTTATTGGTCCTAACACTTTTGCACCACAAGTTATCATAACATTATCTCCAATTATAGGTGCCCTAGTACTATCTTTATATCCTAATGTTACTTGTTGATTTACCCAAAAATTTTCACCTATTTTCTCAGCAGATATCATGGTACTAAACCCATGTTGTATAAAAAGACCACCTCCAATTTCCTTGGCTTGTATATATAAAGTGTCTAATGGTGGATAAATTATACTTATTATTCTTCGTCCAATTACTCTTTTACTACTTCTATATATTGCAATATTCCTAAATTCTTTATATTCAGTCATTAACTTACAAATATTAAAATATCTTTTATTTTTTAAACCTATAATGTGTTCCCATCTTTCTATATCTTGTTTAAATTCTTCATTTGTTGTATCTATAAATATATAACATATAGTAAATCTCAACAACTGAATTAAATCTATTATTTTTTTAAAATAATCATATTGACTCCTTACTTTATATAGATACATTTATTAAACTTTAAAGTTTATTCCAGTAATGTACTATATATTATGTGTACTTGTTTTATATTTAACTATTTTAGCAGGATTACCTGCAACCACACAGTTACTTGGAACATCCTTTACTACGATAGAACCTGCTCCTATAATTACGTTATCTCCTATAGTAATTCCTCCAACAACAACTGAGCCTGTATAAACTATAACATTATCCCCTATAACTGGTGTATATCTACCATTTTTATTATTTCCTCGTCCTATAGTAACATTTTGATATGTAGAAAAATTTTACCAATTTTACTTGCATGTATAATCGTACTATATCCATGATATATAATAAGACCTGGACCTATATCACCACTGATTTCAATCGATTTTAGTGGTGGATAAAATATTTGAAATAACTTTGCCATTATTCTATTATGTTTTCTTAATCTATAATAAAAATATTTCGAAATGCCTTATCATTAAGCAATAGAATACATAGTTGATTATATATATTTTGTTTATTATAGAATTTACTACGTTGTTTCATATCTTCAATAATATCTTCTTTATCCTTGAAAAAATAAAAATATATTAAAATAAATATAGCTCTAGGATAATTAAGTATTAAAAAAAATTTTTTGAATTAATTCCATAATGATTACCTCTTTTGTTAATTTATTTAAATATTATACTTTTTATTAAAATATACTCTATATGTTAAGTCATAAAAATGCGGTATATATAATATTGAATATACCATTAATTTAGTTTTTGGGGTAATTGTTTTATTATCTCTTAGTTCATTCTTATTTAACTTAATATAATACCTAACTTCATCTTTAATTTTTTTAAATTGATTATTCTTATTTAAAGTTAATAAATTATAAATATTTACATTCCTACTAATATCCATATTTTTAGCATAAGGTAATATCTCTCTATCATTTTTATATAAATCAACTATCATTTTATAAGCTTTCCTAGGATCAGTTATTCTTCTAATATTATTCAAACTTGAAGTAGTTGCAGAATTATCTCTCTTTATATAATTATATTTTGCCTTATCTTCAAATACAGACTTATTAGCTCTATTAAATAGAAGTATATTAAAATATAAATCTTCATTTATTTTTAAGCTTTCATCTAATCTAGTATCACCTACAATTTCTTTTCTAAATATCTTATTCCAAATTCCAGGCTCTATTAAACTTCCATCCATTAAATCTAAAATCCCTTTTTTCTATCTTGAATAACAATTGTTCCAGTTCCATGCATAAGAGTTTCTTTGTCATTATCAACTAATTTATATCCACAATGAGATATGTCAGCTTCATACTTTATGGCATTATTAACAAGCATCTCATACATATCCGTTTCAATAGTATCATCACCATCAACAAATCCTATAAAATCACCACTAGCAACATCAATTCCTCTATTCCTTGCACTAGAAACTCCACCATTATCCTTATGAATAACAATAAATCTATTATCATTTTTAGCAAATTCATCAGCCAATTTTCCAGTATTATCGCTTGACCCGTCATCAACAACAATAACTTCCAAGTTCTTATAACTTTGATTAGATATACTCTCCAAACATTTCACTATATAATCTTGAATATTATATGCTGCTACAATAACGCTTACCTTATAACCTTCCATATCCATCTCCTATAATGAATCAATCATATTTTCAACAGCTTTAACAGTCTTTTTCCTTCGAGAAGAAACTACCTCTTTCCGTAGCCTTCTTCTTATAATAAGCTAATAACTTCCTATCCTTCAAAAGTTTCTTAATTCCTTTGTAAATTCCTTCTTCGCTATTTTCAACAACCAAACCATACTCATTGTTATAACCAAGAAGTTCTTGGGCACCTGAACATAATGTACTAACTACGGGCGTTCCAACTATCAAAGACTCAGTAACTGCAGTACTAAATCCTTCTCTCAATGAAGAACATACAAATAAATCACATTTTGCCACATATTTATATGGATTATCCCTAAATCCTAATAATGTATATGTATCTTGCAAATTATTTTCTTTAATATATTTATTGATTTTATCTTCATCTTTACCTATTCTAATATATATATATGATGATTTAATCCTTCATTAATAAGCTTTTTATGAATCCTTGCTAATCTGTCATATCCTTTTGTCCCTATAATTTTTCCAACTGAACATATATTTACTGTATTCTTATCAAAAGTCACATCATCTATTGTTTCTTTAGACTTTTCAACAATTTGCTCAGTTTCATTAGTATTGTAAAGCACATCCACATTAGATTTATTTAATCCTGATGTTTCTAAAAAATCTGCTTTACAGTCTCAGATACACACACAATTTCATCAAACTTACTATAACATACTCTAGCTTCATCGTTATTTCTAAATCCTAATGCAAATTTTTTGCTCATCATTCATTTCAATATGTATCCAGCTTACCTTCTTACTTTCATATGGACATCCACTTATAATCCTTGCTGTTGGACCTTCTAAGTATGAAACAACTATATCATATTCATCTTTTATTAGATGCTTATATAAAAACTTTGGGGAAAATAATTTAAATATCGTTGAACTTCCTCTAAAAAGTTTTTTAAATACATATTTGTACTTTATATCTTTGTTTATATACTGCTTGTTCACACCTACATCAAATATCGTCTGTAGGGTTATATCATATTTATTTTTATCTAAATTATTCACTAAATTAACAAGTACTTTTTCAGCACCACCATGCATTAAATTAGGAATAAAAAATAATATTTTTTCATATCTATACTCCTTTATTTATTGCCATTGATATTTTATATTCAAAATATCACTGCCATATCCCATTCCCCCCACGCTACAACCATTTGATAATAAAAAAAATGCAAAATAACAAAGAATCATAATATAATAAATTAAATCTTTTTCTCTTTTTTCAAATATATTTTTTAGAAGCCATGGTAAAAGATTTAAATTATACATAGAGAAATATATCGGAAGTCTTCCAAGAAGAATTCCACTTCTAGCAATATTTGATATTACATATAAACCACTAGCAATTAATGACATATTTATACTCAACTTAATAACAGGAGTTAACTTATCTTTTATCTTATTTCTATATATAAATGCTAAAATTATAGGTATTGCCTCTACTAATATCCTAATTGGACTAGTCCCATCATCCGTATTCTTAAACTCATCTACAGAACTAGCATAATCAGTTTGCTCAACAACATCAGTTAGTAAATTTGTAAACTTACTAGTAAATAACATTGCTAAAACTATACATCCAATAAACAACATAGTTCTCTTATTCCAAGGCTCTCCCTTAGCAATAAAATACATTGGAATTAACAATAAAGCTGACTGGTGAATGGTAGATAATATACAAACTATTAATATATATAACAAGGTTCTATTTTTTAAAATAAGACCAGTGCAGGCAAATATAATAGCTGCAGCCAAAAATTGTCTCATCCCATTAAACATCCATGTAAACTGACAAGACGTCATAAATAAAAATGCACTAACTCCAAAATTACACGAATATTTATAAAGTGGAAACATTACACATATTCCACTAATTACCGCAATAATAAAAAACCATACATTGTAATTGTCAGCTATAAAAGTTTTTATTAATATTGAAAATAATCTAAATCCAGGTTCTCTAGCACTACTATCAAATATAATATCATGAGCATTCTGAAATAATGGATAATCATTAAACATTTTAATATAAGCAAGAGTATCTCCTACTCTACTTCTAGCCCCTGCAAAAATATAATCACAGCAAAAGTAACAAGCGCCATAAATAAATGAGCCCTTGGTTCATAAACATCTTCACCTAAATACTCTCCAACACAAACCCTCTTAGCAGAAACCTGAGCCATTATCCCAAACAATATAACCCAAGCCATCATAAACCAATATACTGTCATATTCCTATTTTCCTTCCCTATTGTTATATAAAACCAATAAATAAAGTGCAAATCCAAAAGGCACAGCCAAAACTGTCATCCCTTTTTAGGACTTTCTTTAATAAATCCCTTGTTTTTACTTATAAAGCTACTTGATACATAATGAATACAAGTCTTAAACTTCTTTAAAACTCCCTTATCATACTTCATATGTACCTTTCTCATAAAAAGCAAATCCCTCGGGTTTCTATAATACTGTCTAAGCATATTCTTGCTAGAACCATCCTCCATATACTCCACAACACAAACAGGCTTATTCATTATCAACAACTCAGAATCCTGATCACAAAGCAAGTATTTATAGTCCAAAGGAACAAATTTCTCTCCATCAAACTCTGGATAGGCTGGATATTTATTTATAATCTCTGTTCTATAAATAAGTTTCTTGTCACCTTGGCCACCATTTTGATAATAGCCACTAAGTGTTGTACTTTTTTATTTGGCAGTTCTTTACCTATTACTTGTCCATTTTTATATACATCAAGCGCTATTATTCCAGAATAGCTGCCATCTTTATTTTCATTCCAAAAATTTACGATTAACTCCACAGCATCATCTGGCATATAATCGTCTGAATCTATACATACGTTTAATTCTGTATCTATAAGTTCATATGCCTTGTTATGACCTGTGTGCATTCCTCCATTTTCTTTGTATACATATTGAATTTCAAACCCATTATTTTGAGCTATCCATTTGTCTACAATTTCTTTAGTATTATCACTAGAACCATCGTCTACAATCAGCCACACAAAATCCTTGCAAGTCTGTCTGCATAAGCTGTCATAACATTGTTTCAAAACATAGGCTCTATTATAAGTTGGAGTAAATACTGTAAGTGTCGCCATATTCAATCCTCAATTAACATTTATTTAAGTAAAACTCCTGCAAATATTTTGCATTAGCTTTTATATCGAAATTAGCTTTTACTATTTCTTCTTTTGTATTTTGTCTTTCATACTTTTCATATTTAAGTACTTCTTTTGCCCAATCTTGTGGGCTTTTTTCTAATTCAACTACTTGTACATTTTGTGTCATCTTACATTCAAGAGGTACTCTGTCTGATATTATGCATTTAAGCCCTGATGCTTGTGCTTCTACCATTGTCACTGGCAATCCTTCATAAAGCGAAGGAAATAAAAACACATCCATCCCCTGCATCAAATCATTTACATCAGATCTAATACCAGTAAATATAACCTTATCTCTAAGTCCCAAATCATATACCTTCTGCTCTATCTCTTGTCTTAAATTGCCATCACCGACAAGCATCAATACACTGTCTTCTTTTATCTTTTGTATTTCATTAAATACATCTATAATAAATTTGTGATTTTAGGATAATTAAATCTTCCAACATGTCCAACCACAAACTTGTTTTCAATATCAAATTCTTTTTTTACCTTGTCTGCTTTTTCCTCATTATAAGTATATAAGTCCGTATCAATTGCATTATTTAACACTTCAAAATTATCAGTATTAAACATCCATTTGCCTGCCTCTCCACCACATGCAAACATCTTGTCTGAGTATTTTTTAATATTTTTCTTTGCCAACACTTTTATCAAGTACTTCAAGTTCTTATCTTGGCTTGCACTATGAGCATGAGCAATAGTAAACTTAACCCCATTCTTCTTAGCCACCTTCAGCACAACTCCACTCAAACAATCCTGATGACAATGTACAATCTGATACTCCTTATGCTCATTAAAAAACTTATCCAAAGCATTTAAGTAATTCTTGCTGAAAGGATTTAATTTTGGAAGATGATAAATCTTGCCGCCAAGTGATTCAATTTCATTATCATAATCCCATCTTTCATCACGATGAGTTAGAAAATCAAATTGAACCTTATCTCTATCAATATTTCGATAGTAATTCATAAGCATGGTTTCAAGTCCGCCACGCCCCATATATGTCACTACTTGTAGTACTCTTATCGGCTCACTCATCTCTCAATCTCCTCAACAGTCAACTCAACCACCATCTTCTTATCAAAAACATCCTCCATATGCCTTCTGCCACACTGCCCCATCTTAGCCTTCTCATCATAACTCATCAGCGTAAACTGCTTAATCTTCTCATAAAGATCATCGCTGTCTTTCACCTTGCAAGTAAACCCGCTGACACCATCAATAACAGACTCCTTACATCCATGGATATCGCTGGCAATCAGCGCCCTGCCTATTGCTGCCCCTTCTAAAAGGACATTTGCCATTCCTTCGTGATAAGAAGGTAGTACGATGCAGTGTGCTTCTCTCATAAATTTGACGACGTCTTTTTGGTAGCCGTAGTATTTTATATAATCTTTTTCTTCTAATTCTTTTATAATCTGGCTGTAATCTTCTTCAAACCAGCCTAAAAATCCAAACTCGGCTTTTATGCCTTCTTGTTTGATTTTTTAATTGCTTCAAAAAGCTCGTTTACGCCTTTTTTCCTCCATAACTCTGCCCACAAATAGAAACTTTGTTATATCGTCTTTTGGCATTTTGCTAAAGCTGAACCTTTCTAAGTTGACCCCAGCTCCATTCATAACGACTGCTTGTTCTTTTTTTATCGTCTTGTCATCAATCATCACTTGGGCATTTTGCACATTTTCAAAGAACACAGCTTTGGCATTTTTAAGCCCGACTTTATAAAGGGTGCTGACGATTTTTTTAAGCACACCACCTTTATAATAAGCACTCCCAAGCCCAGTTACATTGGCGATAAATGGCGTTTTTCTAATTCTACACGCCATCCCACCATAGATGTTTGGCTTTATTGTATAACCTATTGCTATATCGGGTTTTTCTATTTTTATCAATTTCAAATAATCTAGAAAAAGCTTTATGTCCTTGATTGATTTAAGCTTTTTCTATCTACATAAGTTTCAACAATTCTAACTCCTAAGGACTTTATCTCCTCATTGTCATCACTTTTCGGCAGTGACACTACTACTTCATATCCCTTGTCTACTAAACTCTCCACCAACTCTCGCCTAAATTTGTATATTGTGGCGAAATGGTTTGATAGTATCAACACCTTCTTCATAACTTACCCCACTTTACTGATTTGTCTGTTTTGCTGTTTTACTTTGTGCCTTTCCTTCAACTACTCCATCTCTTTTAATACTTTTATAAAAGTCATAAAGAAACATTTTAAGTCAAATCCAAAACTACATCTTTTCACATATTCTCCATCTAATTTTGCCTTTATTGGAATAGGTAACTCATCTCTACCATTGATTTGTGCCCATCCAGTAAGCCCTGGAAGAATATCATTTGCTCCATATTTGTCTCTTTCTTCGATCAAATCATATTGATTCCATAGTGCTGGTCTTGGCCCCACAATACTCATCTCACCTTTGATGATATTTATAATTTGTGGTAGCTCATCCAAACTCGTCTTTCTAAGCAACTTTCCAACTCTGGTTATATACATGTCTGGATTTTCTAATAAATGAGTTGGTGTATCTTTTGGTGTGTCTATCCTCATAGTTCTGAATTTTAAAATATTAAATTCCTTTTTATGTATTCCTATTCTCCTTTGTTTAAATAGAATCGGACCTCTTGAATCTAGTTTTATACAAATTATCAAAATCAAAAATACCGGTATTAAAATTATAAATCCTATTAAAGATATTAAAAATCAATACACCTCTTTATCTTCTGATACATTCCATGATTGACTTCATCCATATCACACCACATCCCCCCCTATACAACAACTTCTTCTCTTCTAACATAAGTCGGTACAATACTCTTCATAATAATATCGACCTTCTCATCTTGATTATTCTCAGCAACCCTCTTCAAAATATTAAGCTCTCTCTTAAACTCGACCTCGTCGATTTTTATCGGTTTGCCGATTCTGATTTGATCATTAGATGTACGAGTAAGTCCTTCTTCGTCCATAAGTACCTCTTCATAAAGTTTTTCGCCTGGTCTAAGTCCTGTAACCTTAATATTTATGTCGACATTTGGTTCATATCCGCTTAATTTGATTAAATTTCTCGCTAAATCAATTATTTTGACTGGTTTGCCCATATCAAGTACGAATATTTCGCCACCTTTCGCCATTGCACTCGCCTGCAAAACTAGCGATACAGCTTCTGGTATCGTCATAAAGAATCTTGTAACTTCTTCGTGTGTTACAGTGACTGGGCCGCCTTCTGCGATTTGCTTTTTAAATAGTGGGACGACGCTTCCATTACTTCCAAGCACATTACCAAATCTCACTGCGACAAATTCTGTATCGCTCGTTTTGTTAAGTGATTGTATTATCATTTCGCAACAACGCTTTGTCGCACCCATTATATTTGTTGGTTTACGGCTTTATCTGTCGAAATCAATACAAATTTTTCTACCTTATATTTATTCGACAATTTTGCCACATTAAGTGTTCCAAATACGTTATTTTTATAGCTTCACAAGGGCTGTCCTCCATTAGTGGAACGTGTTTGTGTGCTGCTGCGTGGAAAACTATCTCTGGTCTATAATTTTCAAATATTGTATTCATCTTATCTTCATCACGAACTGATGCGATAAGTACTTTTAAATTTAATTCTTCTTGATAATGTCTGATTAATTCTTGTTGAATGTCATATGCGTTATTTTCATATATGTCTACTATGATTAGTTGTCTTGATTGTATTTTGCTATTTGCCTACATAGTTCTGAGCCAATAGACCCACCACCTCCTGTAACCATTACGATTTTATTGTTGATGATGTCGTCCATTTCGCTTAAATTGATTTTGACAGGTTCTCTGCCTAAAAGATCCTCAATTTGAACATCTCTTATTTTTGTTACATTGACCTTTCCGTCTATAATTTCATAAATTCCCGGAATAGTCTTTAATTTTGCCCTCGTATTTTTTTGCAAATATCTATAATTTCTCTTTTTCGTTTTACGTTTATATTTGCAATACAAATAATTATTTCGTCGATATTTTCCCTTTCTACAATTGTAGAAATATCTTCAGTCGTCCCCAATACAGGTACTCCAAAGACTGATTTACCTATTTTATGTATGTCATCATCTACTACTGCAATAGGTAATTTCTTTAATTCTGGATTTTCAAATAACTCCCTCAATATCATGTTTCCAGCCTTACCTGCCCCAACGATAAGAACTCTAGATGAGCTAGGAGCATTTTGATTAACTTGCATATACATAAGTAATCTTCTCATTGTTCTATAAACAACTCGAACAGATACCATTGCTACGATTATCATAAGTACATTTACTACATAAAAAGCTAGATTTAATTTACTGTGTGTTAGTGCGATTATTGCTGCTGATGGTAAAACTGCACAAAAACAAGCGACAAATATCGATGCTACTTCTCTTTCTCCGCCACATTTCCACAGACTGTCATAACATCTAAATAATAATAAAAATGTTTCATTTATAGCTACATAAATAATTATCGGTATTAATGAAAACCTAGAAACGTCAAACCCCAACAAAGCCAAAGTTATGACAAAACTAAGTGCACATAAAATTCCGTCTATAGCTAATAAAATAATTTGTCTCATCTTGCACTTGTCAGCATCTTTTGAAATATCGTCTAATACTTTCATAAGTTTTATTATCATAATATTCTCCCCTTATATTTAGACCAAATTATCTCTTTGTTTCCCCCTTAACAAGATCAGTTTTGATTAAAATCATTCCCCTAATTTATTTGGTATAAATATTTCTATAATGCAGACTAAATCTAAACCTATCTATAAATTTCTACAAAAAATTAAAAATTCCTTATATTTCTTGATAATTCTTTATTTTTTTTGTGTTTTTTCTTTTTTTCGTTTAAATAATCTTCGTTTAGGCTTGTCCTCATAATATCCAGAATATCCATAATAACTATTATAATAACTGTATTTCTGTGCACTAAACTTATTTAGCACAACGCCAATAACATTTGCCCCAACTTTATTTAACTTTTCCAACGTAATATTGGCAACTTTAGCATCAATCGCCTTAGATGCATTTATCAAAACTGTCCCATCCACATATTGAGTAATTATACATGCATCATTCAATCTGCATATAGGCGGTGAATCAATAAATACATAATCATATTCCTCTCTCAACTTTGCCAAAGTATCTTTCATAGACTGAGAATTAAGTAAAATAGAAGTATTAGAAGGAACTCCACCAGAAGTAATTATATCCAAATCTCCAACCTTCTTAATACATTCTGATTGCTTTTTGTATCCAAAAACTATATCTGCAATACCAAAAGTATTCTCAATCCCAAAATATCTACTAACGCCCCTTTTTCTAAAGTCACAATCAAGAAGAAGAACCTTAACCCCCTCTAACTCAGCAAAACACTTCGCCAAATTACAAATAATAGTAGTCTTTCCCTCATCCATCTCAGCACTAGTAATCAAAATCGTCTTTATATTTTTTATTAATACTTAAATAAGTCCTAATCTCCCTGTACGACTCATTTAACTCAAAATTTCCTTCATCATATGCTGCTAACATTGCCATAGCTAATCCCCTTAAATTCTTTATCTATAATTTTAAGCTTTAACTGTATGTCTTCCCTTTGACTTTCCATCATCCATTGGAATAGTTCCTATCAAAGGTAAATCCCAATACTTCTCAACATCCTCAGGAGTTTTTATCTTAGTATCTAAACATTCAGATAATAATACTAAAAATATAGCCACAACAATTCCTATCCCAAGAGCCTGAACTAAAGTTAAATCTCTACTTCTAGGAATCAAACTTCCATTACTCGCCTTATAAACAACCTCAACGCAGTCCAAATTGATGACTCTCTTAAGCTCAGTATTATAAGCCTCAGGAAGAGCCTCAGCAACTTGTTTTGCAACCTCAGGCGAAGAAGTTGTTACAGTCATCTTGATAAACTGTGGAATTTCCTCACTTTGAGCAGCAGTAATAGTTCCAATTTGACTAGTCTTTAATCCAGTAAGAGATGCCACATTCTTTCTAACATCACTAGAAGTAGCAAGTCCCAAATAAGAAGTCGCAATATTTTGATTCGCCATAGACGCAGAACCAGAATAAGCACTATAAATCTTGTTTAATTTTTCTTGATCCTGTTTTGCCTTCTCCTCTGCCGCCGTTAAACCACTACTAGATCCAGAACTACTATAACCCGAAGTATCCCCCGAATCATCACTACTACTTGTATTAATCTTTTTTCTCATCCTCCTGTATAGACTTAATAGAATTAATCCTAATCGTAACATTAGACATATAAGTCGGCACATACGAAATATAATTTTTATAAGTTTTATATCCCCCAAATCCTAGACAAATTAAAATAGTCACAATAGCGATCCATTTTCTTCTTCTAAATATGTCTAAATACTCTTTAATATTTACCGCTTCTCCCATTTTCCCTCCATAATTTCTCGTGATATCCTCAAATCACCCATTTGTAATATAGATTTATCAACCGCCAGATCCCCTGTATTCTCTAAACTAGAAATCTAATATTTCTATACTTAAGTGCTTGGAAATTTAATATTCCTACACTTGAAATAAAATATCCCTATATAGCACTGAATTAGAAATATCTTACTCTAAATAATGAATTATTCATAAGATAACTTAACAAATAAGAAGTTTGGCAATCAATATTCTATTTTATCTGTAATTATAGCATATTTTACCAATTTTGTAACTTTGATGACAATATTTGTATGATTTATGACAGTATTGATTCTTTTGATATCATTTCATTTTTACTTTTTTATTTCTTTTTGACTTTTTGTTATTTTATTTGGGTTTTGTATTATTGGGTTTGATTTATTTGAATATTATTATGCCATTTTTGTGACTGTTTATCATATTTTATGTTACTTTATATTGGATATTGGTATTGTTACTATATATTTAATCTCTCTAAAGAATTTAATTTGGAGCATAAAAAAGATTACGTGGCTACGTCTTACTCTCCCAGGCAGTTGCCCACCAAGTACCATCAGCGCTAAGGAGCTTAACTTCTGTGTTCGGAATGGGAACAGGTGTATCCTCTTTGCTATAATAACCACATAATCTTTATTGAATTTACTAAATTATTTTATTTAACTTATGTTTTATTCAATTTAATTTAATACTCTCAAAACTGCTAACATTTAATGAATGATATTCATTTGGTCAAGTCCTCGATCTATTAGTATCAGTAAGCTAAATATATTACTACACTTACACCTCTGACCTATCAACCAGGTAGTCTTCCTGGGATCTTAACCTTGCGGTGGGAAATCTTATCTTGAAGTGGGCTTCGCGCTTAGATGCTTTCAGCGCTTATCCTTTCCGTACTTAGCTACCCAGCTATGCCCTTGGCAGAACAACTGGTACACCAGCGGTACGTCCATCCCGGTCCTCTCGTACTAAGGACAGGTCTCCTCAAATTTCCTCCGCCTGCGACGGATAGGGACCGAACTGTCTCACGACGTTCTGACCCCAGCTCGCGTACCACTTTAATGGGCGAACAGCCCAACCCTTGGGACCTACTACAGCCCCAGGATGTGATGAGCCGACATCGAGGTGCCAAACCTCCCCGTCGATGTGGACTCTTGGGGGAGATCAGCCTGTTATCCCCAGGGTAGCTTTTATCCGTTGAGCGATGGCCCTTCCATGCGGAACCACCGGATCACTAAGTCCGACTTTCGTCCTTGCTCGACCTGTATGTCTTGCAATCAAGCTCTCTTTTGCCTTTACACTCTTCGTACGATTTCCGACCGTACTGAGAGAACCTTTGAGCGCCTCCGTTACTTTTTGGGAGGCGACCGCCCCAGTCAAACTGTCCACCTGACAGTGTCCCAAGACCAGATTCATGGCCTCTGGTTAGAATCCCAGTACTACAAGGGTGGTATCCCAAGGATGACTCCACACAGACTGACGTCCATGCTTCATAGTCTCCCACCTATCCTGTACATGTAGCACCGAGACTCAATGTCAAGCTACAGTAAAGCTCCATGGGGTCTTTCCGTCCTGTCGCAGGTAACCGGCATCTTCACCGGTATTACAATTTCACCGAGTCTGTTGTTGAGACAGTGCCCAAATCGTTACGCCTTTCGTGCGGGTCGGAACTTACCCGACAAGGAATTTCGCTACCTTAGGACCGTTATAGTTACGGCCGCCGTTTACTGGGGCTTAAGTTCACTGCTTCGATTGCTCTAACAGATCCCCTTAACCTTCCAGCACCGGGCAGGCGTCAGCTCCTATACATCGTCTTGCGACTTAGCAGAAACCTATGTTTTTGGTAAACAGTCGCTTGGGCCTATTCTCTGCGGCCTTCTTTCAAAGGCACCCCTTCTCCCGAAGTTACGGGGTCATTTTGCCGAGTTCCTTAACAACAGTTCTCTGGCTGGCCTTAGGATACTCTCCTCACCCACCTGTGTCGGTTTGCGGTACAGGCACCTTTAACCTCGATAGAGACTTTTCTCGACAGTGTGAAATCAGCTACTTCGCTACTAAATTTCGCTCCGCATCGTACCCCAGCATTATTCCGACGGATTTGCCTATCGGAACTGCCTCAATACTTGCCCGCACATAACCAACAGTGCGGTTAGCTTATCCTTCTGTGTCATCCCATTTCTCAAACGGTTATTGGTGGTACAGGAATATCAACCTGTTGTCCATCACCTACGCCTTTCGGCCTCGGCTTAGGTCCTGACTAACCCAGGGCGGACGAACCTTCCCCTGAAACCTTGGGTTTACGGCCTGTGGGATTCTCACCCACATCTCGCTACTCATGCCAACATTCTCACTTCCATACAGTCCACATGTCCTTACGGTCATGCTTCACCCCGTATAGAAAGCTCCCCTACCCATCATAATGATGCCGTAGCTTCGGTAGTAAGTTTTAGCCCCGGAAATTTTCGGCGCAGAATCACTCGACCAGTGAGCTATTACGCACTCTTTAAATGAGTGGCTGCTTCTAAGCCAACATCCTGGTTGTCTGTGCAATCCCACATCCTTTACCACTTAACGTACATTTAGGGACCTTAGCTGACGATCTGGGCTGTTGCCCTCTTGACTATGAATCTTATCACCCATAGTCTGACTCCCAAGCAAAAGAATACGGCATTCGGAGTTTGATAGTCTTCGGTAAGTGCAATACCCCCTAGGACATTCAGTGCTCTACCTCCGCTTCTCTAATCTTGAGGCTAGCCCTAAAGCTATTTCGGGGAGAACCAGCTATCTCCAGGCTCGATTGGAATTTCACCGCTATCCACAAGTCATCCCCGCACTTTTCAACGCTCGTGGGTTCGGTCCTCCACGAAATTTTACTTTCGCTTCAACCTGCCCATGGATAGGTCGCCCGGTTTCGGGTCTACGTCAAGTAACTAAACGCCCATTTAAGACTCGCTTTCGCTACGGCTCCACACCTTAAGTGCTTAACCTTGCTACGTAACGTAACTCGTTGGCCCGTTCTACAAAAAGTACGCGGTCACACAAGTAATGTGCTCCCACAGCTTGTAAGTGCAGGGTTTCAGGTTCTCTTTCACTCCCCTCCCGGGGTTCTTTTCACCTTTCCCTCACGGTACTATACGCTATCGGTCACTAGGTAGTATTTAGGCTTGGAGGATGGTCCCTCCTGCTTCCCACAGGGTTTCACGTGTCCCGTGGTACTCTGGATCATATCTAAAGTCTTCTCGTTTAAAATACTGGGCTGTTACCATCTATGGCGGAGCTTTCCAACTCTCTTCTTCTACGATACCTCTTCGTTATGATATGTCCGCAACCCCAGCAAAGAAAACTTCACTGGTTTGGCCTGTTCCGCGTTCGCTCGCCGCTACTTACGGAATCGAATTTCTTTCTCTTCCTCCGGGTACTTAGATGTTTCAGTTCTCCGGGTTCCCCTCGCATGACTATGTATTCATCATACGATACTTAGACATTACTCTAAGTGAGTTTCCTCATTCGGAAATCTTCGGATCAAAGTTTACGTGCAACTCCCCGAAGCTTATCGCAGCTTATCACGTCCTTCATCGGCTCCTAGTGCCAAGGCATTCGCCCTGCACCCTTAATAACTTGACCAGTTATTAGAGTTCGGTATTGAGATAAATACCATTTTGATTTTTACGACTTATCTGTCATGATTTTTGAAACTTTTCTGTTCATATATAATGTCATATCACTAAATGTTATTCAGTTTTCAAAGTACTAAAATGGTGGAGATGAGGAGGATCGAACTCCTGACCCCTGCGTGCAAGGCAACTCTCCCAGCTGAGCTACACCCCCATACTTATGGTTGACTACTTTTCAACAACGAATTACATTATATCTTCTTTGTCGAAGTTTGTCAATATTTAATTGAAAGTTTTTTTTAGAACTCTCAAAATTAAACAGTAGGCAATTCTCCTTAGAAAGGAGGTGATCCAGCCGCACCTTCCGATACGGCTACCTTGTTACGACTTCACCCCAGTTATTGGTTTCACCTTCGACGACCGCTTCCAAAAGGTTAGCTAACCGGCTTCGGGCGCCCCCAACTCCCATGGTGTGACGGGCGGTGTGTACAAGACCCGGGAACGCATTCACCGCAGCATTCTGATCTGCGATTACTAGTAACTCCAGCTTCATGTAGGCGAGTTTCAGCCTACAATCCGAACTGAGAATGGCTTTAAGGGATTAGCTTGGCCTCACGACTTGGCTGCCCTCTGTACCACCCATTGTAGCACGTGTGTAGCCCTAAGCATAAGGGGCATGATGATTTGACGTCATCCCCACCTTCCTCCAGGTTATCCCTGGCAGTCCCTCTAGAGTGCCCAACTTAATGATGGCAACTAAAGGCAAGGGTTGCGCTCGTTGCGGGACTTAACCCAACATCTCACGACACGAGCTGACGACAACCATGCACCACCTGTCACTTCTGTCCCCGAAGGGAAAAATGCGATTAGGCATCGGTCAAAAGGATGTCAAGCTTAGGTAAGGTTCTTCGCGTTGCTTCGAATTAAACCACATGCTCCGCTACTTGTGCGGGTCCCCGTCAATTCCTTTGAGTTTCACTCTTGCGAGCGTACTTCCCAGGCGGAGTACTTAATGCGTTAGCTGCGCCACCGAAGGGGGTAACCTCCGACAGCTAGTACTCATCGTTTACGGCGTGGACTACCAGGGTATCTAATCCTGTTTGCTCCCCACGCTTTCGTGCCTCAGCGTCAGTTACAGTCCAGAGAGCCGCCTTCGCTACTGGTGTTCCTCCTAATATCTACGCATTTCACTGCTACACGAGGAATTCCACTCTCCTCTCCTGCACTCAAGTCCCCCAGTTTCAAGAGCTTACTACGGTTGAGCCGTAGCCTTTCACTCCTGACTTAAAAAACCGCCTACGCACCCTTTACGCCCAGTAAATCCGGATAACGCTAGCCCCCTACGTATTACCGCGGCTGCTGGCACGTAGTTAGCCGGGGCTTCCTCCTCAAGTACCGTCATTATCTTCCTTGAGGACAGAGCTTTACGACCCGAAGGCCTTCATCGCTCACGCGGCGTTGCTGCATCAGGCTTTCGCCCATTGTGCAATATTCCCCACTGCTGCCTCCCGTAGGAGTTTGGACCGTGTCTCAGTTCCAATGTGGCCGATTACCCTCTCAGGTCGGCTACTGATCGTTGCCTTGGTGAGCCGTTACCTCACCAACTAGCTAATCAGACGCGGGTCCATCCTGTACCGCCGGAGCTTTGATAAGAAAAACATGCGAATCTCTTATATCATCTTGTATTAGCATACCTTTCGGTATGTTATCCATGTGTATGAGGCAGGTTACCCACGCGTTACTCACCCGTCCGCCGCTCTCTTCCGAAGAAGATCGCTCGACTTGCATGTGTTAGGCACGCCGCCAGCGTTCATCCTGAGCCGGGATCAAACTCTCAAATAAAAGTTGTTTACCTGCTCAGACTAATCATTATTTAATTCTTAATTTTTTGCTTCTTTTGCAATTTCAACTAATGGTGCAGGCTGTAAAAACGGCTCTCCTCCTGAAAGGGTTATTCCCTGTTGTAATTTTAAAAGATGCCATTTTATTGATTATTTCTTTTTTGTGTCTACTTCATACCCTTTTGTTAAACTATGAGTTTGTGGATTGTGACATCCTTTACAGTTATGTTTACAACCTTGTGTCCATATTACCATTCTAAGTCCAGGTCCATCAACTATACTGTCACATATTACAGGAGATGCTATTCTTAGTTTCATTTTGCTCCCCTTTAAATTCTGGTATGTTTTATTGTCTCTTACTTCTGCTTTTTTAGCATCATTAAATCGATCTACTGTCCCCTACTAAATAACCTGTTATCCTTCTATTCTTTCAATTTTATATCACTTTCTTCTTCATTACGTCCACAAACAGGGCACACAGTACCAGGTATCACACCTGAAAATCCGCATACAGGATCTCTATCTACTGGATGATTTACGCTACATATCCTATGCCCATTTCTTTCATACTTCTAATAATTGTTTCAAAAAGCTTGTAATTGTTTGAAGTATCGCCATCTAGCTCAACATAAGTTATATGACCACCATTAGTTAATTCATGGTATGGTGCTCTATTTTTATCTTGTTAAAAAAGCTGATATATTATAGCATGTATACAGGCACATGGAACGAATTAGTATAATATTCTTTTTATCTGTTATTCCTGTTATTTCCCCATATATCTTCTTATCTATTTCTGTGAAACGTCCTGAAAGCCCCTCTGCAGGAGTTGCTATAAGTGAGAAGTTTAATTTATATTTCTCTGTCGCCTCATCTATTCTTTTTCTCATGTGTGAAACTATTTTTAAGCCTAATTTTGTGCATCTTCACTTTCACCATGATGTTTTCCCTGTTAAAGAAGCTATTAAACATTCTGCTAATCCCTATAAATCCTACTGTTAATGTACCTTGTTTTATTACTTCTTTTAGTGTATCTTCTGGAGAAAGGTTATCTGATCCTCTCCATATTCCTTGCCCCATTAAAAACGGAAAAGTTCTTCACTCTCTTATTTCCTTTGAATCTCCATTCTTTCAAGAAGTTGATTATTACTAAATCTATCTTTTCATCTAATTCATTAAAAAAAGCCATCTAAATCTTTTTTTTTTTGTTCGTCCATTTACTATTCCATACTTAATTCCTAATCTAGGTAAAAGTTAATAGTAGTAAATGATAGGTTCCCTCTACCACTTGCAACCTCTTCACCACAAACATTGCCCATTACTCTAGTTCTACAACCCATATATGTTGTTTCAGTTTCTGGTTTACCTGGTATATACGTTTTTTAAATGGAGCATCTAAGAAACTAAAGTTAGGAAATAATCTTTTGCAGAAACTCTACACGATAATTTGAATAAATCATAATTAGGTCTTCTGGATTTAAATTAACCCTTCTTTAACTTTAAATATTAATATAGGGAATATCGCAGTTTCTCCATTACCTAATCCTTTTTCTAATGATAATAATAAGTTTTTACTTACCATTCTTCCTTCTGGTGATGTATCTGTACCAAAGTTTATACTTGAAAATGGCACTTGTGCACCTGCTCTTGAATGCATTGTATTTAAATTATGAATAAATCCTTCCATAGACTGATATGTTTGTCTATCTGTCTCCTTATACGCCTCATCATATGCAAAGTTTTGGATTGATACTGCTAAAGGTTCTTCTATATTAAATGTTTCTATTAATTTTTTCTTTTTCAATGTATAGGTAATCTGGATTTTTTCTAATCCTACTTTTTTTATTTGAACTCTTTTCAGTATCATACACAATGTCTTTACTGCTCTTTTATCATCTATACCTTTAATAATTTTAATCCCTTTATTTAAATTAGCTATATATAACTTTTCTAAAAGTCTTGTATACACCTTTAGCCAAATTATAATCAAAAAAATGGTATACTTTGTCCCCCATGCTGATCATTTTGATTGTTTGGATTGCAATTGCTGCTAATGCGCCATAACTCATTATGCTATTTGGCTCTCTTAAAATCCATGACCAGTAGAAAATCCACCTTCAAATAATTTATCTAGGTCTATTTGGCAGCATGTTAAAACCTCATTTAAAAAATCCATATCATGGCGTATTTCCCCACAGTCGTGTGCTTGAGCATGCTCTGGTTTGATAACAAAAGTTTTGCAAAAACTCCTTAGACACAGTACTACCATATTGAGCATAGTCCCTATAGCAGTATTACCATCTATATTTGCATTTTCTCTTTTAATATTTGCATTACTAGCATCTTCGAATGTTATTTTTCTATAGCCTTCATCAATCTAGATTTTGAATTTCTTATTCTACTTCTTTCATTCCTATAAAGAATAAATGCCTCACTAGTCTTTGCATGGCCTGTTTCAATAAGTACCTTTACTACTGTATCTTGTATATCCTCAACAGTAGGTATTTCATCAACAAATTTTATTTAACAAATTAACTACTTGTGCAGATAAACCTTCTGCTATTTCATAGTTTGGCTGTGTATCCTCCTTTTCTGCCACTTCACTTGCTGCTGAAAATATAGCTTTGTTATACAATCCTTATCAAAAATGACCTTTCTCCCATCTCTTTTTTTATATATTCTATCAATTCCCTTCCCCCCTCAAACCACAATATATTGTGTTTATTTTTACACTTTATACTATATATAGTATTTTTATTTAAAAAAATTCCCCTTAATTTAAAGGGGTTCTAAATATTTTGTATTTACTTTAAGGATAGCGAATTTCCATATTTTAGTCAATAACAATTCGCCTATTATATAACTTTTTCCTGTAATATATTTTCTAAAGCTTAGTAATTGTAATGTTTACAAAAAGTTCAAAATTTTTAAAAAATCTTTTGCACATTTTACATATAGTTTTATTTTTATTCTGTAAAATTTGTCCCAATTTAATATATTATATTTAATATATATATAATATACATATTTTGACATAAAATTAGGGAGGTAATAAATAATATGCTATCAAAAAGACTTGATGTTATAACAATCACGCACAGTTGGGATAAGCTCAAAAGTAAAAGAGATGAAATCACAAGGTATAGATGTATTGAATCTGAGCGTTGGGGAACCAGATTTTAATGTTCCAGAAAAGGCTAAAGAATGTGGTATAAAATTTAAATGATAATATCACTAAATATGATTTAGTCCCTGGATTAACTATATTAAGAGAAGAAATAAGCAAAAATTATTAGAAGAAAATAATTGTCACTATGCTCCAGACGAAATAGTTGTTACTAGTGGTGCTAAAATGGCGATAACAAATACATTAATGGCTGTTACTGATCCAGGAGATGAAGTTTTATTAGTGAAACCTTATTGGGTTAGTTATTCTGAAATGACTAAGTTAGTAAATGCTGTCCCAGTTGCTATAGAAACTGATAAAGCTAATGATTTTAAATTAACTGGAGAAATTTTAGAAAATATATAACAGATAAAACAAAAATGCTTATATTAAATAATCCATGTAATCCTACAGGAGCTATTTATACAAAAGAAGAGTTACTTGATATATGTAACGTTTGTTTAAAACACAATGTATATATATTAGCTGATGAAATTTATGAAAGAATATGCTTTAGTGGGGAATTTGTTTCTGTTGCATCATTAAATGATGAAATAAGAGATATTACTATAACAGTGAATGGATTTTGCTAAATCAGCCGCTTTAACAGGTACTAGATTGGGCTATTTAGCAGTTCCAAGAGAGCTTGCTAAAAATATAAGTGCTATACAAGGTCATTTAGTATCACATCCTTGCTTAGCAGCTCAATATATTGGTTATGGTGCTTTAAAATATTGTAAAGAAGATATCGACAATATGGTTGAAGCTTATAGAAAAAGACGCGATTTAGTAACAGGTAGACTTAATAAATACAAAACTTAGCATATATTTATCCACAAGGTGCATTCTATGTGTTTATAGATATATCAAAAACTAAAAGGAAAATTTGAATATAAAGAAAGTTTATCATCTGATTTTTGCGATAAATTTTTAGAAAAATATAAAGTTGCAATTGTTCCAGGTAGCTTTTGGCATAGATGAGTATGTTCGTATATATCTTTTTGCTTGTAGCGAAGAAGAAGTATTTATGGAAGCTCTAGATAGATTAGATAAGTTTGTGCAGGAAATAATGGCATAAATTTTAATGATATAATAAAAACCATCCTTTTATACTATATTTTTAGTGTTAAAAGAATGGTTTTTTTATGTAAGAAGATTAATCTTATTTATTAGATAACTTTCTCCTTAATATTTTGTTGCATATTAAAGTAGTATTTTAATTTTATGTTAGTTCATGAGTATACTTTTAAACAACAAAAAAGATTACGTGGCTGCCTTACTCTCCAGGCGGTTGCCCACTGCACCATCAGCGCTCAGGAGCTTAACTCTGTGTTCGAATGGAACAGGTGTATCCTCCTTGCTATAATACATAATCTTTGTTGAATTTATTAAATTATTTTTAATACTTTCAAACTGAAAACATTTAATGAATGAATTCATTTGGTCAAGTCCTCGATCTATTAGTATCAGTAAGCTAAATATATTACACCGCCTCTGACCTATCAGCAATTGAATCTTCCTGGGATCTTAACTTAACTGGGTGAGAATCTTATCTTGAAGTGGGCTTCGCTAGATCTCTTTCATTTATCTTTCCGTATACCCAATATGCCATGGCAGAACAACTGGTACCAGCGGGTGCGTCCATCCCGGTCCTCGTGCTAAGGACAGGTCTCAAATTCCTACGCCTGCCGTGGATGGGACGAACTGTCTCGACGTTCTGAACCCAGCTCGCTCACTTTAATGAATAGCCCAACCTCTTTGACCCATACAGCCCTAGGATGATGAGCCGACATCGAGGCCAAACCTCCCGTCGATGTGGGACTCTGGGGAGATCAGCCTGTTATCCCCAGGCAGCT
>VOFB01001861.1_pt1 | contig 45902 bp, 74 predicted proteins | sample 5384141 | NCBI WGS metagenome assembly VOFB01 (sample SAMN12384721, study PRJNA508395) | human gut metagenome | isolation source: healthy gut A | host: Homo sapiens | reverse complement strand
CCAGTATTACTTCGTTCAGTTACGTATTGCTGCTTCCGTCGGCCTGACGGAGGAGCAGTGCAAAGGCGCAGGGCATCGACTATAAGGTCGGCAAGTTCCCCATGGCCGCCAAACGGCAAGGCGCTGATCCTCAATGGCGGTGAGGGCATTGTGAAGATTATTGCCGGAAAGTACGGTGAGATCCTCGGTATGCACATCATTGGTCCCAGCCACCGATCTCATTGCTGAGGGTGCGCTGGCCATCGCCGAAGAGATGACGCTGGACGGATCATTTCGACCATTCACTCGCACCCCACGGTCACGGAAACCATGCGCGAGGCTGCCCTTCAGGCAGAGGGCCGCGCGATACATATCGAACCGGTGAGAACATTTTCCCTTTCTGACTTGCGCAGAGCCAGGGCTCAGCAAAGACCGAGCCCTCTGGCAATCTCCTTTTATGTGGCGGAAGCATGGCGCGGATAGGAGGATATTATGGAGAAAACCTGATTGTGCGGTCCAACTGTGTCATTCCTGTTTTATCTGTCTGGCAGTTGGCTATATTGCAAAAATGCGGAGAGTGATCCTGAGGGGACTTATCCGTACATCAATCGTTTCAACTTTACGGTGCTGCTCTCCGTTCAGATGTTTCATAATGTTTATTCGGCTGAGTTTAACCGCGCTTTTCCCCAAGGCTGATCGCTTATTTGCTTGGCGCCACACTATTTATCTATATTACGGCCGGTGATTTTCGACATGCGGTCAAAAGATCCTCGCACGAGGGGCTTACTGGCAGGATACCGGACGAATGTGGCATGTCGGTATTGCCCCTGAAACAGGTGCTGTCAGACATAACGGTGTATTATGACGATTGCTGTTTCGATTCTGGTGCCATCGCCGCGGTTGTGCATTAAGAGCTTTGCAGCGGAAGAAAGGTGTCCATCGGGACGGCGCTGAGGAATGTGCTGAAGAACCCCTGATTATCGGGGCGGTCAGCGGAATCCTTGTTCGTTTCATAGGCTTTGCGGCTGCCGTCTGCTGTGGAAAGCGCAGTCGCATCGCTGGGGAAAGGCTGGAATGACGATAGCGCTTGCTGACACTTCTGGCGCTTCGTTTGATTTCTCTGAGGTGGGGAAGAAATCTTCGGCGGCTGTTGTTTGGGAACATAATGAGGCTGGATCATTGTACCGCGATTACGGTCGGATGCGCTGTCTTTTTTCGGCTTCCGCGGCGATGAACTGGCGGTGTGATTATGAATTGACCGGACAGTTGGTTGTGACGACCTCGCTGATGTCCTGCCCAACTTTATTTTGTGTGGATATTTGCGCTAAACAGCTACACCTGATTTGACGGTATAATGTCAAATATAGCAAAAAAGAGATGATTTTTTCTTTGCTGAAAAGAGAAGAAAATGCAAAAAAGAGTTGAATCAGATGAGGGAAAAGTATGCTATCTTTTTAAAAGAATACTATAATGTATACAAAATTAGATTCTGAGGAGGGGCTATGTTTACCAGAGAGAGAGCTTCTAAGCATTACGAAACTATGGTCAAGATCCGTAAATTCGATCTTGAGGCAAAAGCGTGCCCGCGAGGCCGGTGAAATATTGGGCAATGTGCATGTTTATGTTGGCGAGGAAGCGGTTGCGACCGGCGTTTGTGCATGCCTTGAACGCAAGGATTACATTGAAAGTACGCATCGCGGCCATGGACACACCATTGCAAAGGGTGCTGAGCTTAATCCGATGATGGCGGAGCTTTACGGCAAGGCCACCGGTTTCCTGCAAGGGGGAAAGGGCGGCTCGCAGCATATCGCGGATTTCAGTGTTGGTATGCTGGGCGCGAACGGTATCGTTGGCGGCGGCTTCGGCCTCGCGGTCGGCGCAGCGCTGGCGGCTCGTTATCAAAAAGACCGGCGCGATCTCTGTCGTGTTCTTCGGTGACGGCGCATCCAACCGAGGCACGTTCCATGAGGCGGCCAACATGGCGGCGGCATGGCATCTGCCGGTGATCTTTGTCTGCGAAAACAATGGGATCGCCTGCTCCACACCGCATAAGACCGGCGGACAGGCAGGCGTAATGGATCTGTCCAAGCGCGCGCTTGGCTACGGTATGGACAGCTATGTAGTCAATGGAAATGACTTCTTTGAAGTCTACGACGGAATGCAGCGCCCTTGCCAAAGCGTGCTCGCAATGGCGAGGGTAATTGCTGTGGCTTCCCTTGAATGCCAGACACATCGTCCTTTCGGCCACATCGTAGGGATGGACAGCGCTACCGTGATCCGGCATTGGCAAAGGCTCGCTGGGAAGCGGACGACTGCATTAAGAACTTTGAACGCCGTTGCCTGAAAGTCTGGCTGGCTGGAGCAGGCTGATTTTGACGCTGTGCAGACAAAGGTCGACGCTATGATCGAAGGCGAAGCAATTTGCCATTGACAGCCCGTATCCCGATGCTTCGGAGCTGTTTACGGATATGTACGACTAAGGGGGACGGAACATGAGCATTAAGACATATAAGCAGGCAACTTGGGAAGCGATGAAAGAGGGAGATGCTCCGCGACCCGTCCGTTTACGCGATGGCGGAGGACATCATCGAGGAACGAGTGGCTCCATGGGCCATTATATTGGTCTCGGCGAGGCCGTCGGCGATCAGAGCCGTGTGCTTGACGCACCGATCTCCGGAGACTGCTATTGTGGCAAGCGCCGTCGGCGCGGCCTTTGGCGGGAATGGCACGTCCTGTCATTGATATGCGCTTCTCTCTAACTGCCTTCCCGTATGCATGGATGAGCTGACCAATCAGGCAGCGAAGTCTCGCTATATGTTTGGCGGACAGGGGTAAGGTGCATATGGTCGTGCGTTGTCCCGACGGTATCCTGAAGATGCAGGGCGCACATCATACCGACTGTCTGGAGGCGTGGTTTGCGCATATGCCCGGCCTACAGGTAGTCATTCCCTCCAGCCCTGCCGAGGGCAAGGGCCTGCTCAAGACTGCCATTCGCAACGACAATCCGGTCATGTTCTTTGAGCATAAGACGCTCTTCAAAATGGAGGGGCGAGGTGCCGGACGAAGAGTACACCATTCCCATCGGTAAGGCACGTATCGCCCGTGAGGGGGGACGTCAGCATAGTGGTCTACGGCGTTATGGTCAGTCGTGCGCTGACGGCGGCAGAGGAGCCTGAAGGAGGGCATTGACGCAGAGGTTATCGATCTGCGGACTGTGTCCCCGTGGGATAAGAGACGGTCCAGCGTCGGTCAAAGACCGGCCGCGTCGTTGTCGCGCATGAGGCAGTTAAGCAGTGCGGTTTCGGTGCAGAGCTCTCTGCCACAATTGCGGAGGAGGCGTTCTCTAACCTAAAAGCACCTATTGTTCGTATCGGTGCGCCGTTTGTTCCCATCCCGATGACTCCGCATCTGGAGGATATGTGCCGCACGCTGCCCAAAGGATATTGTGGCGGCTGTAAAAACAGGCTGTAGGAAAATAAAGAGACTGAAATGATCGGCATTTTCAGCAGACAGGCTGGGAGTGTGGTCGGACAGAGAGAGAACAAGATGGAAGAGAAAACAAAGTGAAGGTCGTTCCTGCTGAGGCTGGGCGGGTTGCTATGGCTCGCTTGCAGCGTGATACCGATTTGGTTACGGGTATTATCGAGGTTTGCCGTGAAGCTGGCTTTGAAATGGCCGCTTCACAACTGATCGTGGCAGCCTGCGTCGTGCGGAAATTTCTTGGGCCCGTCGAGCGATAAGACGAAGAGAGGCTCTGAGCGGACGCCTGCCATGCCGATTGCCGGCCCATTGGAACTGATCTCAGCACAGGCAGAGGTCTGCCTGACGGATCCGGCGCCCGGTATTTCATGTACATGGCGTTGTAACCGATGCGGACGGTAAGGCCTGGGGGTGGGCACTTCTTCAAGGGCGGAAACCAGTTCATGCCACAGTCGACATTGTCATGAATGAGATCAAGGGCGGTTATATGAAATGGACACGGATGATGAAATTGACCTTGAGCTGCCCGTTCCATACAGCAAATAATAAAGAAAGCGGCCTCCAAACCGAACAGGGGGGCGGAGGCCGTTTCTTTCACCGCTTACGGACGGGTTGAGAGACGGGCTATTCATAGCACGACTTTTATTTTCATGTAGCATGGTCATTCGCTCACGCAGGATGCGGACATGGTGTCTGGCCTCAGCCTCTGCTGCGTCACCGTCACCTGCAATCACGGCACGGCAGATTGCGCAATGTTCTTCGTGTGCGGTCCGGACGCGCATATCATCCTGTTTAACTGTCATAAGTGAAGAGGGATATCTGATTTTCATAGTTTATGGCAAGTCGAGCGAGCAAAGGCCTTTTGATGCTTCGAAAATTGCATAATGGATCACAGTAGCAATCTCATGATGAGCGTATATATCACCGCTTTCAATCGACATACGTGAGCGTTCCATAATTTGATTAAGCTTTTCGATGTCTTCTGCGGTCCGGTTTTGCGCAGCGAAGCCGACTGCACATACCATCTAATGCTTCGCGAATATAAAGAATGTCAAAGTACTTTTATCGAGCTCCGGCAGAGCGACATAGATACGCTTGTTGTCCCGTTTTTCCAGAAAACCCTCTGTTTCAAGACGTTTGATAGCGCTCCGTACAGGAGAACGGCTCATGTTCAGCTGGGATGAAATATGCTCTTCTACGACTTGATAGCCAGGAGGAAAGATGCCGGTGAGAATTGCATGCGTAGCTCTCGGTATGCAATGGCTTCATAAGATGTTTTTTCGGCTGCTTGTCTTGCGAGACTTCAGAAAGATTCATAATAAAGACTCCCTGTGTGGTAGATGTAAAAAATACAATAAAAAAAACAAATTTGTCAACATAATTTGTATACAAAAATGTGATTAGGAATAATTAATGGCATTTGCACCTAAAAGAAGGAAAAGATTGAACAGGATGTAGAAAACTGCTGCAAGTAAGGAATTGCTATTGAAAAAAAAGAGAATGGCGTAAAAAATATAACGTATACAAAAAATTCTATATTGAATTCAAAAATGAATGAAAGAGTGTAGGTTATGAAACGATTTGCTGTGGTTTCCGGCGGCGCAGATGGAATCGGCAAGGAGGTTGTTCTGGAATTCCTGGATGCGGGTTTTGCTGTTGCTGCGCTGACATTAACGATGAAAAAGCTGGCGAAGGTCAGCGAGGAATTGAAGGATAGGGATTTTATTGGCATTCATTGCAACGCGATTGAAGAGGGAGTCCGTTCAGAAAGCATTCTCTCAGGTAATGGAGCACTATGGCAGGGTCGATGCGCTGGCCAATATGCAGGCGGATCGCTGGCAATTTCCCAGCCGGTCGATGAGATCAGTCTGGATGGCTGGGAAAAGGTGATTGCCCTGAATATGCGATCGGTATTTCTCTGCACACGTGAAGCGGTCAAAATCATGCGTAAACAGCAGTATGGAAGAATCGTAAGCCTGTCCTCCATGGCGGGCAGAAGCCGTAGTGTGTTTGGCGGCGCCCCCTATGCTGCAGCAAAAGCAGGTGTGATCGGCTTTACACGTCAGTGCTCAAGGATATGGGGCTATCGGTGTGACGATCAACGCGGTCGCTCCGGCACCGTGATGAGCGGTGACCGAATCAGCGGCTTCTGGGCAAATAAGAGCGAAGAGGACAAAGCGTTCTTCTTCAAATCCAATCCTTCCGGCCGCCTTGGCGTACCGAAAGACATTGCCCGCACGATCGTTTTCCTGTGTCACGAGGATGCCTCTTACATCAATGGCGCGGTAATTGATGTCAACGGCGGTATGTGGGTCGGCTGACAACGGTTTTTTGCAAAGTAAAATTGATTGTGTGGACTCCCATAAGGTGTCCATTGTTAAATATTGAAGGAATAGGAGAAAATTTATGGAACAAACACTAACCAAAGTCAGAAAAACGGCAATCTTTGTAATTGCGCTGATTTTTGTCTGCTTTCACATCTATACTTCGGCATTTGGCCTTTTTGAAGGCATGAGTCAGCGCAATATTCATTTAACTCTGATGCTTTTTACTGGTGGTCCTTTTTTAAGCCATGTAAGGTAAAATATGTTGGCCCTGCCATTGATGCGCTTCTGATCGTAGCGATACTTGTTCAGGGCATTTACATGTTCGGTGCTGCGCCTGATATGGCATACCGTGCAGGGACCAAGTGTACACGATGGATAAGGTTGGCTGCACCCTGTTAATCATTTTGATCCTTGTTTCTACCAAGCGCGTAATGGGTTGGGCCATGCCGATTATTGGAGCAATTATGATGGTCTATGTTTTCTTTGGCCAGTATCTTCCACAGCCTTTCGGACATGCCCCATATTCTATGAAGAAAATCACTTCATTGCTCTATATGGGCACGGAGGGGTTTGGAGTTCCCCGCTTGCGGCATCTGCAACCTTTATCCCGCTTTTCATTATGTTTGGTTGCATGCTTGAAGCCTTTGGCGGCGGTGCGTTCTTTATGGACTTCTCCTCTGCGCTGTTTGGCAAGTATCGCGGCGGTCTGGCTAAGGTTGCTGTTATTTCGAGCGGCCTTATGGGCAGCATTTCCGGTTCTGCGGTCGCCAACGTGACGACTACGGGTGCATTTACGATCCGCTGATGAAAAAGCTCGGCTACGATAAGGACTTTGCTGGTGCGGTCGAGGCGACAGCTTCTACGGGTGGTCAGCTGGCACCGCCGATCATGGGCGCAGGTGCGTTTTTGATGTCGGAGATTCTGGCGGTCCATATGCGACGATTGTGAAAGCAGCAATTATTCCTGCTCTTCTTTATTACCTTGGCTGTTTCTTTGTAGTTGACTTTGAAGCGGGTCGCTTGGGTCTGTCTGGTATGAGAAAAGAGGAGCTTCCTGTTTTTAAGGAGGTAATGAAAAAGGGCTGGTATAACCTTTTCCCGCTAATCATGCTGATTTATATGCTTGTGTTTGCCGGCACCTCGGCACTCAAGGCATCGTTCTATGCGGTTCTTGTCACTTTGGTGATCGGTGCGTCCGATCAGGGACGGAGACAAGGCATGGCTGATGAACTGAAGGATTCCGTGATCGACACGGCCAATTCCTGCACCACGGTCGCAACGGCCACGGCCTGCGCCGGTTTAATTATCGGTGCATTCGCGGTCACCGGCCTCGGCACCAAACTCTCCATGCTCATCATCTCTTTAGCAGGTGGCAAGCTGTTCCTCGTGTTGTTGCTGACCGCGGTTTCTGCGATTATTCTCGGCATGGGTCTGCCGACAGTTGCTGCATATTCGATTCTTGTCACTCTGATTGTCGGTACACTTGCTAAGATGGGTGTTTCCCAGCTTTCCGCGCACATGTTCATCTTCTACTTTGGCATCATTTCCAATGTGACGCCTCCGGTCGCACTTGCTGCCTTTGCGGCGGCTGGTCTTTCCGGCGGTAGTGCAATAAAGACGGGGCTGAAAGCAACCAAGCTTGCCCTGGCTGGTTTCCTGATCCCGTTTGTCTTTATCTACGCACCGGCGATCCTGATGGTCGGCACGCCGATGGAAATCATTTCAGTCAGCGTCAGCGCGCTGGTGGGCGTGTACGCGCTGTCCGTTGCGACCATAGGCTATTTCTTTACAAATTGTAATTGGATCGAGCGTGCGGTCTGCTTTGCTGCCGGTATCTGCATGGTTATTCCCGGCACGGTGACGGATCTGATCGCTGTCGCGTTCTTCGCTACGGTCATCGTTATGAACCGAATTAAGGCGAAGAAGAAAAAAAGCTCAGACCGCGCAGTAAACATGGATTTGCGTCTCGGTAAAATCGGGATGTGAATAAATTAAAAGGAAGGAATAAAACCAAAATGAAAAGAACACTTGCACTGATTCTGTCCCTTGCGATGGTTTTTGCTCTCGTTGCCTGCGGTCAGAAGGAGGAGACTCCTGACGATACCAAGCAGCCCGAACAGACCGGCGAGCCCACGTCCAGCCTTGACTATGTTGCGGTTGGCGCCGGCGCAACTGGCGGTAACTTCTATATGACCACTTCCACGTTCTGCCAGACCTTCAATGAAAAGTTCAGCGGAACGACCTGCAATGCCGAGACGACCACCGGCTCCGTTGAGAACAACAAGATGTTGCTTGAGGGCGATCTGGGCATGTGCATTTCCAATATTGACATCGCTTACTGTGCAGCGACCGGCACTCGTGAGTTCTCCGAGGGCGGCTACTCTGGCGACATCCGCGTTGTGCTCCCTGGCGAGTGGAACAACGTGTTGCAACATCATTGTCCGCAAGGATTCCGGCATTACTGCCATTGAGGAGCTCAAGGGCAAGACAATCGCCTGCAACTCCGGTACCCAGCTTACGGACTATACCCGCTGATTCTGAAGGAGTACGGTCTGAACGAGGGTGACTACAAGATTCAGGCGGTCACCACCTCCGAGATGGCCGATGCCATGAGAGACAAGCATGTCGACGCGATCATCCAGTTCGGCGCTGCTCCGGTCTCCGCATTTGCCGACCTTGCCTCCACGACGGATTGCCTGTGGCTGTCGATTTCAGAGGAGCACATGAATAACATCACCTCCAACTATCCTTACTTTGGCACGGCTGTGATCCCGGCGAATACCTACATCGGCCAGACGGAGGATATCGCAGTTCTGGCGAATATGCCCGTGTTCGTTGCGATGGCGGATCTTGATGAGGGCTTTGTTTATCAGTTCCTCAAGACCACTTTTGACAATCTGGACGACTCTGTCCTCGCTTACACCAACTGCAAGAGCTACACCCTTGAGAGCCTGGTGGATTACTACAACAATCCTGCCGGTCTTGAGCTTCACAGCGGCGCTGTCAAGTATCTCGAGTCTGTCGGCGCGATTTAAATACTGATTCTGATTTGATATGGCGCAACGGAAAACACTCTACGCACGAAGTTAATACTAAAAACATTCAAATAGCAATACAAGCGGAGAGCACGATCCAACATGGATCGTGCTCAGCCTGTCGAAAAAGTCCAGCTGGTGCTGGGCTTTTTCTGCTAGATATGGTAGAATGGGTAAGGGTGATGAAAGATGCTGGAACGCGGAAAAATGGATCGCGGAATCGTAGAGATGATACTGCATGAGCAACTGGCACCACTGTAACAGAATGGGTATAGTCGTCTACATGAAATCTCCTTTGACATACCCCCGCATGTGGATCATTTCGTCAATTTAAGTAATTTCTTGCAATTTTTTGCTGTGATTTTTAAGATGGTGCAGGTACACGCAGGTCGCTGGCGGCTTCCATCTTGAACTTGTTCATGGCCGCGCGGGCCTCGGGAACGTTGAGCTTGTTGGTATTCTTGCTGGACATAATGATTTTCTCCTTTTGTTTGAATGTTTGGTTGGGTTTGTTGCTTTTGGGTATCGCAAACATAGCTTTGCCGGATTTTTTTTGTCGGTATGCAAAGCGAAAGGAGGTAAGTTTTTTTAAAACGAGAAAAGGGTATTTCCCGGCGGCGCGAGTTATGCTATCATAAAAAACAACGGACCGACGTCGGAGGGGAAACGAGAGGAGAAGCGGATATGGAAAAGATCAAAAAGAATCTTGGCTTTGGCTTTATGCGCCTGCCGATGCAGGGCGAAGAGGTCGACCTCGCGCAGACGCAGCAGATGGTGGACGCCTTTCTGGCAGCCGGCTTCAACTATTTTGACACCGCCCACGGCTATCTGGACGGGAGGAGCGAAACGGCGCTGAAGGCCTGCCTGACGAGCCGCTATCCGCGTGAGGACTATGTTCTGACCAACAAGCTGACGGCGAACTTCTTCAAAACGGAGGCGGACATCCGGCCCTTTTTTGAAAGCCAGCTCGCCGCCTGCGGCGTGGACGATTTCGACTTCTATCTGATGCACGCGCAGAGCATGAAAAATTTTGAGCATTTCAAGGTCTGCCGCGCCTATGAAACGGCGTTTGCGCTCAAGGAAGAGGGCAAGGTCCGGCACGTCGGCATTTCGTTCCACGACAGCGCGGAGATGCTCGACCGCATCCTGACCGAATACCCGCAACTCGAGGCAGTGCAGCTGCAGTTCAACTATGTGGACTACGACGATCCCGCCGTGCAGAGCCGCAGGTGCTACGAGGTCTGCCGGAAGCACGGCAAGCCGGTCATCGTGATGGAGCCGGTCAGGGCGGCAATCTCGCCGATCTGCCGGAGGACGCCGCAGCGGTGCTGGACGCCCTGCACGGCGGCAGCAGCGCGAGCTACGCCATCCGCTTCGCGGCGGGCTTCCCGGGCATTAGGATGGTGCTCTCCGGCATGAGCGACCTGCGGCAGGTGGAGGACAACATTGCTTTCATGCGCGACTTCAAGCCGCTCGACGAGACGGAGCTTGCCGCGGTCAAAAGGGTACAGGAGATCTTCCGCAGCAAGAGCCTCATCCCCTGCACGGCCTGCCACTACTGCACGGCCGGCTGCCCGCAGCACATTTCGATCCCCGACCTCTTCGCGGTGATGAACGCCAAGCAGATCCACCGCGACTGGAACGCAGACTACTATTATAGCGAGACCTACACCAAGAGCGGCGGCAGGGCCTCCGACTGCATCCGCTGCGGCAAATGCGAAAAGGTCTGCCCGCAGCACCTACATATCCGCGACCTGCTGGCGGACGTCGCCGCGGAATTTGAAAAAAGGGCTGAGCGCATTGCGCTCAGCCCAGCTTTTCGTATTTCAGAGCTTCCACAAGCTCGGCAAGGAACATCCGTTGGCGGGCTTTCCGCCATCTGCGCACAGGGTGACCGAAATACCGATCCCAGGCATCGCGGCTGCCGTGCTCCCAGGTGATCTCAATGGCATGACGAATGGCGCGCTCCACGCAGAAGGCGGTCGTGCCGTTCCGACGCGCGACACAGGGATAGATGACCTTGGTGACGGCGTGCAGCAGAGAGGGATCGTCCAGCGCAAGCAGCGCGGCGTCGTGAATATAGCCGTAGCCCTTGAGACCGGGCGACATCCCAAGCTCATGCAGGATGGAGGTCACAAGCAGGGAAGGCGGGTGCAGAGCGCTGCGCGCGCTCTGCGCCGCTGTGCCGCGCATTCGGTCAAACAGCGCCTCGAAGGCAAAGGGCTTGGGCAGAAAATAATCGACCCGCAGCTCCGTCGCCTCCGCCAGCATATGATCGGACACGAAGGCGGAGATGAGAAATATCTCGCTCGCGCAGCCCTCGAGCCGCAGCTGGCGCAGGACGCGGATGCCGTCCGTGCCCGGCAGCGCCGGGTCCAGAACAAGCAGCTCCGGCTCGTGCGCGTGTATCCTTTCCAAAACCTCATGCCCATTGCAGGCAATCTCGTCCGTGAATAAGCCTGCCTCTTCCATTGCGTCCCGCAGCATCGTGCGGAACTCCTCGTTGGCGTCTCCCAACAAAACCGATCTTCGCCGCTCCATGCAGTTTTGATTGCCTCCCCGATGTGTTTTTGAACACAATTTTCTCTGTTGTCTAAAATAGCACAAAATCTTTCGGTTTCAACAAAAATGTGGACGACCTGACGAAAAAGTGCTCGACAAATTTCGCGCCCCCGAGGAAAAGCGCGGCAAAGAAAAACGGCGTCCCTGCCGCAGACAGGGGCGCTGCTTCGGTCATTGATCATCGGCAGGTGAAGGCTCCGCGCCGGCGCGCAGCGCCTCCGCCTCGGCCTTGGCCTCGGCGAGCAGCTTGCGCTCGCCCTTGGTTTTTGCATACGCTCTCGTCGAATTGCGCCCACAGGTCGGGACGGCGCAGCATCGTGCGGATGTAGCTCTGCTTGCGCCGCCACTTCTCCACGTTGCCGTCGTGGCCGGAGAGCAGCACGTCCGGCACCCTGCGGCCGTGCCATTCCTCCGGGCGGGAGTACTGGGGATACTCCAAAAGACCGTTCCAGTGCGATTCCTCCGTGAAGCACTCCTCGTCCGGCAATACGCCCGGTACCATGCGGCACACCGCGTCGGTCACTGCCATAGCGGGGATCTCACCGCCGGTAACGACGAAATCGCCCATGCTGATCTCCTCGTCCGCGCACTCGTCGATGAAGCGCTGGTCGATGCCCTCGTAGTGTCCGCAGACGAGGATGAGGTGGTCATAGGTCTCCTTCAGCTTGCGCGCGACGCTCTGCGTGAAGGTGCGCCCGCAGGGGAGAGATAGATGGTATGGCCTCTTGAGCCGGCCTCCTCGCAGACGTGCGCCCAGCAGCGGTAGAGGGGATCGGCCTGCATCACCGCGCCGCGTCCGCCGCCGTAGGGATAGTCGTCGACCTGCTTCTGCTTATTCGTGGTGAAGCTGCGGATCTGGTGGGTCCTGATGGTGATATAGCCCCGCTCCTGCGCGCGGCCGAGGACGCTCGCGTGCATCATCGCGTCCACCGCGTCGGGAAAGAGGGTGAGAATGTCAATCCGCATTGGTTTCCAACCCCTCGATCATCTTGACATATATTTCGCGCTTTTCCGCGTCGATGTCCACAATGAAAATATCCTGCACGGCGGGGATCAGGTAGCACTTCTCCCGCCCGCGGACCTTGTAGAGCTTGTGCGCGGGGTAGGTGAGGACCTCCTCGACGGTGCCGACATAGCGGTGGATGAACTCCTCATAGACCTGCATCCCGATGAGCTCGGCATCGAGAAATTCGCCCTTTTTTGAGCTGTACCTCGCTGCGCTTGATGGAGAGGATCTTGGTTTTCAGCGTTTCTGCGGCGGTCATATCGTCCCAGCCGGGGAAGTGCATGAGCACCATGTCGCCCTGTATGCGGCGGTCGATGGGGCGGAACTGCGTGCCGTCCATATAGAGGGCCTTGAAGCCGGCGAGCTGCGCGGGCGTCACGTCCCACGGCTGCACCTTCACATCGCCCTTCACGCCGTGCGTGTTGACGATCTGACCGACCTCGATGAATTCGGGCGCCTCGGACCTGGCGGGCTTACCCTTGGAAAAGATACCCATGGCGGGGACCTCCTTGCGTTTGACATATTTTTTTCAGTATAACCGAAAAGCGGCGCAAGGGCAAGTGCGGATTTTATCCCGCGCTTGACGCAGCGGCGGCATTTGTGCTATAACGGTAGCAAAGAAACCGTGAGGAAAGGAAGTCTTGCTATGCTCATTTCCACCAAGGGCCGCTACGCGCTGCGCGTCATGCTGGAGCTGGCACAGGGCGAGCCGGGAGAGTGTATGCCGCTGCCGGTGATCGCGCAGCGGCAGGGCATTTCCGAAAAATATTTAGAGAGCATCATCGCCGTGCTCGCGCGCGGGACTGGTCGAGGGGGCAGCGCGGCAAGGGCGGCGGCTACCGCCTCAGCCGGGAGCTGAAGGATTATTCGGTCGGCGAGATCGTCCGGCTGACGGAGGGCTCGCTTGCGCCCGTTTCCTGTCTGGAGGGGGAGAACACCTGCCCGCGCGCGGACAAGTGTCTCTCGCTGCCCGTCTGGGAGAAGCTCGACACGCTCATCAACGACTATCTCGACAGCGTTTCGCTCGCCGACCTGCTGGCCGAGGGCGGCGGGAACGGCTGCGGCATCTGAGCCGCGGCAAAGCCTGCCGGAGAGCAATACGCAAATAAAAGGAGCGCCGCTCATTCGAGCGGCGTTCCTGCTCTGTTTGGCTGTGCGCTCAGCGGACGCTGCCGTCGGCCTTGAAGGTCGGCAGCGGCGCGAGGAACTTGATGTCGTCGCGGTTCTTGGCGTCGCCCTCGGCGAGGACGGCCATGCGGCCGGCGACCGTGCCGCCCGCTTGGCGACCAGCGTCTCCATCGCGTGCAGGCTGCCGCCGGTGGAGATGACGTCGTCCACGATCAGAATTTTCTTACCCTTGATGAGGTCGGCGTCGTCGCGGCCGAGGAAGAGCTGCTGTACGCCGAGCGTAGTGATGGAGCGATCCTCCACGGAGATGGGGTCGGGCATATAGACCTTGGGGCCCTTACGCGCGATGAAATACTTCTCCGCGCCGCTCTGACGCGCCATCTCGTGAATGAGGGGGAATGGACTTGGCCTCGGCGGTGAGCAGATAGTCGTAGTCCAGCTCCTCCGCCAGCTTGAGGAGGTCGCGGGCGCAGGCGACGGTCAGCTCGGCGTCGCCGAACATGATGAAAGCGCCGATGTAGAAGTCCTCCGTCACCTTGCAGATGGGAGATCGCGGACGAGGCCCGCAACGTGCATGGGATAGGTCATCATAGTGGTTCTTCCTTCCTGTTTCTTCCTGTAATAGCCGCCTCAGCGGCCGGTATTTTGAGGCGTCCCGTTCAGTCGATCTCGGGACCCTTGTATTTTTCCTTCTTCTCGCTCGGCTCGCGGACCTCGCTGTCCACGTCGATCACGCCGCCGCCGGCCGGCTGCTCCGGCGACAAGGGCCATGATGACATAGAGCAGGATGCTCGTGCCGTAAAAAGAACGCCAGCAGCGCCCAGATTACGCGCACGATGGTGGGGTCGATGCCGAAATAATCCGCCACGCCGGCGCAGACGCCGCAGAGCTTTTATCCGTTTTGGAACGGTAGAGCCGCTTTTTCACGAAAAAAGTCTCCTTTCTTCTTTCTTGCAGGGTAAAGTATAGCACGTCTTACTTCGGCTGTAAATCACTTTTTTCGACCCATCAGGCTGAACCAGCCGAAGGTCATCGGCCAGAGCGTGCCCGCCATGAGCACCACGGCGAAATAACGGATGCCGTCGCCGACGCTGTTCGCGCCGAAGGCCGCCGTCAGCGGCGCCTTGAGGGCCACGCGCACGGCCAGCGTCAGCGCAAGGCCGAGCACGACCTTGAGGATCTGCGCCCCACCACACGGCCTGCGTTTCAAAGCGTGTGTAGTGCCGGTCGGCGAACACCGAAACGATCGCGCCGAGCACAAGGCCGAGCATCGACCACGCCGTTTTGACCGCGTGGTCAAAATTGACCGCGTCGCCGCTCGCGCCCGCGCGGACGCGAAAGCGCATAAAGCAGGAACAGCGCCGCCGGTACGAGCAGGATGAGCCAGATGTGCTCAAGCACCTCGCCGCGGTGGCCGATCTCCTCGAGCAGAGGATAGAGCGCCAGCACCAGCAGCCAGCCGATCAGGAACGACACTCCGACGTCGAGCGGCGTGTGAACGCCGAGATACAGCCGCGAAAGGAATGAGCAGCGCCAGCGCCATGCACACCACGCGCACCCAAAGCTTTTTCGTGATGCAGAACATCCCGCCGTAGGCGGCGACGGCGTTCTGCGTGTGCCCGAGGGGAAGGAGAAGCCCGTCGCGCCCGCGCGGGCGGACTCGACGATCTCGAACGAGGGTCGAGCACCCAGGGCCGCGGGATGCAGAACGTGATCTTCAGCATCTGGTTGACCGCCGTGCCGGTGAAGCACAGGAGCATGAGAAAATAGCCCTTGTTTTTTGTCCACGCACCAGAAGACCACCAGCATAAAGAGCATGAACAGCGTCTCGCCGCCGAGCTCCGTCACGCCCTGCATGAGCGTGTCGAGCAGCGGAGTGCGCAGCTCGGCGATGGCGCGCAGGCAGTTCAGATTCCATTCCATAAAGGAGTCATTCTTTTTCTTTCCACCTTCTTCTGAAAAAATGAGGTAAAGCATGGTGCATTATAAAGCCATTTCGCGCGGGAATGCAAACATTTCGGACAAAGCTGTGAAGAAAAAGTGCGAAAGCACTTGAAACTTTGCGCGTCGTGCTATAAATAACTGTCAGAGAAACGCAGAGAACGGGAAAATAGCGAGCTTGCTTCGCGCAGAGAAACCGGTCGGCGGCTGGAAGCCGGTCTGTGGAGTGTCGCTTGGTTCGCCCGGGAGCGGCTGCGGGGAAAGGCGCGGACGGCTGACCGCCGTTAAAGGGTCGCGAGTGCGCGCAGACCATCTGCGCGAATTTGGGTGGTACCACGGAGAGCTCTTCGTCCCATGCGGACGAGGGGTTTTATTTTTTTGCCAAAAAAACTTTCACAAGAGAAGGAGACATGATATGAAGCAGCAATTAGAAGCCATCCGCGTCAAAGCCCTTGAGGCCATCGGCGGCGCGGAGAAGGCGGAGGATCTTGAGGCGCTGCGCGTGCAGTACCTCGGCAAGAGGGGCGAGCTGACCGCTGTCCTCAAGCAGATGGGCACTCTCAGCGCGGAGGAGCGCCCGGTCATCGGCCAGCTTGCCAACGAGGTGCGCGCCAAGCTCGAGGAGAGCGTGGAGACGCGCACGAAGGAGCTGGCCGCAAAAGCGCTGGAGATGAAGCTCAAGGCCGAGGCGGTGGATGTCACCATCCCCGGCAAGGCCGTGAAGATCGGCAAAAAGCACCCGATGTATCAGGTGCTCGATGAGATCAAGGACATCTTCGTCGGCATGGGCTTTGAAATTCTCGAGGACCGCGAGGTCGAGACCGCCGACTACAACTTCACCAAGCTCAACTGCCTCGAGGGACACCCCGCCCGCGAGTGGACGGACACGTTCTACTTCACCGAGGACAGCTCCATCCTGCTGCGCACGCAGACCAGCTCCCATGCAGATCCACGCGATGGAGACGCGCTCTCTGCCCATCCGTATTCTTGCTCCGGGCCGCGTGTACCGCAAGGACGAGGTGGACGCCACCCATTCCCCCATGTTCCACCAGATCGAGGGCATGGTCATCGACAAGGGTGTGACGATGGCGGACCTCAAGGGGTACGCTCAACGCCGTCATGGAGGAGCTGTACGGCAAGGGCACGGTCACGCGCTTCCGCCCGCACCACTTCCCGTTCACCGAGCCGAGCTGCGAGATGGATATCCAGTGCCACAAGTGCCACGGCGCGGGCTGCCCGACCTGCAAGGGCGAGGGCTGGATGGAGGTCCTCGGCGCGGGCATGGTTCACCCCAAGGTGCTCGAGGGCTGCGGCATCGACTCCAACGTGTATTCCGGCTGGGCGTTCGGCATGGGCCTGGAGCGTCTGGCGCTCGGCCACTTCAAGATCGGCGACCTGCGTCTGATCTTCGAAAACGACGTCCGGTTCCTGGAGCAGTTCTGAGAAAGGAGAGCGAAGAAAATGAATTTAAGCAGAAATTGGCTCAACGAATTTGTTGACCTCCACGACATCACCGACAAGCAGTTCAACGACGAAATGACGCTCTCCGGCTCCAAGGTCGAGACCATCGAGCGTCTGGACGAGAGCCTCAAAAACGTGGTCGCGGGCAAGATCCTCTCCATGGAAAAGCACCCCGACAGCGACCATGTGGGTCTGCCAGCTCGACGTCGGCAGGGAGGAGCCGGTGCAGATCGTCACCGGCGCGTGGAACGTCCACGGCGGCGATCTCGTCCCCGCGGCGCTGCACAATTCCCTGCTGCCCGGCGGCGTGAAGATCGAAAAAACGCAAGCTGCGCGGCGTGGAGTCCGCCGGGATGCTGTGCTCTCTGAAGGAGCTGAGCCTCACCGCCGAGCATGACTATCCCTACGCCGTCATCACCCCCGCCGCCCTTCTGAACGACTATCATCCCCTGGACCCCACCAAGCCCTCCATCCCCGCGGACATCCAGCCCGGGGACAAAGTGTTCGGACCGGTCGCGGCGGCGAAGGTGCTCGAGCGTGCGCGCTGCAGGGCGACGGCACGTTCCATACCTGTCTCGACCTCGGCGGCGCCACCGCCTCTCCCGACACCGCCTGCTCCAATCTCCACGCGGGCGATCTGGTGGCCTACAACACCAAGACCGATTCCATCTGCACGCTTGCCGACCTGCACGCCGAGCAGCGCGAGTTCCCGCACTGCATCGCCGACGGCATCTTCGTCCTGCGTGAGGATTGTGAAGCCCGGCGACGATGTCGCCAAGGTCATCGGCTATGACGATAGCGTGGTCGAGTTCGAGATCACGCCCAACCGTCCCGATTGCCTTTCCGTCATCGGCCTCGCCCGCGAGGCCGCAGCGCACGCCAGGGCCCCTCAAGCTGCACACCCCGAGGTCAAGGGCTGCGGCGGCAGCATCGCGGAGCTGGTCGACATCGAGATCGAGGACGGCGAGCTTTGCCCGCGCTACACCGCGCGCATGGTGAAGAACGTGAAGATCGCTCCGTCCCCGCAGTGGATGCGCGAGCGCCTCCGCAACGCCGGTATGCGCCCGATAAACAACATCGTGGACATTACGAACTACGTCATGCTGGAATACGGCCAGCCGATGCACGCCTTCGACTTCTCCTGCGTGGACGGCGGCAGGATCGTCGTCCGCGCCGCGCGTGAGGGCGAGGTCATTCAGACCCTCGACGGCAACGACCGCAAGCTCACGCCGAATATGCTCTGCATCTGCGACGAGCACAAGCCCGTCGTGCGTCGCGGGCGTCATGGGCGGTGAGAACAGCGAGATCGTCGGCGACACGGCAATGGTTCTCTTCGAAAGCGCGAACTTCAACGGCGTATCCGTGCGCCGCACGGCGGCGGCCCTCGGGCTGCGTACCGACGCCTCCGCACGTTACGAAAAGGGTCTTGACCGATGAACACCATGAAGGCCGTGCAGCGTGCCTGCGAGCTGGTCGAGCTGCTCGGCTGCGGCGAGGTCGTAGACGGCGTGATGGACGTCATCGCCAAGGCCACAAGGCTCCCACGGTCGTGAAGCTCGAGCCGGAGAAGATCAATGCCCTGCTCGGCACCGACCTGCCCGAGAGCCTGATGCGCGAGATCCTTCTCCCCTCGGCTTTGAGCTCAGCGGCGACGACATTCTTGTGCCGAGCTGGCGCGGCGATGTGGAGCACTACAGCGACATTGCCGAGGAGGTCGCCCGTTTCTACGGCTACAATAACATTCCCTGCACGCTCATGCGCGGCGAGACGACGCGCGGCGGCTTCAGTGAGCAGCAGCTCTTTGACCGCGCGCTCGGCGAGACCTGCCGCACGCTCGGCTACGACGAGATCATCACCTACTCCTTCATCAGCCCGTCGTACTACGATAAGATCCGTATGCCGAAGGACGCCCCGCTGCGTAAGCAGCCTGAAGATCCTCAACCCGCTGGGCGAGGACACCTCCATCATGCGCACGACCGTTCTCCCCTCCATGCTCGAGATCCTCACCCGCAACTACAACTACCGCAACAAGGCCGTGCGCCTCTACGAGCTGGGCAAGATCTACCTGCCCCGCGAGGACGGTCTGGCCGACGAGCCGAAGATCCTCTCCCTCGGCGCTTACGGCGACGGAATGGACTTCTTCACGCTCAAGGGCGGCATCGAGGCCATTCTCCGCGCCTGCCGCATCATTGACGTCCGCTTTGAGGCCTGCACGGCGAGAACCTCCTACCACCCCGGCCGCTGCGCAAAGGTCTATGCCGGCGATGTCGAGCTGGGTGTGTTCGGCCAGATCCACCCCGCCGTCGCCGCCAATTACGGCGTGGACGCGGGAGATCTATGCCGCTGAGCTGCGCTTTTGACGCGCTCTACCCGTGCGGGGCGGTATCCCCGTCTACCAGCCGCTGCCGAAGTTCCCGCCGTCACGCGCGACATCGCCGTGGTGTGCGACGAGAGCGTCACTGTGGGCGCGCTGGAGGACTGCATTCGCCGCGGCGCGAAGGGCCTTTTGAAGAAGGTCGAGCTGTTCGACATTTACCGCGGCATCGGCGTCGCGCCGGGCAGCAAGTCCGTCGCGTTCAGCCTGACGCTCCGCGCGGACGACCGCAGCCTCACCGGCGAGGAGGCCGACGAGGATGTGAAGAGCATCCTTGCGCTGCTCGAAGCCGAGCTGGGCGCGAAGCTGCGCTGACAAAAGAGCGTTTTTTATCAGGGACCGCATGGCACGAGAATTGCCGTGCGGTCTCTTCCCCATTGCCCAAATTTCTTTCGCTTTTTCGGCAAAAAGGCATGGACAAGCGCGGGAAATCGTAGTATACCCATGCAACAGGTATCACAGTTGTTTAAGCAACATTAGAAAAAATTATGATAAAGCGAGAACAGGAGGAACATGGCGATGGCATACAAGGAAAGCTACGCGGGCAGGATCAACCGCAAGCTCAACAAAAAGCTCCATGTGGTAGAGGTCGCGGCGGGACGGCAGAAGGCCGACCTCGTTTTGAAGAACGCGACCTATGTAAATGTGTTCTGCAACCAGCTCAGCCGCGGCGATATCGCGGTGGCCTCCGGCCTGATCGCCGGCATGGGCGAGCATTACGAGGGCGAGATCGAGGTCGACATGAGCGGCAAGCTCGTGCTGCCCGGCTTTGTGGACGCGCACATCCATCTGGAAAGCTCACTCGTCAGCCCGAAGGAGTTCGCCAAGGCCGTTCTTCCGCACGGTACCACGACTGTTATCACCGACCCGCACGAGATCGCCAACGTCATGGGCACCGACGGTATCGAGTATATGCTGCAGGCCACCGAGGACCTGCCGCTCGACGTGCGCTTCATGCTGCCGAGCTGCGTGCCCGCCACCCCCCGCTCGACGAGAGCGGCGCGAACCTTGATTACCGCGCCATCGACAGCTTCTACGAGCACAACCGCGTCGAGGGCCTTGCCGAGATGATGAACTACGTCGGCGTCGCCAATGCCGACGAGCAGGTGCTCGAGAAGATCGTCGCGGCGCAGGCTCATCACAAGAAGATTGACGGTCACGCTCCTGAGCTTTCGGGCAATGACCTCAACGCATACATTGCCGCAGGTGTCTACTCCGACCACGAGTGCTCCGATATGGGCGACGCGCTCGCCAAACTCGAGCGCGGCCAGTACATCATGATCCGCGAGGGCACCGCGGCGCACAACCTTGACGCGCTGCTGCCGCTGCTCACCCCGCAGTATTACACCTACTGTATGTTCTGCACCGACGACAAGCACCCCAGCGATCTTCTGGAAAAGGGTCACATCGACTACATCATCAAGAAGGCCATCGCCGCGGGCGTTGACCCCATCATCGCCGTCAAGTGCGCGAGCCATCATGCTGCCCGCTACTTCCTGCTCAACAACCGCGGCGCCATCGCGCCCGGCTTCCTTGCCGACTTCGTTATCATCGATAACTTCCGCGACTTCAATATTCTCGAGGTCTACAAGAAGGGCAAGCTCATGTTCGACGGCAAAGAGGTCGCGCCCTTTGAGGCTCCGAGATCGACCCGCATCTCATCGAGCGCTCCCACGAGACCTTCCACGTCGCGCACCTCACCGCCGACGATTTCACCGAGACCCGCCCGCGCGCCGTGCTCGGCATGGTCCCGGGCGAGATCGTGACGACCGACGCCGGCTACGCCGACAAGATCGACCTGGAAAACGACATCCTCAAGATTGCGGTCATCGAGCGCCATAAAGAACACGCACCACATCGGCATCGGCTACATCAAGGGCTACGGTCTCAAGTCCGGCGCGGTGGCGACCTCCATCTCGCACGACAGCCACAACATCATCGTTGTCGGCACGAACGAGGAGGACATCGCGGCGGCAGCCAACCGCGTCGTCGAGCTCGGCGGCGGCATCGTCGTGCTCGACCACGGCGAGGTGCTCGGCGAGGTCCGGCTCCAGATTGCGGGCATCATGAGCGAGGAGCCGCTCGTGGACGTCAACCGCGAGCTGGAAAACGCCAAGGAAAAGGCGTTTGCCCTCGGCGTGAGCCGCGGCGTCGATCCGTTCATGACGCTCGTTCATGGCGCTGCCGGTCATCCCGACGCTGCGCCTGACCACCCGCGGCGTGTTCGACACCGTGACGCAGAAGTACGTCTGAAAAAGGTCGCGCCGGACGGCGGCGCAGCCGCCCGGCGGAAACGAATCAAAAAGCGGGAGACACAGGGTTTGCACCGTGTGTCTCCCGTTCGTGTTATGCATGTGTTGATGAAAGATGCAATTTTCGCCGAGAAACGCCGCATGATGAAATTGGCAGAAAGTGCTCGTGCGTTTTCACATATAATGCGCCACTTTTAGAATGAAAAAAGTTGCAAAAACTCGATTTTTTCAAAATTTCAGTTTTGCCCAGCGAGAGGCGACATTTTTAAGATGCGCCCTGCCGAATTTATGGTCTGGTGTGGTTCGAACACCGAGGCTTAAAAAGAATAAAGTATAAGAAGGCAGGCCACCGTTCGGCTCCCTATGGGGAGCGGACGGCGGCCTTTTTCGTTTCATTGGTGCTTATGTTGCTTTCGCTTGTTTGTCTATCATTCCTTGGTGGTGTTGGTAATAGCTTTCTCGTAACCTTTTGGGTATGCTTGCGTTACAAAAATACGAAGGAGGTATCCGAGAATGGCAACCACTAAAAACTTGTGTGCTCAGATCCCCATCGACCTACATGAGCGGGTCAGCGAAGAACGAGAACGGCTGGGCCAGACCACCAGTGAGTACATCGCAAATCTCATCCAAGAATACTACGACATGATCGAAAAACAGAAAGGCGGCATTCAAATGACTGAAAAAGGCAGAACCATGGCATTCCAGATTCCCGAAGAACTCTTCCAGCGCATCAAGCGTCACTTGGAGCGCGAGACGCTCCGCAGCGGCAAAAAGCTCACCCAGCGAGACTTCGTGCTGAACCTGATCACGCAGGCGCTGGACGAAGCGGACGCTGCGAACACCGCAGAGCAGAACGCCCCCACTGAGGCCTCTGTCGCGCCCCGTGTGGCCGACGTGACTGCTCCAGCGGACACGGACACCCCCAACGAAGATAAAGCCGTGTAAGCCCACATAAAAGCCAAAACAAAAAAACACGATTTAAGGGGAAAGCCACCCAGGGCATCCGAATATATCGGATGCCCTGGGTGGCTTTTTTTGCGTTTCATCAGAAAGGAGGCAAACATCATGGCAAGCGAGATCAGAAATCGCTTCACAGACACAGAAATGCAGATCGCCAGAGAAACGGACCTGCCGGAGCTGCTTTCCCACCTCGGCTATCAGGTCAAGCGCGTGGGACGCTTCCATACTACCGCGGAGATGGACAGCCTGCGGATCAAGGAGCGGCGTACCTGGTTCCGGTATTCCCAGAATACCGGCGGGGATGCCATCACCTTCCTCCAGCAGTTTTGCGGAAAATCCTTTCCGGAAGCGGTGGAATACCTGCTGACCTTCCATGGGAAAGCCAGAGACGCATCCGCTCCGGAGCCAAAACCCATCAGCCAGAAGCAGGTGCTTTCCCTGCCGCCCCGCAATGCGGATGACCGCAGGGTCTTCGCCTATCTCCGTAAGCGAGGTATCGCTGCCCAGGTGATCCGACAGTTTCTGAATGCCGGGCTGCTGTATGAGGATGCGGTACATCATAACTGCGTGTTCGTCGGCAGGGATGAATCCGGACAGGCAAAGTACGCGGGACTGCGTGGCACCTATGATCTGGACGACCCCGGCTTCAAGGGAGACGCTCCCGGCAGCGACAAAAACACAGGATTCTCCCTCCCGCACGATCCGCACTCAGATCTGGTGCGTGTCTTTGAAGCGCCCATCGACCTGATGAGTTACCTCACGCTCCACAGAGACACAACCAACGCCGTTGCTCTGTGCGGACTCTATGACGGCGCACTGCAGACCTATTTGCAGGCGCATCCGGAGATTCGCAGTATTGCGCTGTGTCTGGACGCGGACGAGCCTGGGCAGAAAGCCGCCCAGCAATTACAGGAAAAGTATCAGTTACAGGGGTATGCCGTTACCGTGGAGAAGCCGCGCTGCGGCAAGGATTGGAACGAATATCTGCAAAAACGGCTTTGCAGCCGGGAAAGAGGGCGATAGCCAAAAGAACATCGTTTTCAACGCGGATAAAAAGCAAAAAAATATAAGGAGGACCTATGAATCTGAAACAAGAACCATTATCCCCGCAGAGCGCTGGCACTGCTGTTGACGCTGGTCATGTGTGTGGGCATGATCCCTACCGCTTTTGCCGCCCAGCAGAACAGCTACCATGACCCTGCCGAACACTGGATGCAGGCATCCGGCCGTACCAATGAGTTGGACGCCAACAGTGTTGTGACCCGCGAGACCTTCAAGTGCGGTGAGTGCGGCAAAGCCACATCTTTTGAGGTGTTCCGCGTTCCCGAATATACCCGCAATGGTCAGCCGGCACTTAGCCGCAATGTGAAATATTCGGACGGCACGATGGTGGATGGCGTCGGTAAGGGTGATACCATGGACGGTATTCCCGGCAAGGACGCCACCTATACCGGGTATCACTACACAAAGGCCGTCTGCGAAACCTGCGGCGGCATCAACACAAATATGAACAAAAGCGAGTACGGCTATCTGAAAAATGTCTACTGGCTGTATGACTGTGCCGCCGCATTTACGCAGGAACTGGACGAAACCGTTTCCTACGAGTATACGGATGATACCTATCACACCATTACCACCAAGGGCGGCACCTACTGCGCGTTCTGCTACGGCACCAACCATACGGTCAGCCGCAAGCTGGAGCGCCACAGCATGGTGACGGAAGTTCTGCCCCAGCCGGCAAACGGACGCTTCGCTACGGTAGAGAAATGTAGCCTGTGCGACTACGCCCGCTACGACTACACGGCGGCAAAGGCAGTCATTGCAGACTATTATGGCGTGGTGGACGGAAAGCCCCACACCATCACCGTCAGCGATCTCTCCGAAGCCGGTGTCCGCACGGCTATCCGCTACGGCAATAGTGCAGACAGCTGTACCATGACCTCCGCTCCCAACTACACAGAGGAAGGTCAGTACATGGTTTACTATGAGATCACCTACAGCTACAAGGGGCAAGGAGATGACCGAGAACGGCGTAGCGAAGGTCTGGCTCCGTGACGAATCCACCAACGGATGACGGCTCTTGTGCCTGCGGCTGCGGCGAAATCCAACTGCGGCTGCCAGAACAAGCATTGCAACGGAAATTGCTGTGCCGACAAGGGCTGCGGTGAAAACCACAAGTATATTCTGCTGGACAGCACCAAGGCCGGCTGCACCACACTTGGCTATGACCGTTATCTCTGCACGAAGTGCGGCAAGATCGAAAAGCGCGACTATGTGGACTCCCTCGGCCACGCATGGCAGGGCATCGTCATCCGTGACGCTACCTGCGAAGCGGACGGTAAGCTGCTGGAACTCTGCGCCCGCTGCGGCGAGATGAAGCAGACCGCCACCCCCAAGGGCGAACACAGCTATGAGGTCTATACCGTGGCCGCCACCTGTACCAGCCCCGGTTATACCGTCCGCGAGTGCTCCGTCTGCGGAGATCGTCACATTGAGGACATCACGTCGGCGCTGCCTCACAATTACGAATCCCATGTGATCGCCGCTACCTGCGAAAACGGCGGCAAGACCATCCACCGCTGTGACGGCTGCGGCAGCAGCTTCGTCACAGACTACACCGACGCGCTTGGTCATAGCTGGGATAAGGGAACCCTCGTCACCAACGCCACCTGCACCGGCGAGGGCGTCATGGAATACCACTGCACCCGCTGCGGCTATCACCGCATCGAGGGCAACGAGGCGGCAGGTCATGTCCCCGGCAATGATGCCACCTGCACCCAGCCGCAGCTCTGTACCAAGTGCGGCGCAGTGCTGAAAAAACGCGCTGGGACATGATTACAAGTCCGAAGTGACCGCACCCACCTGCACCGAGATGGGTTACACCACCAACACCTGCGCCCGCTGCGGCGATACCACACAAGACCGACTATACCGAGCCTGCCGGTCATAAACCCGGCGACTGGATCATCGACAAGGAGCCTACCACCGACGCTGCGGGCAGCAAGCACAAGGAGTGTACGAGAACTGCGGCGAGAAGCTGGAAACGGCAGAGATTGAGAAGATCTACAACAGCGGCACCACGGACAGCAAGGGTGAGGCCATTGTGGGCGGCTACCTTGTGACCGTCACCGATACCGACACCAAGAATCCTATTGCCAATGCTGCCGTGGCGCTCCATAAGGACAACAGCATCTCCATCCGCCTGCCGAACAGCCGTCTGCTGGACTACGCCGACCAGACCACCGTGACCGTGCAGCTTGTCAAGGACAAGTCCGCTGTGCCGGACATGAGCATCTCCGTCACGGATAAGAATGACAACTATGCCTCCGGCAAGACCGACAAGGCAGGTCAGATCACCGTCCCCACCGGCAGCGGTAAGACCAACGAGGACGGCAAGGTCACTACTGGCTATGAGGACGAGGACGGTGACCGTTGGACGCTGACTGTCAAGGTCATCCGCACGGACACGAAGCGCCCCATCTCTGGCAGCGCAGGTGTCCATCGGCAAGACCGGCAATATCACGGTGAAGCTGCCGGACGGCACAGATCTGGACGCCAAGCATCAGGTGACGGTCATTGTGACCGACCACAAGAAGGCTCCCAGCAGGGCAAAAATGTTGCGGTCAAGGGTGATCTCAGGGTCCAGTCTGCCGCAGGCAAGACCGACAAAAAACGGCGAGCTGACCGTCCCCGAAGTGGAGCAGACCGAGCGCCACGGCGTTTACATCGTCGGCTACACGGACGGCACCTTCGGCCCCAGCCGCAGCATGACCCGCGCGGAGGCCGCCGCTATCTTCGCAAGCCTACTGGCGGAGAAGAACGACGATACCATTTCCACTGCGGCCAACACCAGGTTTACGGATATTCCCGCCCATGCCTGGTACTCCGGTTATGCCAAATACCTCAATAACAATGGCATTACCTATGGTAAAAGCGAGCAACACCTTTGCCCCCAACGATGCCATTACCCGTGCCGAGTTCACAACGCTGGCCGTCCGTTTCTTTGATGTGTACGGCGACGGCAACAAGGCCACCATGGAGCCGTATAAGGACTTTGACGATGTCAGCGACGGTTATTGGGCCGCCGCGTACATCAAGGCTGCTGCCAAGAGCGGCTGGATCAACGGCTACGAGGATGGTTCCTTCCGCGCAGACCGCAACATCTACCAGAGCCGAGGTGGTCACCATCGTCAATCGCCTGTTGGGCCGCGAAGCGGATGAGGCCTACATCGCGGACAATCTTCGCAAGCTCAACACCTTCCCGGATGTGAGCCGCAAGCATTGGGCGTATTACGCCGTCATGGAAGCCGCCAACGCTCACACTGCCGTGCTGGGCGAGAGCGAAAGCTGGAGCTAGTAAACACCCTCCGCCCTCCCATGCCGGGAGGGCGGCTTTTTTTCATCTAAACACTATATTAAAAAAAAGGAGCACTGAATATGCTGAAAATCACTGCCATTGGCAATCTGACCCAACGATGTGGAACTGAAGATGAACGAGGCCACCGGCAAGCCCTACGCCATCCTGCGAATCGCTTCGGACCGCCGCTACAAGGGATAAGGACGGCAACAAGCTCACCGATTTTATCTCCATCAAGGTGCGCGGCCCTCTGGCCGAGCGCTGCGCCGCGTTTGCGTGGAAGGGCTGTAAGCTGGCAGCCACCGGCGATTTCGAGACCATCACCTTCGCGGACGATCCCCAGCGCCAGCCCGGTTTCCTCATCAAAGCCAGCGATGTGGAATTCCTCTCTCCCCGCAAGGCGGAGGAAACGGCGCAGGAATTGGAAGATGAGCCTGTCCGTGAGGACGCCGCCTGATGAAAAACACCGGGATCACATACACCAGCGCAGAGCGCAGCCCTGTGATCCTGCCGGAGATGGCCGAACTGCTCCCGCCTTTGAGCGCGGAGCAGTCTGCCGCTCTGGAAGAGGATCTGCTCGAAACGGCTGTTACTCCCCCGTCATCGTCAATGAGGACATGGTGATCGTGGACGGGCATAACCGTCAGTCGCTGTGTGAAAAGCATGGCCTGCCCTATACGATGGCGGTATTTTCCTTCGAGGATCTGCTGGAAGCCAAGCAGTGGGCGCTGGACACCCAGAAAGGTCGTCGCAATCTGGAAAAGTGGGAGCTGGGTAAGATCGCGCTGAAGCTGAAAACCAGATTGAAGCCAAAGCCAGAGCAAATCAGTCTGCTGCCGGTGGTGACAAGTTCTCTGAAAAACCGCTTTCGGCAACATTGCCGGAAAGTTCCGATACTGCTGTGGACACCCGCAAGGAGCTGGCAGAAGCAGTCGGCCTGGGTGAGCGTACCATGGGCAAGGTCATACAGATCGATGAGAACGCCCCGGAGGTTATCAAGGAGGCTCTGGATAAGAAGGAACTTTCCATCAACAAGGGTTATGACCTGACCCGGCAGCTTCAGGACCTGCCGGAAGAGCAGCGGGAGCAGGCGGCCGCCGAAGCGCTGGAATACGAAAAAGCGAAAAAAGAACTGAAAAAGCAGGATGCCGAGATCGACCGGAAAGGAAAGATCGCGGCGCTTTTCTGCAAAGCGTATGAAAAAGCCGTCCTGCTGACACCGTCCGAGGAAAATGTCCGCTGCTGGACGGACGGGACGCGGATGACCCCGGAGGAAATGCGGGATACCGTGAAGGAATCCCGCGAGCTGGCGGAGGTGTTCCGGACGATTGCGTATATCATCGAGCAGAAGATCCTGCCCGCGGATTGGAGGTGTGCCGATGCAGAAAGTGAAGAAAACTATGCCCAGTCGGACGGGAATCCCGCCTGACGCGCAGGCGGAGATTTTGCAAAAGCTGTCTGCCGAGACGAAGATCACTTCCTGTGAGATCGCGGAGATCTTGAAAAAGCATGATGTCTGCGGAGATATGGACGCGCTCCAGGACGCCTACCGGAAACGGCTGGGACAGCGTCTCCTGTCCGGCATCCGGGACGAGAACGGCAAGCGGGAAATCCTCTCCACCAGCGGCGGTGAGTATGTCATCGTAGACTGCTGCAATGACCCGCAGAAGTTGAAAGCCATCCAGCGCCGCATTCAGGCGCAGATGAATGGGCTGGATGTGTCTGCCGGGAAGGTGCATGGGCGCGTTCACTTTTTAGAGCGTTTTATGGGCTGGGTAAGAAAGGAGCGGTCAGATGGAGCGGCATGAGGAAATGCTGTCCCCGGAGGAACAGTACGCGCAGCTTGCGCCGACGCTGGACGCAGACGGTTTCTCGCTGTATGCCGCCGCAGAAGAAGTCACCGGGCTCAAGGTCTATGAGGAATTTCCCTATGAGGATAACCATGGAATGTTTGAGATGGCAGACGGACACACGCTGCTGCGGTATCTGGAAGCGGCATACTTTGGGACCGTTACCTGGGAGATCGTCCCCGGCACGCCCTATGAGCGGGCGATTCTCGGTGAAGTGGATAAGACCACACCGGAGTATCGCACGTTTTATCAGAAGATCTGCGCGGGTGCGGCAGCGTACATCAAAAAACGTATTGGGAAGGAGACACAGAATGTGAAGGAACCGATCACAGAGATCAACAAAGAATCCTTCTGGGACCTGATCCATGCTGCAAAAATCGTCTGCGGGCAGGATATGGACGTCATGCTGGCCTATCTGAAAGACCGGCTGGCTTCTATGGGCCCCACGCAGGCACAGAATTTTCACGACATCATCCACGCCTATGAAGATCTCGCGGACAAGTTCGGCTTGTGGGACGCGGCAGGGATCATGAAGGAATACGGCTGCAGCGATGATGGTTTTATCGATTTCCGCGCCTGGCTCATCGCACAGGGGCGCGAGGTCTATTTTGCCGCGTTGGCAGACCCGGACAGCCTTGCGGATGTCGTTCCCTATGGAGATTGCTGATTTGAGCAGTTGAGCTATGTCGGAGAGTATGCCTATGAGCAGCTCACTGGAAAAAGCGCCTATGATCAGACAGATTGGAGCGCATATGAAGCGCTTTTGATGAAGCTGGAACAGGATATCGTCTATAAGGACGGCATCGAGTTTCCCAGAGAGGGCGCGGATCTGAAGAAATATCTGCCCCGGCTCTGCGCGAAGCATCCGGAGTGGGACGGTCAAACGCGCTGGAATCTGCAGCTGAAGGAGATCCGGGATCTGATCCATGCCGGAAAGGACTATGACCGACGGCAGACATCAAATAAGAAGAAACGCAGCCGTGGAGGTGAGGCAAGATGAGCGAGTCCATGATTGTTGGTGTTGACCACGGCTATGCCGCTATGAAAACGGCCCATTTCTCGTTCCCCTCCGGTCTGGTGGCATATGAGCATGAGCCGTATACGCTGAAGGACGTGCTGGAATACGGCGGAAAATTCTATGTGGTGGGCAGCGGGCGTCAGGCGCTGCAGAAGAACAAAACGCAGACAGAGGACTACTACCTCCTTACGCTGGCGGCCATTGCAAAGGAGCTCTCCTTCCGTCATGCGGAGCCTGCGACAGAGATCCATCTGGCGGCCGGGCTGCCCCTCACCAGCTTCGGGCGGGAGAAAAATGCATTCCGGGACTATCTGCTCCGGGATGGGAGAACGGTGAGTTTCCGCTATGAAGGGCAGGACTATTCCATCGCTATCCGCAAGGTGTCCCTGTTCCCGCAAGGTTATGCTGCAGTCTTGACCCAGAGCATCCTGCTGGATGAGCCTTCTGTGATCGTGGCGGATATCGGTGGATGGACCGTGGATCTGATGCGCCTGGACAACCGTATTCCCAATGCATCGACCTGCCGCAGTCTGGAACTCGGTATGATCCGCTGTCTGGATGAGATCGGCGAGCAGATCCGCCGCGCACTGGGCCTGTCTATGACGGCGGCACAGATGGAAAGCGTGCTGCGCGGCGATGCTGTCCATATCAACGAGGATGCCAGAAAAATTATTGACCGGCAGGCAGACGCCTATGTCCATCGCCTGCTCTCCGCCATTACGGAGAGCGGACTGGATACCCGTGCCATGCCTGCTGTTTTTCTGGGCGGTGGTGCGGCGCTGCTGAAGCGGAATGTATCCGCTGCGGACGGCCTTTGCCGTCCAGTCATCCTTGACGATGTATCCCTCAACGCCAAAGGCTATGAGCGGCTGGCAGAGCGGCTCACAAAGAACGATGAGCAGTAACAAAAAGCGGATCAATCTGTCCTTTTCCATGTCCTCGCCCATACAGCGCAGGGCGTGGAAGAAGCTGACGGAGATCCCCGCAGGACAGCGTACCGCTGCGGTCTGCCGCATGGTCTGTGAGTATAAAGCGCAGCAGGAATTGCTGGATGCCGTTCGCCAGACCATCCGGCAGGAACTGCGGGGAGTGCAGCTCACCAAAGAAGAAGCGCAGGATAGCGTCAGCACCGGGGATGTAGATGAAAGCGTCCTCGGCTTTTTGCTTGCCCTGCAGGAAGGAGATGAGATGACCTGATCCGATATTTTGATATGTTCGCCGGCATCGGCGGCTTCCGCACGGGATTGACCCGCGCGGGCGGTTTCCAGTGCGTAGGACACTGCGAGATCGACAAATACGCCAATGCCAGCTATGAGGCCATTTATGAGCCGGGAAAGGAGGAACGATATTATCACGATGCAACACAAAAATCGACCCCGGCAGACCTGCCGGACTTTGACCTTCTGTGCGGGGGATTCCCCTGCCAGGCGTTTTCAACGCTGGCCGAAGGCGGGGCTTTGACGATACACGCGGCACTCTCTTCTTTGAAATTGCCCGATTGGCTCAATCCAAACGACCTTCGTATCTTCTGCTCGAAAACGTTCCGGGACTGCTGTCGCATGACAAAGGCCGGACGTTTTCTGTCATCCTCGCCACGCTTAATGACCTGGGGTACCGCGTGGAATGGACTGGTGCTTAACAGCAAACATTTTGGAGTCCCGCAATCAAGGCGAAGGCTGTTCCTTGTCTGCTATCTTGATCCCCGATGCGCCGGAAAAATATTTCCTGTCTTCGGAACTGGTGGAAAAGCTCTTATACAAGTCCTCGGAGGCTCGCAAGGCTACGACGCAGACGGAATAGCCTGCACGCAGACGACGCAGGCGCGGAATAGGGCGGGCAGACCGCCGGCGGCTTTAACCGGAAAGATGGGATCGGCGGAAAGCAGGATTGTACTGCATTCCGCAGAACAGCGACCCTTTGAGGAATCAACCGGAACCAAACCGGGTGCTGGCGAGCACATCCAACGGAGGCCGGACGCTGCCCGCTGCCTCACTGCCCGTTATGGTCAGACAACGCTGTCTAATCATAGAGCAGAACGTTCCGGCGTCTCTGCTCATCAAGGAAGCCACGAAAAAAGGCTATAAAGGAGGCGAATCCCGGCGATGACAGCGTCGATCTCGGCTTTTCCGGGAGCAATACCCGCCGCGGGCGCGTTGGGCGGATATTGCCCATACGCTGGAAACGAGCTGTATTCAGGGGATCGTGGAACGTGGCGGACGCATCCGGCGTCTGATGCCCCGCGAGTGTCTGCGGCTGCAGGGCTTCGAGGAGTGGCAATTGACCGCATCCTCGCCATCCAGTCTGATGCACAGGCGTATAAGCAGGCGGGCAACAGCGTCACCGCCCATGTCATTGAAGCCATCGGGCGACGTATCCGGGAGGTGGATGCGGAACTGAAAGCCGGTGCTGCCGCATGATCGGGCTGAAGGACCAGTGCTTCGGCGTGGAAGTTGAAATGACCGGCATCACCCGCGAGCAGGCGGCAACAGCGCTGGCCGCGTATTTTGCAACGGACGCCCGCTATGTGGGCGGCGCTTACGATAAATGGTGTGTGACGGATCGGGACGGCAAAGAGTGGACGGTCATGAGTGACTCCAGCATCCACGGGGAGCAGAAGATCGGCAGCGGCTATCGTGCAACGGGTGACTACAGATACCGCGTGGAGATGGTAACGCCAAAGCTCACCTATGCGGAACTGCCCAAGCTGCAGGAGTGTGTCCGGCAGGTACGCCACGCAGGAGCCAAGGCCAACAGCTCCTGCGGCATCCATGTCCATGTGGACGCAGCCAATCCATAACCGGCAGAGTCTGAAAAACCTCATCGGCATCATGTACTCCAAGGAGGATATCCTGTTCAAAGCGCTGCAGGTCAATGAAAGCCGGGCGTCCCGCTGGTGTCAGAAGGTGCGGGAACCCATGCTGAAGCAGGCACGCAGGCTCTCGTCGGATGAGACAAGGGACCTGACGCAGCTGGAGAATATCTGGTATGAGGGAGATAACGGCAGCGCAGACCATTATAACTGGACCCGCTATTACGCACTGAATCTGCATTCGGTCTTTTACCGGGGGACGGTGGAATGGCGCTGTTTCAATTCCACACTCCATGCGGGAAAAGTTGCTGCCTATGTGAATCTGTGCCTTGCTATCTCCGCCCAGGCTATCGCCCAGCGCAGCACGGTCATGCGCAAGACCCGCAGCGACAACGAGTTGTTTACCTTCCGGGTCTGGTTGGTGCGGTGGGGCTCAATGGCGAGGAATTCAAGCATACCCGTGACCACCTGTTGGCAAATCTGGACGGTGACCGTGCATGGCGTTTCGATAAGGACAGCTATACAGTCAACAAAAAGAAGAAAAAATCCAGAGAAATGGAGAGGTGAAGCCTTTGAAGATTCAAATTGAAGATACCGTGTACGAAGGGACCGCAGCCGGGATCATGGAGCAGCTTCGGGATCTCAGCTTTGATCCCACAGAGTTCCCGGATGTGGAGACCTACATCTGGTTTGTACAGAACAACGTCATCCGCACCACGGGAATGGACTGTCCGCTGCCGGATGGCGATGCGGAGACACAGGCGGCAGCCCTGCTCCGTCATCTGGACCGCTTTGGCGCTCTGAAGCTGCTGGAGGTGTGACGTGGAGGAAAACCTGTATTTTGCCTACGGCAGCAACCTTGATCTGAGCAGATGGCGCAGCGCTGTCCGGACGCCGAGATCGTGGGGCCGGTCAGGCTGGAAAACTACGAACTGCGCTTCCGCGGCAGCGGCTTCGCTACCGTTGCGCCGAAAAAAGGCAGTACTGTCTACGGACTGGTGTGGAAGCTCACACCGCAGTGTGAACAGTCTCTGGATCGGTATGAGGGGTATCCCCGCCACTACACGAAAGAAACCGTGACTGTTAAAGACGCGGCCGGTACAGAGATCCCAGTCATGGTTTATATCATGGCGGAGCCTTATTGCCGCCAGCCTGCACTGCCGTCCCCGTATTATTACCGCGTGATCCAGCGAGGCTTTGAAGCCAACGGCCTGCCGGTGGACTCCCTTCGGGATGCGTGGAGCAGGACCATTGACGAGGTGTTCTCCGGAAAGCTGGATAAGCCGAGGAATAAGAAATCGGAACGACGCAAAGAACCGGAACGGTAATGGCTCTGCCGCAGCAGAAAGAAATAGCCTGTTTGCAATTTCCGCCGCGTGTGTTACAATATCCCCTGTTTGTGAAAGGGGGTGCGGATATGTTTTACACGATGGAGGAAGCCGCTATCCTCGGCGGCTTTCTGGAACTGTATCTGGACCGGGATAGCGTGGACCCGGCCGTGCGGGAACGGCACCGGAAATTCCGGCAGGGACTGCTGGGCGGCGCTCTGGAACGGGCCGATTATGAATGGGCGGCTGCGACGCTGGGATTCCTGCGTCCACAATGGTGGCCGGAGCATGAAGATCATCGAGCGTTGGAGAATGCCCTGCTGAAGACCCGGACGCTGGCATCCAAAAAAGAATAAGAATCACCATTTGCGGCAACGGCAGTGAAAACTGCTGCTGCCGCTTTTCTTTTGGGAAGGAGGAACCCATATCAGCACAGAAAAAATGAAAGTCCTTGTGGTGCGCCCCATGGAAATGCCTGCGGTGCAGGAGATCGACCACACCCTTTCTGCCATGCAGGAGCTCGTAGGCGGCACCATTCAGGCAGTTTACCCCTTCGATGACCCGGTGGCGCTCATCGCAAATGACGAGGGCAAGCTGCTGGGCCTGCCGTGGAACCGCACCCTGACCGATGCTCACGATGTGCCGTATGACATTGTCTGCGGCACATTTTTTGTTGCCGGTCTTAAAGAGGATGATTTTGCCTCGCTGACGGAGCAGCAGATTGAAAAGTACAAGGACAAATACAGCCATGAAATAATCCTCTCTGTTCCGAAACAGCCGGAAGCACAAAAGAAATCAACGAAGAAGGAGAAGCATGAATATGAAAGATAACTGCATTCTGACCGCTGAGTCAGTCACCGAGGGACATCCCGACAAGCTCTGCGACACCATCGCGGACGCGGTGGTAGATGCCTGTCTTACGCAGGACGCCGCTGCCCGCGTTGCCTGCGAGGTCATGGCCACAGCCGGAAAGATCATCGCCGCAGGCGAGATCACGGCAGCGAAGATTCCGGACATCCCTGCCATTATTTGCAGGACGGTGCGGGAAGCCGGATACGGCGGCAGCGACTATGAAGTGGAGGTCATCACCCATGAGCAGAGTCCCGACATTGCGGAAGCTGTGTGGGCGGCACGGAGACCGGCGCAGGAGATCAGGGAATCCTGTACGGCTTTGCCTGCGATGAAACAAAGGAGCTGCTACCTCTGCCTGTGGTGCTGGCCCATCGACTGACCCGCCTGTTGACCGATACCCGCAGGCAGGGCATCATCCCCGGCCTGCGGCCGGACGGCAAGGCGCAGGTGTCTGTGGAATACCGCTCTGGAGTCCCGTGCCGCGTTGCCGCAGTGGTGGTATCCTGCCAGCATGAGGAGGAACTGCCCCTGCCGGAACTGCGCCGGGACATCCTGCGCCATGTGATCCGACCCGCCATGCAGGAACTTCCGCTGGACGAGCATACCGAAGTGCTGGTCAATCCCTCCGGTCGATTTGTCCAGGGCGGTTTTGAAGCGGACACCGGACTGACCGGTCGCAAGCTGATGGTGGACACCTATGGAGGGCTGGCGCCCCACGGCGGTGGCGCGCTGTCCGGCAAGGACGGGACCAAGGTGGACCGCAGCGGCGCCTACATGGCCCGTTGCATTGCCAAGAATATCGTAGCGGCAGGACTGGCCAAGCGCTGCACCATCAGCCTTGCCTATGCCATCGGTAAGGCACAGCCTGTGGCGGTGACGGTGGATACGGAGCATACCGGCTTCTATTCCGATGATGTGTTGGAACAGGCTGTCTGCACGGTATTCAACCTGACGCCGGATGGCATGATCGGAACGCTGGGACTGGATCAGCCTATGTTCCAAAAGTTCTGCAATTACGGTCACTTCACCCATGCGGACGCGCCCTGGGAGCGCACGGATATGACAGAGGTGCTGGAATGTGCCTGTCGTGCCAAGGACATGGGCGTATCGCACCGATAACAGAAAAGGCCCGCGAGAGATCGTCTCTCGCGGGCGTGTTATCACTGCACGGAATCCTTGAACGCCTTGCCGGGCTTGAAAGCCGGCGCCTTGGAAGCGGGGATTTCAATGGTGGCTCCGGTGGCCGGATTCTTGCCGGTGCGGGCGGCGCGCTCCTTGACCTCGAAGGTGCCAAAGCCCATCAGCTGTACCTTGTCACCGGACTTCCACGCAGTCTGCAGCGTGTCGACAAACGCATTCAGAGCGGTGTCACAGTCCTTCTTGGTCAGGCCGCTGGCTTCCGCCATAGCGGTGATCAGTTCTGTTTTATTCATCGTATTTCGTCTCCTTCATATCTAAAATGACTGGAAATGATATGCGCTATTATAGCAGACTCCCCCACCTGCTGACAATATTGCCAGCAAAAACAGAATCAGAGAGGATGATCACGATTTCAAAAGAAAAGAAGAACACCCTGCATATTGCGTCCTGCTCCTTCGGCAAAGACAGCCTTGCCACGATCCTGCTGGCGCTGGAGCACGGGGAACCGCTGGATGAAGCGGTCTACTGTGAGGTGATGTTCGATAAAAGGACCTCCGGCGAGGTGCCGGAGCATCGGGCATTCATCTATGAGACTGCGCTCCCCAGACTGGAACGGTTGGGCATCCCGGTCCGTGTGCTGCGTTCGGATAAGACCTATCTGGACCTGTTTGCCGGAGTCATTACCCGCGGTCCGAAAAAAGGACTTCGACGCGGATTCCCTCTGTGCGGGCATTGCTACGTTCAGCGGGACTGCAAACTCCGTCCCATCCGCCGGTATAACAGGACTCTGACGCCGGATACTGTGCAGTATGTGGGCATCGCCAGCGATGAGCCGGTGCGCTTGCACCGCTTGCAGGGAGATCAGGTGTCCCTGCTGGAAAAATATCACTACACCGAAGAGGATGCAAAGCAGCTCTGCCAAACGGCAGGGCTGCTTTCACCTGTCTATGCGTTCACAGACCGTGGCGGCTGCTGGTTCTGCCCGAATGCCAAGCGGAAGGAACTGCGGCACCTTTATGACAACCATCCGGAGCTGTGGGCGAAGAATGCTGGAGCTGCAGGCCATGCCGGGAAAGGTGTCCGAGAAATTCAACCGCACGGAGCGCTTTTCCGACATCGATGCGGCATTCCGAAAAGAAGATGCCCTGTGCCAAAAAGCGGCATAAAAAAGGAGATGAGAACAACGAGCAATCAGAAATATGAGATCACAGACATTGCCCATGAGGAATATCCGTTCCTGCACCGCATCCGCGCGCTGCGGGACATCTGCGGTGAGATTTGCGCAGGCGACATAGGTGGCTTCGTGGAAAGCGAAAGCAACCTGTCCGCGGAGCCGGGAGACTGCGCGTGGATCTTCGATGACGCCATTGCAGCGGATGACGCCTATGTGGATCGGGATGCCTGTCTGCGGGGCGATGCCATTGCCTGTGGCAGCGCCTATGTTTCCAAAGGCAGCGTGATGGGCGGCCACAGCCGCGCCGAGGACAACGCCTATCTCCGTGGGGCCTCCATGACCGGAAAAGCGCTGGCTTCCGGAAACGCGCAGATCATTCACGATCCCCATACGATGGGGACTCCTATCCTGTCCGGCAACTGCAAGGTGTATGGCACGGTGCAGGGGGATATCCGCATCACCGGTTCTGCCGTGATCCTGCCCTGCGAGGAAGTCCGCAACGATACAAGGGATACCTTTGTCCTGAGCGGCAAGAGCCGCAGCGTGATCCGCGGCATCGGGCGTGAGGCCTTGAAACCTCTGCAAAAAGAAGTAAGTCCCATGAAAACAAAAACGCCAAAGAAACGAGGTGTGGAGCGATGACCGTATATGAGCAGGAGCTGCGAAAGCTGTTTGAACATAGCAATCTCGTGGATCAGCCTCAATTCTCCGGGCGTGTGTGCGTGGGAGATCTCGGAAAGGACCTGCGTGTACGGGCGGAGTTTCTCTCTACCCATATCTCCAGCCAATATGACGCCATCCGCCTTACGGTGCTCAACCGCACGGAGGGCGTGGTGGACCGGACGCTGCTGCGCTTTCAGGATGTCTGGGGTAAAAAGCAGGTGCCGAACAATCCCAACTTCCGCAGCGGCGTCATTCCCCACCTGTGGGATGACTACGGAAAAGTGGAATGGTACGCCTATCATCCCACTGCCGCGGACTATGCCGCTCTGCGGGATGCCGTCGGTCAGTATCTGTCCGCATTCCGGGAGCGCACGCCGGAGCTGGAACGGAGCGGCCCTAAGCTGGTCTATATCTGTGCTCCGCTGCGGGGCGATGTGACAAACAATGTGGAGTTTGCGCGGCAGAAAGCGCAGGAGGTGTTTGTGGAGGGGAATATCCCTATCTGTCCGCATCTGCTGTTCCCGCCTGTCGCAGATCCCGACGATCCCGCCCAGGATGAAAAAGCCAGGGCGATGGGACTGCGCCTGCTGGAATCCTGCCAGCAGATGAATGTGTACGGTCCGGTCTGGACGGATGGGATGTGGCAGGAGATCTACAAAGCCGGCGAGTTGGGTATCCCCGTGATGACGGATCAGAAGACCATTGGACGGACGCCGCCTGCCAGACGCCCCGGCAGAAAGGAGCGGTAAATGCCAATTGAAAAGATCACCGCAGACGATCTGCGGGACATGGAATATCAGGAGGGGCTTGTGCTGCAAGGCTGTGGCGGCGAGGCGCAGGAGTGGCTGGATGGCATCAACGACCTGCTGACGCAGAACGGCATCCTGCAGAATGGCAACCGCTTTGAAACGGTCAAGGTTTTTCAGCACGATGGACTCAATAATCTGCTGTTCCCCTTCGAGAACATTCAGGTGGACATGGAGAAACTGGCGATGTGGCGTTTGCAGACCCACGGCGCATTCGGCGGCACATGGCTTTCTGACTATGTGCCCAACAGGCTGGGCGGATTTCGCTCCGCCCGGCAGGAGAACCCCGCCCTCTCTGCCCTCTGCTGGGGCAGGACGGCAATATCTTCCATCTGATGGGTATTGCCGCCAGAGTTCTTCGGCAGAATGGCATGGCAGCAGAAGCGAAAAATGCAGACCCGCATCATGGGCGGAGCGTGCCACAGCTACGAGGAAGCACTGGGAATCATCAGCGAATATGTGGAGACGGAGCTGTCTCCGCCCCGCGAAAATCGAACAAAAAGAAGGAGAAGCATGAGCATGAGCGATAATCAGAAATGGAGCATCCTCCAGGGGGGATGCCCTGAAGGTGCTGGGGACCTTTCCCCCCAATACCTTTGACGCGGTCATCACCGATCCGCCCTATGCGTCCGGTGGGGCACCCAGGCGGAAAAGAACAAATCCACGGCGAAGAAATACTCCAGTATGGGCGAGAATGCCCCGCCCCCCTTTGATGGCGACGCCAAGGACCAGCGCTCCTGGACCCGGTGGGCGGCGGAGTGGCTGTACGATGCCCGGAAAGCATGCAAGCCGGTGCGCCGGTGTGCATGTTCATCGACTGGCGGCAGCTCCCCGCAGCTACGGACGCCCTCCAGTGGGCTGGCTGGATCTGGCGTGGAACCGCCGTTTGGGACAAGGGCAACAGCCGGCCCCAGAAGGGACGCTTCCGCCAGCAGGCGGAGTACATCGTCTGGGGATCCAACGGGGACATGCCCATCAACCGGCCCGTCCCGTGTCTGCCTGGCGTGTTCAAGTACGGCAACCCCCAGAACCGCATCCACCTGACGGAAAAGCCCCTGCAGCTTATGCGGGACATCGTGAAGATCACCGAGCCGGGCGGACGGATCCTGGACCCCTTTGCCGGCAGCGGCACCACGGTGCTGGCCGCTGTGCTGGAGGGCTACTCCGCCACCGGCATCGAAGTCACGGACGCCTATGCGGAGCTGGCACGGGAACGTATCCGAGCTGAGCTGGAAAAGGCGGCATGATCTACTGAGCTGTCTGGCAACACTACTTGCTAAAACAGGGATAAGCCGATATAATAAAAATAATAGAATTGAGTTATAAGCGAGGACACAGGTATGAATGATCGAAACGGACAATATGATCCGGAAACGGAAAGCCGCTGGACCAGTCCTATTTGGAATGTGGACTGCCGGAAGACCTCCACGAATCCATCCTGAGAATGGAGGAATCATGGAACATCATTGATAGCGGCAGGCAGGATAACCATTGGGATCTTTGCTGGTGCGACCTGAATGCGCTGATCAATTCCTATGAAGTAGAGCAGGTCATCTCATCAGAACAGGCATGGTATCTGAGAGAAAAAAATATCTCCGTATGGGAAAGGAGTGAGTACAATGCTTGATTTTACAGCCTTACCTACCCGCAATAAGTTTTATGCAGGAGCGAATGGCGCAAAGATCGCTGTCATTTACGACGGTGAACAGTATATGCTGAAATTCCCGGCACCCGCTCCTAAAAATAAAGAGTTGAGTTATGCCAATAGCTGCATTTCAGAATACATTGGCTGCCATATTTTCAACAGCGTTGGTATTGCCGCACAGGAAACACTTCTGGGAATCTACAGAAAAACGGTGCGGAAAAAATTGTTGTTGCCTGCAAGGATTTCACTTCACCAGGAATCGTGCTGCAGGACTTCGCATCTCTGAAAAATACGGTGATCAATTCCGGACACAGCGGCTATGGTACAGAACTGTCTGATATCACACAAGCTATGGAGGACCAGACAGCCTTTCCACCTGCGCTGCTGAAACAGCACTTCTGGGATATGTTTATCGTAGATGCCCTGATCGGCAACTGGGATCGGCATAATGGCAACTGGGGATTTCTGTATAATACCATGACGGATGAGCTCCACTTGGCTCCTGTATATGACTGCGGCAGCAGCCTTTACCCACAGGCTGACGAAAGCATCATGCGAAATACACTGGAAAGCCAGAAGGAGCAGGATCTTCGGACCTTTTCTCTACCTCTCTCCGGCATAAAGATCAACGGACAGAGAATCAATTATTTTAACTTCATTTCGTCGTTGTCTTATTCGGATTGCAATGCGGCACTGAAGCGAATCCTTCCGAGAATCAATATGGAGCAAGTATTTGCAATCATCGATGAAACGCCATTTGCGTCTGACTTGCAAAAACAGTTTTATAAGACCATGCTACAGGCCAGAAAAAGAGCGAATTCTTGATTTCTCAATGCGAAAATTGAAGAAACGGGAGCGTTCAGCGCACGACCATGATTTTGAACGGTAATAATGACAGGCAGGGTGTCATCAAGACACCCTGCCGTTTCTATTTTGGGTGTTACATTGACACCCTGTGCGGAAGGACCCTGCGAAATCGGATGTCTGGCGCTGCTGCCAGACATTTCTTTTGGAAAAGGTGCGGACCGTGTCCGCCCGTATTGGAATCAACCTACCTCTCAAAAAAGCGCCCCGCCGACGGCGGGGAACAGCAACGCCGCCGTGGGCGGCGCTGGCGCAAGCATAGCGTTTGTATGACAAACGCGCTTGCTGGGGGCATCCCCAGTCCCCAATGCCGCCTGCGGGCGGAAAGTTTTGCGGCAAAGACCGCGGAAAGGAGCGTGAGCGAACGAACAAAGAACACATGGTGTCCGTGCGGCTCACCGAAGTGGAGCGTGAGAGGCTCCGACAACTCTGCACCATTTCCGGTCTGCCGGTCAGCGCGGCGATCCGGGAGATGATCGGCGGTATTACCATCCGCCAGCGGCCGCCGCAGGAGCTTCACGACCTGTATGTGGAGATCAACCGCATCGGCAAGAACATCAATCAGATCGTCCGGAAAGCCAACGCCGGTTTTGCTACGAAGGAGGATATCCGGGAACTGAAGTTTCTGATGCGGACGATAGAGACAAAAATGACAGAATTGGTGAAACAGTAATGGCAGTCACAAAATCCTTGCCCGCAGAGGCGGTTTGGCTCAGGCCATTGCCTATGTGGTCAATGGTGACAAGACGGAGGAACAGGTGTTGACTGCCACGCAGGGGTGCTCAATCAAAAGTGCCTGCGCCGAGATGCAGGATGCCAAGATCCGCTGGAACAAAACAGACGGAGTGCAGCTCTATCATATCATCCATTCCTTCCGTCCGGGCGAGATCGAGCCGGAACTGGCGCTGGAGATCGCGCAGGAATTCGTGCGGGAGCATCTGCCCGGCTACCAGGCGGTCATCGGCGTCCATACCGACCGGGAACACATCCACGCGCATATCGCATTCAATTCCATCAACCAGCTCACCGGAGAAAAATATCACAGCAACGCCCGAAGCTACTACCAGCAGATCCGTGCCATTTCAGACCGGCTCTGCCGGGAGCATGGATTGTCCGTCATCGTGCAGGGCGCGCCTGCCAGGTCGGTCAGCTACATTGAGTGGCTGCGCCAGTCCAGGGGCCAGCCCACCTTCCGTTCCATGCTGGAGGCGGACCTGCGGGAGGTCATAGAGTCCGCCAACGACCTGGGCCACTTCTTTCTCATCATGGAACACAGGGGATATGAGATCCATCATGGTGGCAGGCTCGGCTTCCGCCTGCGTGGACAGGAGCGATTCCAGTACCCCGGCAGGCGAGATCCGCTGTTCACAGAGGACGGAATCCGTGCTGCCATCCAGGGTAACCTGGAACAGATCGAAGCGGGGCTGCGTCCTGTCTTGCCTGCGCGGCTGGCGTATCAGCCATATCGGAAGCATCCCAGATACAGCGGTTTTCTTGCCCTCTATGTGCATTATCTCTATTTGCTGGGTAAGATCGGGCAGCGGCAGTACCCGCCCCGCATGACGCCTCATCTTAGGCGGGAGGTCATGCGCTTCGAGCAATATCAGGCACAGTTCGCGTTCCTGCGGGAAAATGACATCACAACGCCTGCTGACATGGCGGCATTCGAACAACGCACAGAGGAAACGCTGGGCAGATTGACAAAGCAGCGGACCCTCCTCAATGTGCGGAAGAAGAAACGCCAGCCGCTCTATGCGGCGCTGGCAGACGCGGAGGCGCTGGAACCCAGCAGGGCGTTATACGAGGAAGGGCTCACCGGCATGGAGCAGGAGTTTGAGCAGTATATGAAAGCCGTGAAGCTGCTGGAGGACAGCGGCATTCCACAGGAGGTGCTGAAGGAAGAAAAAGGCAGAGGTGTATGAGCAGCTGGCAGAGGTGAATCGGAATATCCAGGCGGGCGCGGGGAAAGTTGAAGCTCTGCCGGGAGATCTGCCGGCAGACGCCTGTAATGGAGCAGGACATCCAGAAAACAGAAGAACACCAGAAGGAGGTGCGGGAGCATGAACATCGGAGGCGGTGAAGCGGCGGACCAGCTGGTACGCATGATGCTCTCCGGCAGCGAGGTCGCTGTCCGGCTGAGCGGCTCCGCCATTAAAAATGTACTGGCGCTCACCATGGCGCTGGCGAAAAAACACAAGACCATTTCCGGCAAAGTCAATCTGGCAAAGATGCTGAAGGAGACCCGCGATGTGCGGCGATTTTCCATGTCACCGGAACAGTATCAGCAATTTAGGCAGCGGGCAGGCAAACAGAAGATCCTGTTCTCTGCCATCCGTGATTCGGATAACAAGGGAAAAATCGTGGATGTGATCATGCCGGTAACAGAGATCGACCGCGCCAATATGATCTTTGAGCGCATCCGATATACCGGGCAGCCAGAACAGGCGCGGCGGGATGCCCCCTCTAAGGAGCAGGAAGCCCGTGTGGGACAGGAGGCGCCGCAGCGCGAGCAGCAACGCCCCCGGCAGGGGGAAACGCCTGTAACGCCCCCTGTGGGCGAGCGGCAGGGGGTGACGCCAAAAAGAATCTCGGTCGGGAACAGACTTGCCAGATACCAAAGGCAGATCGACCTCATCCAGCGGCAGGGAAACGGCTGCCGGGACGATGACGAATGAGCGCACTTCAGTTCTGGAACGGCTGAAAGGCTATCAGGCGCAGCTGGATACCCGGCAGAAGTCTGCCCCGGCCAGAGAAAAAGAACCGTCAAAAGCACGACCGGACAGAACAAAAAGTAAAAAGCCGTTTCGTCAGCAAGGCCGGCAGAGTGGAATGCTCTGCCGGCCTCGTATTTTTTATGCAGGAGGTGATGCGGCTGAAAAAGACATCCCAAACAACGGATCTGGTACTTGCTCTGTTCCTCTATATCCCTGTGATATGGGCGGCGCTGCTGATTGCCCAGTCCCTTGGCGGCGGTCTACCGGAGCTGCTCAAACTTAACTGCCGCGCTGGAACGGCCTTTCCAGATCCAATGGACAGACAAAAGCCTGTTGTCCATTCCGTCTGCACCGGCGCATATCTCATGGGGCTGTGCCTCTATGCTTCCAGACAGGGCAGGACACGGGACGGAGAGGAACACGGCTCCGCCGCATGGGGCTCTCCCCGGCAGCTCAACGCGCAGTTCCGGCAGAAGCAGAACAAGATCCTGCTGCAGGCCATCATCCTCATGCTGTTTCAGGAGGCGCCGGAGTCCGAGCAGAACTTTTCCATGGTCATGCGGGTGCTGGAATACGCGGAGGTAAAAGAGGACGACGAGGACCACGTCTCGCCGCTGGATCTGCTGTTCAGCGCCATTGAACGGGAAAAGCCGGACAGCGTCGCCGTCCGGCAATATAAGGTCTTTAAGATGGCGGCGGGCAAGACTTCCAAGAGCATCCTTGTGTCCCCGCTGTGCGTCTGGCCCCCTTTAACCTGCCCCAGATCCGGGCCATCACGGACCACGACGATATGGATCTGTACACGCTGGGAGAGAAGAAATGTGCCCTGTACGCTGTTATCCCGGACAATGACAATACCTATAACTTTTTGGTAAGTCTGCTTTATTCCCAGGTGTTCCAGACCCTCTACTACTGTGCAGACCAGATCCACCACGGCCCGCTGCCACGGCATGTCCACTTCATCCTGGATGAGGCGCCCTCGGTCAACTTGCCGGGGCTGCCCCGCGAACTGGCAACCATGAGGTCCAGAAACATCTCCTGCAGCACCATCATCCAAACATGGCCCAGATCAAGGAGGCAATAGTTTAAGGATTCCTGGGAGACCATCCCCGGCAACTCGGACACCATCCTGTACCTCGGCGGGAACGAGGCGCAACCCACAAGTACATTTCCGAGGCGCGGCAGATGACCCGCTGACGGTGGTCAACAACCTGTCTGATTTCATTTTCTCGCTGATCCGCGCCATTGGCCTTATCCTGCTTGGCTTCGGTATTTTTGCAGGTGGGCCTGTCTCTCAAGAGTGACCCATCCCAGCGCGCCAACGGTATGCTGACGGTGGCAGGCGGTATCGTCATTACCTTTACTAAGGAGATACTCTCCTCATCACCGGCTGAAAAACGCCGCAGGGTGAACGGCATGATACCGTTCACCCTGTTCTTCCCTATAGGAGGTGATTTTGAATGGGAAGCGGAAACTGGATCGTAGACAATTTAAACTCCGCGCTGGAAATGTGGAACGGCAGGCTGGCAGAGATCTGGCAGCTCATCAGCACCTCGCCGGAGTCCTTTCAAGGCGGCGGTGTCTGGAATGCCATCGTGAAACATCAACGATGGATTAAAAAGCTGTGGGGTATGCGCTGTTGGTGCTGTTTTTCGTGATGGGCGTGGTGCGGCAAGACGTCTGCCACCAGCCTCGTCCCCGCCCGCCATTGCGGACGATACGCTGGCGGCAGCCACCATCGTATGGAACTATGTGGGTGAGCTGATCTTCAATATGCTGGTGCTGGTGGGCGCGATCAAGATGAGCGACCGCATCATCCGAGTTGATGGGCCTTGGCTGATTCAGCGCCACAGGGCCCTCTGTGCTGACAGTGTCTTCGCCGTTCTCCCGTGCTTTGCGAACACGGTAGGAGAAATACCCATAGCGGCAGCGTCATCCCGTGCCTGCATAACAAGATCGCAGACAAAGCGGATCAGCGAAAGCAGCCAGGACAGCACCACCAGCCCTACAAGAGCGAACAGGATGGGTCTGCCAGCACGGTATGGGCGATACCAGCCGTGGAACACCGTCAGCATGGACACGGTGTACAGCAGCGGATGGTCATCATCCGCGTCAGCGCGGCCAGCCGGGAGAGAAGCGCCAGACACCAAGCCCAGCAATACGTAACCGGAACGAAGT
>VOFB01003102.1_pt1 | contig 45907 bp, 60 predicted proteins | sample 5384141 | NCBI WGS metagenome assembly VOFB01 (sample SAMN12384721, study PRJNA508395) | human gut metagenome | isolation source: healthy gut A | host: Homo sapiens | reverse complement strand
ATATACCCACGGATCAACGGCTTGACATATTAAATGCTCTTGCGCAATCGGTTTTTCCCGGCATACGGCGGTGTGAAAACAATGCAGCGGATTATGGAAAAGTCAGTTCCGAATTCGGGTCCACAATTCTATTTCGTTCTCCGTGAAAATCAGTTAATAGGGTACAATTTTCTCATTGGTGACACGAGGAAATATAAGGCTTTCCCATGGGCTTGCTATCGGCAATATGGATGAACAGAAGTTGACGGTTTGCGAAGAACTGATGAAACTGCAAATTACCTTTTTCAGGAACTTGAATGCACGATATAGCAGGTCATTGTATTAGACTCATGGAAGATTACAGAAAAAGGAATTGGAAAACGAAAAGAAAGTGATTGCAGATAAAAGCATCCAAGGAGGCAATTATATGAAGAAACGCCTGTTATCTGCCGTTTTAGCGCTGGTTCTATGTGCTTATCCCGCTATGGCGGCTAATTTCGGCACGCTGACAATCTCCTCTGACCGTGAGGTCATAGATGATTCTGTACTGTATGAGCTTGCCGAAGCGGACGAACCCAGCACGCTCACCTTGCGCACACCGGACGGTGAAACCGGTTCTCTGACATTTGACGGCACAGAGTATCACCTGCAGCCGTGCGGACAGACCGACGAATTCACCTATTCGGTTTTGTTTTCCGCAGATAGCGAAAACGCCTATGGTCTCCCCTACACCGAATGGTTTATGGCCGATTCCGACATTGGGCAGCACATTTTTGATCCGGTGACCGAGTGGGACGCCCGGCATATCTGTTCTGTGCCGCGCTGGCGCGACTGCGGTACACTGCGCCTGACCGGACAGAACAAACTCAAGCCGCCGTATGCGCTGCTGACGCGCTTTTTGGCAATCCATCGAAGCCGGACTGCCACCATTTCTCTGGAAATGCAGCCTGCTCTGGGACAGCCCCTGTTCCTTGCATACCATAACGGAACTTACACGCTGACCGAGCCCGATCCGGACCGGTTGATCCGCACCGAGTGGACACAGCTTGTGCCGCTGTCGACGAATGACCTGCGCACGCTGTCCCTCACGCTGATCAACGCCAGCGGCGAACAGCGCCCGCTGTTTACGTTTGAAAATCCGGCGTCGTATCTGACACTGCCTTCTATCGTATAACAATGATCAATCGAAATTTGGAAAGGGGTGCACTGCCATGCTGAGAAAATTAAATTGTTTTTAAAACATCGTTATTGGTTCATTCATAGGAGTTTTTATTGGGTACGGAATTTATAAGTTCTGGCACTTTAAAACTTATCCAAATTTATATGTCATGCAGTCTGCACCGTGGTACACAGAGTTACTGTTGGATGGTGCCATGGTGGTAGTTGTGGTGGTCGTATGTATTATCCTAAAGCTGATTATTTGGAAAAAGTTAAAGCCATAAATTTCAGTTTGTCGAATTATCTTCAAACCATATAGCGACAACCCCCGTCAAAGACGGGGTTTTTTGTTATACCTGAATCGCAAAAGAAAGAGTGGAAAGCGCTTCACTCTCCACTCTCAAACTTTCACTCTAAATTAGCGGCTCTCCAGCAGACGGGTCGTCTCGGAGGAATCAATCAGGTTGGTCATACTGCGCAGGCTGATGCCCAGCGTAGACAGGTTGTGCATCATCGCAGAGGTTGCGGGAGCCAGCACGCCGGTAACGCCCAGACCGATCAGCGAACCGTTAAAGCCGATTACGAAGCGGTAATTGAGTTGATGCGGCTCATCAGACCCTGTGCGATACGGCGCAGAGCAACCAGCTCAAAACAGATTCTCGGCTGCGATGGTGATGTCCGCAATCCACGAGCAATGGCTGCGCCGTCGCTGATGGCTACGCCAACGTTAGCCGCCGACAGCGCCGGAATCGTTGATGCCGTCCCCGAGCATGATAACGGTATGGCCTGCCGCGCGTTCCTGCTCGACGAAGTTCGCCTTGTCCTCAGGCAGCACCTCAGCGCGGTAATCGTCCACACCGACCTCAGCCGCAAAGCCGCCGCCGTGCGCTCACTGTCGCCGGTCAGCATGACTGTGCGCTTGATGCCGAGGGCACGCAGTGCTTCATCATCGCATGCTTCCGGACGGAGCGGGGTCCGCGATGCAGATAACAGCCGCCAGCTCACCGCCGATCGCCAGATACAGAGATGAGAAAACTCAACCGGAAGTGCATCGTACTTCTCCTGCTCACTGGCCGGAACCGTGCACTTCTCATCCTCGAAGATAAAGTGTGCACTGCCGATAACGACCTTCTTGTTTTCAACCATGCTGGAAATGCCGTGCGCTACGAGATACTCCAACCTTCGAGTGCATTTCCTCTTGCGCCAGATTGCGCTCACGCGGACAACGGCGTCGCCATGGAGTGCGGGAAGTGCTCCTCCAGGCAAGCTGCAACGCGCAGCATGTCGTCTTCAGAGCGACCGCCGAACGGGATAACCCTGGCAACAACCGGGCAGGCATGCGTCAGTGTGCCGGTCTTATCGAATACAATGGTATCTGCCTGCGCGACAGCCTCGAGGAACTTGCCGCCCTTGACCGTGATATGATACATGCTTGCCTCACGCATAGCGGACAGAACTGCCAACGGCATAGCCAGCAGGCGCACGGGAGAAGTCAACCATCAGCACGGACCGGTGCACGGGTGACATTGCGGGTCAGTGCGTAGCTGAGCGCACTGCCGATCAGCGTATACGGCACCAGCTTGTCCGCCAGATTGGCGGCATGGCTCTCCGCAGCACTCTTCAGCTGCTCGGACTGCTCGATCATGGAAACGATCTTGTCGTAGCGGCTCTCGCCGGAGGACTGTGTGACCTCGATCACGCAGTCGCCTTCCTCGATGACCGTGCCGGCGTAAACCTGCGTACCCGGACGCTTTGCAACCGGCATGGATTCTCCGGTAAGCGACGCCTGATTAACCATGACTTCGCCTTCAACAACCTCACCGTCCAACGGGATAACGCTGCCCATGCGAACCAGAATACGATCACCGACAGTGATGTTGGACAGCGGTACAAGCACCTCTGCGTCATCGGTCTTGAGCCATACTCGTTTTACGTTGAGCGACATGCAGCGTGCCAGATCGTCAACCGACTTTTTATGCGTCCACCCTCGAGCAGCTCGCCAATATCCAGCAGGAACATAACCGAACCTGCCGTGGAGAAAGTCCCGGCGTACCATCGAAACACCGATGGACAGCGCATCGAGCAGCTCAACCTTCAGCTCTCTGTGAATCAGGCGCTTGAGGCCGCGGCCGAGGAACGGCAGCGACAGCCAGATCGTGCGTGCAATCTGCAGCGGCACTGGCAGGAACAGCGTGCAGGCAAACTTCGTAATAACCTTGCCGACTAGCTTTTCCTGATACTCACGGTTGAGCGCACGGCCGCTGTGGGTCGGCGTCAGCGCCGTAACAGACGGTGCAGTATAGTTAAACTGAGCGATTGCGCGGATGATATTCTCGCGGTCACCGATGTAGCGGATGACAGCACAGCAGGTGCGCTCGTGTACGGCTGCGTGCTTGAGTACACCCGGCTGATTCTGCAGATACGCCTCCAGCAGATCAGCCTGCTCCAGCGTCATGCGGTACTGCTTCATGCGCACGCGAAGCCGTCCGCGGCTTTCGTGTTCAATGAATGCTTTCATAGTAAAATTACCTCCAGCTTACTTCGGTAGATAGGAAAAAGAGGGGCTCTGCCCCTTTGATATTCGTCCTGCGCGCCGCAGCGCGCATGAAACAAGATTGCTGTGCAATCCATAAAACCGGGGACATGTGCCTTGGTTTTTATTCCCTAAGCGGGAGAAAGTTTCCGAACGGGAACTTTCGACGACTTTGAACGGCTTACAGCACGTTCCTGTCGGCCAAACCATAGTTTGGCGACAGGTTCTTATGCCTCAACCGGAGCAGCTGTCGGGTCCTCATCGGTCAGCTCAACCTCAATGTCTGCATCCTCAACAGCAGCAGCCTCTGCCTCAGCAGCGCGCTTCTCGTTGATCTCCTCTGCAGAAGCGAGGATGTCGCCGGCGTTCTCCTTAACGCAGTCAAGGGTGTTCATAACGGTATCCTTCATGCGAAGAACTGCTGCGGCAGCATGGGTATATACGTTCTTAGCATCCTTGCTGCTCAGCAGCTTGATACCTGCGGAACCGAACAGAGTGCCGCCAACAAATACGGCGATATCCTTTGTAAATTTTCTTCATAATATGTTCCTCCTATCAATCTCACTTGCGCTTACAGCCGGTAATCATCGTCATTACCATGCAGAACAGCGCGGCCCATGCCCAAAAACGATGCTGCTTCATACAGTACACCTCCAAACATGGTGTGTTTTTTTGTTTGCAATTATCATATCATAAATTTTCTCGCTTGTCACACAGCTTAGACATGAAACGCACGGAATCGGACATTTTTGCAGTTTGTTGCCGCTAATCTTTAGTTTTATTATCAAAATCGTTGTATTTTGCTAACTTTTTTCGGGATTGTCGGCGGTACTGTGAGGGCGTCAGCTGATAGCGGCGCTTGAATGCCACGCCGAACTGACTGGCGCTGTTATAGCCGACCGCCGCCGCAATATCCACGATGGAGAGCGGACTCCGATGCAGCAGTTCGGCAGCATGCTGCACCCGCTTTTCGAGCAGATACTGGTGGATCGGCCGACCGTAGGTCTGCCGAAATATATCCTTCAGGGCGGTCGGCGAAATGCGGAACCGTGCGGACAACTGGTCGATCGTAAGCGGGTCGGACAGGTGCGATACCATATACTCCTGCACCTGCCGCACCGTATCGGTCAGATAGTGATCGCGGGAGACGGATTCCGGCGGCATCGTCAGCAGCGGACTGTCTGTGCTGATCAGGTACAGCAGCTCAATGGCTTTGATTGCACTGTAGGCGGCTCTGTCCCCCTCCGGAACGGACTGCAGTGCCGCAGCCAGATTATCAATCCACACCGCGCTGCGCAGCACTACGCAGCCCAGATGCGGAGTGACGCGTGTTTTGATTCGTGCTGCGTTGACCGTCAGACGGCACGGTGCCGCTGCGCTCTGCTCGATGAGCACCAGCTCACCGCCAAACAATCCGTCCGCGACCGAAAGGCTCTTCACACTTGCGCCGAGCAGCAGCAGTACCTCGTGCTCCTGCAGGAACACTTGCCGCCCATCGGTCATGGTCAGCCGCAGACCGCCCTGCCGGCAGAACAGCACCTCGCACGGCACCTCGGATGGCTCTGCAGGCAAGGCCGGCGGCACAGTCAGCGCGCAGTCAAAATCGCACACGCGCACGCCATCCATCGGCTGGGTCCAGCGTACGCAGCCGGACAGCGATGCGCCGGTATTCGGTTTGAGCAGAGTTTCCAGCACTGTGATTTCCTCCGTTGGTATATATCGGTTTATCAGGTTAGATTTTGCTAACCTGTGTTGAAAAGTAAAGACCGCTGCAAGGCGGCCTTACTCTGTTCATTTATGCAGAAAGGAGAACAGTCCCTTTTCTCATATGGCTCCTTGGAGAAGGACGTAACGGTGTAGCCGGTAGCGTTTACCGCATCGCGGACAGCCTGCTCATCGAGGTCCTGCTCGGTGAGGATAACCGTTCTGCCCCTTTGCCGTGAGAGGAAGTGACCTTCTTCACGGGAAATGCCTTGCGAACTGCGTCGTTGACATGGCTTTCGCACATGCCGCACATCATGCCGTCAACGCCGAGAGTAATTTTCAACATGGGTGTAATGCTCCTTTTGTACCCGAGCTGGTTAGCTTCTACTAACTAACAATATATCATGAAATAGCGCAGATTGCAAGGGGAAATCCTTAGTTTTTGCGTAGGAGTTTGCTCATGCAGGATTCGCCGCACCCGCGGCAGAGGCAAGAGGGTAGACACCTACGGTTGGCAACACCGCACAATTAAAGCGGCGGTGCTTTGCGGAAATTTTGTGTCCTGACGTTGCAGTTTCACGGTAATACATCAAGTATTACCGCAAACTGTGCCTCGTCAGTACGCAAAATTTACTCGCAAATCACTCTTGTTCAATTATGGTATTGCCTTAACTCCCGTTTCCCCTTTATTTTAGTCTGGCGCAGACCAGAGACCGGCGACCGCTTCGAAAATAGGGAACGGCAGAGGTTTTTTTTTTTTCTTCCGTAGGGGGAGCACAGTGTGCTCCCTTTCTTTACCTCTACGCAGTGCCAGATACTTTGCTGCTACACAGACCGGCTGCTTTACGCAGGAGCGGCACAAGGTGAATTGCCCGTATGTGTAGCAGTACGTTATCTGTGAACTGCGAAAAGGCGGAGGAAGCCACGCAACGGTACCCCGACTGCCGTTCCCCTTATTTCGCAGCGGTCGCCGGTCTCTGGTCTGCGCCAGGCTATCCAAGGGAAAGGGGTGATTCTCAAGAGGGTGGAAACCGCAGGTGTCTACCCTCTTGTGCGCCCGCGCGGCGTCAGCGCAGATTCCGCTCGCTTCGCAAGCGCCCCACTCCCGATGAGCACCATCATCAAGATTGACAAATACCCGCAAAAAGGGTATACTAATCTCACCCGCGGGTGTGGCGGAATTGGCAGACGCGCTAGATTTAGGTTCTAGTGTCCCCGACGTGCAGGTTCAAGTCCTGTCACCCGCACCAGCAAAAAAACGCTGTGGAATCTCTCCACAGCGTTTTTCTTTTGACGATTTTTACTTGGACAGCTTGCTCTGTGCCTTCTGCTCAAAGCGCTCCTTGGCTACGATGGCGCGCTGGTGCGTGCCCTCACCGATCAGACCTGCCTCATCGTATGCGGCAACCTTGAAGGTAAGCATCTTGCCGTTCGGCGCGATCTCGGTCAGCTCGGTCTCGATGCGGACTTCCATGCCCTCCGGCGTAGCGGCAACGTGGCTTACGTTTACCAGCGTGCCGACCGTGGTCTTGCCCTCTTCCAGCTCACCGGCTACACTGCCTGCAGCAGTGTTCTCGATGGCTGCGATCATCATCGGGGTTGCAAATACGGATACCAGACCGCTGCCGACATTGCATGCCAGCTGATCCCTGGTTACGGTAAACTTCTTCTCGCCCTTAATACCGATATTCATAGCTTTACTCCTATCTTTCACTCGTTGCGTAATTGAAAATGAGAATGGAGAATTGAGAATGTCGCTATCCTTGCGCGAGTTCCGTCCGCGCTGCGATGAGGTGCCGCGCAATGCGCGATTATTGAATAACGCACTTCGTGCGTATCCATCATTTTCAATTCTCAATTTTTCCATTCCGAAATTCGCAAGAATTACTTTTGCGGATCTCAGTCATGCCGCCCATATACGGCTGCAGCGGCTTCGGGATTGCAACCGAACCGTCCTCACGCAGGTTGTTCTCGAGGAATGCGATCAGCATACGCGGAGGTGCAACAACGGTGTTGTTCAGCGTGTGTGCGAAATACAGCTCCTTCGGATTCTCCTTGCTGCGGACACGGATGCCCAGACGGCGTGCCTGTGCGTCTCCTAAGTTGGAGCAGGAACCTACCTCAAAGTACTTCTTCTGTCTCGGGGACCATGCCTCTACGTCGCAGGATTTCACCTTTAAGTCTGCCAGATCACCGGAGCAGCACTCCAGAGTGCGGACCGGAATATCCATGGAACGGAACAGGTCAACGGTGTTCTGCCACAGTTTATCGTACCACATCTTGGAGTCTTCCGGTTTGCAGACTACGATCATCTCCTGTTTCTCAAACTGGTGAATCCGATAAACACCGCGCTCCTCGATGCCGTGAGCGCCCTTCTCTTTACGGAAACACGGAGAATAGCTGGTCAGTGTCTGCGGAAGGGTCTCTTCATCGTTAATGGTGTCGATGAACTTGCCGATCATGGAGTGCTCGGAGGTACCGATAAGGTAGAGATCCTCACCCTCGATCTTGTACATCATGTTGTCCATTTCCTTAAAGGACATAACGCCCTTAACGACATCACCGTGGATCATGAACGGCGGAATGTAGTAGGTGAAGCCGCGGTCGATCATGAAGTCACGGCCATAGGACAGGATTGCGGAATGCAGACGGGCTACATCACCCTTGAGGTAATAGAAGCCGTTGCCGGAGGTGCGGCGTGCAGCATCGAGGTCGATGCCGTCGAAAGGACTCCATAATATCAACGTGATACGGAACCTCGAAATCCGGAACGACCGGATCGCCAAACTTCTCAATCTCAACGTTCTCGGAATCGTCCTTGCCGATCGGAACGGACGGGTCAATGATGTTAGGGATGACCATCATACGGTTCTTGACTTCCTCAGCGAAGGTCTTTTCGTCCTCCTCGAGCTTGGTCATCTCGTCGGCCATAGCCTTTACCTCGGCCTTGATCTTCTCAGCCTCTTCCTTCTGACCCTTGGCCATCAGACCGCCGATCTCCTTGGACTTCTTGTTGCGCTGTGCACGCAGCTCGTCACAGCGGGTCTTGGCTGCACGGTACTTCGCGTCAAACTCGATGACCTCGTCAACCATCGGGATCTTCCGTCCTGGAACTTCTTCTTGATGTTTTCCTTTACCGCATCCGGATTGGTGCGGACAAATTTGATATCCAGCATTGTGTCTATATCTCCTTTTACATTATATACGTGTTATTCTTCCGTGTCGTTCGGCTCTGCATCCTGCGCTTGCTCAGCCTGCTCCAGTGCAGCTTTGACCGACTGGAACAGTTTGCTGATGTTCTCATCAAAGCCATCCTCGCTGCTGCCCAGCAAACGCTCCTCGCTGTATTTCGTCAGCATTTCGTCGCAGGTCTTGCGGGCATCCGCGGTCTGCTTTGCCGCCAGGGAAACGCCGATCTGCGCAAGGTACTGATACACCTCACGCTCCTCCATACGCTGCTCGGTCGCACCGACTACATCGGTTGCCGCCTGCTCGCTGTCCAGCGTCTTGCGGACCTTATCCAGTGCAGTGTTCTGTATGTCATACTGCTTCTGCAAATCTTCCACTTTCTGGGTTGCGCCCTGTGCCACGGTCTGCTGCTGTGTCAGCTGCGAGCTCAGGTTTTCGACCTGCTTGTCCGCACGCGACTGTGCCACATAGCTGATCAGGATCAGCGCAATCGCTACAGAAAACAGTCCGACGATATAAAAAGGTCAGCGTGGTGCGGCTGAGCTTTTTCTCCGGCTTGTTCTGTTCCGGCTGCTTATTCTGCTCGTCCATTGCTTGCCTCCTTTATACACGCAGGTTTCGGAGTGCTTCACTGAGCCGCTCAAATCTTCTGCGCCGTAATATTCCAGCGTCAGCTGGCCGCTGTGCTTGCCCTGCTGGATGCTGATCTTGCGTCCGAGGGCGCCCTCCAGCTCCTTCTCCAGCTCGGCAATGTAGTCCACGGAAACCTCGGGCGACTGCTCAGGCTTCTCGACCGGCTTTTTGTTCATGCGCTTGGCCAGCGCCTCCGACTGACGGACCGACAGACCGACCATCTGTCTGGCTGCCTCTACGCGCTTATCCGCTTCGTTTACTGCAAGGACTGCCCGCGCGTGACCGCCGGAGATTTCGCCTTCGCTGACCATCGTCCGCACCTCGGTCGGCAAAGCCAGCAGACGCAGTGCGTTCGCTACCGCCGAACGAGACTTAACCACGCGCTTGGCAACCTGCTCCTGCGTCAGTCCGAACTGCTTCATCAGACGCTCATAACCTTCGGCTTCTTCGATCGGGTTCAGGTCCTGCCGCTGCAGATTTTCGATCAGTGCCAGCTCCATGACCTCGTCTTCCTCAGCCTCAAGCACCATCGCAGGAATGTCTTCCAAACCTGCCTGACGTGCTGCACGCCAGCGACGCTCACCTGCAATGATCTGGTAGTAGCCGTCCTTCTCGCCCTTGCGCACCGTGATTGGTGTGATGACGCCGTGCAGGCGAATGCTCTCTGCCAGCTCGTCCAGAGATACCTGATCAAAGACCTTCCTCGGCTGATCGGGATTCGGCTCAATTTTTGCCAAAGGCAGGTTTTTGTGCCGTTATCCAGACTTTCTTCCATTAAATCGCTGGTATCACTGCCGAAAAGGTTGGACAAGCCGCCGCCCAGACCCATTTTTGCGCCTGCCATCAGCTTCTCCCCTTTCGGTCATTTTTCTTCAGAATCTCGTCCGCGAGAGCCAGATAAGCCTCTGCGCCGCGGCACATTCTGTCGTATGCCGTTATGGGCTTGCCGTGGCTCGGCGCTTCACTCAGACGCACGTTGCGCGGCACAACAGCCGAAAACACCTCGCCCGGCAAGTGCTTTTTCACTTCCTCAACCACCTGAATGGACAGATTGGTGCGGCCATCGAACATGGTCAGCAGCACGCCTTCCATCACCAGCTTGCGGTTGAGCGCCTTCTTTACCATGCGCACGGTCGTCATCAACTGACTCAGACCTTCGAGCGCGTAATACTCGCACTGCAACGGCACCAGAAAGCTGTCGGCTGCACACAGGCAGTTGAGCGTCAGCAGACCGAGTGACGGCGGACAGTCGATAAATACATAGTCGTAATCGTCCTTCACCTGATCGAGTACATTTTTCAGACGGTACTCGCGGTCGGACATTCCAATCAAATCCAACTCAGCACCCGCCAGATTGACGTTCGCGCCCAGCAGATCAACCCACTTGGTCGATACGATTGCGCTCTTGACATCCGGCTGATCGGCTACAATCAAATCGTAAATCGAGGTTTCCAGTGAGCGCGGATCCACACCAAAACCGGAGGTTGCATTGCCCTGCGGATCGAAATCACACAGCAAAACGCGCTTTTCGCGCTCCGACAACGCTGCCGCGAGGTTGATGGCGGTTGTTGTTTTTCCGACGCCGCCCTTTTGATTGGCAAACGCGATAATCTTCCCCATAGTCATTTCCTCTCGTCCATGGTTTTTCTACGGATTTCATTATATCACATTGCACTTTTAATTGCAAAGCAATCGCAATATTTTTTACAGCTGTTTCACGTGAAACATCAAGTATTTTGCCGTTTTACAGGATACAACTGGTAAATTCATTGACTTTTGTTTCACGTGAAACAAAAGAGAGCCGTTCGGCTCTCTTACCTTATATATATACTTCTACACGCTTTCCGATTTTCTCCAACTTTACCCAGAAGTGCTGTCCGTAACAGCTCGCAAAAAGCTCGCGCGACACTGTCATGTCGCGCCTGCGTAGAATAGCCGACATGTGTAGCAGTAGTTTATCTGTGAACTGCGAATAGTCTACGAAAGTCATACAAGAGTAATCCAACTGCCGTTCTCTCTTTCGCAGCGGTCGCCGCTCTCCGATTTTCGCCGTGCTTCCTAAAGGGAAAGGGGTGAAAATCAGAGGGTGGTACTCATTTAATCCGCGCACGGCGCGGAAAAAGGTTTAGTGGCCTACGGGCAAACCTTGGTGTCTACCCTCTTGTACCCCTGCCGGGCAGGCAAGTTAGGTTTGCTTCGCAAGCAACTATCCCATGTTTCACGTGAAACAAAATCCGCCCTCCTGTGGAACAAAAGTGTTTCACGTGAAACATCAGCTCTTTGCGTGCGGAATATTGATTGTCAGCGTAATTCCATCCTCGTTTTCCTGCCGGTCTACGGTTGCACCGATTCCGGCGTCCACCATTACGCCGACCGCCCGATTGAGCGTATTCAGGAAAAACCGCACATCCTTAATAAGCCGCACAACATTATCCTTATGCGGCGGCTCGGTCAACTCCGGATGCTTTTTCTTCTCCAGCAAGTTCTCGATATACTCCTCCGATCGACTGACGTTTAATTCGTTCTCGATAATATAGTGTGTGGCGTTCATCCGTTCCTCGTCATCACGCAGACGCAGCAGACAGCGCGCGTGCCGCTCTGTAAGGTTCGCACTGCGAATCAATTCCATATTTTGCGGAGAAAGCCGCAACAGACGCAGCTTATTCGCCACCGCAGACTGTGTTTTCCCCCACTTTGCGCGCGGCTTCCTCCTGCGTTAGTCCGTACTGATCAATCAGACGCTTGAAGCCATAGGCTTCCTCGAAAAAATCCAGATCACGCCTTTGCAAGTTCTCTACGAGCGCAATCGCCGAGGAATCTTCGTTATCCGCCGCAATCAGCAGACACGGTACATCGTTAAGCCCCGCAACACGCGCAGCGCGCAGCCTTCTCCCCCTGCCACAAGCTCATAACCGCCTCCGGGAGCACGCCGTACGGTCAGCGGATTGAGTACGCCATACTGCCGGATGCTCTCTGCCAGCTGCGCAATTGCCTCCGGATCAAAGTATTTCCTCGGCTGATTGGGATTGCGCGCAATCTCACTCACGCGAATACGCCGCAGCGTGCGATCCTCTTTGCCGGAAACCAGTGTTAATACAGACATCATGGTCAACCACTCTCCAATTCGTCTTATTCGTTCATTTCATTCGCGCTTATCTCTGCCGCACCACCAGCAGAAATGTCGCCCTTGGTAATAGATTACCATATTATTACATATTGACAAGTAAAATCGACCGCACAATCTGCAAAATTCGACGAAAACATGACAAATTCTACCTAATATCTATATTTTCCCCTATTTTCGGACAAAAAATACCCTCTGTAATTTTCCGTACAGAGGGGTACTTTCCGTATATTTCTCGCCTGATTTACAGCGGCGAAGTCTGTATTTTCTTGAAGCGGCGCGGATACTTTTCCGGTGTTTCCTGCGTTTTCTGCAGGCGCACGATGGCGCGGGAAACCTCATCGAACGGCACAGTGTAGTACAGCACTTCAGCGTCCGGCGCACCGAGAACCATGCGGGCGTTTGCCGCTGTTTCAACTTCCTCTGTGCAGTCCTCGGCCTTCATGGCGAGGGAACGCACCGCCGACCTTGACCATCGGCAGCGCCAGTTCACTCAACACGCGCAGATCGGCTACCGCACGCGACACCGCAAGATCAAACGTGCCGCGGTTGTCTCTGGCGTAATCCTCCGCACGGGCATGCACCGCCGTAACGTTGGTCAGGCCCAGTTCGGCGATGACTTCATTTAGAAAATCAATGCGCTTGCGCAGTGCATCAAGCAGCACAAACTCGGTCTGCGGGCACAGAATCGCCAGCGGCATGCCCGGAAAACCGGCTCCCGTTCCCACGTCGAGCACGCGTCCATCCTGCGGCATATACGGTGCAAGTGCCGCGCAATCGAGGAAATGCCGGGTCACGATTTCGGTCGGATCGGTAATAGCAGTCAGATTCATAACCTTGTTTTCTCGCGCAGAATCTCGGAATAACGCAGTAAGTTGTCCGCTGCAGACGGACACTCTGCGACACCCCAGCTCGCGCAGACCGGCGGTCAAAAGCTCGCGTTCGGTCATGCCTTTTCCTCCTTTTTTTATGGGTCTCGATGTAGATCATCAGTGCCGTGATATCCGCCGGTGAAACGCCCGAAATACGGGCCGCCTGACCGAAATTCAGCGGCTTGACGGCGTTCAGCTTCTGACGTGCCTCCAGTCGCAGCGAGTCCACCTCGTTGTAGTCCAGATCGAGCGGCAGCGGGCGGCTCTGCAGCTTGCGGTACTGCTCCACATCGCGCATCTGGCGCTCGATATAACCCGCGTATTTGACGCGGATTTCCACCTGCTCACGGATAACAGCGGGCAGCTCCGGACGCTCAGGATCGAACATTGCAAGGTCCGCATAGCTGAGTTCCGGGCGGCGCAGCAGGTCGATCAGCTTGCAGCCCGCCTTGAGCGGTGTGGAGTTTTTACCAGCAAGAAAGCCGTTCAATTTATCGCTCGGCGCCACGCCGACCGAGGCTGTGCGGTCGATCTCTGCCTGCACTGCTTCGTACTTTTTACGCACCTTTTCGCCGCGTTCCGGCGAATTTAAGCCAACTCGAACACCGATCGGCACCAGACGTTCATCTGCGTTATCCTGCCGCAGAAGCAGGCGGTATTCCGAGCGTGAGGTCATCATGCGATAGGGTTCGCTCGTGCCGCGCGTCACCAGATCGTCGATCAGCGTACCGATGTAGCCGTCCGCACGGTCGAGTACAAGCGGCTCCTCCCCCTTGATTTTGAGCGCAGCATTGATGCCCGCAACCAGTCCCTGCGCGGCCGCCTCCTCATAGCCGGACGAGCCGCAGAACTGGCCTGCGCCGTACAGTCCGGGCACCTTTTTAGTCTCGAGCGTCGGCCGCAGCTCCAGCGGGTCGATGCAGTCATACTCGATGGCGTACGCCGGCCGCATAATCTCCGCGTTCTCCAATCCCTTGACCGAGCGCAGCATCTCGCGCTGCACGTCGAACGGCATGGACGACGAGAAGCCCTGCACATAGACCTCCTCGGTGTCCAGACCCATCGGCTCAAGGAACAGCTGATGGCGCGGCTTATCCGCAAAGCGCACCACTTTGTCCTCGATAGACGGACAATAGCGCGGTCCTACGCCCTCAATCTGGCCGCCGTACAGCGGCGAACGGCTCAGATTTGCGCGGATGATTTCATGTGTTTTCGCGGTTGTGTAGGTCAGATAACACACCGCGCGGTTGTCCGGCGGGTGGTCGGTCTCAAACGAAAACGGATGATCTCATCCTCACCGGCCTGCTCCGCCAAATCGGTATAGTCGATAGAACGGCGATTGATGCGCGGCGGCGTGCCCGTCTTAAACCGCTGCAGCCGCAGTCCCAGACTGCGCAGCGACTCGGTGAGCGGCTTGGCTGCCGCCATGCCGTCCGGACCGGATTCACGGGTGTACTCGCCGATTATCACACGTCCGCCGAGGAATGTGCCGGACGCAATGACAGCCGCCTTGACCGGATGGCGCGCGCCGATGGCGGTAACAACTGCGGAAACGGCACCGTTCTCCACCTCAACGGACACAATCTCGTCCTGCATGAGAAACAGATTTTCCTGCCGCTCAAGCGTGTGCTTCATATACTCTCTGTATTTAATGCGGTCGGCCTGTGCACGCAGCGAGTGCACTGCCGGACCCTTGCCGCGGTTGAGCATGCGGTACTGGATGCAGGCCGCGTCAGCCGCACGCGCCATCTCACCGCCGAGCGCATCTATCTCGCGTACAAGGTGTCCCTTTAGCTGTGCCGCCGATCGCCGGATTGCACGGCATATTGCCTACGGCGTCCAAATTGATCGAAAAACACGCTGTTTTTGCACCCAAACGTGCTGCAGCCAGCGCCGCCTCAATACCGGCATGACCGGCGCCGATCACCGCTACATCAAAGCTCTCTGCCGAAAAAAAAACCGTCATTGGCGCTCTCTCCCCTTTCAAAAAATTCCTGTGATTTCGGTTGTGTGAAACCTGTGCGTAACTGTTGATAACTCTGTGGATACTGTTGATAACTTGTGAGTTTTTGACCACATTTTTATACGCACAGTTTTATTTCCGTTTTATTATTACAATAAGTAGTTGAATATAGGGCAATTTTCCGGGTTATCCACTATATCTCGTATACCGCCGGATAGAAGTTGTGCACAAGTGGTTTTACCTCATTTTTACCTGCGGACATACAGTATATATCATACACGATTTCAGCGCAAAATAAAGAGGACGTTTGCACAGATTGCAAACGTCCTCTGAATTTTTAAGTGCAATTTCTTAATAACAGCTGCAGCAGCATCACTTTCCGACGCAGAAGTCGCTGAAAATGCGGGTGACAACGGCATCGGTCACGGTTTCGCCGGTGATCTCGCCCAGTGCGGTAATCGCGCCCTCGGCGTCCATCACGACCGCGTCCGGCGTCATACCGGATTGCGCCGCATACAGCGCTGCTTCACAGCGTTCGGCAGCACGCGCCAGCGCCGCCGCCTGTCTTGCGTTAGTGATGAGCGCACCGTCAAACGCACCGTCGCCCAGACCCACGGTTCGCGGGATAAGATTGAGCAGCTTATCCAGTCCGTCACCGGTTTTCGCAGAAAGCGGCACGATATGCAGGAAGTGCTTTTCAGCAGCTTTTCATCCAGCTGCTGCGGCAGATCGACCTTGTTCACAACCGCGATCGCGCGGTGACCTGCCGAGCGTGCCAGCACAAGCATATCCTCGTCGCTGATGGGCTTGGAGCCGTCAAACACAGCCAGGATGAGCGAGGACGCCGAAGCCTCCGCCATCGCCCGGTCAATGCCCGCCTGCTCCACCGGATCGTCCGTGTTGCGCAGACCGGCGGTGTCGGTCACGCGAAGCAGAATCTGTCCGACCTTGACATTCTCCTCGATGAGATCGCGGGTCGTGCCCGGAATATCGGTCACGATCGCCCGCTCGCGGCCGAGCAGCGTGTTCAGCAGCGTGGACTTGCCGGCGTTCGGCCTTCCGAGATAACGCACGGTACGCCTTCTCTAAGAATACGGCCGCGCTCATAGCTTTCTGCCATGCTGTACAGACGGCTTGTCGTGCGGTGCAGCAGCGCTGCGGCGTCCTCGAACAGCACCGGATCAATGTCCTCGTCCGGGAAATCCACGACCGCGTGGAAATGCGCCACCATGCCGAGCAGCTCATCGCGCATCTGCTGCACGGAGAGCCGACCGCGCCCATGACCTGTGCCGCCGCATTCTGCGCCGCCTCTGCGGTGCGCGCGGTGATCAGATCATGCACGGCTTCAGCCTCAGAAAGGCCCATTTTGCCGTTTAAGAAGGCGCGGCGAGTAAACTCACCTGCCTCTGCCTGCCGCACGCCCTGCGCGAACAGAGCGTCCAGGCCGGCACACAGCACGGCTGTCGAGCCGTGGCACTGCAGCTCCGCCATCGTTTCACCCGTATAGGTGTGCGGTGCGTGCAGCGCGACAGCGTAGCAGCAGTCGATCACATTGCCGGACTTGTCCGTCAGTGTGCCGTAAACCAGCTTCTGCGAGGGTGCTTCCGTAAGCGGTTTGCCGTTCTTCGCCTGAAAAACGGCATTTATCGCTTCGATTGCGCGTTCACCCGACACGCGGATCAAACCGATCGGTCCGCCGGAGGAGGAAATTGCGGCAATCGTATCGTTCATAACGAATACCCCGATTTAACCGCGGTCGCGGTTGCGATAGCTGTTATCCGGCGCAATAACAACGCGGCGACCCGGCTCGGTGCCGGTCGAATAGGTGGTCACACCGTTGAAGTCCTGCAGCGCGGCATGGATGATGCGGCGCTCATACGGGTTCATCGGCTCAAGCGTCATGGAGCGATGCGCCTTAACGACCTTCATCGCCATCTTGCGGGCCAGACGCTCCAGGCTTTCCGCGCGCTTCGCGGTAGTTTTCGGTATCGACAGACAGGCGAACGTGCTCATCCAGTGCATTATTCAGCACCAGAGAGCCGAGGTACTGGATGGCATCCAGCGTGTCGCCGCGGCGGCCGATGATCGGGCCCATATCCGGACCGGAAATCTCCAGACGGAGCTGGTCGCACTCTACCTGAGGCAGGGTCTTAACCTGACCCTCAACGCCCATCTTTGCCAGCAGACCGGTTACAAAATCGGTAGCCAGCTTTTACGCCTGCTGCATGCCTGCTTCGGAAACCGGGATCAGCTCACGCTCCTTGGGGAACGGACGGCGTGATCGGACGGTCCTCACGCGGGCGGCGCGGACGGCGGTCACGGCCACTGCGGTCGCCGCGGTCACGGCGCGGACGGTCGCTGCGCTCACGGCGCGGCGGACGCTCAAACTCCAGCTTTTTCCGGTACAAAGTCTGCCGGAGCAGCCTTTACCAGACGAGGCGTGTTATCATCCGTGGTGATGGACAGCTTCTGCGGCTTCTCAGCGGGTTTCTCTTGCTTCGAGCCGGCTTTTCCGCCTTGACAGCAGGCTTCTCCTGCTTCGGCTCAGCCTTGGGAGCGGGCTTGCGCTCCTCACGCTTTACCTCCGGCTTTGCCGCCGGAATATCCGGTGCTTCATAGGTCACGCGCACGCGTGCCGGCGTTGCGCCGAGACCCAGAAAGCCCTTTTTGCCAATCTCGAGTACCTCTACCGATACATCGTCGCGCTCCAGACCGAGCTGCTTGAGGGCATTCTCGACTGCTGCGTCACGGTTTTCACCGGTAGCCTCTAAAAACTTCTGCATGATTTACTTGTCCCCCTTTTTGTTCTTTGCGTTCTGGGACTGCTGCTTCTGTGCAGCCTTGTGTGCTTCACGCTTGGCCTGCTTCTCTGCCTCGATGCGGGCAGCCTCAGCAGCCTGCTTGGCCTCCTGCTTGCCGCGGAGCGTCTTGGTGAGGATGATCTCCTGTACGCAGGTAAATACGTTGTTGAAGATCCAGTAGATGCCGATCGCACCCGGCAGGATGAACGCAAAGTACAGCGACATCAGCGGCATCATAAAGTTGAGCATCTTCATCTGACCTGCTGCCGCAGAGTTCTGCGTGCCCTGCATCTTCTGCATGATGTAGGAGGACAGGAATGCGGTCAGACCGGACAGGATCGGGATGATCCAGATAATGCTCGGATGAGAGATAGACGGCGTATCAGCCAGATTCAGACCAAAGAAGTGGAAATCCAGCGGGAAAATGGTCTCGCCGCTCTGCAGGCAGTTGGTAACAGCATCCGAGAAATGGCCGCTTCCGTCCACGAAAGCGTTCAGCTTCTCGGCGATCAGAATCTGAACCGTGTAGTTCGCGCCTGCGAGCTGATCGAGACCGATCATCTGCGCCAATGCGATAACTGTCTCGCGGCTCAGGCCGACGATGTACTGCAGCGGCTGCTGAACCGCGTAGTACAGGCCCATCATGATCGGCAGCGGGATAAGGTTGGGCAGACATCCGCTCATCGGGCTGACGCCGTGCTTCTCATACAGCTTCTGCATCTCTTCGTTCAGCTTGACGCGGTTGTTCGCGTACTTCTTCTGCAGCTGCTGGAGCTCGCCGTTCATCGCGCTCATGGCGAGCATACTCTTCTTGCTCTTGATGGTCAGCGGGATGCAGACCAGCTTTACCAGCAGCGCGAACAGGATAACGGCGATACCGTAGTTCTGCACGATGCTGTACAGCCACTGCAGCAGCAGGCCGAACGGTCGAACGATCAAAATACCGAACAGTTTCGGATCTTTGACCAGGTTAGAAAGTTGATCCAGGGTCATAAAAACCTCCATGTTAAATTGTAAACGACACAGTGAAAAGGATTTTGCAAAGCAAAATCCTCACTTTACCGCCGTAAGGCAGTATAAAAACATGATCCCGTTCCTATTATGGAACCGGATCATAGGGTCCTCTCTAGAGAAAGGATTGCAGCGGCAGATGCGCTTGAATGCGAGCCAGCCTCCCTTGGCAGCGCCGTATTTCTCGATGGCTTCCAGCGCGTACTGGGAGCATGTCGGGATAAACCGGCAGCAGGGCGGTTTGTTTGGAGAAATATACCGGCGATAAAACCGGATCATCGCCAGCAGCAGCCGCTTCATGTCCGAGCTGCCGCAACCTTGTTGTCCTTCAAGGCGCGCAGCAGCGATTTTCGATTTCCTGATAGCTTGCGCCTACGGCCCGTACCCGTGCGACCAGCACAAGGTCGATGCCGTCGGCAAATTTGTCCTCGTTGAGACGGTACGCCTCACGAAACAAACGCTTGATGCGGTTTCTTTTCACCGCACACGCCAGCTTGGCACTGACGGTGAGTCCCAGCCGGTTGTAGCCGAGCTTGTTCCTGCGGCAGTAGATCACAACGTGTTTTTCTGCCGTGGACACACCACGATGATACAATCGGCGGAATTCGTGGTTTTCCTTTAAGGATACTGTTTTTTCATCTTCTGATGCTCCCGTTTTTTCCTGATGCCCTCGAAAAAAACGTATTTTTTCTTTGCATCTGATGGTTTGCAAAGCTGATTTTACTATTTCGTTCGTTTCGGTCAGTAAAATCCGAACCTGAATACCGTATTTTCGCTGCATGGACTGCACCCTAAACAGGGTGACACCGCTCCAGACAGCGATTGCTTGAGTGGTGTTGCCCGTAAACGAAAAACGAGCCGCACGAATGCGGCTCGTTACGAACTCTTTTTTGCGCCGCTGGCGCGAATTTTCAGAAAGTCTGAATACTTTCTTTATAGGCTGTCATTAAGCAGACAGCTTAGCGCGACCCTTTAGCGCGACGGCGTGCAAGTACCTTGCGGCCGTTGGACGTGGACATACGCTTACGGAAGCCGTGCTCCTTGGAGCGCTGACGCTTCTTCGGCTGGAACGTTCTCTTCATAACTTTGTGCACCTCCCTGTTCTAAAATTTACAGATGGGCACCGGCATAGGTCCGGCGCAAGACGCGGGCATATGCCGCTGCCTGTCTGCATAATAGGATACGATATTTATTATCCTATATAGGTTCGATTTTGTCAAGCATTTTTTCCGACCCTCGGAACGAATTTCAGCAGTTTGCACAGGTTGTCAACATGTTGTGGATAAGTAGAAGCATCTGCTCAATGTCTTGCGTAATCACGGTTTTCGGCAATCTGTGGATTTTCGGATTTTCGCGGAAAATCCGAAAATTTTCGATGAATTTTGCATAAATTCCGCAGTTTTCATAAAAAACGCCGTGTATTTTTTCCAACCGGCTTTAATTTTCGATGATTTCGACGCAAAAACGCCGATTTTTTTAAATTCTGCGAAGTAAATAAACCGGTTCGGCTGTTCAAAATCATGCTGCCGCGCGGCACGCCGCCGGACAGTTATCCACATCGACGCATTGAACTTGTGGATAAAATATGCTATTATAAAATAGAATCATTATCGACAGGAGGCGCCCTATGGCAAACAATATATTGGAGATGGCGCTCGAGCAGCTGGACTTCCCTCCTTCCACCATTTCCGCTTGGTTTGACGACGTAACGGTCGTTTCCTTTGGGGATAATCGGCTGGTGCTGCACTCTCCGGTACCCTTTAAGAAAGAATTTATCGAGTCCAAATTTATCGCTCCTCTGCAGGAGGTGCTGCACAACCTGACCGGCGACCCGATCACGATCGTTGTAGTAACCGGCGAATACACCGCGCCGAGCACGAGCACTTCTCCGTATGACGACTACACATTTGAGCGTTTTATCGTCGGTTCGAGCAACAAATTCGCGCATGCGGCTGCCCTTGCGGTTTCGCAGCGCCCGGCGGCAGAGAACAACCCGCTTTTCATCTACGGCAACTCGGGTCTGGGTAAAACGCATCTAATGTACGCGATCGCAAACGTGCTGCGCCGCACCCATCCAGAATACCGCATTATATATGTAAAGGGTGAGGATTTCACCAACGAGCTGATCACCGCCATCCAGGAAGGCAACGTACAGGCATTCCGCAACAAGTACCGCATGGTTGACCTGCTGCTGCTGGATGACGTGCAGTTCATCGCCGGCAAGGAGCGCACGCAGGAGGAATTTTTCCATACCTTTAACGCGCTTTATGAGGCAAAAAAAAGCAGATCGTGCTCACTTCTGACCGTCCGCCGAAGGAAATCAACACGCTCGAGGACCGCATGAAGACCCGTTTTGAATGGGGTCTGCTGGCTGATATTCAGCCGCCTGATTTTGAGACCAGAATCGCCATTATCCGCGATAAAGCGGTCAAAATGGGCGTTGAACTGCCCGATGACGTATCCAACTACATTGCAGAGAATATCCAGGCAAATATCCGCCAGCTCGAAGGCGCGGTCAAAAGATCAAGGCCATGCACGAACTGATGGGCGAACGCATCACGGTTTCGCTTGCAGAAAACGCGATCGACGCGCTGCGCACCGAGAATCCGGGTCTCAATCCGACACCGGAGCGCATTATGGAAGCGGTAGCGAACTACTTCTATATCCCGGTCGAGCAGATGATCTCGCAGAATCGCTCCAAGGACGTCGCCTATCCCCGCCAGATGGCCATGTACATGATCCGGCAGGAACTGGAATATTCCTTCCCCGATATCGCTAAAATATTCAAGCGCGACCATACCACGGTCATGCACGCCTGCAACAAGATCGAAGAGGAGCGCAAGAACTCCCGCGAGACCGAGGACGTCATCAAAAAGCTGCATAATAATATCCGCGGCGACGGCTGATCTTTGCCGTGCATTCGTGCAAAACGGCTTTTCCACAGCCTAAAAATGCACAGTTCATTTATCCCCAATCATCCTGTGGATTCCACATGGATAACTCTGTGGATAAATAACAGGGTTATTTTCGCTGTGTATCGTTTATTTTTCATCCACAACCTCCTGTGTACGACATTTCCCGCGCCATACCTGAGGATTTTCGGGTTTTCCCCAATTTCCCCAGGTACTACTACGAATACTATATCCTATCCTTCTGTTATGTGTAATCTTTCGAGTCTCTGGCGACGCAGGCCAGAAGCTGTTCGCCCACTGCGGACATGGTCATTAGATGGTGTGTGCAATCGCACAGTATTCGCTGGCGTATATTTATAAATATGCAGATACTGCATAAATCGACTCTTTGTTTTATTTTCAGTTTTGAGAGGAGCAACTATGAAGTTTTCCTGTGAAAAAGAAACCCTGCTGAATCTGCTCAACATCGCCTCACGCGCAGTAACCGGCAAAAGCTCGATGCCGCTGCTCGAAGGTCTGCTGCTGGCAGCCGATGCAGATACCCTGACCATCACCGGCTACGACCTGTCCATGGGTATTCGCACGACCGCTCAGGTCGATGTGGTAGAACCCGGCAGAATCGTACTGAATTCCCGTCTGTTCTGCGAAATTGTGCGCAAGCTGCCGCAGGACGTAGTCTACCTTGAGACCGACGACAAGCTGATGACCACCATCAAGTGCGGCCGTTCGGTGTTCAACCTGATGGCCAGCGAGGCCGACGAGTATCCGGCTCTGGCTGATGTGGCCAGCGACAAGGGCCTTTCTCTGCCGCAGCCCATTCTCAAGAGCATGATCGCGCAGACCATTTTCTCGGTTTCGGACAACGAATCCAAGCCCATCCATACCGGTTGCCTGTTTGAAATCGAAGGCAGCCGTCTGAACGTCGTGGCCGTTGACGGCTACCGCCTGTCTGTACGCCGCGAGACCGTCGAGGGTGTTCCCGGTGATATGAAGTTTGTTGTGCCGGGCGCGTCCCTGCGCGAGATCGAACGAATTCTGGGCGATGATGACGATATTGTCGAGATTTTTCCGGATTCCAAGAATATTTTGTTCCGCATCGGCGGCACGACTCTCATTACCCGTCTGATCGACGGCGAGTTTCAACTACCGTGCGGCCATTCCGAAGGAGTTCGAGCACGAGGTTTCGGCGGATCGCCAGGAGCTGATCCAGTGCATCGAACGTGTCTCCCTGATCGTGTCGGAAAAGCTGAAAAACCCGATCCGCTTCCATTTTGACGGCTCGTATGTGCAGATGTCGTGCGTGACCGCGATCGGCAAGAGCTATGACGAATGCCCGTTTGACGGCTCGATCGAGAATCTTGAGATCGGCTTCAACAACCGCTACATTCTGGAGGCGCTGCGCGCGGCCGGCGATGAGCAGGTGAAGCTGCAGCTCAAGGGCGCACTCAACCCGATGATCATTTCGCCGATGGAAGGCGATAAATACACCTATCTTGTACTGCCTGTGAGACTGAAAGCCAATGACTGAAATTAAAATTGAAACCGAATTCATCAAACTTGATGCACTGCTCAAATTTGCAAACCTGGTAAGCTCCGGCGGCGAAGCGAAGATCCGAATTGCCGAGGGCGAAGTGCTGGTAAACGGCGAAATCTGCACCATGCGCGGCAAAAACTGCGTTCGGGTGACACGGTAGAGCTGGACGGCGCAAAGGTCTGCATCAAATAAAATAAACACTATGTGCGATAATGAACGCGATTTTGCACGTCTGTTATCGTACAAACCGTCTAATATGGAGAAGCCCATGTACATCAAGTCGTTAAAACTGCAGAATTTCCGCAACTACGCGGACGAATCGTTTGCGTTCGATCCGGCGGTCAACCTGATCTGCGGCGAAAACGGACAGGGCAAAACCAACCTGCTCGAAGCGGCAGCGGCCTGCTCGACCATGCGGCTGTTCCGCACGGCCCAGAAAAAAGAGGGGCTGCGGTTCGGAGAGAATCATGCCTTTATTTTTGCGGATTTTCTCGCGCAGGAGCGCGATATTTCGCTTGAACTGCGATTTTCCCGCACCAAAGCGATGGAAATCTACAAAACGGTGTGCGGCAGAAACGCCAGTCGGACGCACAGGGACTGCTCAAAACCGTGCTGTTCTGCCCGGAGGATCTGATGCTCGTCCGTGCAGGGAGCGGCGGCTCGCCGCCGATTTTCGATACCGCGCTGTGCCAGATGCGGCCCAACTACGCACGCTATCTCGAGGAGTACAACCGTCTGCACGAGCATAAAACGCGCATTCTGCGCGACAGCGAAGAGAAGCCTTCCCTGCTCTCCATGTGGGAGGATTTCTCGCTGCGCATGGCGCATATCGGCGCGCAGATTATCCGCTACCGCGCGTACTACTGCCGTAAGCTGCTCAAAGCCGCGGCTGCCGTCTATGCAGATATCGCGCCGCATGAGGTGCTCTCCGGTGTGTACAAGACCGTGTCGAGCGTCACGGACCCGTTTGCAGACGCTCGAACAATCGAAAAGCAACTTATCGACCATGTGTTCAGCCATAAAACCGCCGAGATTGCGGCTAAAAGCTGTCTTTCCGGTCCGCATAAGGATGACTTGGAGCTGTTATTGGATGGCCGCAGTGCCGCTTCCTTCGGCTCACAGGGACAGGTGCGGACCTGCACACTGTCGCTTAAACTTGCCGAGCGTGAGCTGTTCTTCGACGAGGACGGCGAGTATCCGGTGCTGCTGCTCGACGATGTGCTCAGCGAGCTTGACCGCCGCCGTCAGGACTTTGTGCTCAACCGCATATCGGCGGGTCAGGTCATGATCACCTGCTGCGAGGACGGCATCTCGGAAAAGCTGCGTGCAGGCGCGGTTTTCCATATTCAAAACGGCGAAAAATCCGCAGAAACACACTAAAATCACATAATTTTACAAACTATTGCACGGCGGGAACAGATACCACCTCGAAATTTCCTGCCGTGCCCTTTGTTTTCTTTCAAAAAACAGAGAAATATTTGTTTTTCCTTAGGTTTAGGGTACACAATTAGTGAAAAAAAGTGGTATAATTAAATCCAGTTAGTAATTAGAAATTAGGGTGTCGCGCACGGCGCGATTGTTGAAACGGATAGAAAATCCGCAGGACTTTAATTACGCATTACTAATTTCTAATTATTCCGGAGGAATAGAATGTATTTACATTTAGGTCAGGACTACATCGTGCCCTTGCAGAGCGTAGTTGCGGTGTTCGATATGGACACGGCGACCGCATCCAAGCGCACGCGCCTGCTGCTTGAACGCCTGCAGGACGAGGGACGGATCATCGAGCTGTACGACGATCTGCCGCGCGCGGCTGTGCTGTGCGAAAACGCCCTCGGTGAGACCCTGTACCTGACACAGCTTTCTCCGCAGGCCATTCAGCGCCGCGCTGAAAAGGGCTACGCCGTGTAGGCTCCGCCTTCGTCGAAAAATACATTTTTCGACGAAAAGGATATGCCGCGTATACGCGGACATATCCCAAGCTACGAAAAGTTCCGCCCGATGGTTGAAACTTTTCTCCGCACTTGTATAAAAAAGTGTGATACATACTCCCACTTTTTATGAATTTCCGATGGAAATTTATTTTATGTGCGCTGACGCGCGATTTGTTTTGTTCCCGCAATTTCTGGAAAGGAAATTTAACGATATGAGTGAAGAAATCGAAATCAAGGACGAAGTGCTCGACCTGAAGGTTACCGACAAATATGATGAAAATCAGATTCAGGTGCTCGAAGGCTTAGAGGCTGTCCGCAAGCGCCCGGGTATGTACATCGGTTCTACCTCGGCACGCGGTCTGCACCATCTGGTGTATGAGATCGTCGATAACTCGATCGACGAGGCGCTCGCAGGCTACTGCACGCACATCGAAGTTACGATCGAAAAGGGCGATATCATCCGCGTTGCCGACAACGGCCGCGGCATTCCCTGCGGTATTCACCCGCAGATGGGCATTCCGACGCTCGAGGTTGTGCTCACCGTCCTGCACGCAGGCGGCAAGTTCGACGGCTCCGGCTACAAGGTATCCGGCGGTCTGCACGGCGTTGGTGCATCCGTTGTAAATGCGCTGTCCAACTGGCTGGAGGCCGAGGTCCGCGACGGACATACCAAGCACTACATGCGCTTTGAGCGCGGTGTAACGACCGTCAAGATGCGCGATACGCCGTGCGAGAGTGAAACCGGCACGACCATTCGTTTCCACGCGCAGATCCGGAGATCTTCGAGACAACCATCTACGAGTACGATGTGCTCGAAAAGCGTCTGCGCGAGCAGGCGTTCCTCAATGCAGGTCTGAAAATCACGCTGCGCGATGAGCGCGACGATGAGCCGGTCGAGGAGGTCATGCACTATGAGGGCGGTATTCGCCAGTTTGTCGAGCACCTCAACCGCACGAAGACGCCGCTGCACGAGAATGTGATCTACATGGAGGGCAGCCGCGATACCTCGATGGCCGAGGTTGCCATGCAGTACACCGACAGCTACAGCGAGCTGATGCTGTCCTTCGCAAACAATATCAACACCACCGAGGGCGGCATGCATGAGACCGGATTTAAGGCCGCTCTGACCCGTGTACTCAACGATTACGGCAAGAAATACAAGCTGCTCAAGGACGATGAGTCCTTCAAGGGCGAGGACGCGCGCGAGGGTCTGACTGCGATTATCTCGGTCAAGCTGGAGGACGCGCAGTTCGAGGGCCAGACCAAGACCAAGCTGGGCAACAGCGAAATGCGTGCGCTGGTGGACGCAATGGTTTCCGAGAAGCTGATGACTTTCTTCGAGGAGAACCCGCAGGTGGCCCGCACCATCATCGAAAAGGCGCAGACCGCCGCGCTTGCCCGCGAGGCCGCGAAAAAGGCGCGTGAGATGACCCGCCGCAAGTCCGCACTGGATTCCGCTTCTCTGCCGGGCAAGCTGGCGGACTGCATCGAAAAGGACCCGACCTACACCGAAATCTACATCGTCGAGGGAGATTCCGCAGGCGGCTCCGCTAAGGAAGGCCGAGACCGCCGTCATCAGGCCATTCTGCCGCTTTGGGGCAAAATGCTCAACGTCGAAAAGGCACGTCTCGACCGTGTTTACGGTAACGACAAGCTCACTCCGATGATCACCGCATTCGGCGCGGGCTTCGGTGATGATTTTGACCTCGCAAAGCTGCGTTACGGCAAGATCATCCTGATGGCCGATGCCGATGTGGACGGCAGCCATATCCGCACCCTGCTGCTGACATTCTTCTTCCGCTTCATGCGCCCGCTGATCGAGCACGGCCATGTGTTCATCGCACAGCCGCCGCTGTTCAAGAACGAAAAGGGCAAGGATGTCCGCTACACCTATACCGAGGAGCAGCAGCGCGACTGCATCGCTGAAATGGGCGACAATGTGCGCGTACAGCGCTACAAGGGCCTGGGCGAGATGAACCCGCAACAGCTGTGGGAAACCACCATGGACCCGGAGCACCGCACGCTGCTGCAGGTGACGATGGAGGACGCAGCCGCTGCCGATGAGACCTTTGCGCTCCTGATGGGCGAAAAGGTAGAACCCAGACGCGAATTTATCGAGCGAAATGCAAAATATGTAATGAATCTGGACGTATAAGGGAGAAAACTATGCTGTTTTTTGAAAATGATTACGGTTATGGCGCACACCCCAAGGTTTTAGAGTATCTGGCACAGACGAATATGGAGCCGGTTTCCGGCTACAGCAACGATAAATTTACCGCCTCGGCGGCAGAAAAGATCAAAAAAAGCGGCGGACTGCCCGGACGCTCAGGTGTATTTCCTGACCGGCGGCACACAGACCAACATGGTCGTCATTGATACGCTGCTCCGTCCGTATGAGGGCGTTGTAGCGTCCTCCTGCGGTCATGTGAACACGCATGAAGCCGGCGCCATCGAGTCCACCGGACATAAGGTGCTGACCGTTCCGCATAAGAACGGCAAGCTGGATGCGGACGATCTCCGTGAATATGTTCAGACCTTTTATGCGGACGCAAGCCACGACCACATGGTATTTCCGGGCATGGTTTACATTTCACATCCGTCCGAATATGGCACGCTTTACACCAAGAATGAGCTGGAACGCCTGTCTGCCGTGTGCAGAGAGTTTTCCATGCCGCTGTGTTTCTGGACGGCGCACGCCTCGGCTACGGCCTTACGGCGGACACCGATGTGACGCTGCAGGACATTGCCAAGCTCACCGATGTGTTCTACATCGGCGGCACCAAGTGCGGCGCGCTCTGCGGCGAGGCGGTTGTGTTCACGCACGGCAATATGCCGAAACAGTTCGTCACGATGGTCAAGCGCCGCGGCGCGATGATCGCCAAGGGCCGTCTGAACGCGCTGCAGTTCGACGCCCTGTTTACCGACGGTCTGTACGAGAAAATCTGTGCACCGGCGGTCAAACCGCCATCAAGCTGCGGGACGGTCTCAAAGCAAAGGGATACCGCTTTGCACTGGAATCCCCGACAAACCAGCAGTTCATCATTGTAGAAAACAGCAGACTGCCCGAGCTGCAAAGCAAGGTAGTTTACAGCTTTATAGAGAAATATGACGCGGAGCATACGGTCATCCGTCTGGCGACCAGCTGGGCCACGACCGAGGAGCAGGTAGACGAGCTGCTCAGTATCCTCTCCTAAGCGATAAAAACAGTCGTTTTCGGCTGAAAGCCAACACTTTTGGAGGCAAAATTAAAATATGAGTCAAGAATACGAACAGCAGAAAATCATGCAGGTCGATCTCGAACGCGAGATGAAGAAAAGCTACATCGACTATGCAATGAGTGTTATTGTCGGCCGTGCGCTGCCTGATGTGCGTGACGGCTTAAAGCCGGTACATCGCCGGATCCTGTACGCGATGTACGAGGACGGCCTGACCTCGGACAAGCCCTACCGCAAGTCGGCAACGACCGTCGGTAATGTGCTCGGCCGGTATCATCCGCACGGCGACGCATCGGTTTACGACGCGATGGTGCGTATGGCGCAGCCGTTCTCGCTGCACTATCCGCTGATCGACGGCCACGGCAACTTCGGTTCCGTGGACGGCGACCCCCCTGCCGCATACCGTTATACCGAGGCCCGCATGGCCAAGCTGGCGAACTACATGCTGGCGGATATCAAGAAAACACGGTCGATTTCCAGCCGAACTTCGATGAGGAGCGCCAGGAGCCGGTCGTACTGCCTTCCCGCTTCCCAACCTGCTGGTGAACGGCTCGTCCGGCATCGCGGTCGGCATGGCAACCAACATCCCGCCGCACAACCTCGCGGAGGTCATCGACGGCACCTGCTATGTCATCGACCACCCGGAAGCCGAGATGGACGAAATCTGCCAGTTCATCAAGGGACCGGACTTCCCGACCGGCGGCGTTATCATGGGCCGCAGCGGCATCCGCGCTGCTTATGCAACCGGCCGCGGCAAGATCAAGGTTCGCGCAAAGACCGAGATTGTAGATCTGCCGAACGGCAAGAGCCAGATCGTTATAACCGAGATCCCGTACATGGTAAACAAGGCGCGTCTGATCGAGTCCATGGCAAATCTCGTCAAGGATAAGCGCATCGACGGCATCACGAACATTCAGGACCATTCCTCTCGCGAGGGTATGCAGATTGTCGTAGATGTTCGCCGCGATGCCAACGCGCAGGTCATCCTCAACCAGCTGTTCACCTATTCGCAGCTCGAGGATACCATTTCGATGATCCACATCGCGCTCGTGCCGGGTGCGGGCGGCAAGCTGCAGCCGCGTGTGCTGACGCTGCGCCAGATTCTCGATCAGTATATCGGCTTCCAGAAGGACGTTGTCGAGCGCCGCACGCGCTTCGATCTCAAGAAGGCGCGCGACCGTGCACACATTCTGGAGGGTCTCAAGGTCGCAACCGACAATATCGACCGCATTATCGCAATTATCCGTGCCTCCAAGAACGAGGCCGAAGCCAAGGAAAACCTGATGGCAGAGCCGTTCTGGATCGACCAGATTGCGCTGCTCGGCATCGTGGACGGCTCGGAGCACTTCGAGTTCCACCTCGACGAGCCGCAGGCGCAGGCCATCGTAGATATGCGTCTGGGCCGCCTGTCCGGTCTGGAGCAGGAGAAGATCAACGACGAGTACAAGGACCTCGAGGGCCGCATTGCAGGCTTTGAGGAAATTCTGTCGTGCGATGCGAATATTCTTGCTGTTGTCAAGCAGGAGCTGCAGGAGATCAAGCAGAAATACGGCGACGAGCGCCATACGCGCATTGAGAATGTGGCTGACGAGATCGACATTGAGGACCTCATCGAGCAGCAGGACTGCGCGTACACCCTCACCCACTTCGGCTATATCAAGCGCCAGCCGACCTCGGTTTACCGCGCACAGCGCCGCGGCGGCCGCGGTGTTTCCGCAATGAGCACCCGTGAGGAGGACTTCGCAAAGGATATCTTCACCGCATCCACGCATGACACCATCCTGTTCTTCTCGGATCGCGGCAAGGTTTACAAGCTGAAGGGATACCAGATTCCGGAGACCGGACGTTCGGCTAAGGGCATGAACATTGTTAACCTACTGGAACTGGAAAACGGCGAAAAAATCACCGCAATGTTCCCGATTCAGGAGTTTGCGGACGATAAGTTCCTGTTCTTCGTCACCCGTCAGGGTATTGCAAAGCGTATCGTGCTGAGCGACCTGCAGAACATCCGCCGCGCGGGTCTGCGTGCGCTCAACCTCAACGAGGACGACGCACTGGTTGACGTTCGTCTGACCGACGGCGAGCAGAACATCCTGATCGCCACCCACGAGGGCAAGGCCATCTGCTTTGACGAGAACGAGGTTCGTGCAATGGGTCGTGTGGCTACCGGCGTGCGCGGCATCAAGCTGGCCGAGGGTGATTACGTTATCGGCGCGGCGCGTGCCCGCAAGGACGCATATGTGCTCTCCATCACCGAGAACGGCTACGGCAAGCGTACTCCTGTTGAGGAGTTCACCGTGCATCATCGCGGCGGCGGCGGCATGATGCTGCATAACCTGACCGAAAAGACCGGTCTGGTGGCAGGCATCGCGGTTGTAGACAGCGAAAACGATGTGATGATCATCACCGACGACGGCGTTATCATCCGCACCGGCGTTGAGGAGATCCGCGAATGCGGCCGCGGCTCGCAGGGCGTTATCGTCATGCGTACCGGCGAGGACGTAAAGGTTATCTCGATTGCCCGCACGGACAAGGAGGAGGAAGACCCGGCAGAAGCCGAGGAAGAAACCTCTGAATCCGCTGAAAACGCAGAGAGTACCGAAGAATAAAAAGCAAAAGACGAGTCCGTTTGGACTCGTCTTTTTGTGCCTGAAAAACAGAAAAAACCGCCTGTAAAGGCGGCTTTTTGACTTATACGGTTTTACGCGGTAGCGACTGCAGTATCCTCGACCTGCTCGTAAACGATGCTGATGATAGACAGCACCACGGTAGCGGTAGCGATGCAGATATGCTGCAGATCGTCGTTGATGCCATGCGGCTTAGTCGAAGTGCGGTAAGCCTCGTGCATCGTGGAAATGCGGTTCACGAGTGTGTCCACGGTCGTGGGCGGAATGATGGGACTTGCCCATTTCTCAAACTTATCTTCGGTCATACGGCGGCGAATTACCAGTGCAACGCGCTTTTCATAAACATAATGCGCGAGCAGATTGTGCTCGTAGATATCGTCGTTGTGCGGGTAGGTGAAAAAGTCGGTCATGTAGTGGCAGATCTCGCCGAGATCGACCGACAGCTCGCGTCCGTTGGTACGCCCGATGGTATACTTGCGCGTAAAAGTGCGGATTTTTTCCATCACCTCATCCATCATAATGGATGGGTTATGGCGTTTGGTGAGGTAAGTACCGGTCAGATCCGGTTTCAGGTTGCCGTAAATAAAGCCGCTCTGATCAAAGGTCACGCCGCAGGTCTGCTCAACGTAATCCATCAGCAGATTTGCAACGCGAATGTGGGATACGGAATCCATTTATCAGTCCTCCAAGACGGAACACATGTTAATTCTAACAGTAAATATTAAATTAACAAATTCTTAACACCCGAAAAGCATCCTCTCCGCTTTTCACGATCGAAACCAGTATAGCACACTTTTTGCACATTGTCTCGCTTTTTTGAAAATTGTAACGCAAACAACACAGAATGTTAACAATTTTTCGGATTATCACAATTTAAGTTGCATTAAATTGGTTATCTTGCCCGGTATTGCTCACTCTTGAATTTAATTTTGCCCTCAAGGGCCTTGCGCAGGCGTGCACACATGGCTTCCCTGTCCTGGTTGAGCGTGCCCGCCAGATTAACGTAGTTAGACGCGTGATTTGCACGGAAAATACTGCCCTCGGAGTCGATATGCTCGAGCAGGATGAGGGTTTCGTGCGCGATTTCAATCGGGTTCATCAGGTAGAAACGGCCCTCCTGCCAGTCGCGCATGAGCGGCGTCGGCAGCTCAAACAGCAGGGTCAGCAGGCCAATGTACTCCGGCTTCATGCGGGAGAGCGCTTCTGCGGTCTTGATGGCGTGTTCCTCGCTCAGCTCCAGCGAGCCGAGACCCGCAATGCAGGTAACGGACAGCTTCATGCCGGCTTCCTGACCATCAAACCCGCACGAACGATCTCATCGGCGGTTTCGCCCTTTGTTGATGCGGCGCAGTACCTCATCCGAGCCGGATTCCAGACCCAGATAGATCATATCCAGACCCAGATCGTGCAGCATGTTCAAATCTTCCTGCTTTTTGCACAGAATGGACGCCGGAGATCCATAGCTGGTAACGCGCTCGCACTCCGGAAATACCTTCTTGATGTAGCGCAGGATTTCTGCCATGTGCTCGGGACGGCACATCAGCGCATCGCCGTCTGCCAGAAAAATGCGGCCGACACGGCGGTACATGCGGCGTGCTTCATCAAAATCAGCCTTGACCTCCTCCAGCTTGCGCACGCGGAAACGCTTTTCCTTGTACATATCACAGAAGGTGCATTTGTTGTGGCTGCAGCCGATGGTGACCTGCACAATCAGGCTGTATGCCTCGGAGGGCGGACGAAAACTCTGCCTTCGTATTCGATCATGGGTAAAACTCCTTATTTTAGCTATTTAGATAAACAAAACGGACGGAGTATTCCGTCCGTTTGCTGGTAACATTGGGTTAGTCCTCTTCGGCTTCCGGCTCTTCCTCGGCCTCAGTCTGAGGCTCCTCAGCCGCCGGTTCAGCAGCCTTGGGTGCATCGTCAAATGCGTCCTGATATACCGAAGTATCCGCGCACTCCTCTGCGCATGCGCAGGAGGCACAGTCGGACTCGGCACGCATCATTTCCTCCAGCTCATCCATGGCCTTCAGTTCAGCCTCGTGGTAAACTTCCTCTTCACGCTTTTTCTGAAGCATAACAAGCGCTGCGGTAGCACCGGCTGCACAGGCAAGGCTGGTCAGCAGCAGACCTGCTTTCACCTTGGTAGAATTTTTCACGGTATCCACTCCCTCTCAAATGATGCGGAACTATTGTCATAATAAAAATCAATCAAACAAAATACGGCGTAAATGCCGATTAAGTGCTTTGCCTATACTTTATCATACGGACGGGGCAAAGTCAATGCTAACGGCACATTTAGCCGAGCTCGTAGGCGCGCTTAATGCACTTATCGCAGGCTTCCGACACGATTCCGTACAGATCGCGGTCCTCAAGCACCTTCATACCCTCGATGGTGGTGCCGCCGGGCGAGCACACCGCGCGGATCAGCTCTGCCGGTGTCTTATCGCGGCGCAGCAGCATTTTTGCCGAGCCAATCATGGTCTGACAGATGAGCGTCAGCGCGTCGTCCTCGTTGATGCCGTGCTGCTTTGCGCTCTGCACGAACGCGTCCGCGTAGGCATACAGGTACGCCGGAGCCGAACCGGCATACGGAATGACCTCGTTGAGCATGTTCTCCTGCTCAAACGTGACGGTAACGCCCATGGTGTTGAACAGTTCACAGAGTTCGGACAGCTGCTTGTCGGTTGCGGCCGCATTCTTAACCAGCTGGGTTGCGCCCTCGCCGAGCATAAGCGGCGTGTTCGGCATCACGCGGATCATCGCGGTGTCCGCGCCGAGCGCACCCCTCCAGCTTGGCGAAGGTTACGCCTGCGGCAATGGATACGACAAGCGGCTTCTCCCCTTCATATTTCGCCAGATTCGGCAGGATTTCATCGAAATTCTGCGGCTTGACGGCCAGCAGCACGATCTCGCTTTCTGCGTAGACCTCGGTATAGTCACCCGTGACGGCGTAGCCCTTGGCTGCATGAGCGGCGCGTTTTTCCTCGCTGCGGTTGAACATCAGCACCTGCTCAGGCGCAAAACGGCCTGCGCGCACTGCGCCTTCCGCAATAGCGGTACCCATGTTGCCGGCACCGAGAACACCGAATTTGTATTTTTTCATGTCAATACACCTCGTTTATGGTTTGTTGTTTCATATATGCTTAAGGCAACACCGCACAATTAAAGCTACGGCGCTTTGCGGAAATTTCGTGTCTTGACTTTGTTGCGATTTCACGGTAATACATCAAGTATTACCGCAAAACTGCGCCTCGTCAGCACGCAAAATTTGCTCGCAAATCGCTCTTGTTCAATTATGCGGTATTCCCTTAAATGATAGAGGGCAGCCCGCTCTGCGAAAGGAATACTGCCGTTTCTTTCAAATTATGGAAGATAAAACGATCATATCCGATAAAAGATATTATAGCACAATGTACTTTTCCTGCAAACAGCTTGTGAAAAACTTTCGGATATGGTAAAATAGAAATAATTTTATTTCATTATGGCTGTCATTTCGGACAGTCTAAAAGATATTGTATGTAAGGGAGTAAAACACAAAACATGGAACAAAAAAGAGAAGCAGCTTCTCCAGCCGAATTGGTTTCGTGCTGGCGGCGGCAGGCTCGGCGGTAGGTCTGGGCAACCTTTGGCGATTCCCCTATCTGGCGGCACGGTACGGCGGCGGTATTTTCCTGCTGGTGTACCTTATTCTCGCGCTGACGTTCGGCTTTTCACTGATGATTACCGAGATTGCCATCGGACGAAAGACCCGTCTGTCCTGTATCGGTGCGTACAAGGCGCTCGATAAGCGGTTCGATTCCTCGGCTGGCTGGCGGCGTTCGTGCCGTTCATCATCACGCCGTATTACTGTGTTATCGGCGGATGGGTTATGAAATACCTGTTCACCTTTATCAGCGGCAACGCACTTGAGGCGGCCGACAACGGCGGATTTTTCAGCAATTTCATTGGCTACGATGCGGGTTCGCTGTCCTCGACGATTTTCAGCTTCAACGGACCGACCCCGTGGTTCATCCTGTTCGTGCTGGCGACCACCATTGTCGTTATCTTCGGTGTTGAGAAGGGCATCGAGAAGGCAAGCCGTATCATGATGCCGATTCTCGCCATTCTGGCGGTCGTTATCGCAATCTACTCGCTGACCATTCCGGGTGCGATGCAGGGCCTGAAATATTATATTCTGCCCGATTTCTCGCAGTTTTCGGTATCTACCGTGCTTGGTGCGATGGGACAGATGTTCTACTCGATGTCGCTGGCAATGGGTATTATGATCACCTACGGCTCCTACATGCAGAAGGAAAATCTGCTTGAGCACTCTGTCGCCCAGATTGAGATTTTCGACACGCTGTTCGCGTTTGTGGCCGGTCTGATGATCATTCCGGCGGTTATCGCGTTTAACGGCGGCGATCCGTCTCAGGTAAACAGCGGTCCGGGTCTGATGTTCATCACTCTGCCGATGGTATTCGACTCCATGAAGTTCGGCACCATTATCGGCGCGGTATTCTTCCTGCTCGTACTGTTTGCGGCGCTGACCTCCTCCATTTCGCTGATGGAAACACTGGTTTCCGTGCTGATGGACAAGGCACACATGAAGCGCAAGACGGCTACCATCGCTATTATGGCAAGCTGCCTGATCATTGGCATGCTGTCCTGTCTCGGCTATGGTCCGTGGGCAACGATTACCATTATTGGCATGCAGTTCCTCGACTTCTTTGACTTTATTTCCAACTCCGTGCTCATGCCGATCGTGGCGCTGCTCACCTGCATCCTGATTGGTCATGTAGTCGGTACCAAGGTCATCGCAGACGAGGTAAAGGAAGGTGCCGGTTCGTTCCACCGCGAGAAGCTGCACCGCGTTATGGTGCGCTGGGTGGCTCCGGTGATGCTGGCAGCGATCCTTGCTTCGAATTGGCAACAAAGGTATTCCACCTTTTCACAATCTAAATAGCTGTCGCGGAACTACAGTTCCGCCGACAAGAGGAACGGACCGTGGGCCGTTCCAAAGTCGTCCGAAAGTTCCCATACGGAAACTTTCTCCCTCTTAGGGTATAAAAACCGAGATACATGCTCCCGGTTTTTATGGATTGCTCTGCAATCCTATTTCATGCGCGCTGACGCGCGAAAAGGAACGATATTCAGGAGAAAACCAATGAAAACTGTAACCATTTACACAGATGGTGCGTGCTCGGGCAATCCGGGACCCGGCGGCTGGGGTGCGATCCTGCAGTACGGCAAGGCGGAAAAGGAGCTTTCCGGCTCCGAGCCGTCCACCACGAACAACCGCATGGAGCTGCTCGGTGTAATTACCGCCCTCGAGACCCTCAAGGAGCCGTGCTCGGTCGATCTGTATTCGGACAGCAAGTATGTTGTTGACGGCATTACCAAGGGCTGGGCTAAGGGCTGGCGTGCGCGGGCTGGGTTAAAAGCGATAAGAAACCCGCAAAAAATCCGGAACTCTGGGGTCGTCTGCTCGATCTGCTGGATAAACACGAGGTGCGGTTCCATTGGGTCAAGGGTCACGCGGATAATCCATATAACAACCGCTGTGACGAGCTTGCCGTAGGCGAGTATCAGAAGTATAAATAAAAGCAACACCTTCTTCACGAAATGTGAAGAAGGTGTTAGTCTGTCCCCAAAGTCCATATTTTCACAATTTCAAATCATTCGCGCGGCAGCGCGTAAAATAGAATTTGCTTCGCAAATTCGTAAAAACCGGGAGCATGTATCTCGGTTTTTACACTTCTGGAGGGAAAAAGTTTCTGTATAGGAACTTTTGAACGACTTTTGGAACGGCCCACGGTCCGTTCCTGCTTGTCGGCGAAACCGTAGTTTCGCGACAGCTAACACCTTCTTCACGAAATGTGAAGAAGGTGTTATTTTTGCGCAAAAGGTCTCTTTTACGCCGATATAGAGTAAAACCACGCCGAAAGCACGCCGCAGCAGGTCGGTGTCCACTCTTGCGGCAAGCAGCGCCGAAAGGACTGAGGTCACCACGCCTGCCGGTACGCAGCATTTGACCGCTTCCCTTTCGATGAGTCCGTTTTTGCGGTGCGAAATCAGCGCTGCAGGCGCACACGAGAGAAAATACAGCAGGTTGATGCCGCCCGCCTGATACTGCCCTGCCCCTTCAAAAAGCGTCAGATACAGCAGCAAAAGTGAGCCGCCGCCAATGCCGAAGCCGCTTAAAATACCGGTCAGCAGACCGATTGCGACCGCAAGTACCGCGCTCACAGCAGCAGGACGGCACGGACGCCGCCATAGAGAATCAGTACGCCGAATGCACGGCGCAGCCAGTCTGCCTTTAACCTGCCGAATAACTTTCCGGCCAGCACGCCGCCTGCCGCGCCGCCGAGCAGATACGGCACCGCCTGCGCAATCGGTAGACCACCCTTTAGCCAGTAGATTACCGCCGAGACCGCGCACAGCGGGAAAATTACCGCGACTGAGGTCGCAAACGCGCGCTTCTGCTCCATGCCGCACCAGGAAATCAGCAGCGGTACAAGAAATAACCCGCCGCCTGCCCCGAAAAATCCGTTTGCTGCACCGGAAAGAGCACCTGTGACCGCATATTTCACTGAAATTTTCATAAAGAAACCCTCCGGTGACAGTTTGCACCGAAGGGCTTGTTTTTTATGTGTATTATTTGTCGGCTTCGCGCTCGCGTTCCTCTTCCTTTTTGAGCTTCTGCTCGTTGGCGTAAACACGATTCTGCAGACGGCACAGTTCCTGTGCAAGCGGGTCCGGCAGGTTGATCTGGTCGAGCGCATATGCCGGAGACGGACCGACACGCTGACCGGCAATCTTGACGACGCGCGCCTTGATGCCGACAACCGTGGAATCCGGCGGAACCTCCTGCAGTACGACAGCATTCGCGCCGATACGGCTGTTGTCACCCACCTTGAACGGTCCGAGAACCTTCGCGCCGGTCGAAATGAGCACGTTGTTTCCGATGGTCGGGTGACGCTTGCCGGTGTCGTGACCGGTACCGCCGAGCGTTACACCGTGGTAAATCGTGCAGTCGTCGCCAATCTCAGCGGTTTCACCGATAACGATGCCCATGCCGTGGTCAATAAACAGGCGTTTGCCGATCTTTGCGCCCGGGTGGATCTCAATACCGGTCATATGCCGCGCAAACTGCGACAGCGCACGCGCAAGAAAGAAATGCTTGTGTTTGTACAGCCAGTGCGCCTGACGGTGGTAAAACAGGGCGTGAAAGCCCTGATAGAGCAAAACAACTTCCAGTGTGGTGCGTGCTGCCGGGTCACGGTCCCGGATCGAGCGTGCATCCTCAAGCAATCCCTTAAAAATCATAGTATCCCTTCCAAACTTTAGGGGTATAAAGCAGTATATGTAATCGGAAGATAAAAGGTTCCGACAGCCGTTTATGATACTTGCATAAACGAACGATAGTATCATTATAGACTCTTTTCGGTGAAAATTCAAACACTACATTGAATTCCGTGAAAAAGTGGTATAATGTAAGAAGATTATGCTGAACGAGGTACGAAAATTATGAAAATTACTGTCATGGGACTGGGTTATATCGGCCTGCCGACGGCGATCACGCTGGCTGAGGCTGGTTTTGAGGTCTGCGGCTTTGACGTAAACAAAAGACCATCGAAAACCCTGCAGGGCGGTCATATCCATATTGTAGAGCCGGGTCTGCAGGAAGCATTTGAAAAGGCTGTTGCACACGGTCATCTGCATTTTTCCGAAGAGCTTGGCAAGTCCGATGTATTTTATATTTCGGTGCCGACGCCGTTCTTCAAGGACGAGAACGGCAGCCACAAGGCCGATCTGCGCTTTGTAGAGTCTGCAGGCCGTATGGCAGGCAAGGTGCTCGAGCCGTCCAATCTGGTCATTCTGGAGTCCACCGTGCCGCCGCACACCTCCGAGATGCTCGCACGCGGACTGAGCGAGGAATCCGGCATCCCGATGAATGAGATCCACGTTGCACACTGCCCGGAGCGCGTTATCCCGGGCAACATGATGTACGAGCTGAAGAACAATGACCGCATCGTCGGCGCCCGCACGCCGGAGGCTGCTGAAATGGCGGCATCCATCTACGAGAAGGTGCTTGAGAAGGGTGTCGTTCACAAGACCGACGACCTGACCGCCGAAATGTGCAAGCTGACCGAGAACACCTTCCGTGATGTCAACATCGCTTACGCAAACGAGCTGTCCGTCATCTGCGACAAGATGGGCATTGACGTTTTTGAGCTGATCAAGCTGGCAAACTGCCATCCGCGCGTTAACATCCTGACCCCGGGTGTCGGCGTTGGCGGCCACTGCATCGCAGTTGACCCGTGGTTTATCTACGAGCAGTTCCCGGCGGAGGCGAAGGTTATCCTTGCGGCACGCGAGCGCAACGAGAACAAGCCGCACTTCGTCGCTGACAAGGTTGTAGCAAAGATGAAGAAGGTAACCGACACGGTCGGCGTGCTCGGCCTGTCCTATAAGCCGGACGTTGACGACCTGCGTGAGTCGCCGTCTATCGAGCTGTGCCACATCCTGCAGGAAAAGGGCGTAAAGGTTATCGCGTGTGAGCCGTTCGCCAAGGACACTGAGGTGCAGAACATCCCGAACGTATCGTTCGAGGAGGTTCTCAAGGCAGATTATCTGGTCATCACACTCGGTCACACGCTGTTCAAGGAGAATAAGGACAAGATTGCAGAGAAGCCGTACTTCGACTGCGTTGGTATGATGGAATAATTTCGCAAATAACAGAAAGCCGCCTGTCTGGGCGGCTTTCTGTTATTTGAAGTAGGAATTAGTCGTTAGAAATGAGTCATTATGGGCGTTCTGCCGCTGAAATCCGGTTCATATAATGCGGAACAGGGGAGAGGTGGGATGCCGATGGACGATATCTTACAAGTAAATGAGCGGCTGCGCGGCCTGATATGGGGCGCGCCCATGCTGATTCTGCTGCTTGGCACCGGATTGTACTTCACGGCGGTGACCGGAGTTTTTCAGGTGCGGTACTGCGCGCTCTGGTTGCGGAAAACGCTGTTTTCCTGCTTTACCGGTGCCGCAAGACGGACAAGCGGCGGCGTTTCGCCGTTTGCGGCCATGTGCACCGCACTTGCCGCGACGGTCGGCACGGGCAACATCGCAGGCGTGGCAACCGCGCTGACGCTCGGCGGTCCGGGCGCGGTGTTCTGGCTGTGGGTGAGCGCCTTTGTCGGCATGATGACGGCTTTTGCGGAGAACACGCTCGGCATGCTCTACCGTGAAAAGGGGGAGTGACGGCAGCTGGCGCGGCGGAGCCATGCTGTACCTGAAAAACGGTCTGCACAGTCCGCTATTGGCGGGAGCCTTTGCGCTGTTCTGTGTGCTGGCATCGTTCGGTATCGGCAACATGAGCCAGTGCAACTCAATCGCGCAGGGCCTTTCCGGCTCGTTCGGCATACCGAGCGGGATCGTCGGCGCGGTGACAGCGGTTTTGCTCGGCGCGGTGCTTCTCGGCGGCCTCAAACGGCTGTCTCGCGTGACGGAAACACTCGTGCCGTTCATGGCGCTGTTCTACATGGGCGGCGCGGTCGTTGTGCTGTGGGTGCATCGAGCGAATCTGCCGCAGGCGTTCGCGCAGATTTGCTCGATGGCGTTCGATACAAGGGCAGGCACAGGCGGCGTGCTCGGCTACGGCATGATGCAGGCCGTCCGGGCGGGTGTGTCGCGCGGCGTGTTCTCGAATGAGGCCGGACTGGGCTCGTCCGTCATGGTGCATGCCGCCGCAGACGCAAGGGAGCCGTGTGAACAGGGAATGGGGCGGTGTTTGAGGTGTTCTTCGACACTCGTGATGTGCAGCGTCACCGCGTTCGTCATTCTCACGAGCGGGGTATACGACGTAAGCCGCTACGCGCTCGCGTCCGGCACGCCTTTGCTTTCTCAGCTGACAACCGGTGCACAGCTTACCGCAGAGGCGTTCTCCACCGTATTCGGACGGTTCGGCGGGGGCTTCGTTGCGGTGTCGCTCGCGCTGTTTGCATTCTCGACCCTGCTCGGCTGGTCGTATTACGGGCAGCGTGCAGCGGCCTATTTGATGGGGGAGCGGGTAATTCCGGTCTACAAGGCGGCCTTTCTTCTGGCGGCGGCAGCGGGCTGCATGATGCGGCTTGAGCCGGTGTGGGCGCTCAGCGACACGTTCAACGGCCTGATGGCGCTGCCTAATCTGGCGGGCGTGCTGGCACTTCGGCGGCAGGTGATTGCGGAATGGTGTCGCTATAAACACGATTTATGACGTTAAACCATTGCAAGTTGCACAAAAAATATCCTTTCGGACGGAAAAAAACAGGATTAGCACTTGTAAATCCGGTTAAATCCATATAAAATAGAATGGAATTGCGGACACGATTTGTCTGTGTATAAGGGGGAAATAAGGAATGGACGTTACGGCAACTGTTTGGACACTGCTGCCGCCGATCATCGCAATCGCGCTTGCACTGATTACGAAGGAGGTTTACTCCTCGCTGATGATCGGTATTCTTTCGGGTGCGCTGCTCTATACGGGCTTCCATCCGCTGAAAGCCGTCGAGACGACTTTCACCATCATGGGCGGTAAATTGGGAGATAATATCAATATTTGTATCTTCCTCGTACTGCTCGGCATTCTGGTATCGCTCATCACCAAATCGGGCGCGTCACGCGCATACGGTGAGTGGGCGGTCAAAACCATTCGCAGCCGGCGCGGCGCGTCGTTTGCGACCTCGTTCCTCGGAATGTTCATTTTCGTGGACGATTACTTCAACTGCCTGACCGTCGGCACGGTCATGCGCCCGGTGACGGACAAGTACAGCATTTCCCGGGCAAAGCTCGCGTACATTATCGATGCCACGGCGGCCCCGATCTGCATCATCGCCCCGATCTCCTCGTGGGCGGCGGCGGTCGGCTCGTCCCTGCCGGAATCGAGCACGCTGGACGGCTTCTCGCTGTTCCTCAAGACCATCCCGTTGAACCTGTACGCGCTGCTCACACTGGCGTTCCTCATCTGGCTGATGGCTGCTGATTTCGACTTCGGCCCGATGAAAAGTACGAGCTTGCGCATAAGGATGATGATCTCTCTCTGATTGAGGAGACTCACGTTGTAGCCGGATCGGGCAAGGTTTACGACCTCATCCTGCCGATCAGCGTACTGATCGTGCTCTGCATTGCAGGCATGCTGTACACCGGCGGCATTCTGGAAGGCGCGAACATCGTTGAGGCGTTCGCAAACTGCGATTCTTCCACCGCGCTGGTGCTCGGCTCGTTCTTTACGCTGCTGTTCACCTTTGTGCTGTACATCCCGCGCAAGGTGCTGTCCTTTGGCCAGTTCTGTGAGGCATTCACCGAGGGCTTCAAGGCGATGGTTCCGGCTATCCTCATCCTGACGCTCGCGTGGACGCTGTCCGGTGTCTGCCGTGAAGAGTACCTCAACATCGGCGGCTTCGTATCTTCTGTAGTGAAGGCGGAATCCACCATCGGTATGTTCATGCCGGCGGTATTCTTCCTCATCGCGCTCGGTCTGGCCTTTGCCACCGGTACCTCCTGGGGCACGTTCAGCATCCTGATCCCGATCGCTATTGCGGTATTCGGCGATGCACCGTCCACCATGCTGATCATGACCGTGGCAGCCTGCCTGTCCGGTGCGGTCTGCGGCGACCACATTTCGCCGATTTCGGATACGACCATCCTCGCATCCGCGGGTGCACAGTGCAACCACATCGATCACGTTTCCACGCAGATGCCGTACGCGCTGATGATCGCGGCGATAAGCTTTGTAGGCTTCCTTGTCGGCGGTGTGACCGGAAACGACATTCTGGCGCTTGGCGTAGGTGTGCTGCTGGTGCTCACCGTTGCGGTTATTACCGCACGTCAGAAGAAAAAGGCGTAACAACGTCAATTAAAGTCGCAAAATTATGCTCTTCCCTTCGGGGAGAGCATAAAATTGCAATAAATCCCATTTTATCCGGTCAAAACTGATAAGCAGACTCCCGAAAGAAGGTATCCCATTTGACCACTGACCTTACCGTCGGAAAACCGTCGCAGAAGCTGTTCTGGTTCTCGATTCCGCTGCTGCTCAGCGTTGCGTTCCAACAGCTGTACCAGATGGCCGACTCCATCATCGTAGGCCGTTTTGCCGAAACTGTAGAAGCCGGTGAGCTGGCGCTGGCCGCTGTCGGCGCGAGCTACCCGATCACGCAGCTGTTCGTTGCGGTCGCAACCGGTATCAACATCGGTACCGGCGTACTCGTTTCGCAGCTGTTCGGCGCAAAGCGTTATCTGCGCATGAAGACCGCCATCTCGACCGCACTGCTCACCACCACGACGGTGGCGCTGCTGCTGACGCTGATCGGAGCCATCGGAACGCACGGCATCATGAACGCGCTGTCCACGCCGGAGAATATCTTTGCGGACGGCTCGCTGTATCTGCGCGTGTATGTGTTCGGTCTGCTGTTCCTGTTTATCTATAACGTGTGTACGGGTATCTTCAATGCCATGGGCGACAGCCGAACGCCGCTGATCCTGCTTGTGCTGTCCTCGGTCGGCAATGTCATTCTGGATATGGTATTTGTTGCCGGCCTGCACTGGGGCGTTGCCGGCGTTGCATGGGCGACGTTTATCGCGCAGGGCGCGTCCGGTATTCTGGCGTTTGTGCTGCTGCTGCGCCGTGTGCGCTCGTTTGATACGGGCCACCATTTCGTGCTGTTCGCGCCCGAAATGCTGCGCCGCCTGACCAACTACGCCGTGCCGTCCATCGCACAGCAGAGCTTTGTATCGGTCGGTAATGTGGTCATCCAGTATTACATCAACCTGTGCGGTGCGACCGTTATCGCGGGATTCTCGGCGGCAAACCGCGTCAACCAGTTTGCGCTGACCTGCTGCATGTCGTTCGCGTCCGGTCTGTCCAGCTATGTTGCGCAGAATATCGGTGCCCGCAAGCTGGACCGCATCGGTCCGGGTCTCAAATGGGGTGCGGTGTATTCGCTCGGCCTGTCCGTGGTGTTTATGGCGATTTATCTGCCGTTTGCGAACAAGATCATCAGCCTGTTCGTGCCGGCGGGCAGTGCCTCCGGCGTTATTGATGTCGCACGAGGCTATCTGTTCACGGTCGTACCGTTCTATCTGGTCGTATGCACCAAGTTCGTGTGCGACAGCGTGCTGCGCGGTGCCGGTGCAATGCGTCCGTTCATGGTAACGACGTTCTCCGACCTGATTATCCGTGTGGTGCTGTCCATTGCACTGTTCTATGTGGTCGGCAACGAGCACGGTATCTGGCTCAGCTGGCCGATCGGCTGGTTCCTCGGCTCGGGTCTGTCGGTGTTCTTCTATAAGTCAGGTGCGTGGAAAAAGAATCTGCCTACATTCTAACCGGTCGTAAAATTGGAAAATGAAAGGGTTTCCTATCGGGAAACCCTTTTTTATGACTTTTTCGTGCCTGTTTTCTCAATAATCTGCCGGAATTTCTACAGAAAGAGCTTCGCCGGACACGCAAACTTCCAATTTTTTGCTTTCTGGTAGGGGGCTTTCTGCATTTCGTTCCCGCAAAACTGCATTTCGTGAAAAAGACGTTCCGGCTGATCGAAAATCTGCTATGCTATAAACATAGCAGACAACGCGGAAGGCACGGACAGCACCGTCGAGTAACGGCTTCTTCGATACCGACTGATGAATTGCAGGGTCGCAGCTTCCGCAATATGAAGAACAACTCCTCATAATTGAGATACCCCGCCGGATGGAAAGCGAGTAAAATTCCGTTCGGCGGGGTACTGTTTTGCACGGAAAAACGAGGCGCGCATGCCGTTCACAGGAATGGTGGGAGCACCGGGGTTTTGAAATTGCGTGACGATTGCGGCTCTGTGTGATATGATGGAGAAAAAACAGCAGGAGGCGTTTGAGTGAGGATACTTTTTATCTGCCATGGGAATATATGCCGCAGTCCGATGGCAGAATATATCATGAAGGAACTGGTAAAGCGAGAAGGCGTCGCGGGTGACTGGGAGATCGAATCGGCGGCTGTCAGCCGTGAGGAGATCGGCAATCCGGTGTATCCGCCGGCGCGGCGCAAGCTGCTTGAGCAGGGAATCCCGTGCGGCCATCATGCGGCGCGGCAGATGACGCGCGCAGATTATGATCGGTTTGATCTGCTGATTGGCATGGACCGGTCCAATCTGCGCACCATGCAACGCATTTGCGGCGGCGATCCGGACGGAAAGCTGCATTTGCTGCTGGATTTTACCGACCGGAAAGGCGAGGAGGTCGCCGACCCATGGTATACCGGCGATTTTGATGCCGTGTGGGAGGATTTGCTGGAAGGGTGTCAGGCGCTGCTGAGGAAATATAGGTAAGAAAAAAGGAAACCCGGGTGGGTTTCCTTTTTTGTTGGGGGTTACTTAGTGTAGTGGATGGTCAAATCATCTTTGTAACCTGTTGCAGAGATAACGATTTCATTATCTCCAGAATTCAGAGAATCCTTCATGATATAGAGAATGCCATCGGTATAATTGCTTACGTAGTAACCGGAATTACTGAAAGAGCTGGTAGCTTTAGGGCAATCAGTTCCATTGATTTTGACGCTGGAAATGGCTCTTAAATAATCCTCGGCGCCCATACCAAAGGTAATGGTACAACGATCAGAATAGTCGCTTTTACTTTTCGGGATTCGGTGCAACGCCAGCTTTATTCGGGGTTCTGACGCTGACAGCAGACGAATCATTGTAGCCATCTGCAATAAAGACAAGCTGA
>VOFB01004520.1_pt1 | contig 45914 bp, 50 predicted proteins | sample 5384141 | NCBI WGS metagenome assembly VOFB01 (sample SAMN12384721, study PRJNA508395) | human gut metagenome | isolation source: healthy gut A | host: Homo sapiens | reverse complement strand
CTGCGTGGTAGAGTACCTGATCGATCAGAATCGGCAACTTGGAGGGATGCGCCTTTCAAACTCTCTTGCGCCATACTTGCAAAACACTCCAGAATCTTCTAAACTTATGATGCCTAAGCAAAGGACGTTTGGCTGCGAACAGAAAGGAGCATCACTATGACAAATGTGGCCGGACATTTAAGAGAACAAAACGGTATGTATCAGATGATTCTGAGCTGGAAAGACACAGATGGAAAGCGCAGAACCAAATCCATCAGCACAGGACTTCCTGTTAAAGGAAACAAAAAAAGAGCTGAATCTCTGTTGCGTAAAACACAAAAAGAGTTTAACCCTGAAACGATGCAGCAGGTTTCCGACCTGCCGGTATCGGAATATCTGAACCGCTGGCTTCGGGAAAGCGTGATGAACCTTCCGCCCGAAACCTATGGCAGATATGCTTATGATCTGGGAAGAGTAGTTGTCCCATACTTTGAAAAGAAGCGGCTGTCTTTGAAAGCACTCTCTCCGCGCGATCTGGAAACGTTCTTCCGCTATGAGCGTCAGCAGGAGGAGGCCAGTGTACAGCAGCTTCTGGATTGGCACAAGGAGTTGACCGATGCCCTACAATATGCCGTTGCCAATAATTGGCTGAAGGTCAGCCCCATCAAAGAAGTTGACCCCTGCCTTGATAACTCCCCGGTACTTTTCACCGACTTCATCACGGACTGGTTGAAAATGATGAAGTCACGAGTGGAAATCACAACCTATACCAGCTATGAAAGAGCAATCATTCACAAGATCGTCCCATATTTTGAACCGCTCCACTATACATTGCAGGATATGGAACAGCATCCCAAATACATCCAAGACTTCTACCAGCATGAGTTGGATCGTGGCCTTACGGCAAACACCGTCATTCACTATCACGCCAACATCCGCAAATGCTTACAGTACGCTTTTCAAATCGGCATGATCCGTTCCAACCCGGCAGATCGCGTTGAACGTCCTCGTAAGGAAAAGTTCAAGTCGGAGATTTACAGCGGTGAAGAACTGGAGCAGCTATTCAAAGTGATTCAAGGTGATTCCTTCGGAGTTTGGCGTTATCATGGCTGCATTCTACGGCCTGCGGCGCAGTGAAGTTGTTGGCTTGAAATGGGATGCCATTGACTTTGAAAACAAGAAAATCAGCATTCAGCATACGGTTGTGACCGCAAAGGTCAACGGAACGCTAACAGAAATCGCACGAGATAAGACAAAAACAAAGTCGAGCTGCCGGACACTTCCCCTAATCCCTGCCTGTGAGCAGATGCTCAATAAAATGAAAAAGGAGCAGGAGCAGAATCGGAAGGTCTGCGGCAAAAGCTATTGCACCGATTATCTTGACTATATCTATGTAGACCCGATGGGAAAACGGATTCGGCCCGATTTCCTGAGCCAACATTTCCCGGATTTTCTGGTCGCACACCAGATGAAGCGTATCCGCTTTCACGATCTGCGCCATAGCTGCGCCAGTCTGCTCTATGCCAATGGCGTGAGCCTGAAGGAGATTCAGGAGTGGCTGGGGCACAGCGACATCAGCACGACAAGCAACATTTATACACATCTGGATTTCTCCAGTAAGGTATCTTCGGCGAATGCAATCGTCAATATCTTCCCAGAAAACGCCAAAGTATAAAAAATGGGCAAAAAAGAAAAACAGCCTAAAATCTTTCGATCCTAAGCTGTTTTATGATGAAGTGCCGATGGTGGGACTCGAACCCACATGGTTTCCCGAACGATTTTGAGTCGTTTGCGTCTGCCATTCCGCCACATCGGCTTATATTCAATTTTGGGACATTAGTACCGGTTTCTGGAGATTGGAGGGATGTTCAGGAGGGATGTAAGAAATCTCGCTTCGACAAACCAACAGAAAGCGGTCGGACTGACCGGTAATACAGCTTCCGGCCCGGAAATCATCCACGTTTCCAATTTGCAGTGGAATACAGGAAAGAAGGTATAAGCTATGTCTGAGAAAAATTTGTCTGCTGCCCCCGCAGCGGTCGCTGCTCCTGAGACTCCTGCGGCAGAGCCGAAGAAGCGCAGATCTTCTGGTGCTGCACAGCGGCGCGGCCGTCCCCCGCTCTCCCCGGAGGTTTATGTCGAGTTCGGCACCAACCAGTACAACATCACCGATGTTGTCGAGCGCGCAAAGGCCGACTACCGCGCCACCCATAAAGTGGGCGTCCAGTCCTGCAAGGTCTACGTCAAGCCTGAAGAGGGTATGGCCTACTATGTCATCAACAAAGTCTCCGGCAAGCTGGAGCTGTGATGTTCCTCAACACGAACAAAGGCGTCTGCACAGTCATTTGTGCAGACGCCTTTTCTTTTTTATAAGCCGTACAGTTCGGTGTACTTTCGGGTAAGGTACTGGAGATAATCCTCAGCACTGAAATCGCCGCAGGCGTTCTTCACCACGTCGGCAGGCTCCATCAGCCCGCCGTACTGGTGGACCTTTTCCCGCAGCCACGCCGTGATGGGTGTGAGGTCGCCCCGGGCCGCTGCGCCCCAGACATCCACGTCCTGCTCCATCCGGCGGAGCATCTGAGCGCCGTAGGCACTGCCCAGCGCGTAAGACGGGAAGTAGCCGAACGCGCCGCCCGACCAGTGGCTGTCCTGCAGACAGCCATCCCGGTCATTCGGCACCTCGATGCCCAGATATTCCTTATAAAGCTTCGCCCAGACAGCCGGCACATCTTTTGCTTCCAACGTGCCGCCGATGAGCTGCTTTTCGATCTCATACCGTACCATGACGTGGAGGCAGTAGGTCAGCTCGTCGGCCTCGGTGCGGATGAGGCTGGGCTGAGCCTTATTGATCGCGCGGTAGAACTGCTCTGCGCTCACGCCGCCCAGCTGCCGGGGAAAGAACTCCTGCACCTTGGGATAGATCGCTTCCACGAAGGGCCGCGACCGGCCAATAAGGTTCTCATAGAAACGGGACTGACTCTCGTGGACGCCCATCGAGACGCCGCCCGCAAGACAGGTGTACTGCAGGTCATCCCGGATGCCCAGTTCATACAGAGCATGGCCGCCCTCGTGGAGGACAGAGTACATCGAGGATGCCACATTGTGCTCGTCGTAGTTGGTGGTGATGCGGACATCCTTATTGTTGAATTCCAGCGTGAAGGGGTGCTCCGTCTCGCCCAGACCACAATGGCTACGGTCGAGGCCCATCACTTCCATCAGATAGTCGGCGAAGGCCTTCTGCTGTGTTACCGGGTACTCCTGATGCAGGAAGCTGTCGTCGATCTGCGGCTTCTCGCCGATTTTATGGATGAGAGGCACCAGCCCCTCCCGCAGCGTCGCAAAGAAGCTGTCCAGCATCTTCCTATCCACGCCGCGCTCATACTCGTTCAGCAGAGCATCATAGGGCGCTTTCGAGGCGTCATAATAACCGGCAAAGCGGCGGTTGTAATCTACAAGCTCCTGCAAGACGGGGCAGAACAATGCAAAATCGTCCTGTGCCTTGGCCTTGTGCCAGACGTCGTCCGCCCGGTTGCACAGCTCTTTGTAGGCCATATATTCGTCCGCCGGGATGCGGGTCAGCTGCTCACAGCTGCGGCGCAGCTCCTCCCCTTCGCGGCGGTGGACGAGGTCCAGCTCCCCGGCCCGGGCGCTCAGCTCATCCAGCAGCGCTTTCGTCTCGGGGCAGGTCATCAGTTTCTGGCTCTCCCCCGCAAGAATGCTCATGGCCACGCCCCTGCCCTCGGAGGTATCACTGGGCGCGGTGGTCACGGCGTCCAGATAAAGGGAGCTGTCCGCACAGTGGTAGGCGTACAGCTTCTTTTGCAGCAATTCCAGCTGCTGCAAAGCGCGTTCTATCTCCATTGTCTTTCTCCTTTTTCTTTGATCTTTATCCCCACCCGAACAGCTTCCGCTTCGGCACCTGAACGGGGTCGGGTATCTCAAACTCGTACCGCTCGGTGGCGTTGATGACCGTCGTGCCGCCCCGGGTGCAGACACGGGGCAGGTTTGCCCCATAATTCAGGTGCATATGCCCGTGGATGAACCACTTGGGCTGATACTGGTCCATCAGATCGTTGAACACCCGAAACCCCTTGTGGGCCTTGTCGGTGCCGTCGTTGAGGCCGGATGCCGGGGCATGGGTCAGCAGGATGTCGATACCGCCCGCCCGCCGGGCCGCGAGCCAGAGCTTCCGGGTGCGCCACCGCATTTCAGCCTCGGTGTACTGGAAGGTGTCATCCCTGTTGTACCGATTGCACCCGCCCAGACCCATGATGCGCAGGCCCTTCCAGACATAGACCGCATCGTCCACGCAGATGCAGCCACCCGGCTCCGATTCCTTGTAACTGCCGTCGTGGTTGCCGTGGACGTACAGGATGGGGGCGGTGGTGAAGTTCGTGAGGTATTCGAGATATTTTTTCGGCAGATCACCGCAGGAGAGGATAAGGTCGATGCCTTCCAGCCGCTTGCGGACGCTCTCGTCCCAGAGCAGTTTGGACGGCACATCCGAGATCGCAAGTATTTTCACGATATTTTTGCTCCATTCTTTTCTATCCTTGGGGCTTTGCCTGTTACTGCGGCGTTCCCTTTACGATGTCCAGACCATTGCTGTTCAAAAGGCTGCGGGTCTTGGCGTCCAGTTCATCGTAGCTGGGCAGTTCGCCCTCTACGCACTCTTCCAGCCAGTCCATCTCCATCAGTTCCTTGGGCGTATAGATGCCGGAAGCCGCATGGTGAAGGGCATGGCCCTGACTGTAGCTCTCGGTCGGGAAAAACATGTATCTCCCCATCGCAGAGCTGGCGCTCTGCCATCTTGAGCAGCTGCATGGTGCCGTCGTTCAGCCGGGTGGGGTATTCCACCCGCTCGGCACCGCTCTTGAGTCCCCACCAGTAGTTGATCGCCCTGCCGCCGGGGGCGCTGTCCCATGTCCCGGCGAACACGGAGCGGACGATCTCGGTGAAGAACACGTCCCACCGCCACTCCGGCAGGCCCAGCGGCTGCAGAATGCCATCGGGCAGACGGCGGCAGAGGCCGTAATCGCGGTAGGTTCCTTCCGGCTCCCGGAAGTCCTGACTGTAGAAGACTTCGATGTCTTTCCTGTCCGAGAAATCCTGCGGGTGTGCCGCATCGCACAGGCAGGCCCAGCGCAGCACCACCCGGCTGTCAGGCCGGACGGCACGCACGCCCTGGGCAAAGGCATTGATGGCCGCAGGCACACCATACACCGGGTTTGCAGCCACATAGCCCACCTTGTCGCTGTGGGAAACGATGCCCGCCAGCATTCCCAGCAGATAGGTCACCTCATAGGTGCGGGGGTAGTAGGTGCGCACCAGCGGATGGGGCGCACTGAGGGAACAGTTCAAAAAGCGGGTCTTGGGGTGCTGGGCCGCGACCTTCAGGCAGGCGGTGTGCATCCGGGCGCTGGTGGTGAAGACGATGTCCGCGTGGTCGTGGGCTACCTCTTCCAGCACCTGCTCTGCGTCCACCTCGGGGTTGATATTCTCCCGGCAGCTGACATAGAGCTTATCCGGGAAAGCTTTCACCAGCGCGGCACGGCCCTTGTCCTGTCCGCGCACCCATGCGCTGGTCTGGGCGTTGTGCTCGTGGAGGAACACCACCCGCAGCTCGCTGGGGCGGGAGCTGAAAATGTTCAGCTTGCTCAGCAGCGGCTCCGAGCTTTGCTTCGGCTCCAGCAGCAGTTCCACAGCGTGGGGCTCTGCCAGAATTTTCACCTCGTCCCAGAGGCGGGCCAGATTCTCCCGCACCTCGGTCGGGGTGGACTCGCAGGCATCGGCATAACGGTACACCGACAGGTACACCAAAAGTGCGTCGCCCGGCGTCAGGCCCAGTGAGCCGCCGCCCAGCGCATAGAACTGCTGGCTGAACATGGTGTAGAGGGACGAGAAATTCAGCCGGTCATCCTCCGTCCACATCTCGCCCGTAGCCTTGCAGGCCAGCGCCTGCAGCTTTGCATAGCCCCCCAGCCGGGAGAAGCTGACGTAGTTGATGCGGGAAAACTTGTAAAAATCAAGGAACTCGTAATAGATCTTATTTTCCAGCGTGTCGTTCTTTGCCGGGATGAGCCGGGTGACGGTGCCGGGAATTTTCACGGCCTCATAGTATTTGAGGACGGAGACACGCTTGTTGCCCTCCTGCACATAGAATTTGTTCAGGTATTCGAAGGCAATAATAGGGGTGTGGATCCCCTCTTCCAGATGGGCGTCACAGAGGTTCGACCACTTGACTGCAAACTCGGTGTCGTCGTCCAGAAGAGGCATGAAATTGGAGGCAAAGGCGGTGTGGCGTCCGGCGGTCTTGGTACCCACGATGCTCTCGGCCGGGATGTCCACCAGCCCCAGAGGCTCCTGCGCCACGATGTCCACATCGGTGAGGATGTCGTCCAGCACCGCGAGATAGGGCGACTGCCCCCGGGCCACATTGGCCCGGTAGGCGCGCTGGCCCGCACGCTGGGCGCTGCGGTAATCTTCTATCATAAACAAAACTCCTTCTGCTTTTTCAGCAAGCGAAGAGGGATACTTTCCTCTAAGGGATAGTATAGCATGAAAATCGAAATTATGGGAGACTTTCTCGCCGCAAGGTGTTGCTTTCGCACAAATTTTAAGGTACGATAAAAGAAACACACGTTTCTTGTGAGGTAAGCTATGCTTTGTGAAACTCTTCCCCGGCTGGAAGCCGACGAATATCCCGGCGGTCTGTGGTACTACGAGCCCCACACCTACCAGCCCTACCGCTATGTGCTGGGGCGGGTGGGCCGCCGCCCGCTGGTGTGCATCGGCATCAACCCCAGCACCGCCCAGCCCGGTGCGCTGGACCCCACTCTGAAGAGCGTCGAGCGTCTGGCCAACGCCAACGGCTTCGACAGCTGGATCATGTTCAACGTCTACCCCCAGCGGGCCACCAACCCCAACGACATGGACAAAACGCCCGACCGCACCCTCTGCGACGAAAATCTCCGCTGGCTGCAGGCCGTACTGGCCCAGACCGAGCCCACCATGTGGGCCGCATGGGGTACTCTGATTGAAAAGCGGGACTATCTGCCCGGCCTGATGCGGGAGATGGTTGCCCTGACGCGGGAAAAGAACATCCCCTGGGTGACCTTCGGCCCCCGCAGCAAAAAGGGCCACCCCCACCATCCCTCTACCTGCGCAAGGACTCCACGCCGGAGCCTTTCGATGTAGAAAACTACCTCAACACCTGTTTTGAATGAATCTCTCAGGGAGGGAACCGCATGACACCGGAACGATATAAAAGAACTGACAGACTGGCTCGAAGGACATCCCGCCCTGCGGGAGGGCATCATCCTGCTCAACCGCTGGCTCCCCCTCGTGCCTTTCGTCTGCTATCCGGTGCTTCTGGTGCTGCTCAATCTCCGGTGGTTCACAATGCTCACCATCGGACGGGGCGGCGGCGCTCTTGATTTTATGCAGGTCATTGCCCGGGCCATTCTCGTTCCGGGTCTGGCGTTCGGGCTGGGAACCATCCTGCGGGCGAGGCTCAACTTTCCCCGCCCTTATGAGCAGCCGGGCTTCGTGCCGCTGGTATCTAAGGAGACCCACGGCAATTCCTGCCCTTCCCGCCACGCACTCAGTGCCGCCGTCCTCGGGATGGTGTGGCTCTACTTCTACCCTGCCGTCGGCGTCGTGATGCTGGCCATCGCCGCCCTCATCTGTCTGCTGCGGGTGCTTTCTGGGGCGCACTTCGTCCGGGATGTGCTGGCAGGCGCAGCCTTCGGGCTTACGTTCGGCTTTGTGGGGATGTGGCTGCTGTGAGAAGCCTTTTGCAAAAAGCGCAAAAAAGTTTCAGATTTCTCTTGACAGAACCCCGGGGCTATGGTATTATACTTCTCGCAGCGTGCTTCGACTCATAGCTGCAAACCATATCAGAACCCAATGGGATAACAACGTGCGCCCGTAGCTCAGGTGGATAGAGCAACTGCCTTCTAAGCAGTGGGCCGGGGGTTCGAGTCCCTTCGGGCGCATTGATGTGGTGCCCATAGCGTAGTCGGTTAACGCGCCAGATTGTGGATCTGGAGACCGTGGGTTCGAGTCCCACTGGGCACCCCACTAAAAAGACCCGCGAGCATATGCTTGCGGGTCTTTTTTTATTGTGGGGATGTCCAGTGGGACTCGAACAGCAGCCGAACCGACCGCCGCCTGCGGCGGAAACAGGGAGCCGAGGCTGGGGCCGCGTTCTGATTTTTCAAAGCCCCGCCAAGGGGCTGCGGAAAAATCAGCAAACGCAACTCGTGAGCCTCTCCCCTCACCTTCTACCTCATAAATAAATTAAGGCCGCAGCCCAGAACACCTTTCCGTGTTCCACGCTGCGGCCTTTTCGTATTTCTCAGCTTCCCAGCTGCTTCAGGATATTATTGACCTCATCGTTGGAGTAGCCCTCCTTCAGCAGTTCGCTGCGGATGGCCGTGTCGCTCCTGCCCTGCCGGTAGAGACGGGCTGCACTGTAAGGTACGATGGTGCCGCCTCCGGACGACAACACCGCCCCGCTGCCCGAGCCTCCCGAACTGCCCGCACTCTTTGCCCCGGCGTTTGCCGCAGCCTGCTGGGCGCTCTGGGCTGCCTTGGACTGCTTAAGCGCCCATTCGCCCTTGGCGATATTCAGCTTTTCGCTGGTCGCATTGTTGTTGAACTCCTGCTGGCGCAGGGTGTCCTGATACTGCCGCTCCGCCTGCTCGTTTTTGTACTTCTGCTGGGCAAGGCTGTCCTGCCGCTGGGTCTCCTGCATCTGCTGGTCCCACGCAGCGTCGGCACGCTCGGCCGCGTAGGCGCGGTCTTTCGCGTACATATTGTATCCGGTGTTGGCCAGCGTACCCACCAGCGAGCCGATGCCGGTGGTCCCGGTGATGGCCAGCTGCACCGCGTCGCCGATGACGCCCAGAATGCTCAGCACACCATTGAACGCCTGCTTGCGCTTGGCGATGGCCTGCTGCTCCTGGTTGGAATAGTAGCCGTACAGGGTGTCCAGCCGGCCCAGATAGTCCTGATAGCGGCCATAGTCCTGCTCGTAGGCAGCATTGTAGGCGCTGCCCTTCCGGTCGAGCTGACTGTAATAGTCCGACAGCTCCGCATTATACTGCGCCTGTGCGTTCTTCTCCTGCGTGTTGAGCTGGTCGATCCGGGTCACGACATCATCGCCCTCACTGTTGTAGGTGTCCAGCGCCAGCCGGTAGAGGGACGGCAGGGCGTCGTTCAGCGCGCCCATCTGCTGCTGGTACGCCTGCTGGGCCACACTGGCCGCATAGCTGGAGCCGTAGCCGCCGGTGAGGGCTGCAGCCTGTGCGGCGGCGTCCGCGCTGGCGTTGCGGGCGTTCTGGGTGTACTGCTGGGCATACTGGCGGTAGAGCGGGTCCTGTGCATAGCTGTACTGGAAGCTGTTCCGCTCCAGCAGCTGACCGATGAGGTCTTCGATGCGGCCCTGATAGGCGCTCTCATACTTGCCCGGCCGGTTCTGCTGCCAGTTTCTCAGGTCCGCTGCTGCGTCGGTGACGCTCTGGCCGGGGGTGTACACCGCATTTGTCAGTGCATTCTCCACCTCTTTGCGGCTGTTCAGTCCCGCCGTGCTGTAGGAGGACTGGACTGCAGGCTGGGCAGTCACATCTTCCAGCAGCTGCTGTTCTTTCTTTTTCTCGGTGCTCATAAATTCTCCTTTCTCACTGGATGCTGTTCAGCCGGGCGCGCAGCGGCTCCGACATATTTTCCACGTCCAGATTGCAGAGCACATATTGTAATTGCTCCTGCATCTGGTATAAGTAGTTGCGGATGGCGCGGGCATCCTCCGCGTCCATGTTCTCGCTCAGATGGGGCAGTCCGATCTTCGAAAGTCCCGTGACACTTGCCATGTTCAGTTCACCTCCTGTGCCAGAATGCCGCCCTTCGCGGCGGCGCTCGTCCGGGTCAGGCTGCGCAGGGTGAGCTGACCTCTGCCCTTCAGCCGGAGCCGCAGGCTCCCGCACCGCCTCGGCACAAACGGAACATCGAAGCAGCGCCGCCCGTCGGCGGTCAGCTGGGCCAGTGTCTCCCACGCTCCGCTGTCGTAACTCACAGCCACCTCGATGCGGCTCTTCACCTCGGCCTCGAGCCGGAGCGTCAGCCGGGAGAGATACAGCTCTTCCGGGCTGTCCAGCCCGATGTCCCCGCTGACGAGCTCGAAGCTCACGCCGTCCTCGATGCCGCCCGCCTGCTGCCAGTTCTCCTCCCGGTCTGCATCTGCGGCCCAGATGGCCTTTCCGTCCCAGAGATAGAGCTGCCCGCCGCTTCCGGCCATCTCGTAGGAGCAGACATCTTCCTCCTGCCAGAGCCCCCGTTCGGTGTCGTAGACCAGCAGCCGCACAGCCTGGGCTTCGCCGCTGCCCCGCACGAGGTGCAGATAATACCGCCCGTCCAGCGCGCCTCCCAGCGCCGACTTCACGTTCCGCAGCCGGGCCGGGTCGAGGGCCGTCGAGACTTTTGTGGGGATGCTGCCGTCCCAGGCCATCACGCCGTCGGGCGAGAGATAATAAAGTGTCTCGTTGATGACGCAGAGACTCCGGGCAGCGCCCTTTGCCACGCCCCGGCAGCGCAGGCTGCTGAGCTGGAAATCCGAGGGCTTGGAGCCGTAAAGCTTGTGAAGGGTGTTTTCCTTGAAGAAAAGCGCGTATCCCATACAGGTAGCCGCGCCGGTAAATGCCCCGTCGCTGCCCACGGTCACGGCATAGCTGTCGGCGGCAATGCCCCGGTAGGAGAACCAGTTGGTGGGGTCGCCCAGCTTGCAGGCGTAGATGACGTTCTCCTTGTTGGAGCATCCCCACACCCGGTTGTCGCACTCGGTCAGGTAGTCCATGTCCGGCACCCGGCGTTCCAGCTCCACCACCTCTGCCGAGACGAACTCCCGGCTGACGCTGCCGTCCAGACTCACCCATCTTACCGCTGCGCCGGTGCGGGTCAGACGGCCATAGAACCACTCGCCGCCCGGGTCGGCCTTGACGCGCAGAGCATCTGTGCCGGCGTCGTAGACGATGCGGTCGCCGTCCAGCTCGTTCCACTGCCCGGCCTGTTCCGCTGCAGAGCCGGTGAGGGTCACGGTGTCCTCTGCCGCAAAGTCTGTCCCCACCCCCTTTGCCGAGATGCGGCAGTAGTCCAGCACCACCGCCGACCAGTTGCCGGACGCCTCACTATATACTTCCAGCGTGCTCTCGCTGCTCCATGGCTTTTCCGGGTCTTCCACCCGCAGAAAAAGCTGGCCGTCCGTCGGCTTGTCGGGCTCAGCAGGGCCGCAGCCGCTCACCTCGTAGACCTTGCCCTCCGCGTCGCAGGGTGCAAACTCCACGCTGGCGTTCTTGCCCGACCACACCGCGCCCAGAGCGCTCACCTCCCGGCTGGCTGTGTCGAAAGCCAGCTTGTCCGGGAAGATCAGGATCTTCGTTCCGATGCCCACCAGCGTTTTCCTGCCGTTCTCCACGGCGTCTTTCAGGGTCACTTCCATCTCGTCCCTGTCATCCGGCGTGTAGACGAGGTCTCTGCCGCAGACGGTCAACAGGCCGTTCAGGTGATACATCCCGTTCAGGCCTGCTTCCTCCCACAGCTTCCGCCGGGGCAGACGGGTGCTCAGGGCCGGGAAATTCCGGGCCGAAAAGTTGATGCCCGCGCTGTACTCTGCCTCGGTGCAGCTGTACGTCTCGTTCAGCCCGCCGAACACCCGCAGCATGTTCCGGGTGTTTTTCAGGCCGTTCCGGTTCGAAAGTATCATCTTTCTCCCTCCTTACCAGCGCCAGCTGCAGCCCCGGGCGGGCAGATTCTTCCGCCGCAGCCACGCGGCCAGTTCGGCTAAGATGCTGTTGTACTGAGCCTGCTCACCGGCGTACCGGTCGTTCTCGCCCAGCGCGGCGTCCGTCATGGCGCACAGATAGTGCGGGTACAGGCTGTCGAAGGGCGGCGGCACCAGCAGCACGTCGTCATCCCGCAGACCGTTGTCCCACGCAATGTCCGCGCCCACGCCCTCCCGGCTGTCGGCGCTGCTGGGCCGGAAAAATCTCTCCCGCAGCATCCCGTCCACCTCGCACAGCCAGCGCTGCCGGGTGCGGGCCGCGACACGGCTGCCCGGGCGCAGCTCTTCGGCCCGCTCCATCGCTTCTCCTACCGTCATAAAAAGCCTCCTTTCGCTTTTTCCAAAAAAGCCCGGCAGAAGCGGCCTTCTCCGCCGTTTCTGCCGGGCCGCGTTGTCTTATTTTACTGGGCCGCAGTCTCTGCCGCAGCGATGCGGGCGGCGGTGTACTCGTCCTGCTGCTGGCTGTGTTCCAGCACCTCGGCCACCTCAGGCGGCACTTCCACCTCCACGCCCCGGCGGATCTTGTAGTTCACGCCGTTGACGCTCACGAACAGATCGCCCTTATACCGGCTGTTGTCCTTGAACAGCCGGATGCTTGAACAGCCGGATGCGGACCACCCTTTTCTTTTTTTACTGCCATAGCTCCAGCTCAAAGCAGCCCGGCCTGCCAATGGCTCCTTTCTGCTCAGTTTGCCGCCGCAGTGGTGGAATAGCTGGACACGCTCTCGATGCGCACCATGTACTGCTCCACCAGACGCTCGGCGGCGCGCATACCCTTCCAGCCCACAGAGGCACGCTGGTTCAGCGGATCGTCGCCGTAGCCCAGCTGCTTGACGATGTGCTCCAGGCCGCCGCCTTCCAGCTCGGTGACGCCGTAGGCGTGGGCGCCCAGCACGAGGGTGCCAAAGACGGCCAGACCCTCCGGACAAGTAGCGTCCTTCCAGATCTTCGCCTCGCTGGTCTCGATGAAGCGGATGTTGCCCAGCTTGCCGATCTCGCCGCGGTACATGGTGTCGGGGTCGGCGTACTTGTGGGCCTCGATGAACTCCTTGCAGGTCTTGAGGTCGTAGGCGGCGTAGGGATGGATGATGGCGATGTAGCTGTCGCCGATGGGGTCAGCGTTCATCGCGCCCAGCTGTGCCGCGGCCTGGAAGAACAGCTTCGGGGTCAGGGTGCAGCTCTTGTCCAGCGCCTTGCGGCTGGTGACGGCAGTCTCGTGCCGTCTGCGGAAAGCTTCGGCGCATAGATGACGTTGGTGCCGCCGGCCAGCACATCGCGGGTGATGCTGTCCATGGTGCGGCCCGCCTGGCTTGCCAGAACGCGGGTGGCCTGTACCACATTGTTGTCGATGGCCGTCATCTGCAGCACATCGGTGAGCGGAGTCCAGCCGCCGTACTGGTGCAGGTCGCTGGTGATGGTGGTCACGTTCAGGGTCTGGCCGTTGGGAGTCACGCCCTCGGTCAGCGGGGTATCGGCCTTGGGCAGGCTGTCGTACTTGCGGAATTCAATGGTCTTGCCGCCGTTCTGGGGTACGGGATAGTAGTCCGCGAACTGGTCATGCACCAGACGGGGCTCTGCCTGGTCGATAAGGCGCTTCTCGTAGAAGGTCTTCATCTCGTTGGTCATGGTGCCGGTGGTGTTCTGCAGGCTGGCAGAAGGGTCGGCAAAGAGCTGGAGGTTCATCTTCAGGTTGTAGCTTTTCATGTCATTTGTCCTTTCTGTATCAAAATTTTCAAAAACGATCTTCACCCCGTGCATCGCACGGCGTTCCAGTGCCTCACGCTGGGCGCGGGTCATGCTGGCCACATCGGCCCGGGTGATGGCCGCACTGCCGGGGCTGGTGCCGTTTTCCGCCGGGCGGGCCGAACGCTGACGGATGCGCTCCACAACGCCCTGCTCCACGGTCTGGGCGGTCTGACGCAGAGCGTCGTTGTAGTGGGCCAGACGGTAGGCGTCGCCCATCCGCATCCCGGGCAGCTCCATCAGGCGGCGCATCTCGGGGTTCGCCAGCTCCTGCTTGAGCGAAAAATCCGGCATATCCCGGCGAAGCATCGCCTCTTCCGCCGCCCAGCGGGCGTGGAGGGCGCGGACGGTGTTCGCGCCCTCTCTCAGGCCCGGGATGGGCGGGAGCGGAAGCGGCGCAGGACGTTCGGGCGGTGCAGGACGCTCTTCCGGCTCCTGCACTGCCGCCGGTGTCGGCACATCCGAAGCTTCCCGGCCCTCATCCGCCTTCATAGTCCCGGAGGCGATGGCCTGCTGAGCCTGTGCATGGCTGAGGGCAGGAGCGGAGGGGGCGGCGGCATCGCCCCTCTGAGGCAAAGATCTGCAGATCCACCATCGACTGTTCTCCCCGTCCGCTCAAATCGGCGAAGCGGACATTGTCCGGGTAGCGTTCTGCCAGCAGAGCAAAGCCCGCCTTTGCAAATTCGAACGCCCCCTCCACCCACGGCTTCTGGGGTGCTGCCGCCGTCACGGCCAGACGCGGGCCGTCCGGCTCGTCCCACACGCCGCTTCTGGTGCCTTCCTCGCCCGCCAGCAGGGCGCAGAGGGTCTGCATCAGGGTGCTGGCCCCCGCACACACGATGTCCTGCCCGGCGGGGGCATAGCCCGCGTGGCCCGAAGCTTCCAGCCGGCAGGTGGGGCCTGCCGGGCCGTCCAGCTCGGTGTAGTTTACTTTTATCATCTCATTTCTCCTTTCTGCGTCTTCATCGCCCTCGCCATCGCAGCCGTGCTCAGCTCCTGTGCCGGGCCGCTGAGCTTGGGGGCTTCGGACTTTTTCTGCACTTCCAGCAGACCCGTCAGCTGAGTCATCCGGGCCTGCATCTGCGCCAGCTGCTGGGCAAGGGTGCCGTTCTGACGCACCCGCTGGCGAACCTTTTCGATGCCCTCAAAGTCCATCATTTCCAACGCCGCCAGCGCGGCGTCGGCGTTGGCCGGGGCGAAAAAGCCCAGCTGATAGCACTCCTTGGCCGTCTCGTTCTGCGACAGGCGTGAGAAGGTGGACTTTTTCTCCGCGCTCACCACGATGTCGAACACCGGCTCATGACTGCCCAGCTCCACGCCGCCCACGACCCTTGCAGGCTGGGCGCGGAGCACTCTGGCCCGAAAAGCGGACGAACTCGCTCTCGCCGCTCTTGCCGGTGATGCGGAAGATGCGCTCCTCGTCGTAGAACTGCCTCATCAGCTCGATGATAAGGCAGCACTCTTTGGCAAATGCCCTGTAAGTGCTCTTGAGCATATCCCGGCTGAGCTTCGAACCCGCCTCCTGCAAGGCCGCGATGGCCGAAGCCGCCGTCACGCCGCCTGCGGTGCCGCCCTGAGTCATGTCGCGGTTTCCGCTGATCTCCTTCAGCTCCTCGATGCGGCTGTTGCGGTAGCTCAGGCTGTTGCCCTGCAGACCCGCCGTCTGCAACGGCCGGAAGCTGTCGTCGTTCAGCCGCCCCACCACATGCACGATGTCCCGGGAGAAATCCGCCAGCTCTTCCTCGTTCACCCCCGCCGCGTCGCTCAGCACATACCGCTGTTTGGAGGAGAGCAGGACGTTCTCGTCCATAGCGTGGTTCATCTTGTCGATGGCGGTCTGGCACTCCTTCATCACATCGATGTACCCGAAGCCCGCCGGGCTGTCCTCTTCCATGAACAGCGCATCGAACACAAAGGGATACCTGCCGTGGTCGTAGAAGCCTCTTTCGGCCAGCGCCGGGTCGTTCTCGCTGGCGTAGAGCACCACGCCATTGCAGAACTTGCAGTAGTGCAGGACGCTCCTGCCCTCGGGGAAAGCTTTTTGTAGTACCAGTCCACCACGACGCTCTTGTCGCTGGTATCAAGGCCGCCGTCGTGGATGTAATGCGGCACGTCCAGCACGCTGGCAGTGTGTCCGGCCAGCTGGGGCCAGCGGCTTTCCAGCTGAGCCGTGTCGGCCAGACTCAGCGAGAAAAAGTGGGGCGACTCCTGAATATCGTCCACGCCCGGTTCCCAGTAGAGCATCAGCAGGTTCATGGGCCGCACCGCGATCTCGCCCACACCGCCCCGCTGCTCCGGGTCCCAGAACACGCCTTGACTCCGGTCCCCTGCTTGAGCTTGCGCCACCAGGTGTCGCTGTACACCTGCTCATAGTCAGCCTGTTCCAGCACCACGGGCAGCACGCTGGAAAGCGCCTGTGCCGCCGCCTCGTCGTCCTCGGCACGGGGCAGGACGTTGGGGCTGGGGTAGTTGTCCATCGCGTCGGCATGCTTGTTGGCGATGGAGTTGAACAGCCAGCCGCTGGACGGCTGGGATTTGCCCTCCATCATGGGGTTCTGGTAGTTCTTCCAGTGTCCCATCCGGAACCACAGTTCGTTGTCCACCAGGCGCTTGTCCAGCGCGGCCTTGCCCGCCTTGTACCGCTGCAAGATCTGCGCAGCCTCAGCCACCTCTTCCGGCCCGATGGGCAGTTTTGTTGCTTCATCCATAGTATTCGTTTTTCTCCTTCCTGCCCTCTGTTGCAGGGCGCTGTCGTTTTTCTCCGCCCCCCAGCCTCTCCCAAAGGGAGAGCCTTTACACCCTCAGAAACTTCGCCTTCCGATGCAGCTCCAGCGGGTCATCCAGCACCGGCGGGGCCGATGTATGCCGGGGCGGCGCGATGGGATGTTCCATCAGCACATAGCGGCACTCGTCATAAATGTGGTCTTCCTGCCGGGTGTCGATGTCCTCCACATTGCTCTCGTCGTACACCAGGTTCGGGATGGTCCGGATGAAGTGCTTGCAGGTATTGAACACCTGCAGCATCGGCCTGCCCTCGCCGTCAAAATTCAGCCGGTAGTGCATCTGCATCTTGCCCGCCAGACGGGTGTGGTCGCCGGGCATCCAGTGCAGAAAGTTCGGCCCCCGCTCCATCATGGCGGCGATGCTCTCGCCCCGGCTCTCGTCGAAGATGGCCGGGTCGGCGATGCCCTGAATGACTCTGCCCCGGAGCACCGGGTCGTTCTGCTCGGCCTCCCGGATGCGCCGTGCCTGCTCCACCGGGTCGATGCGCAGACCCTCGTTGGGGCGTCCGGTGCAGCCGTACAGCTCCTTGATGCGGTAGAGCCGCCCCTCCTCGTCCGCCGCGTACCACCCCACCGAGAACGGCTTGGAAAAGCCGAAATCGTAACCCCGGTAGATCTTCCAGTGCTTCGGGATGGCAAACGGCGCAATGACGTGGGTCCAGCGCTGGTCTTCGTAGTGGGCGGGTCGTTCCGCCACTCGGTGAACACCTGCCCCGAAAAGCTGTCCCAGCTGCCGTAGAGCAGCGCCTGCTTTTCGGCCTCCGGCATGGCCGCGAGGCTGGCCAGATAGTCCGGGTCATTTTCCAGAAGGGCGGGGTTATCGAAGATGCTGGACGGGATGAACACCCGCGCCCGCCGCAGCACCTTTTCGGTGCCGTCCGGCATCCGCACCGGGTATTCCTCCACGATGGGGGTGCCGGGCGGGGCGGGCGTGATGAACCGCGCCTTCACCCAGCCGTGCCCCACCCCGCCGGGGTTGGTGGTGGCCCGCAGATACACCCGGGTGCCGGGGCCGGTAGGACGGTTGCGGCTCATCATGTAGCTGTACTCCTCCCACTCGAAGTGGGTCAGCTCGTCGAATCCGATGAAGTCGAAGGCTTTGCCCTGATAGTTCGTCCGGTCCTTGGTGTACTGCAGGGAGCCAAAGTAAATCTTCGCCCCGCTGGGGAACACCCACACATGGCTGGTGGCATTGTACTGCGCCCCGGGAAATGCCCGACGGTAATAGCTTTGACTCTTGTCCACGAGGTCGGAAAGCTGCGGATAGGTCTTGCGGAGGATGAGCGCCCGGTAGTGCGGGATGTGTACCTGCCGCAGCGCCTCGATGACGAGGGCGTCGCTCTTACCGCCGCCTGCCGCGCCGCCGTAAAGTGCTTCCGGCTCCGGCCTTCGCATAAATTCCCTCTGCCTCGGCTGAGGCCTCCACACGACGCCCGCATTCTTGTTTTCTGTCGTCATACATCCTCCACCGGCGGCAGCAGCACCACACCGCATTCCCGTCCTTCTGCGTCCACGCCCTGGTCGTTCAGGGTCTTCGACACGCCCGCCAGATCTTTCAGCACGGCAGTCGCTTCTTTCAGTCCCTTCATGATGCCGGGGTCGGTGCTGTTCTCTCTGCGGGCCGCGCGCTGGCGGGCGTTCAGATCTTTCACCTCCTGCGCCAGCATAGTGCTCAGGGTGTCGGTGGCTTTCCGGAGACTTTCCTGCCCCTTGGCCGCAGCTTGCTTTTCCTGCCCCATCCTGTGTTCTCACTTCCTTTCGTTCTGTCGCTGGCAAAAGGATACCACGCTTTTCTCCGCCGCAGGAGTACATACTTTTTGCTCTCAGATTTGTATTTTGCCGTATTTTATCCTGTAAGTAATATTTCAAAACAGCAAAAATCCCCTGCCTGTGTTCTTTTCCACAGACAGGGGATCTTTCACTCAATTTTCTGCGCAAAGTCTCCGGGAGACTCTCTGCGTATTTTTACAGGGTTTCCACCCGGTCAAACAGCTCCTTTGCGGCCTCCACAGCCTCCTTGCTGCCGAAGACCACCCTCACGCCCTTCTCCATCCGGGCCGACAGGTCCGCCGCCTCGGCCTTGAGGGCGGCAGCATCCACACTGCACAGGCTCTTGCGCTCGGCGGCAGTCATCTCGTCGGTGATGCCGCAGAAATATTTGCAGTCGGTCGCAGCCTCTTCCCGGGGCTTGCGCGGGGGGTGTCCAGCTTTGCTGCCGCGCCCACGATGAACTCGTTCATGTCCTTCTCGGTGTAGTCGTGGCCCGCCAGTTCTGCCGGCCCCTTTGCGAACGTCTCATAGCTTTCTTTCAGGTGCGGATCGCGGTAGGTGTAGAGATATTCGGTGCCGTCGTTCTGGGTCACCATGCCGGTGCCATACGCGCCGCCCACCTCGCGGATCTGGTGCCACAGATACTCGTAACTCATCACCCGGGCCAACACCTTGCGCGCAGCGCACCGCTCCATGGGCCAGACCAACAGGTCGTAGTTCACACCGCCGTCAATGATGAACGCCTCGTTCACCGGAGCTGTCAGCTCCTCCGTGTAGGGCTTTGCCTCGCCGCGCTTTTCTGCCGCAAAGGCACTGCCCGGCAGAAGCTTTTTCAGGGTATCCAGCGCCGCGTCGCTGCCGTGGAGGCTGACGGTCAGGGCGTTCTTTTTCAGCACACTCTTCCACAGCTCTTCCATCTTTTTGCCCAGAGCGGTCCAGTCGGCCTTTTCCAGCAGCTCACAGAGATAGTGGTAGTAGCTCACGCCGTTGCAGCGCTCACTCAGTGCGGTTCCACCGAGAAATGGGCCGCCGGCGCGGACGGCCGCATAGCTGTTGCCCTGCTGGATGAACTGCTGTTCCATGTTCAGCTTCTGCTGGCTCAGCACCCGGGCATAAGCGGCCTCGGCGCGTGGCCCGCTCAGCCGGGTCTCGTACAGCCACTCGCTGCCCAGCTCCACAGCCTTTTCCAGGCTCCGCTCCAGCATACTCATGCTCACGATGAGCTTGGTGTGGCAGGGGCTGCCTGCCTGCCGTCCCGTCCAGCAGTCCATCCACGCACCACTGCTTCCCAGCCAGGTGTTCCGCAGAGTGTTCAGTTCCCGGGCCGTGTGCTTTTTGGTGTCCAGCTCATCCATGACATCCGTGAGCAGATGCAGGCAGGACATGTCTTCCGGTGCCATGCCGCCCAGATCATAGTAAAGGTACAGGTAGGTATTGCCTGCCGAGGGGTGGTGCAGCAGTTCTGCACCCGCCAGCAGCTCCTTGCTGCCCGGGGTCTGCTTTTTGCCCTCGCCGAGGTCGGCAGCTGTCAGCGGATGGTCCAGCACCAGCTTGCCGTCGGTGCGGGCGGCGCGCCCCTCTTCCTCTTTCCTGGGCAGGGTCGGCACCTGGATGATCTCCACCGGCGCAGGCGCGAACAGCTCCCGCAGCAGCTCATTGAACCAGCCCTGTTCCAGCTTCTCCCGCAGGGAAGCGAACAGAGCGTTCGTGTGGAGCAGCAGGGCCGGGTCGCCGGTGTGGAGCCAGCCTGTAGATGCATTGATGGCGTCCAGCACGCCGTCCGGGAGGCTGCCCGGCCGCTCCAGAGAAGCAAACTCCGCCGCGTTCAGCGAGGCCAGCAGCAGGTCTTGCGGGATGCCCTCAGCGAGGATGCCGTCCACGGCTCTCCGCACGGCCGCGGCAAATTTGCCCGCCGACTCTTCCGTGCGCCCCGGAGCACAAGCTCCAGGGTCGGCTGTAACGTGCTGTCGTCGAACCCGACGTCGATGTCCGCGCCCAGTTTCTCTTTCAGCAGGGCGGCTTTCAGCGGGGCCTGATTCGAGCCCAGCAGCGCGTCCAGCAGGATCTCCACGCCCAGCTGGCGCTCCCGGTCTGCTGAACGCACCGGTATACCACGCCAGAGCACACTGAGCCTCGTCCGGCTCCGGCTTCTCGGTATAGTACGGGATATTCCGCTTCGCACCGACCTGCTCGTCCTGCACCGTCAGGCGGGGGCGGCTGGCGCTCTTGGGCATACGGCACAGATACTGCTCGTCAAGCATTTCCAGCTTCTCGGCCATATCCATCTTGCCGTAGAGGGTGATGCAGCAGTTGTCGGCGCTGTAGTGGCGGTGGTAGACCCGCACATACTTCTCATAGGTCAGCGCCGGGATGGAAGCCGGGTCGCCGCCGGAGACGAAGCCGTAAGCCGTATCCGGGAACATTGCCCGGCTCAGAGCGTTCTGCAGCTGTGCGTCCGGCGACGCCAGCGCGCCCTGCATCTCGTTGTAGACGACGCCGCTCACGGTACCGTCCTCGCCCCGGTGCCAGCCCTCCTGCTCAAACACGGCCTTGTCCACCATGGCCAGCGGGCAGAACACCGCGTTGAGATACACGTCCATCAGGTTCTTGAAATCCGTCTCGTTGGGGGTAGCGAAGGGATACACCGTCTTGTCCGGGAAGGTCATCGCATTGAGGAACGACGCCATGCTGCTCTTGAGCAGCTGCAAAAACGGCGATTTGACCGGGTACTTCTCACTGCCCGCCAGCACCGAGTGTTCGAGGATGTGGAACACTCCCGTGTCATCGGCCGGGAATGTCCCGAAGCCGATGCCAAAGGCCTTGTTGTCGTCGTCATTTTCCACCAGCAGGACAGCCGCCCCGCTGACGTCATGGGTCAGCACAGTCAACGTCCCGTGCTGTTCGGGGCAGTCCTCGCGCTTGACGAGGGTGTAGCCGGGATATTGTTTCATGGTCTTGCTCCTTTATATTTTTTGATTTGAGTTTTTGTACCATGTATTTTTTGCCCTTATTGTATTCATTCTCTTTTGTCGCCAAAACACAAAAAGGCTGCCGCCCCTTTCAAACCAATCAGCCTCCTCGAAGCACAAAAATGCTGCCGCTTCGCTAAACGCATTTTTTGAAAACGCAGCAGTGTTACATCTCATTCAGGAACGACTTCTTTTTTGCACGACACCCTGAACAGCACGAATCCCACCACGAACAGCAGGATGAGGGAACCGACACCCACATTGGCGCTGCCGGTCAGCTGGCTGCCCACGCTGACGATCATGGTGCCGAGGAACGAAGCCCCCTTGCCGCAGATGTCAAATAGGCCGAAGTATTCGCCCGACTTTTCCGGCGGGATGATCTTTGCAAAGTGGGAGCGGCTGAGCGCCTGCACGCCGCCCTGGAACATGCCTACGATGACGGCCAGCACCCAGAACTGCCACTGCCGGGTCAGAAAAAACGCAAACACCGCGATGCCCGCGTAAGCCGCGATGCACACCGGGATGAGCTTTGCCGAGGGGTACTTTTTGACAGCCTCCCAAAGATGAGGGCCGACGGGAACGCCACGATCTGGGTCACAAGAAGTGCCAGCAAAAGGCCGGTGGTATCCAGACCCAGCGCCGTGCCGTAGGCCGTCGCCATGTCGATAATGGTGTACACGCCGTCGATGTAGCAGAAGAACGCCAGCAAAAACCAGAACACCTGCTTATCCTCCGGCAGATGCCGCAGGGTGTGGCCGATGCGGGCAAAACTCTGCCGGACAGCGTGCTTTTCCACCTCCACATAGTAGAGCTGTTTATAACTTTTCAGCAGCGGCAGGGTCGTGAGCAGCCACCACGCCGCCGTCAGCAGGAGTGCCAGATTCAGCGCCGTCATCTGGCTGATGCCGATGCTCCCCGCCCCCAGCACAAGGCCGAGACAGACCACGAAGGGTACGCAGCTGCCGATGTATCCCCCACGCATAGCCCCGGCTGGACACTTCGTCCATCCGCCCGGGGGTGGTCACGTCGCTGAGCATCGAGTCGTAGAACACCAGGCTGCCCGAAAAGCCCACTTTCGCAATGACGAAGATGACCAGAAACGGCAGCCACGCCGACGCCGCGCCCATGGCGCAGCAGCCCACGATGCCCACGAAGACGCAGAGTATGAAGATAGGCTTCTTGAAGCCCTTCGTATCAGCCACTGTCCCCAAAATGGGGCTCAAAACAGCCGTGATGATGGTCACAGCCGAGCTGGCATAGCCCCAGTAAGCCAGATACTCCACCATGCCGACTTCCTTGACGGCATTTTCCGGGGTCTCGCCCTTGCCGATGAGGATGCCGGCGCGGTTGTTGCGGCTGTGCATACTGGTGGCGGTCACGATGAGGTCGCCGATGCCGGCCAGACCTGCGAACGTGTGGACATTGCAGCCCATAGCCACGCCCAGACGGGCAAGCTCGGCAATGCCGCGGGTGATAAGGGCAGCACGGGCGTTATCGCCGTAGCCGAGGCCGGTGGAGATGCCCACGCCCAGCGCAATGACGTTCTTCATGGCGCCGCTGAGCTCTACACCCTTGATGTCCTCATTGGTGTAGACGCGCATGACATTGTTGGTGAAGACCGCCTGCACGATAGGCAGCGGCCTTCCTATCCTTGCTGGCCGAAACGATGGTGGTGGGCAGGTCGATCGCCACTTCCTCGGCGTGGGTGGGGCCGGACAGGGCCACAAGACGCACCCCCTTGGGGCCGCCCTCTTTACCCAGCTCATCGGCCAGGATCTCCGTCATGGTGAACAGGGTGTCGGGCTCGATGCCCTTTGCCACGTCCACGATGATCTGGCCGTCGGCCACATAGGGCCGGGCCTTTGCCGCCGTGGAGCGGACGAACACCGACGGCACTGCGAACAGCAGGATGTCCTTGTCTTTGCAGACTTCCTCGATGCTCTTGGTGAACCGCAGCTCGTCGGGGATCTTCATCTGCGGCAGGTTGGGGTGCTTGCGGGTGGTGGAAAGGCTGTCGATCTCCTTCTCGATGGCCGACCACACCAGCACATCATTCCCGCTCACAGTCAGCATCCGTGCAAGGGCCATGCCCCAGGTGCCAGCGCCCAGAATACCAATACGTTTCATCACGTTTGTCCTCCGTATCCGCCGCGCTCCCGTCTGGCGGGGCGTGCGGCCTGTTTGTACCTTTACAGGTCTATACAGTTCTATTGTACCCGAAAGCTTCTGTCGCGTCAACTACTCTGCCGTTCTGCACAAAGTCAGCACCTGTTTTTCGTCCATTTCGTCTATACCATGCAATTTTTCGAAACCATTTGCGTTCATTTCCAAATCATGTTATAGTATTCTGGTAGGTTTTGTAGGATTTTCATTTTTTCCTCTTGACTTTGACCCTGCTTTAAGGTATATAATGTATCCACCCACCTGTCCTGTCTGTTGATTCAAATTTTGAAAAAGGAGTATCCATGCTGGAAACACTCTTATCCAACCGCACCGTCGGCGTGCTCTGGGAGGCTCCTGCCCCGTATCTTCTCGGCGGGCCTCACCATGACCATCCCCCTCACCCTCGTCTCGTTCACCCTGGCGATGGTGCTGGCGGTGGCCGTGGCGCTGGTGCAGTACGCCAAAGTGCCGGTGCTGAGCCAGCTGGCCCGGTTCTACATCTGGGTCATCCGCGGCACACCGCTGCTGGTGCAGCTTTTCATCATCTTTTACGGCCTGCCCAGCGTGGGCATCATGCTGGACGCTTTCCCGGCTGCGGTCATCGCCTTTGCCTTCAACGAGGGTGCCTACTGCGCCGAGACCATGCGCGGCGCGCTCGAGAGCGTGCCCCAGGGCCAGCTGGAAGCCGGCTACTGCGTGGGCATGAGCTGGTGGCAGATCATGCGCCGCATCGTTCTGCCGCAGGCCCTGCGCACCGCCGTGCCTGCCCCTGTCCAACTCCCTCATCAGCATGATCAAGGACACCTCTCTGGCCTCCAACATCACGGTAGCGGAGCTGTTCATGGCCGGCCAGCGCGTCGCCGCCCGCACCTACATCTTCCTTCCCATCTACTGTGAGGTGGCCGTGGTGTATCTGCTGTTCTGTACCGTCATCACCAAGCTGCAAGGGCTACTGGAGCGCCAGCTCAACGCCCACGGCTTCCAGTAAGAAAGGAGTGTGGCTATTATGGCAATGTTAGAGATACGCGGCGTTCACAAATCCTTCCATACTTACGCAAAGCCCGGCGTCCATCCCGGTGTCTTTGGCCGCGCCCCCAAGCCGACCAGCAGTCTGGACGTACTGCGCGGCGTCGATTTGACGGTGGAAAAGGGCGACGTCGTGGCCATCCTCGGCCCTTCCGGCTCAGGCAAGACCACCCTGCTGCGATGCCTCAACTTCCTTGAGACGGCGGACGCAGGCAAGCTCACCTTCGATGATGAGACCTTCGACCTCGCCCACGCCGACCGCGCCAGCATCGCGCGGCTGCGCCGCAAGACGGCTTTCGTCTTCCAGAACTACAACCTCTTCCGCAACAAAACGGCCCTGCAGAACGTCACCGAGGGCCTCATCGTCGCCCGGAAGATGCCCAAAGCGGAGGCTGATGCCGTCGGCATGAAGATGCTGGAAAAGGTCGGCCTCGCCGACCGTGCCGACTACTACCCCCGTCAGCTGTCGGGCGGTCAGCAGCAGCGCGTGGCCATCGCCCGCGCTCTTGCCTCCGGCCCCGAGATCATCTATTTCGACGAGCCCACCAGTGCCCTCGACCCGGAATTGACCGGCGAAGTGCTGGCCGTCATGCGGCAGCTGGCACAGGAGGGCATGACCATGCTGGTCGTCACCCACGAGATGGGCTTTGCCCGCAACGTCTCGTCCCGCACCGTCTTCATGGAAAACGGTGTCGTGGTCGAGGAAGCCCCCTCGCAGGAGTTCTTCGCCCATCCCAAAGAGGCAAGGACCCGTGAGTTTTTGCAGAAAATTTCCCATACTGAATAAGAAAGGATCATCCCCTATGAAACGCAGAACCTTTATTTCTCTCATGAGCGTCATGGCCGCTGCCGGTGTTCTCTCGCTGGCTGGCTGCTCTTCCAACACTTCTGCCCCCACTGCTTCCAGCACCGCTGCTTCTGCTTCCGCTGCTGCCGCCAACAAGCTGGAGGCCATCCAGTCCAACGGCAAGCTGGTCATCGCGCTGGAAGGCGCATGGCAGCCCTGGAGCTTCCACGATGAGAGCGACACCCTCGTGGGCTACGACGTCGAAGTCTCCCGCGCCATCGCTGAGAAGCTGGGCGTCGAGCCCGAGTACGTCGAGAGCGACTGGGACAGCCTGTTTGCCGGTCTGGATGCAGGCCGCTACGATCTCGTCTGCAACGGCGTCGAAGTCACCGAAGAGCGCGCCAAGACCTACAACTTCACCACGCCCTACGGCTACATCCACACCGCCCTCGCCGTCCGCAAGGATAACGAGGACATCAAGAGCTTCGAGGACCTCGCCGGCAAGACCACGGCCAACAGCCTCGCTTCCACCTACATGGAGCTGGCCGAGAGCTACGGCGCTACCGTGCAGGGCATCGACACCCTGGAGGAAACCATCCAGCTGCTGGCTGCCGGACGCATTGATGCCACCCTGAATGCGGATGTCTCCTTCTACGATTACCTGAACGTCCATCCGGATGCCGACTTCAAGCTGGTGGCCCAGACCGAAGATGCTTCTCACGTTGCGATCCCTATCGTCAAGAGCGAAGACTCTTCCTTCCTCGACGCCCTCAACAGCGCCATCGACGAGCTGCGCGCTGACGGCACCCTCAAGGAGCTGGGCGAGAAGTATTTCGGTCAGGATATTTCTTCCGAGAATTAACTTTTTGTTTTGATCGTCAGCAAAGCATCGGAAGTGCATCATGGTCTATCCCGTAGGCGAAACCGCAAAGCTTCCGGATCTCGTCAAAAATATCCGGGAAGAAGATGTTCCCGAGCGCTTCCGTGCCGAACTGCGCGGTGTCCCGGAAAGCAAATAAGAATATCGACGAAGGGGGCAGATGCCATGCAGCATCTGCCCCCTTTTTGTTATAAATATCTTCCGGTAATACTCTCCGGATCTTCCTGGATCTCCTCCGGCGTGCCTGTTGCCACGACGCGGCCGCCGCTCTCGCCGCCGCCCGGCCCCATGTCGATGACATAGTCCGCGTTGCGGATGACGTCGAGGTCGTGCTCAATGACAACGACCGTTGCGCCGTTGTCCAGCAGGGCTTGGAACACCCGCAGCAGCACCTGCACGTCCAGCGGGTGGAGGCCGATGCTAGGCTCATCGAAAACGAACACCGAGTCGGTCTGGGTGCGGCCGATCTCGCTGGCCAGCTTGAGGCGCTGGGCCTCGCCGCCGGAGAGGCTGGGCGTCTCTTCGCCCAACGTCAGGTAGCCCAGACCCAGCTGCTGCAATGTCTGCAGACGCTGGCTCACTGTCTTCATCCCGCCGCAGAACTCAAGGCGGAGTTGACGTCCATATCCATCAGTTCCGGCAGGGAGACGGCCTGCTCCGCCTTGTTCATCAGCTTCACGCCGTAAGCCGCCCGCGCGTAGCGGGAACCCCGGCAGTCGGGGCAGACGATGTTCACATCCGGCAGGAACTGCACGTCCAGGCTCACCTCACCGGTGCCGTCGCAGCCGGGGCAGCGCAGACTGCCCGTGTTGTAGGAAAAATCGCTGGCCTTGAAGCCCTTTTGCCTGGCGTCCGGAGATCTGGCATAGAGCTTCCGCAGCTCGTCATGGACGCCCGCGTAGGTCGCCACGGTAGAGCGCACATTGATGCCGATGGGCGTCGCGTCGATGAGCTTGACGTGCGCGATGCCCTCGGCGCGGAATCTCCCGGATATGTGCCGGGAGGGCGCTGCCGTTTATCTTTGCTTCCAGCGCCGGTACGAGGCTTTCCAGCACCATCGTCGTTTTGCCGGAGCCGGACACGCCCGTTACCACGGTGAGCCGCCCCCTTGGGAATGTCCAGCTCCAAAGGCTTGACCGTGTGGATGCTGCCGGTAGAGAGATGGATTCCCCCCTCTGCGAACATCTCCCCTGTCCCGGCACACCGGCGCAATTTCGTCTCAGCTTTTCCGGAGAGGAACGGCCCGATCTGGGACTCCGGCTTTGCCTCCAGATCAGCTATCGTCCCTTCGGCAATGACATGTCCACCCTTAGCTCCCGCTTCCGGCCCCATCTCGATCACCCAGTCGGCCTCTTTCAGGATCTGGGTATCGTGGTCCACCAGAATGACCGAGTTGCCATCGGCCACGAGGTCGTGCATCACGCCAGTCAGCCCCACGATGTTGGAGGGGTGCAGGCCGATGCAGGGTTCGTCCAGCACATAGAGCACCCCGGTCGTGCGGTTGCGCACAGCGCGGGCCAGCTGCATCCGCTGGCGCTCACCGGTGGAAAGGGTCGAGGCCGAGCGGTCAAGCGCCAGATAACCCAGACCTAAGTCCATCAGCCGCTTGGCGGTACTTTCGAATGCCTCACAGATGCTCTCCGCCATCGGGCGCATCTCTTCCGGCAGGCTGCCCGGCACGCCCTTCACCCACTCCACGAGGGCTTCCAGCGTCATCTGGCAGGCTTCGTCCAGCGAGATGCCCCGCAGCTTCGGCGCACGCGCCGCCGCTGAGAGCCGTGAGCCGTGACACTCGGGGCAGACATCTTCCCGCAGGAACTTTTCCACCCGCTTCATGCCCTTTTCATCCTTGACCTTTGCAAGAGCATTTTCTACGGTGTAGACGGCGTTGTAATAGGTAAAATCCAGCTCACCGGCCTGGTTCGAGTTTCTGGCGTGGTAGAAGATATGCTTTTTCTCTGCCGGACCGTGGTAGACGATGTTCTTTTCCTGTTCGGTCAGGTCGCGGAACGGCACATCCGTCCTCACGCCCATCTCCCGGCAGACGTCTGTCATCAGCGACCACATCAGGCTATTCCACGGAGCCACTGCGCCGCCGTCGATGGTCAGCGAGTCGTCCGGCACCAGCGACGCCATGTCCACCGTCCGGACGCTGCCTGTGCCGCCGCACTTCTGACAGGCACCTTGAGAGTTGAAAGCCAGCTCCTCCGCCGACGGCGCATAGAAATGCGCACCGCACTCCGGGCAGACCAGCTCCTTGCCCGCCGCAACAGCCAGCGTCGGCGGGATGTAATGCCCGTTCGGGCAGCGGTGGCTTGCGAGGCGGGAGTACATGAGCCGCAGGCTGTTCAGCAATTCCGTGCCGGTGCCGAAGGTGCTGCGGATGCCCGGTACGCCCGGCCGCTGGTGCAGCGCCAGCGCCGCCGGGACATACAGCACCTCTTCCACCGAGGCTTTCGAAGCCTGGGTCATCCGGCGGCGGGTGTAGGTGGACAGCGCCTCCAGATACCGGCGGGAGCCTTCGGCATACAGCACCCCCAGCGCCAGCGAGGATTTACCCGGAGCCCGACACGCCCGCAATGCCCACGATCTTGTTCAGCGGGATGTCCACGTCGATGTTTTTCAGGTTGTGTACCTTTGCCCCGCGCACGAGCATTTTGTCTATCATTCTGTTTTTCCTTTCCTTTGGCCTTTTTGCGCCAGATGAATTCGATGAGGCCCGGGCCTCTGTAGGCCGCGGCTTTCCGGTATGGGACAACGACAAATCATTTTATTGGGATATGAAAGAGACGTTCTCCGCCTGCTTCGGCGCTTCCGGATGATCCTGCTCTGCTTTCGTCAGCATCTGCTGGAACTTCCGGGCCGCCGTGTTCAGTGGACGGTGATGGTCGTAGACGAGGCAGATAGAGCGGGAGGGAATGATCTCCTGCAGATGCAGCTCGACAAGCTCGCCGCGGGCCAGACGTTCTTTTGCCATTGGTTCCGGCACGAAGGCAAGGCCCAGCTCACTTTTCACCAGCGTGAGCATCTGGTCGGTGGTGGCGGCCTCGGTGTCGGGCCGGAGCACGGCGTCGTGGTCGAGGAAGAACTGCCGATAGAAGCTCCGGGTCATGCTCTCATCGCCGAGAGAGATGAGCGGATAGCAGCTCAGCTCCTTCAGCGTCAGACGCCGGCTGGCCAGAGCAGTGAAGGTCTTTCCGCCCACCAGAACTTCATAAAACGGTCTCAGTTCCACCATCTTCAGGCCCTGTTCCACCTCTGCCGGGGTGGAGATGACGGCAAAATCCACTTCTCCGTTCTTCACAGCCTGCACCGCCTGGGGCGTGGAGTGGTTCGAGATGCGCAGCCGGATGCCGGGATACTCGGTGTGGAACGTCCGCAGCTTCTCGGCCAGATAGATGTTCAGCGCCGTCTCCGTCGCGCTGATGCTGATGGAGCCGTGCTCGAGGGTGGCGCTGGCGCTCAGCTCTTCCTCCGCGTCCTGTATCTGCACCGCCGCCGAGGCGATGCGGGAGTAGAGCATCTCGCCCTCCGGCGTCAGGGTGACGCCCCGGTTGGAGCGGGTAAAGAGCACACAGTGCAGCTGGCTTTCCAGCCGGTTCATCGAGTGGGTGATGTTGGGCTGGTTGTTGCCCAGCACCCGCGCCGCTTTCGTAAAGTTCTGATACTTCGCCACATAATAGAAAATTTTGTAGTATTCCCAATCAACGTACATGGAAGCCTCCCCCTCTTTCATACCAGAATCACATTTTTACTTCTCCCCCACCAGCGCCACGGCAGCATCATTGACATTCGTGCCAGTAGCGCCGGTGATGATCAGGCCGTCCACAGCTTTCAGTGCATGGTAGGCGTCGTTGTTCTGCAGGGTGTCGAACACAGTCCAGCCCTTGGCGGTCAGTGCGGAGAGGGTGTCACCATCCACATAGCCGCCGGCAGCATCGGTGGGGCCGTCAGTGCCGTCACTGCCCACCGAGAACACTGCTGCATCCAGCCCGGCCAGAGCCGGAGCCGCTGCAAGGGCAAGCTCCTGATTCCGTCCGCCGAGGCCCTTGCCCGTCAGGTGGACGACCGTCTCGCCGCCTGCGATGTAGGCCAGCTTTTTTCCCTGCCCCGCGTGGGTCCGGACGATGGAGCCAAGAAAGCTGCCCGCCTCCCGGGCTTCACCGCAGAGCTGGTCGGTCAGCAGGACGGGCTCGTAGCCAAGCTCCCGGCAGGCGGCAGCGGCGGCGGTGCAAAGCTCCCGCACACTGCCGGTGATCCGGGTCGTCACATTGTCCAGCATCTTGGGCGTTTCCTGCGCCAGAAGAGCTTTTGCCTGTTCCGAGAGCTTCAGGTGATACTTCTCCGCAATGGCAAGCGCCTGTGCGCAGGTAGAGGTGTCCGGCACCGCCGGGCCGCTGGCGATCATATCCAGCGGGTCGCCCAGAATATCGCTCAGCACGATGCTGAACACCTGAGCCGGGGCGCATGCCTGCGCGAACCGCCCGCCCTTGACGCCCGAAAGCCGTTTGCGGATGGTGTTCATCTCCACGATGTCGGCGCCGCTGGCAAGAAGCTGGCCGGTGATGTCCTGCAATTCTGTGCCGGGGAGCAGCGGCTTTTCAAACAATGCACTTCCTCCGCCGGAGAGCAGAAACAGCACGGTGTCCTCCGCTGTCAGCCCCTGCACCAGCTCCAATGCCTTCTCGGTGGCCGCAAAGCTGTTCTCGTCCGGCACCGGATGGCCCGCTTCATAACAATTTACTCCCAGGATCTCGCCCTTGACATGCTCGTATTTGGTCACGACACGCCGCCGTCCACACGGCCCAGCGCTTCCACCGCCGCGTGTGCCATCTGCCATGCGGCCTTGCCCGCTGCGACCAGCAGCACCCTGCCACCCTTGGGCGCAAAGGCTTTCAGTGCGCGGCGGACAGCTTCGTCCGGCAGGACGGCGTTCAGGCTGGATGCGATGATGGCATCAGCATCCTTTCGCAGAGTCAGATTCATGAAACAGACCTCCTTGTGGGGTATGATCTACAGCAGACCGGCTTCGGGCATGGTTTTTACAAAGCCCCGCTTGGCCGGGCCGTCCAGAATCATTATACAGCAAGACCGGCGTTTCGGGAATACTTTCGGCAATGGTTTTGAAATTGCTGTACAGCTCGACATCACTGACTGTACCTTCCTTAGTTGGGTCTTGTACCTGATTTTTATACCCGCTCTCTATGAAATACACGGAACGATAACAAAAAAAGAAAGCGGCCTTACCTCGGTACTCAAAACCGAGCAGGGCGGTGAAGCCCCTAAGCCACTTTCTAAAAATAGTATAGCACCACCTTCCGGCGAAAGCAAGAGAACCGACGAAGCTGTGAAGAAAACGGTGCAGTTCTGATGGAAGCCTGTTTGAAATGATCCTGTTTGTTGCAATAGAGGTGTTCCTTTCCTGGCAAGTATGGTATACTTATCTTGACCAATAAGACCCAATTTGGAGGCAGCATCAGAAATGACAGAACGAGAGAAAATGATAAATGGCGCGCTATACGATCCATCCGATCCGGAACTGGAGCAATTACGCCTGAATGCACGCAAATTGGCAAGAAAGTACAACCGGACGGATGAGGACCAACCGGAAGAACAAGCCGAAATTCTGCGAAAATTATTACCTGCAACAAAGCAGTTTCCGTATTTGCAGGCACCGGTCTACTTTGATTACGGCTGCAATACGTACTTTGGAAAGTACAGCTCTGCCAACTTTAATTTCACCTGCTTAGATGTATGTGAAGTCCATATCGATGTGATGATCGGGCCAAATGTCACATTGGCATCAACGTCTGTCAATGATAAGGTCCCCGGACGTTTTGCCGGAAGAACGGAATATCCAAAATAGAAGTTGTTCCATTTCCTGGAATATGCCGGAAACCCATCACCATAAAAGGATAATTTGGAGGCAGGCATCCAAATGACAGTTTGTGGCGAGAAAATGATCTGGAATGGGCTAAAACATGATCCGATCCGGAACTGTTGAGCAATTACCCTGAATGCACGCAAATTGGCAAGCGTACAACCGGACGGATTGCAGGCACCGGTCTACTTTGATTACGGCTGCAATACGTGACTGATGACCCCGCAGAAACTTTCTTTCCACTTCAGCAGTTGCGGCGTTCGCCTGCGGCGCATCCCTGACCGCGCACGCAGCAGGCAGTACCGATGAAAACAGTCTGAACTTTATCACAGACATTTTCAAGGACTCTCCCCAACCGGGCGAGATCGAAGATGCAACGGCGATCACGACAGAAAAGAACGCCGAATGGTATGAAAAGCTGGATTTTTCAGACCGGCGGGAGTTTGCCAACGCAGAACGCGGCTGGCTGGACAATGCGGAAGGTAAGACCATCTACGCCGAGGATGGCAAATTTGCATGGGATCTGCAGAGCTACGGCGATTTGAACCGGGATGCTCCGGACACTGTAAACCCCAGTCTGTGGCGGAATACCCAACTCAACGCCAAAGCCGGTCTGTTTGAAGTATGTGATGGCATCTATCAGGTGCGCGGCTTTGATATGGCCAATGCGACCTTCATCCGCACCAACAACGGCTGGATCATTTTTGATGTCCTGATGTGCAAAGAAAATATGCAGGCAGCAAAAGCGCTGATGGAAAACCGGTTCGGACCGCTGGATGTCAAAGCTGTGCTGTACAGTCATAGCCATGTGGATCACTTTGGCGGCGCAGAGGGTGCGATCGACCGGAACGATGTAGCGGACCCCAGCCTTTCCGTCGATAAACAGCTTGCCTCGGGCAAAACGGTCATCCTTGCACCGAAAGGATTTTTGAAACACGCCATCAGCGAAAACGTCTATGCCGGCATCGCAATGGCCCGGCGTGCGCAGTATCAGTATGGTACGGTGCTGGAAAAAGGGGAGAAAGGAGCACTCTCCATCGGCATCGGCATGGGACAGTCTACCGGTCATGTGAGCCTTATTGCACCGACCTATGAGATCGGGGAAGATGTTCCGAAGCTGACCATCGACGGGCTGGAGATCGAATTCCAGCTGACCCCCGGCACCGAAGCCCCTGCCGAGATGAACGCCTATTTCCCGAAATACCGCGCCCTCTGGATGGCGGAAAACTGCACCGGTACGCTGCATAATCTGTACACCCTGCGCGGCGCAGAGGTGCGCGATGCCAACGATTGGGCAAAGTATATCATCGAGGCAGATCAACGCTTCTGCAGCAAGACCGACGTGGTGTTCCAGAGCCACAACTGGCCGCACTGGGGCGAGGAGATCCATGAATATCTGCTGAACACAGCAGCCATCTATAAGTTTATCCACGACCAGACCCTGCATTACATGAACCAGGGCTATACCTCCAACGAGATCGCCGCCATGATCTCGCTGCCGGATGCCCTCGAAAAAGTCTGGTATACCCGCCAGTATTACGGCACGCTGCCGCATAACGCCAAAGCCATCTACCAGAAGTATCTGGGCTGGTACGATGCGAACCCGGTCAACCTGGACCCGCTCCCGCCCAGCGATGCCGCTAAGAAGCTTGTAGAATATCTGGGCAGCACGGAGCTGGTGCTCTGCAAGGCAAAAAAGGACTATGCAAAGGGCGAATATCAGTGGGTGGCACAGATCACCAAGGAGCTGGTCTTTGCAGACCCGTCCAACCAGAAGGCACGCAACCTGTGTGCCGATGCGCTGGAGCAGTTGGGTTATCAGGCGGAATCCGGTGCGTGGCGCAACGCCTACCTGATGGGTGCGGCGGAACTGCGGAACGGCAATCTGTCTGGGCGGGCCCGCACGGCGAATGGTCTCACCAACAGTATGCGAGCAATGACGGTTTCCATGCTGTTGGATTATATCGCCATCCTGACGGATGCCAACGCTGCACAGAATGGTGACCTGACCTTGAATCTGACCGTAACGGATGAGAATGAACAGTTCTATGTAACCCGTAAGAATGGCGTCCTGCTGTCTTACCCCGGTGAGAACCATCCGGATGCGCAGGCTTCCGTCACCTGCAAGCGTCTGCAGCTCTTTGCATTGATGACAGGTCAGCAGGCCGGGCAGGTACAGATCAGCGGAGATCCCACTGTCCTGAAACGCCTGCTGGCATACGCGTCCAAGTTTGAAAAAACCTTCAATGTCATTGAACCGTAAAAACGATTCGGAATTTCAATTTTTTCAAAAATAGCTCTGGGGCTTTGATATTAAGAAGCTCTGTCAAGAGGGCTGGCACCGTCCAGCCCTCTCTCTTTTTGCAAAAGTTTCCCTCGCTTTTTCTTACGCCCTGCCGAAAACAGCGTGTTTTCAAAACTTTTTGTTGACACCACTCGATTTTTGTGGCAGCTATCCCAACGATCTATAGCAATTCAACTTTTGTGCAGAGCGTGGAGCGGCTGACCAGTCTGGACCAGCTGCATGAGCTGATTCCCCGGCTGAAGCTCCGGGGCTTCGGCGGTACCGACTTCCGGCCGGTGTTCGCCTATGTAGACAGGCTGCTGGAAGAGAAAAAAGCTGACGAACCTCAACGGCCTGCTCTATTTTACCGACGGCGTGGGCACCTACCCGGAAAAAATCCCCGCCTACAAGACTGCCTTCATCTTTAACCGTGACGACCACATCAGCCCCCACGTTCCCAGCTGGGCCATCCGGGCTGTACTTACCACTGACAACATCCGCCTGCTTGAACCGCAGAAGACCCGAACCGAGGAGGACACCGAATCATGGATATAGCAAGTGCAAAACAACAGATCAAAAAATACCGTGCAGATCTACCTGCAGAAGGACGCTCTGGGCCGCTACCGACTTCCGCTGGTGCACCAGCGGCCCATCTTCCTGCTGGGTGCGCCGGGTCTGGGCAAGACTGCCATTATGCAGCAGGTCGCTGATGAGATGGGGCTTGGCCTTGTGAGCTATTCCATGACCCACCACACCCGCCAGAGCGCACTGGGTCTGCCTGTGATCGTAGAAAAGGAATACGGCGGCAAGCACTATCAGGTCAGCGAATACACCATGAGCGAGATCATCGCCAGCGTCTACGACTGTATGCGCACCACCGGCAAAACGCAGGGCATCCTGTTTCTGGACGAGATCAACTGCGTCTCCGAGACCCTCTCCCCTGCCATGCTGCTGTTCCTGCAATACAAAGTCTTTGGTGGGCATCAGATCCCCGAGGGCTGGGTGGTGGTCACCGCCGGCAACCCGCCCCGCTTCAACAAAAGCGTCCGGGAGTTTGATGCTGCCACCCGTGACCGGCTGAAGGTGATCGAAGTTGAGCCAAGCTATGAGGCATGGAAGGCCTATGCGCTGGAACACGGTGTCAGCCGCAGCGTCATCAGCTATCTGGATATCCGTCCCGAAGATTTTTACAAGGTCGAGACCACTGTGGACGGTCTGACCGTGGTCACGCCCCGTGCCTGGGAGGATCTCTCCGAGATCCTGCAGTATCACGAGGAGCTGGGCCTTGCAGTCGGCGAGGAGCTGACTACCCAGTATCTGCAGAACAAGCAGGTCGCCCGGGATTTTGCCATCTACTACGAACTCTATCAGAAATATCGTCAGGCCTACAGTATTGATGCCATCCTGCAGGGTGTGTGGGATGAGGATGTCCTCACGCAGGCACGCAGCGCCAAGATAGACGAGCGGATGAGCCTTGTCAGCCTGCTGCTGGAAGCCGTGTTCCTGCAGATGGAACGCTGTACCCTGCGCCACGATGCGCTGCGTCTTATCGCGGCCGCCCTCAAAGCCCAGCGCGGGACTCTGGATGTTCCCGGCGATGCCCTGACCGCCCTCGCCGGGCTGGAGGACAACTGGCGCGCCGAAGCCAACAAAGCCCCCTCTGCCCGGCAGAAGGTCTATCTCGATCTGCTGTCGCTGACTGCCCAATGGCACGGAGAACTTTCCGGCTCCACTCCTTTTTCCGCCCTCAAGGCCTGCTATCAGCGCTCGGTCGCCGACCTGCAGGCTGAGGTCGCTGAAACGCAGAAGAAGCTTGGCGATCTGCTCCGTTTTTTACAGGAAGCCTTCGGTAAGGGAACGGAGTTGAGCATGGCGGTAAACGATCTGACCGTAGCCCCCGTAGCCACCGCATTTCTGGGGCAGTTTCTCAGCACCGATTACTTTGCAGCCAGCCGGGATCTGCTGCTGCACCGGCAGTCGGAGCAGCTGCTGCACCAGATCGATCTGACAGGACTGGTGTAAAATGGAACTGCTGCAATTTGAAGTAACCAACGCCGGAACGCTGGGCGAAGGCGGGCCGACTTCCGTCACACTGCCGGACAGCATCACTCACATTGGTTCCTACGCGTTCTACCACTGCACAAATCTGACTTCCATCACCCTGCCGGATGCCATTTCCGCCCTGCCTGCCGGTGTATTCGGTGACTGCTGCCGCCTTACCAGCGTCCATCTGCCGGAACAGCTGCAGGCTCTGGGCTATTTGCCCCGCCCCACGGATCAGATCATGCCAGATGTCGGCACGTTTGCCGGGTGTCATGCCCTGAAACAGCTGACGCTGCCTCCACAGCTTAAAATGCTGGGCGCTCACAGCTTCAACAGTTCCGGTCTGACGAGCCTGACCGCCCGGGATGCTGGGTGTGAAAATTGGAGCCGTACTGTCACTGTGGCTGTGTCTGCATTTGACCACACTGCCGCACTGCTCTGGCTGGAAAAAGGCCGATGTTTCCGGCCATGTGGTGGCGCGGCTGGGTCTACCCGTGGCCCGGGATAAAATTCTGGCAGGCGATGCCAAATTCGGAGCCATCCTGCGGGTACCGGTGCTGTTCTTCACCCAGCCGATACCTTACTTTGACCAACTGGCCCGGGACGCATTCCGGCTGGATTTCTCGGCTCGTATGGCGCTGGCTCGGCTGGAAGCCTCCGCAGGGCTTTCCCCCGCCGACCGCCAGTGGTATTGTGCAGTTCTGGTGCAGTATTTCGACCGGGCTCCACAGTTCATGCCCTGCCCGGCAGAGCAGGCGTATGCCGCGTTATTCCGCTTTCTCTGCCGCTGTGAATTGCTGACTGCTGCCGATGTCAGTGCCATCCTCCGGATGGCCGGTGCGCTCTGTCTGCCCGCCGAACTCATCAGCGAGATGATGGAGGTGCGCACCCGCCGGTTTGAAACAGTCACCGGATTTGAGGATCTGGAGTTGGATTGATCAAAACCATAAACACTGCGTAGAAAGATGCCTAGCCTGCACCGGCACGGTACAGATCAGAAAGGGGTTGGGATTTTCCAACAAGTGTTTTGCAACGCAAAACGAGCAGATGTATATACGTCTGCCCTGCTTGCGGATGCTATGAAACCTCTCAACGTGCTTTCCAAATTTGAAAATCATTTTGCAATCAGGACCGTCAGCTTTCAAGTTCAACTTGAAGCGGACGGTTATTTTCACAACTTGAAGCGGACGGTTATTCTGCACAAAAATTTTCGCATTTGCAACCGCCGCAAGCAGGGCGAGTTGGTACCAACTGGCAATTTTTGAATCCGATTTTACAAATCCAGCTTCAAAACATTTGTTGGGCTTCGCCCAAACCCGATTTCCTGCATTGGGGTCAGCTTCCGGAAGGAGAACGCACAGGAAAAGCTGGAACGCATGAAACTTTTGATCGGATAACTCGAAAATGTCGGAAAACAAAAAATTGCCGGGTGAAAAAACACCCGGCTACAAGGAATTGGAGGTCTGCCTATGAATATGAATCGGTCCTACATGACAGAAACTGTAAAATTCAAAAAATTATACGAATAATTTCTTGCAAAGGACTCGAATCCCACTACAATGGAAGTGGTCACTCAAACCAATGCCGTCAAGTCTCCGACTGACAGCCCGGCAACCACAAAGCTGGTGTACACGGTGGAAGAGATCGCACGAATTCTGGCCATCAGCCTGCGCTCTGCTTACAACCTGTGCAACAGCACCACCGAGTTCCGTGTCCTGCGGGCAGGCGGAAGCATCCGCACGGCAAGAGCTGCGACAAATGGGAGAGTTTTCCCACAAAAAGAGGAGGCAACAAACCGTAAGAAACAGATTGAGCACGAACTGGCGGCCGGAACCTTGCAATTCCAGCCCATGCAGAGGATTCCCACGAAAACGCCGACCGTGCAAAAGCCGTGCATTGACCGTGCAGGCCCCGATTTTTCGGGGTTACATAACAAAAAAGAACGCCAAATCTTACGATTTTACGTTCAATATTTGGTGCACCTCGCGCACTCATATCCGAACTTTTCTCCGCTTTCACGGCTTCCCCGAAAGCGACCGTCTCTGTACCTTCCTTATAATTAAAGGTAATGAGGACCTTATCATCGTAGAGATAGATGGCATTGATGAAGGTGTCCACCAGTGCCTGCCGCTGCTCCGGCTGGGTCATATCCAGCTTACGGAAGCGGAGCAGCCAGAACCGGACGAACTCTTCTTTCATCTTCGGCTTGGCCAGCCGTTCCTCTGCAATGCGGGCTTGCAGTTCTTTCCGCTGTTCTTCCAGCGCTTCCAGCCGCTCCTTGGTGGAGCTGGTCAGAATGCCCATCTGGATGGCATTCAGCATATTGGTGATGCCGACTTCCGTTTCCTTCAGCTGCTTTTCGTAGATGGGCAGATCCGTGCTTTCCTGATTTTGCAATTCCATGACTTTGGCAATGATGGCATTCATGGAAGCGTCATCTTCCACCAGCTTCATGGTTTCGTTGACCACCAGATCTTCCAGCCACTGTTTCCGCACAGCCTTTTATCGCAGGTCTTTTTCTTCTTGGCAGCAGCACACTTGTAGTAGGTATACATTTTCCCGGTGTGGCTGACACCGCTTTCTCCGAACATCAGTGCACCGCACTTGCCGCAGTACAGCTTGGTGGTGAGCAGATAGCTTTCCTCTGCCTTATGACGGGCAGGGGCCTTTTTATTTTTGTCAGCTTTTCCTGCACCTTGTTGAACAAGTCCTCCGACACCAGTGCCGGGATTGCATTGGGCTGTACCACATCCCGCAAACGCAATTCGCCGATGTACCGGCGATTACTCAGCATCCGCTGAACGGTGTTATAGGACATCTCCCCGCCCATCGAATTTTTGATGTTGTGCGCCTTCAACCAATCCCGCAGGTCCGTCATGGTCGCACCGTCCGCATACTTCTGGAACGTCTGCTCCACATACGGAGCCAACAACGGGTCGGGCTGGTAATGCCGGGTCTCATCGATCATGTAGCCGAACGGAATCGTGCCACCATTATAAATGCCCTTGAGAGCGTTCTCGGTCATGCCGCGCACGACCTTTTCAGACAGGTCAGCCGAGTAGTATTCGGCGTAGCCTTCCAGCACCGATTCCAGAATGATGCCCTCCGGGCCAGCCGAAATGACTTCCGTTGCCGATACCAGTTTCACGCCGTTCCGCTTCAGTTGGGTCTTGTACCGGGCACTGTCATAGCGGTTCCGGGCAAAGCGATCCAGTTTCCAGACAATGATGACATCAAAGATGCCACGCTCACTGTCTTTTATCATTTGCTGGAACTGCGGGCGGTTGTCTGTTTTTGCAGAGATTGCCCGATCAATATAGTGTTTGACCACCGTGAAGCCGTTCTTCTCCGCATAGGCGGTGCATTCCCGAATCTGACCTTCGATGGATTCTTCGCGCTGGCTGTCAGTGGAATAACGTGCGTAGATAACGGCAGTCATAGCGGACACCTCTCTTCTTTACATCAATGAACGGTGGATCGTTCATCCAAATCAATGTTTCGTATAATGTATATACCATATTTTGCAACTAATTGCAACAGAAAAATAAAATCAACAAACAGCCTTTACTTTTTTGTAAATAAGATACCCACCGACCTATGGTTTTCACCATAAGCTGGCGAGTATCTGTTCTTCTTGGTCTACAATCACCGATGGCGCAGTAATGGACATATCGTCCTTGTCGTATCTGGTTAATTGCAGTTTCGGAGTACAACAAAAAATGAGACAGGCAACCTTTTTCGAGGAAGTCCATCTCATTTTTTCGTTTTGGCTGTTTTGCAACAGCCCTGTTTAAATCGCTCAAGCTAACCAAAACCAACGGCTGCTTTTCGGAGCAGAGAATTGATTCTGTTAATAGATGCTGTCTTCTGAAATTTCAATTCCAAGTACTCCGAGGATGTCTGCGTTTTTCTGCTGCAAACAGCTCCTGATGGCCTCCTTCAGTTTCTCATCCGTTACCCACAAAGGCATCATTTCACGTGGGATGCAACGATGAAATACATTTTCAAATTCGGCACACAGCTCAAACAATTCCTCATCCACAGCAGTTTGGGGCATAGAATCGTCCGAAAAAAATCATCTAAAGTTTCAGCAACCACTCTGTCAGGCCTCCTTTCTGCCTTTTGTCAACGCTCTTCCCAGATGGCACGTTCACGTTGCTCACGGTCATAGGGTTCTGCATTCTTGATGATTGCGCTGAGCATCTGGTTAAATACCCTTACCGCATTGGGAAAAAGTTTGGTCAACCGTTGCAGCTTGATGCTATCACCCATACTCGCTTCAAAAAAGTGTGCAAACGCCTCATGCTCCATGGCCCATACTCTTGCGCAGTATTCTTCGCTATGACCCCATCCACCACGAACATGGCCATTGGTAGCAAAATTTGCGAGATCCGAACAGCTGTGCCACGCTCCCTCGCAAAGATTGCGCACAGCTCTTTCCCTCTGTTCCGGGGTAGAGTTATTATAGCATTGAATTAACCTTTGTCCATCACTGACCAGCGCATGGTGAAACGCAGCATTTTCCGACATCAAATTTTGATACCTCATACATGCATGATCAATCATGTGCCCCAGTTCGTGGTAGTATGTAGCACCCGCCCCTCGCACATTCTTCTCATCCTCTGCTGCATTGTAATAAACGCCGTGCTCGGCAGGCGAGTAATGGCTTGGCTCCGGTCCGCTATAATCGCCGTTGAGGATACATAGCTTTTCTGCAAACAAATCAAAGACCTTCCTTGCAGCCGGAACAGCATTCCCATAGCGCTGATCAAGGATCGCATTATATTTGGGGGAGGAGAAAGGCTTGTCCTGTTTGATGCTCGGTCGTATGCTGACAGCTGTTTTTGTTCCTGCAGATGCTACTGAAGCAGCCGCTGCTACGCCCGCTGCTGCCGTTGTTCGTGTAGCACGTCCGATTTGCTCATACTTCTCGACTGTGTCAAGTGTTTTCTTGAGGGATTCTTCCAGTGAACGCAGCTCACCATAGCTGGTTCGGAGACTTGTGACGCTGTCGAGTACGATTGCATAAAGTCTTCTGGACTGCTGGTCATTCCAGCTATGATTGACGTTATTAAACTGCTGCAGGATTCTTTGAATAAAATACCCGATTGCTTCCCGCGCAGCAGTTGTCTGATTCAACGCATGACGAACCGCAGATGAGTTTACATTTGTCATCGCGAATCACCCTTTACATTGGCAACAACTCACTGCAGAAAGTTTCGACCTGCTCTGGTGCAGGGCTGACATACGGTTTGAACTGGAACGTATCAGTAGTACCATTTGTATAGTAAACCGTATTGTCATGCAACGTGGAGACGTTCACGTTATCGATCAGATTGAATGCATCCGAATCACTCAGTGCAAACACGATTCTCTCCCGGAACTTGTTCAAAATGTTCATACCAAAGTGCATGGACTCCTTTACCGTCTGATAATCGCTGGAGCAGATGATAAAGTGGATGCCATAGGCTGCACCGTCTGCAATCAGTTTCTGCAATTTTTCGCTAGCATTTCCCATTGCTCCGGAGACAGGCTGTGCAGAAACATGGGAAGAGTCTGCGCCAATGCTGGAGAACGATGCCATCAGATCCGCAAACGGATCTCTTTCCTCTACATTTTGCGATTCTGCCGGAGCCACATCCGCAGTAAGAGACGGCACTTGAGCCAGCAGTGCGGCAAAGGGATCGTCATCCGCAGGCTTCGTGGAGAATCCCGTCGGCTCGACAGTGGAATCCGTCGGTTCTGCAGAGAATCCCGCCAGAAGATCAAGTGTCGGATCATCCACCACAGCCGACAGGACATCCGCTGCTTTGGGTTCTGTCGGAAGCTCTATATACTCCGCCTCATCGACCCGGTCGCCCAGCAGCATCGTCTGCATCAGATCCAGGAACTGCAGATTTTTGATGACAAACAGCACCGTATCTCCACCTGTTTTCTTTTGCGCTGCTGATACTTTTCGTAAAGATCATGGACAAACTGTACGATATCCGAACGGGTATGCGCAGTGTGCAGTTCTGCTGCACCATGCTCGAGGCTTTGATAAAAACTTCCGCAGCGGTCATCTCCCACGATGCTGTCGCCATCCACACAGTACACACACGCCCTGCGGTTCAGCGCAGCCGAGAGCAGGAACAGATTGACCGTCCGATCCATCAGTTCATCATTGGAACCACAGATCAGGACATTATGCTGTTTTTGCGGTCAAACGTCAGTTCAAACGGGTCATCCACCTTAATTTTTTCGCCCATATGCACAGTGACCGTGCTGGTATCGGCAATACCGATCGACCGTGCAGCAAGATAGTCCAGCATCGGCACAGTGCGGGAGCCCTCGAACACCTGCATCGTGCAAGGAGAATCCGCAAACTTCTCACTGATCTGTTCCAGGTAATGCTTTTTGGTTTCATCATTGCAGAAAGCGACCCGCAGGCCAACGTTTGGATTGTTCTCTGTGTAGTCTTCGTTCAGCACAGCGGTTCCGCGGGGTCCTTCCATTTTTTCATTGCATCCGAACAATGGGTATCGCCAAACAGATAACGAGTATCATCTTCGCCACATTTAAGGCCAACACGGATACGCATTTGCTCGATTGTACCACGATCCAGCGTCAGGGTCGAAATGATTTTGGTGGACTGAGTCGCCATCAGAAGATGCACGCCGTAGGAACGTCCTTCCGTAACGATCTTCTTCGCCAGATTTGCGCACCGCTCTGCCACCTTGCGGTTTGTTCCGCTGTCAAACAAGATCTGGAACTCATCCATGATGACCAGGATACGGGGCATGCTGTTTCCGGTATTGGTAACATAGTCTTCCAGCTTTGTATATCCGCCGGATCTCTTGAATATATCCGAGCGATTCGCCATCTCCTGGACCAGATTTTCCAGGATGCTCTCGCCGAACTCCTGCAGTGCATCCAGCGCCAGCAGCTTGATGTGCGGCAGCCGCTCCGATTCGTAGATTTTGAACTCGGTACCGCCCTTGAAATCCATCAGATACAAATTGAGCTGTTCCGGTGAATAGTTCATCATACTGCTCATGATCAGCGTATGCAGCAGGGTCGATTTGCCACCACCCGTACCACCGCCGATCAGGCCATGATGCGAGGTGCCCTCGCCAAACACCATGCTCACGACCGAATCACCATCGCCGATGCCCATCGGCAACTTCAACACCTTGGCCGTGCTGCCCTGGAACGGTTCCGGCGGGAGGATTTCTTCAAAATGAATGCTCTGAACGTTCAGTTTTTCGACTGCCTTGTGATATTCTACCGCAAATTTTTCCAGCTGTCCGGCATCGGGTTTTTCGATCAAACGGACCGAGAGGTGATACGGCAGCAGAGCAAAGCCGTTTTCTTTACATTCGATCTGGACACAATTCTTTTCCAGTTCGGCCAGTTTTTCGTCTACGTGATCATAGCTGCTTGCCACCTCGACCGCAGTATTCCGGCACAGGATGACATAGATGCCGCACTTGTTTCCTTTCTGCATAACAGAGGACAGCAGTTCCAGACAGCGAGCGTCCGCGTTCAACGGGAAATCATACAGCATGAGCAATGTAATCGCTTCTGTACGTCTTGGATTGTGTGCATTATAGTCCAGCAGATCATCATAATCAGGGCGGTCACGAATAAAGTCAAGCGTCTGCCCTTCCAGCTCTTTCAAGCAGCTCAGCAATTCTTCTGTCCGGGACATCTGCGTGACAGCTTTTTGTAGGAATCCGGCATTTTATTGACGAAGTTGGACAACATACGGACACTCCCGCCGCCCTCTTTCGGATCAAAGATACAGAAGCGCACTTTGGATGCCGGGCACTTCCGAAGGAAGCCCCAGATTACGCGATATGCTGCACTCTGCATATTATCGCGCTGCGCTTCAGGTCCGATTACCTCCAGATTGAGTGGATGATGGAGATTAAACATCATCGGCAGTTCCACACGGCTCATATCAATAGAGTGACCCGGTGTTTCCGCGCGGAAAGCCCGCACAATCTTTTTATAGCCGATGCTCTCATCAAAGATCTCGGCCGGATAAGCAATCTGACCCATGCAGAACAACTCCGGGAAAGTTGTACTTGCTGACTGTTGATCAAATGGCTCCTGAGATATCTGCTTCCATTCAGTAAGGTTCTGAATGGAACCATCCAGCTCTGCATCATCTTTCGCTTCGACCAGCTTGCGGATAAACGGCGAGAACGCAATGCCCCGGTTCTGCATTCCCTCAAAAATAAGCATATACTTACTGAAGAAGCGGTCGAAACCGGCTTTGTCCGGCATCGGATGATAAAGCAGCGGCAAGCCGCGCTCCGAAAAAGCTCTGCTGATCCTGCTTGATGACCGCTGTCAAGGGCTGTATCGTCTGCAGCATCTGCCGGTAGCTTTCCTGACGTGTGTCTGGCTGCGGCGGTGGGCAAATGATCATTGCATAAATGCCGCACCGGCTGCCATTACGCAAAATATTGCGCACATCCGCAAGAACCGAATCGCTGATATTGCGAGGAAAATCATACATCACGAGGCAGCGGACTCGCAGGGCCTCTTCCGGGTGTTCCCTTGAATAGTCAAAATACTGTCGTACTCTGTTCCGAGTTTGTCCATCAGGGTCGTCTCGATTTCTTCGTTCAACAGAGCCAGTTGTGCAGCGATATCCTCTGCCGTAAAGCAGATTTTTCACCGAACAGTTCTGGCAGCCGCTTGCGAGCATCAAAGAAAGGCCCGACACTGGTTCCACGGTTTTCCGGATCGATTACCATGATTTCCAACTTTGCCACAGGGCTGCTGGCCAGAACACCAAACATCCATGCATGCGACAGTTGCTTTGCCTTTTCCGGGAAACGAGCGTCCGACATCACAAGGAGCGGTTCAGCTCCTTTACATGCCATCGGAAGCGGAAAGCGAATCACATCGTTAACCATTATATGGGCACAGCGCTTTTTCAGAAGGGACAAAAGTTTTTTATTCTCGACCAGAAGCAAAATGGGATAATCCGTAAAGCTCATCCAGAGGATTCCATCTGCAAAGTTTTTCCCGCTGTTCACTTTCACTCTGCGCGATTCATAGTCCATTCCCGTCTGCGCCAGAAAATCAACAAATTCCTGCGGGAACAGTTCATCAAGCTCTCTCTGCAGCTGCGTTTCATCGTTCTTGTTCTTGATGCTCTCCTGATTATCAAACTCCTGAATCGTAGACAGGAAATTGAGTGCCAGAGTCTTTTGGTCCTGCTCGAACGCTTTTTTTCATCGCCAGCTCATCCTGCGTAATTTCCGGCAGCAGTTCACTGACCTCATTCACAAATTTATGCACCGTATTTCTCAGCACAATAAGGCTTTCGTAGTCTTTCTTGCGTTGTGCCGAAAACAAAAAGTGCAGATCATTGATCAGAAAAGGAAGCATGGACTCACGATATTTTTTTGAAATCTGGCCATAGTCTCTGCGGATTGCCTCGATGCCTTCCATCAATGCAGTATAGTTTCTGTATGCCTGGCTTTCCACACCCGCCAGTTCGGCTTCCTTACGTGTTTTGGTCTTGCTGTAGTACTTGTCAGAACTCATCAGCTGTTGATCCATCTGATCCACATCTTCAAGGATCTTCTGGGCATCCTCAATCATTTTGGCCGACTGACGTGACAGTGTCTCACATTCCTGTTTGTAAGCCTTTTCCCGGTGCGTCTTTTCCGCATTGTTCTCTGCGACGATTCTCGTTCTTTTGGCCTGATATTCTCTTTCCTTCGTGACGAGCCGGGGATCCCATTTTTCAATAAAATCATTCAGTT
>VOFB01002040.1_pt1 | contig 45935 bp, 62 predicted proteins | sample 5384141 | NCBI WGS metagenome assembly VOFB01 (sample SAMN12384721, study PRJNA508395) | human gut metagenome | isolation source: healthy gut A | host: Homo sapiens | reverse complement strand
CCGCTTCCAAGGGCAACCAGCTCATCTTCATCCTGCATGGGCGGCATGATGCTCTCCCCCGCAGGTCACGCTGATTCCGCTGTATAAGATCATTCAGGCGCTGCATATCCACAACACATATCTCGCCTTGATTATCCCGTATACGGCGTATCGAATCCCGCTGATCGTCATGCTGATTCGTTCGCACTTCCTGTCGATCCCCAAGGAGATCGAGGAATCGGCGATTCTGGACGGCTGCTCCAGCTTCAAGGTCTTTTACAACATCTTCCTGCCGATGAGCAAACCGATCCTCTTGACATGCACCATCCTGACGGCGTATTATGCATGGAACGAGTTCCTTTACGCCATCATCTTCATTGACAGCGACAAGTTCCGCACGATTCCGGCCGGTCTGATGAACCTGCGCGACGCACTCCAGACCGATTGGGGCGTATTGCTGGCGGGCATGACGATTTCCGCCGCACCGCTGATTATCCTGTTCCTGCTGATGCAGAAGCAGTTTATCCGCGGCATGACGGCCGGCTCGGTCAAGGGCTAAGAGAACGAAACGGAGGAACACGACAATGGCTGGAAAAATGATCGCCGTCGGCGATAACGTTGTGGATTGCTATCTGGATGACCACGTGTATTATCCCGGCGGAAACGCGGTCAACGTCGCGGTGAACTGCCGCCGGGACGGCATTGAAGACGTCGCCTATATCGGCATGTTCGGCAACGACGGCAAGGCGGAGCACCTCAAATGGGCGCTCACGCAGGAAAACGTTCACTTTGAGCGCAGCCGCACGATGTACGCGCCCAGCGGTTCGCCGGGGGTTCGCCTCATCGACGGCGACCGCAAGTTTGTGGGCGGCCCGCGCAATACCGCGCAGCACCTCGCCCGCATCCGCCTGACCCCGGAGGATCTGGATTACATCGAGCAGTATGGCCTGTGCCACGAGCTGCTTCTCCTCGATCGAGTACGAGCTGCCGGAGATGGCCAAGCGCTGTCAGGTTTCCTTCGATTTCCCGAGCGCACCGACCCGGATTATCTGGCGCGCGTCTGCCCGTATGTGACGTATGCGTTCTTCTCCGGCTCGCACATGACGCAGGAGGAGATCGAGGCGCTGATGGATCGCTGCCACGCGCTCGGCACGAAAGTCGTGGGCGTGACGCTCGGCTCCAGAGGCTCGATCTTCTCGGAAGAGGGCCAAAGCGCTACCATCAGGGCATCGTGCCCGTCGAGGCCATCGACACGATGGGCGCGGGCGACAGCTTCATCGCCGGTTTCCTGACCCGCCGCATTTGGGCGACGGCATGGAGGACGCGCTTCGCTTTGCGGCCACCGCGGCGGCCAACACCTGCAAATTCCACGGCGGCTTCGGCTATCCGCATCCGCTTGACTAAAGAAGGGAAAGCAAAAAGGACATGAAGCCGCTGGATAACAACAATGCCGTCCCTCTGTATGAGCAGATGATGATGATGCTTCGCGAGCGACTGGATAACCATGTGCTCGACGCGGGAGAGAAGCTCCCGTCCGAAGCGGAGCTATGCAAAAGCTACGGGGTGAGCCGGATCACGGTGCGCCGCGCGATTGATGAACTCGTCGAAGAAGGCTATCTTGAAAAGAAACAGGGGAAGGGAACGTTTGTTACCCAGAAACGCGCGGCTATTCCGGTCATGTCCATCAGCGAGCATGCGACCGTGGGCTTTTCCGGCCGATACGGCAGGATAGCGGGCGGCTGCACAGCATCGTCATCAGCAAAAAGGAATACAAGGCGAACCGGAATGAGCAGAAAATGCTCAATCTCGAAGAGGGGGACGAGGTGCTCGTTCTGACGCGGCTTATGATCCTGGATGATAAGCCGTGGATGATCGACCGGGCGACCTATTCCGCCAAGCGCTATCCCGGTTTCCTTGAGCAGATCGAGGACGGCGTTTCCACCTACAACATCATGTGCGAGCAGTACGGCGTGCGCATGAGACGCGCGTATCGCGAAATCACGCTCGCCTATGCGACCAACGAGCAGGCCAAAATGCTGGGCTGCGCGCCGGCCGCCCCGCTGTTCAAGACGTTCAAGGTGGTCTATGACGAGCAGGGGCTTCCGGTGCACATGTCCTCGACGTACACGCAGGCGGATAACGTCGTGCTGACGGTCGAAAACGGAAACTACCGCAAAGAGCTGATTGAAAAACAGAGCGGATGACGGGGCGCTTTTCCCCGAAGACAGAGACAGAGCGGCTGAAGGGCTTTTGGAAACCCTTCGGCCGCTTTTTTGCGCGACAAAAAACGCTTCGCCCGCCGTTTCATCAGACCCCTTGTAAAAACCCGTAAAAAACAGTATAATATTAAATTAGGGAGCGTGTCTGCGGACGCGCACGAATCAAAAAGAAGCGCGAGTCGCTTAGAAAGGTGGATGGCCATGCCCCTGCACATATATCAGCTGCGTCGCGGAGCGCCACATGGGCCGGGAGAGCACGGGCACGCTGATTCAGGCAAAGCTGCCGGAGGAAGGGGAGGCTCTTCTATCGCGCTTCGGCGGGCAGGTGCAGACCATCTATCTCGACCCGCCGTTCAACACGGGCAAGCAGTTCGATATGAAGGCGCGCATCGGCGAAAAGGGGTATAGGACCGGCTCGCCCAGCCTCAGCCTGCCCGCTTACGACGACCACTGGCCGGATCGCGCGGAATACCTGTCGATGATGAAGCAGACGCTGCTGCTCTCCCGCGAGCTGCTCAAGAAGGAGGGCACCCTCTTTCTGCATATTGACAGCCGGATGTACGCGCACCTGCGGCTGCTGATGGACGAGGTTTTCGGCGAAAGCAACTTCCTCAACGAGATCATCTGGAGTTACCAGACCGGCGGGCGCGCGCGCAGCTATTTTCCGCGCAAGCACGACGTGATTCTGTTGTTCTACGCGCGGTCGCGGTCGTATTATTTCAATCTCAAAGGCCGTGCCGGTCGCGCGGAACGAGTCGCGCAGCAACCACATGCGCCGCGCGGTGGATGAAAACGGGCGCAGCTATCGCTCGATCATGTCCGGCGGCAAGGAATACCGCTATTACGACGATGAACCGGCCTATCCCGGCGACGTCTGGGACGACATCAGCCACCTACAGCAGAAAGACCCCCAGCGCACCGGCTATGAAACGCAGAAGCCGTTGAAGCTGCTGGAGCGCATCGTGAGCTGTTCCTCGCAGGAGGGCGACCTCATCTGCGACCTGTTTGCGGGCAGCGGCACGTCGGCCGTCGCGGCGGCGGGTCTGAACCGGCGTTTTTTGTGTGTCGATCAAAGCCCGCTGGCGATTGCGACGACGGGCAAGCGGCTGGCGCAGAGCACGGCGGGCAAGCCGCTGGATTTCACCTTCGACGTGGAAGCGCCCTGCGGCGCGGACGACTGCGCGGTGGAGGCCGAGGTCTTCCCGGCCATCAGCTCCTACACCGTGCGGCTGATCAGCTTTGAAAACGCGGACACGCAGGCCATGGGCATCAACGGGCTGGACGCGGTGGATCAATGGAGCTGCGGCTTTGTGCAGGGCGATACCTACCGCCGGTATGCATCCAGCGTGCGGAGCGTGGCGACCCCGGCGCTCGCCGCGACGCTGGAAATGCCCGTCTGCGCGGGCGAACCGTGCATCATGATTGTGGATATCTGGGGCAGCCGACGGTTCTATCTGCCCAAGCGGAGATATTGACGCGCCTGCCGCGGCGCTTAGGCAAAAGGCTCCCTCTGGGAGGGGGCGAGGGAGAAAATGAAACGATGACGAACGGATATATGGTTTACCTGCTCAGGATTCTGGCGGCGCAGGGCGCGCTGGCTTCCGTCTACACCGACCCGGAAGACCCGGAGGGGTTCTCCGCGGGGTTTGTGGAGGCGGTGGACGGGCAGCATGCTCATGTGTGATTTGAGCCCGTGGGGACAGATTGACGGCTGGCGCGTGCGGCGCAATCAGGACGTCATTCAGGTGCTCGCCGGGGAGGAATACGAACAGCGGCTGGCGATGCTGCTCGCTTACCACAAGCAGCACCATCGCTGCTTCTTTACGGAAGCGCCCGCGGAGGACACCGATCTGCTGCTCAGCGTGCTGCTGGCCTGCAAGGAGCGCGGGGAGATCGTCTCCGTCATCATGGGCGACGACATGATTACCGGCCGCGTGCTGGAGGCCAACGGACTGCGGCTCAAGCTGCGGCTGCTGGATTTCTTCGGCCGCAGGCGGAGGAGGAAACCGTCACCCTGCGCGAAATCGAGATTCTGGAAATCGCCACGCAGGAGGACAGATGTACGCCGTGCTCGAAGAGATGGCGCGGCAGGAGATGACGCTGCTCTCGGCCCAGCCCACGGAGGACAAATGAAAATCACGATTCTGACCACCTTCCCGGAGATGTTCACCCCGCTGCACACGAGTATGCTCGGCCGCGCAGAAAAGGCGGGCATTTTGGAGATCCGCGAGGTGGATATCCGCGCGTATTCCAAAAACAAGCACCACAATACCGATGACGCGCCCTTCGGCGGCGGCGCGGGCATGGTGATGCTCGCCCAGCCGATTGTGGACGCGATTCGCGACGCAGGGCGGCAGAAGGGTGAAGCGCATCTATCTCTCCCCGCGCGGCGAAACGCTGACGCAGAAGAAGGCCGAGCAGCTCGCCAAGGAGGACGAGCTGATTTTGCTTTGCGGCCACTACGAGGGTGTGGATCAGCGCGCGCTGGATCTGTGCATCGACGAGGAGATTTCCATCGGCGATTACGTCCTGACCGGCGGCGAACTGGGCGCGATGGTGCTGGTGGACTGCGTGGCGCGGCTCGTGCCGGGCGTGCTGGGCTGCGAGGAGAGCGCGCAGACGGAGAGCTTTTCCTCCGGCCTGCTCGAATACCCGCAGTATACCCGCCCGCGCGAGTTCGAGGGGCTGACCGTGCCCGAACCGCTGCTCAACGGCAACCATGCGCACATCGTCGATTGGCAGCTCAGCGAATCGCTGTATATCACCCTGCGGCGCAGGCCGGAGATGGCGAAGGCCTATCTCGATGGGCGCAAGTTCACGCGCCACCAGCAGAAGGTGGTGGACGCGGTGTTTGACCGCATCCGCGAGGAGGACAGGCGGCGAAAGCGCAGACGGAGGAACAGCCATGAATCTGACGCTCGGGGTTGCGGCGCACGTTGACGCGGGCAAGACGACGCTCTGCGAACAGCTTCTCAGGCGCGCGGGCGTGATTCGCGCCTGCGGCCGCGTCGATCACGGCGACGCCTTCATGGACGACGATCCGATGGAGCGCGCGCGCGGCATCACGATTTTCACCGAACAGGCGATGCTTTCGTGGCCGGTTTCGGGCGGCGAGCCGCTTTTCGTCACGCTGATGGATACGCCGGGGCACGTCGATTTTTCCGGCGAGATGGAGCGCGCGCTGTCCGTGCTGGATGCGGCGCTGCTCGTCGTCTCCTGCGCGGAAGGCGTGCAGAGCCACACCGTGACGCTCTTCAGGCTGCTGCAAAAGCGGCAAATCCCGACGATTATTTTTCTGAATAAGACGGACAGGGAGGGCGCGGACGCTGCGCGCGTGACGGCGCAGATGCGCAGGCTGCTTTCCGGCGACTGCGTGCTGATGGCGGGCGACGTGCGCGAGGCGCTGGCCGAGCGGGACGAGCTTCTGCTGGAACAGCATCTGGATGAAACCGCGTCGAGGGCGGATTATCTTTCGGGCGCGCGGCGCGCGTTTGCGGCCTGCGCGCTTTATCCCGTTTTGGCGGGCAGCGCGCTGGGCGATATCGGCGTGGACGCGCTGGCGGAGGCCGTCGGAGCGCTCTGCCGGACGGATTACGCGCGGCGCGAGGGCGAGCCGTTTTCCGCCAAGGCGTATCGGGTGCGGCGCGTCGGCGGCGTTCGATATACCTATGTGAAGGTGACGAGCGGCGTTTTGCGCGCGCGCGACGAGGTGCGGACGATCTCCGGTGTCTGCAAGGTCGCGGCGATTCTCGCACCGCAGGGCGGCAGGCTGCTGCCGATGGGCGAGGCGCACGCCGGGCAGACCGCCGCGCTGGCGGGGCTTTCGGCCAGACCCGGCGAGCGAATCGGCGACGGCTTCGGCCTTGAAGCGCCCGAAACCGTGCCGCTGATGAGCGTGCAGGTGGAGCCGACGGCGCCGCTGACGCAGAGCGCGCTGCTGGCGCATCTGCGCGAAATGGAGGAGGAAGATCCGCTGCTCTCCGTTCGCCCGGAAGCGGACGGCGTTTCCGTCGGCGTGATGGGCGCGGTGCAGGTGGAGGTTTTGCAGGGCATATTGGCGGCGCGCTTCGGCGACGTGGTGCGGATGTGCCCGCCGCATGTGCTCTACAAGGAGACGATTGCCGCCCCGGTCGTGGGCATCGGGCACTATGAGCCGCTGCGGCACTATGCCGAGGTGTGGCTGAAGCTCGAACCGGGCGCGCCGGGGAGCGGCATTTCGTTTGCGGCGGACTGCCCGCCCAATTCGCTGGAGGAAAACTGGCAGCGGCTGATCCGCACGCATGTCTTTGAGCGGGCGCACCCCGGCGTGCTGACGGGGAGCCCGCTGTGCGACGTGCGGATTCGGCTGATTGCGGGGCGCGCGCACCTCAAGCACACGGAGGGCGGCGACTTCCGCGAGGCGACCTGCCGTGCGATTCGGAACGCGCTGATGCAGGCGGAAAACGTGCTGCTGGAGCCGGTGGTGCGCTTTGAATTGGCCATGCCGAACGAGGCGCTGGCGCGGGTGACGGGCGAACTGCTTCGCATCGGCGCGCAGCTCGACGCATCCGAAACGGACGGCGGGGAGACGACGCTCACGGGGCGGTGCACTGCCGCGATGTTCTGGGATTATCCGACGCGGTTCGCCGCCTCCACGCACGGACACGGGCGCATCGCGTCGCGGTTTGAGCGCTATGAGCCGTGCAAAAATCAGGATGACATTGTGCGGCAGAGCGGCTATGACCCGCTGGCCGACACGCTCAACCCGCCCGGAAGCGTCTTTTGCAGCCATGGCGCGGGCTTCTATGTCGCGTGGGATCACGTTCGGGAATGGGCGCACTGCGAGGTGGAATGAACATGTTTACGTGCACACTGGAAGCGGCGAGCAAAACCGCCCTCTGCGAGCAGCTCTATACCGCGCTGAGACGCGAAATGGAGCGCGGTGGGATTCGTCCGGGGGAGCGGATGCCCTCCAAGCGGGAGCTGGCGGCGCACCTGAGCGTCAGCACCGCGACGGTCGAGGCGGCCTATGCGCGGCTCATCAGCGAGGGGCTTTGCGAGAGCCGCCCCAGAAGCGGCATTTACGCGCTGGAGCAGGCGCAGCGCGTCGGCCTGACCGACGGGGAAAAGCCGCCTGTCCGCTGGAATTTCGGAACGGGCGCGGCGGACGCGGCGCATTTTCCCTATGCCACGTGGGCGCGGCTGATGCGCGAGGTGCTCAGCGAGCAGAGCGCGACCCTGCTGCTCTCCGGCGACCCGCAGGGCGAACCGGCGCTCCGACGGGAAATCGCGGGCTATCTGCACCGCATGCGCGGCATCGACGCGCCGCCGGAGGCCATCGTTTTGGGCGCGGGCACTGAGGTGCTGGTTTCCGCGCTGGTCGCGCTGATCGGGCGTGAGCGCCTTTTCGCGGTGGAAGACCCCGGCTATTCGCGCGTTCGGCGCATTTTGGTGGTCAGCGGCGCGCGGATTGCGCCGACCCCGCTTTCCGGCGGAGCGATTGACGTGCGCGAATTGTACCGGAGCGGCGCGGGCGCGGCCTACGTCACCCCGACGCATCAATTCCCGACGGGCGAGGAGATGCAGCCCGGCCAGCGGGCGGCGCTTCTGCGCTGGGCGCGGGAGACGGGCGGCTATATTCTGGAGGACGATTACGACAGCGAATTTCGCTTTTCCGGCGCGGGCGCGCCTGCGCTGCGCGCCATGGACGGCGGGCGGCAGGTCGTCTACATGAACACGTTTTCGCGAACGCTCGCGCCCGGTCTGCGCCTGAGCTTCATGGTGCTGCCGCAGGAGCTGGCGGCGCGCTATCGAACGATGCACGCAGCCTGTACCGTGCCGGGGTTTGAGCAGGAGACGCTGCGCAAGTTCATCGCGGGCGGCTTTTTGGAGCGGCATATCGCGCGGATGCGCGTCGTCTACCGCGCGCGGCTGGCGGCGCTGACAGAGACCGTGCAGGCGCTGAACCTCGGCAGCGTCGCGCCCTGCGGCGCGGGGCTGTATGCGCTGCTCCATGTCGGCGGCAAAACGCCCGCGCGCGAGCTGGCGCCGCTGGCCGAACAGGCGGGGGTGCACCTGACGCGGCTCTCCGATTACGCGGTGATGCAGAATGATGAAAGCCGCGTCGTGCTGCTGGGCTTTTCCGGCATGGATGAAGACCAGATTCGGCAGGGGCTTTCCGCGCTGAAAAAGGCGTGGGGATGAGGCGCGGCGGCGGGAAAATCGAAGGTTGGCGCAAAGACGACGGGCATGGTATTAACGGGCGCGCAATGCGCGCCCCTACGGGGGACGAAAAAGAACGGAAATCGGCGCGTTCCGATAGAGAGCGGAGGAATAACGAAATGTCTTTTCCAAAGCGAAAGCCGAATCGGTTAAAAAATCACGATTATGCGTCAGACGGCGTGTATTTTGTGACGTTTTGCGTTAAGGATAGATTGCCCATTTTGTGGGAAGGGCTGGAATGGACGGTTCAAAATCCGACGGTGTATTCCGAAATCCCTTGATGTGCGCGCGAACAGCGTTGCAGGGGAAGAAAGCAGCGCATCCTACAGGCGTGGAAGCTGTCCGAATACGGAAAAAGCGGAAAACGCGATTCTGGATATGTCTGAAGTCTATGCGCAGATTCAAATAGAGGCGTATACAATCATGCCCAACCATGTGCATCTGTTGCTTTCCCTTAAAATACGAATGACCAAAATGTGACAGTCTCAATGCGATTTGTCAACTCAAAGGGGCGGTCACCAAACGGATAGGGTATTCAATCTGGCAAAAATCGTTTTCACGACCATATTGTTCGAAATAAAGACGAACACTTGAATATTGCTCGATACATCCAAAATCCGAAAAAATTGGGAAAAAAGACTGTTTTATGTGCCGGATGATGCGTGGATTCAACGGCCATCACTTTGCTGACCTGCAAGTTTCTGTTCCGTAGCCTGTAGGGCGCGCATTGCGCGCCCGCCGACATTGCAACTGGTATACGGCGCGGCGGCGCGCCCGACGACATCAAAGGAGCGATCGAAAAATGAAAAAGATGGGTTTGTGTCTGGCGCTGTTTGCGCTGCTGCTGTCCCTCTCCGGCTGTGCGGGCGTTGAAAGCGCGCTGCACGAGGCGGGGAGAAGATACAGAGCAATCGGGTGGAAACGCCGCAGAACAACGGCGGGGACATCGACTGGAGCTTTGTGCCCGTCGTGCGGGAAAAGCGGTCCAGCCTGTTCACCGAGGCATTCCCGGAGGCGAAGGTGCGGGAAACCGGTGTGGCCTGCAAGAACACAAAGGCCGACCGGGTGATTGTGACCATCAGCTACGAGCTGAACGGCAAAAACGGCGATTACGGGTTTGACTACGAAAAGGACGAGAACGGGGAATATGTGCTCAAGCGCTATGGCGGCGGCGTGAGCTCGGATGATCTGTGAAAAAAAGACGGCACTCGAATGACCGAGTGCGTCGCTTTTATGATGAATAATTGAGAAAAAAGCAAATCCTGCACAAAACATTGGCGCGGTTGCTTTTTCCGCAACGTTCTAGGGGCGCGGCGTATCGCGTAGACGGAAAATAACCTGTTAAAAGAGCTCCCTCTTTGAGGGCGCAGAGCTTGCCGCCCGCTGTGCGGGAGGCAGGCAAGCGGAACGCCGAAGGTCTGGCACGGCGTAGCCGTGACTGAAGGAGTCAGGTGATATTACGGCAGATTCAGCTTTCGGGTGAGAATCGTCTGGGTAATCAGCCAGAGCACCGCGTCGATGACGATTTCAACCGCCGAAACGCCGATGAGCGAACCGAAAATCGCCTTCATCTCGCCGTTCGGGCTGCTGAGCAGATCGAGGGCGAAACGGCTGAACAATTGAGCAGAACCTCCATCCGCGTCGCGGCGAAATAGACCGCCAGCATGAAGAGAATCTGCGCGAGAAATTGCAGCGCGAAGAACGAGAGGATGCTCGCCAGCTTGCGGTGCTGGGGGAACAGACTGCCGACGGCGCAGGAGAGATACGTGTGCAGATAGCCCATGGCCATCCCGGCCAGCGCGATGACCGCGGTCAGCAGAAGCAGCGAGAACCCGCCGCCGCGCACCATGTCGCGCCCGTCGCGCAGCATATCCGTCAGCCACGATGCGCCGGCCGGAAACGCCATCAGGGACGAGCAGACGGCCAGAAACAGGAACGTCACCAGCGTCGTCACGACGGCGGCAATCAGCTTGGCCGCGATGTGCTGGCCCATCGTCGCGGGCAGGGTGAGCTGAATGTAGCCCTCCTCGCCGAGCATGCGGTAAAAGCGGTTGACGTTTGCGAAGAAGCAGACCGCCAGCACCGAGATGAAGCAGACGGCCGCTGCAAAGGCCAGCAGCGCGCCCAGCCAGTCAAATCCGGCAGAGCGACGTGGATTCGCGCGGTAACGGCGGAGTTGAGCGCCGTCAACGCGCTGAGCACGAGCATGCCCGCGCCGACGGGCAGCATGGAGGAAAACGCCTCCCTGAATTCAACCTTGAGCAATTTGCGGATCATGCCCGAAACACCTCCCTGAAATATTCGTCCACACTGCATCCGTGCGCCTCGCGCAGCTCGTCCACGCCCTGATGCAGGAAAACCGTGTTATCCTTGAGCATCAGCACCTCGTCCAGCGCGCGCTCGATGTCCCCGATGAGGTGGGTGGAGAGCACGACGGATGCGTTTTCGCTGTAATTGCGCAGAATGGTGTTCAAAATGTAATCCCGCGCCGCCGGATCGACGCCGCCGAGCGGCTCGTCGAGCAGATACAGCCGCGCCGCGCGCGCCATCACCAGACAGAGCTGCATCTTTTCCTGCATGCCCTTGCTCATCGCGCCGATGCGCTGGCCGTCGTCGAGCTTCAGATCCAGCAGCATGTCGCGCGCCTTCACATGGTCGAAATCCGCGAAGAAATCCGCGTACATGGCCACCGCGTCGCGCACACGCATGCTCGTGGAGAGCGCCATGCGGTCGGGCAGATAGGATGTGATGGCCTTGCTGGCCGGGCCGGGCTTTACGCCGCCGATGGTGATTTCACCGGCGGTCGGCGTGAGCAGCCCCATCGAGCATTTCATCAGCGTTGATTTGCCCGCGCCGTTCGGGCCGAGCAGGCCGACCAGCCGCCCCGGCTCAATCGAGAAGCTCACGTCGCGCAGCGCGACGCGGCTGCCGTAGTTCTTTTGAAGATGATTCGCGGTGTAGATAGCCGCCATGGTTATGCCTCCTCCTGTTCGAGCAGCGCGGCGATTTCGGCTTTTGTGAGGCCGAGCGCTGCCGCCTGATGATAAAAATGGTGAACCAGCGTCTGCGCGAGCGCCCGTCGGGTCTGCGCGATTTTTTCGACGTCGCCCGTCACGGTTCGCCCCGCCGTTCGCTGGGTTTCCAGCAGGCCGCGTGCTTCCAGCTCGGCGAGCGCGCGCTGCATGGTGTTGGGGTTGACCTGCGCCTGCGCGGCGAGGTCGCGCACGCCGGGGATTTTTTCGCCCGGCGGGTATTCGCCGACGACGATGGCCAGCTCCAGCTGTTCAATGAGCTGGAGATAGACGGGACGACCGGCGACAATGGACCATTCCATGATGAAGCTCCTTTCTTGTATTGCTGTACTAATGGCTTAATACAATAATACATCGAAACAGGCGTGCTGTCAAGACTAAAATAAAAAAATTCTGCCGCGTAAAACGGCAGACCAGCTTGTTGACATAAGCAAACCTGACTTGAATAGCAAAATCAAGAAATTCAGCTATTCTTTCATTTGCGGAAAGGTTATTCTCCCCCCCTTCAGGGGGAGAATAGCTTTTTGTCTACAGTCTGTTCTGCCGCGTAAAACGGCAGATAAGCGCGTCATGCCCTGAGCGGAACAGTGTCAGGCGGGACGGCGATTTGAAAAAAGAGAATCAGCAGCGCCAGCATCGGGACGCAGACCATGAAGGGATACGAATAGCGAATCAGGATGCACGCCGAGAAGAGCAGCGAGAGGATGATGCCCCAGACCGGCAGCGTGCAGAGCGCCCAGCGGCGTTCGCGGCGATAAAGCAGCAGCAGCGTCAGCGCCAGCAGCAGATACACATAAGTCGAGGGTTTGAATAACTGCGAATAGAGCGGGACGTTTTCATGTCTGGAGTGGTGCGTCGAATTGTAAATCCATGTCCGATAGGCGGGCAGATACGAATGTGCGGTGACCTCGCCGACCATTTCGGGCACGATGTTGCCGGTTTTCAAATAGACGTTATCCCATTCCTCGGTATCCATCGTGTGGGCGTGCGTCGTGTCGTCCGGATACCAGATGCCCATGCAGTTGGCGAAAAACGCCTCGATATAGACGCGCGGGTAGCGCTTGGCGTACTTTTTCCACAGCGACCAGTATTCCTCGGGATGCGCCGTGTAGCGCGCCAAATCGAAATTGCCGCCCTTGGCCGGGTCGGCGTAGCTCGGGCGATAGCGGTGGATCGCGCCGGAGAACCACGCGGCAATCTCGTCGTATTCCTCCTCCGTCAGCTCGTCCACCCGCGCGGCAGTGCGCATGAGCTGCTGGCAGGGGACGCTCATCAGCTCGGAGCTGAGCAGCGCCTTGGCGTGGGTCGCGTATTGCAGGCAGCGGGGCATGCCGAGGCAGAAGAGCATCGTCACGGCGCAGAGCGCCGCGGCCTTTTTGCGCGCGCCGCGGCAGAGGACGACGACGGCGAGCACCGCGGGCAGGACGGCGAAGACGGCGTTGTGGCGGAGCAGGGACATGATCAGACAGATGAGGAACACGCGCAGGAGCGCCGCCTTGCGCGCCATGAACGCATCCGGGTCTTCGGCGATTTCCCACAGGGTCAGGCAGAGCATCGCGCACAGGCCGGTGAAGAGCGTATCCTTGACCGTCGAGATGGCCAGTATGCCGTTGAAGGGCAGGATGGCCATGGCGGCCGCGACGAGCAGAACCGCCCACAGCGGCACGCGCTTTTGCAGGAAGCCGCAGCACCACGCGAACATGGCGGACAGGCAGAGAAGCTGAAAGACGCTGTACGTCGCCGCGCCGCCGGTCGCGCTGCCGAAGACGGCCGTGCCGATTTGATAGAGTACGCCGGTCAGCATGGAATGGAAAATCGGGTGAGAGGCCAGATATTCGCCGGTCATATACTGTACGATTTCGCCCTCGAAATCATAGTTGATGACGCCGGGAAGAAGGCCAGCAGCGTCGCCGTATAGGAGAGCGCAAAGACCAGAAAATAGAGCGGAACAGGCAGGCGGCGGCCGCCGGGCGCATCATTCCGCGCAGGCGCGGCAAAGAGGTAGGAAAACAGCGTGCCCAGCAGCGGGGTCATCAGGCAGGGAACGGCAAGGCGGCGGATGAAGCTGCCCGCGCCGGGCAGAAAGCCGTCGTAAACCATCAGCTCGCTGCCCAGCCCGAGGAAAAACGAGAAGACCAGCGCCAGAAAGCCGCCGTATTTCAGCGCGCGCGCAGGATGCTTTTCAAACGCCGCGCGGGCGGGATAAGCCGCCGCGAGCAGCAGCAGCGCGGGCAGTACGCCATCCCGAAAGACCAGAGAATCCGGGCTGTCGGGGACGAGATACGGCGCGGCATATGCGGCGGCCAGAACGGAAACCAGCGTGAACAGGGCGGAACGGCGTTGTTTTAGGGGCAGAAGGTTCATGGAGGGCTCCTTTCAAAGCGGAAGCGCATTGCGGCTTTGAGCCGCTTAAATCATTACGGTTTCTATTGTAGCTGAATTGTGCGCAAGAATCAATAGCGGGGCAATCAAAAACCCGATGCAGGGTTTGATCTGCATCGGGGGGAGAATGTCAAACGGGTTTACTCGGCCTTCGGCTCGGCCTTCGGCTCGGCCTTCTTGCGACCGCGCTTGGCCTTGGGCTTTCCTCGGCCTTGGGTGCTTCCTTGGCTTCTTCCTTCACCTCGGCGACGGCCTCGACCTTCGGCTCGGCCTTCTTGCGGCCGCGCTTGGCCTTGGGCTTTTTCTTCGGTCTTGGGGGCTTCTTTGACTTCTTTCTTTTCACCCGGCAGCCCGGCGACGGTCTCAACCTTCGGCTCGGCCTTCTTGCGGCCGCGCTTGGCCTTGGGCTTTTCCTCGGCCTTGGGGGCTTCTTTGGCTTCCTCCTTCACCCGGCAACCTCAACGGCGGCTTCAGCCTTCGGCTCGGCCTTCTTGCGACCGCGCTTGGCCTTGGGCTTTTCCTCGGCCTTGGGTGCTTCCTTGGCTTCTTCCTTCACCCGGCGACGGCCTCAACCTTCGGCTCGGCCTTCTTGCGGCCGCGCTTGGCCTTGGGCTTTTCCTCGGCCTTGGGCGCTTCCTTCGCCGCTTCCTTCACACGTCCCCGACCTCCGCCTGAGAAGCCGGGGCGGTCTTAGGGTTTTCGGGTGTCTCCTCGGTGAGCGTGAAGCTCGTCGCGGGACGGGTCACGTCCTCGTAGAGCACCATGTACTTGCCGGCGGAGGAATACCAGCTATAGTCGCCGGTCATGCCGCGCACGATCAGGCGATACCAGACCTCGCGGTTGTTCTGATAGTAGTGCACGGCGCGGCGGACGGTGTGCAGCATGTCGTGCGCGTTGTAATTGAAGAACGTGAAGCCGTTGCCCTCGTCGGTGAACTTGTTGTAGGAGAGCACGGTGTCGCGCAGGCCGCCGGTCTCGCGCGCGATCGGCACAGAACCATAGCGCATGGCGATCATCTGGGAGAGGCCGCACGGCTCGAACTGGCTGGGCATGAGGAACATGTCGCTGCCCGCGTAGATGCGGTGCGCCAGCTGGTGGTTCATCGCGAAGCGCGCCGCCAGCCGACCCGGATATTCGCTCTCCGCCCACGAGAACAGGTTGGTGTATTTCGCCTCGCCCATGCCGAGCACGACGAGCTGAATACCGGTCGCCATCAGCTCGCGGATGACGCACTCGATCAGGTCAAAGCCCTTCTGGTTGGAAAGGCGGGAGATGATGCCCACCAGCGGCACGGTCGGGTCAACCGTCAGGCCGAGCTCCTTTTGCAGCTCCGCCTTGCAGGTTTCCTTGCCGCCGAGGTGATACGGATCGTAGTTCGCGTAAATCTGCGGGTCCTTCGCCGGGTCGTAGTCGTTCACGTCGATGCCGTTGAGGATGCCCACGAGCTGATCCTTGCGCGCGCGCAGGAGGCCGTCCAGACGCTCGCCGTAGAACGCGGTCTGGATCTCGTCCGCGTAGCTCGGGGAAACGGTGGTCAGCTCGTCCGCGTAGACAAGGCCGGCCTTCATGTAGTTCGCGCAGCCGTAGCACTCCAGCTTGTCCGAGGTGAACAGATCGTCGCCCAGACCGAGCGTATCCTGAACCGCCTTGATCGGGAACACGCCCTGATACTGCAGGTTGTGGATGGTGTACACCGTCTTCATATCCTGATAGAACGGGAACTGCGCGTACTGAATCTTGAGCAGCGCCGGGATCATGCCGGTCTGCCAGTCGTGGCAGTGGATCACATCGGGCTTGAAGTCGAGGTGAACCAGCGCGTCGATCACCGCGCGGTCGAAGAAGCCGAAGCGCTCGTATTCGTCGCCGCCCAGACCGTAGATGTAGGAACGGCCGAAGTAATACTGGTTATCCACGAAATAGAAGGTCACGCCCTGATATTCGAGGCTCTTGATGCCGCAATACTGGCGGCGCCAGCAAAGCTCGACCTCAAACTCACATTCCAGCTTCATCTGGCTGACGTACTGCTCCGGGATGGCGGCGTACAGCGGCAGGATGACGCGCACGTCCGCGCCCTGCGCCTTGAGCACCGGGGAGAGCGCACCGACCACGTCGGCCAGACCGCCGGTCTTAATGAAAGGGACACATTCGGATGCTGCAAAGAGAATCTTCATGGGAATTCCTCCTATGTTTTGATGAAAATGCGGGAACCGTCCACACATGAACAGCCCCCGCTTGGCGTTAAATCACAACGTTTTTGGCGATGACGATCGGGTAAGCGGCGGGCGCGATCAGGCGGCCGTTGCGGCGGATGACGCTCTGCTTATCCAGGATGCCGTGGTCGATCTCCGCGCCTTCCTGAATCTGCGCGTCCTGCATGACGATGGAGTTCTTGACAACCGCGCCCTTGGCGACCTTCACGCCGCGGAAGATGACGGAGTTGATGACCGTGCCTTCGATCATGCAGCCGTTGGCGATCAGGGAGTTGGAGCACTCGCACTCCTCCACATAGCGGGTCGGCAGGTCGTCGCGCACCTTGGTATACACCGGGCGATCCGCCGGGAAGAGCTGACGGCGCACGTCGCCGGAGAGCAGCGACATGTTGAAATTGAAGTAGGACTGGATGGAGTCGATCTGGCAGGCCAGCCCCTTGTATTCGTAGCCGTAAACCCGCAGGTTGCCGTCGTTGATGTTGCGCTGGAGAATGTCGCGGTCAAAGTCGTGCATGCCGTTGGCCGCCGCCTGCTCGACGAGCTGGCGCAGCAGCTCGCGCTTGGTGATGTAGACCTTCAGGGAGGCGCAGTCGCGGGTCGGCACGGAGGAACCGATTTCCATGCCCGTAACCTTGCCGTCCTCATCGACGGAGAGGAACGTGTCGTTTTCGCCCTCGGTGCCGACAGCCTTCGCGCCGTGCGCATAGAGCACGGTCACGTCCGCGCCCTTTTCAATGTGATACTTGAGCGCGTCGGTGTAATCCATGTTGTAGATCGTGTGGCTGTTGGTCAGCACGATGTATTCCTGACGGGAAAGGCGCAGATAGGTGCAGTTGATTTGAGCGCGTCCAGCAGGCCGGAATAAACGCCCATGTTTTCGCGGGTCAGGAACGGCGGCAGCATCACAAGACCCTGCTTGCCGTGCAGATCCCACTCGCGGCCGGAGCCGATGTGATCCATCAGGGAGGAATAGTTCTTCTGGGTGATCACGCCGACGTTCTTGATGCCGCTGTGCACCATCGAGGAAAGCTGGAAGTCGATCACGCGGTAACGACCCGCGATCGGAAGGGCGGCAACCGCGCGCAGGCTGGTCAGCTCGCCGAGGTGAATGTCGTTTTCACCGGTAAAAATCAAACCCATGACGTCTTTCATTGTGGGTGCCCTCCTTACTGCTGCGCGCTGGCGTCAACCTGAACGCCGGCGGCAACCTTGTCCCCCCGCGGGGATCACGGCGTTGTGGCCGACCACGGCGATCTTGCCGGTTTCCTCGCCGACCACCGCGCCCGCGCCGATGTGCGCGTTCTCCGCGACGATTGCGCGGCGAACCACCGCGCCGCGCTCGATGACCGCGCCCGGCATGATGACCGCGTCGGTGATCTCCGCGCCGGTTTCCACCGTCACGCCCGCAAAGAGCACGGAATGGTTGATGACGCCCTTGACCTCGCAGCCCTCGGTAATCAGGCAGTTGACGACCTTTGCGCCGTCGGCGATGTAGTGCGGCGGCATGCCCGGATTACGGGCGTAAATGCGCCAGCGCTTGTCGTACAGGTCGATCGGCATGGGCATTTCGAGCAGATCCATGTTCGCTTCCCAGAGGGATTCGATCGTGCCGACGTCCTTCCAGTAGCCGTCAAACGTAGGTGTAGAGGTTCTCCCCGGCCTCGAGCATCGCCGGGATGATGTTCTTGCCGAAGTCGTTGTCGCTGTTCGGGTTGGCCTCGTCCAGCTCCAGATACTTGCGCATCTTGCTCCAGGAGAAGATGTAAACGCCCATGGAGGCCTTGTTGCTCTTGGGCTGGGCGGGCTTCTCCTCAAACTCGGTGATGCGGTTGTTCTCGTCCGTGTTGAGGATGCCGAAGCGCGGCGCTTCTTCCCACGGCACTTCGCGCACGGCGATGGTCAGATCCGCGCCGTTCTTGATGTGCTCGCGCAGCATCGCGTTGTAATCCATCTTGTAGATGTGGTCGCCGGAGAGCACCAGCACGTACTCTGGATCCCACTGCGCGATGAAGGGGATGTTCTGATAGATGGCGTTGGCCGTGCCCTTGTACCATTCGCCGGTCTTGCCGGTCTGGTACGGCGGCAGAACGTAAACGCCGCCGTTGGAAAGGTCAAGATCCCACGGAGAGCCGGAGCCGATGTAGGCGTTCAGCTCCAGCGGGCGGTACTGCGTCAGCACGCCCACCACGTCGATGCCCGAATTGGTGCAGTTGGAGAGCGGAAAATCAATGATACGGTATTTTCCGCCGTAGGGAACCGCCGGCTTGGCGACGTCCTTGGTCAGGATGCCCAGACGGCTGCCTTGGCCGCCTGCAAGCAGCATGGCAACGCATTGCTTTTTCCTCATTGTGAACACACTCCTGTGATATTGGGTTTATCTTGCCGAAAGCGCATTGGAAAGCCCCCGCGCCCTGAAAGCGCAGGGTTTTTCCGCTTATCTGCATTATATCATAATCTGCGCAAAAGGGAAAGCGAATTCATGTGATGTTTCCATGACAGCCCCCGTAAACGGGACAGTTTTTGAACACAAATGTCCATCCGGGCGAATTTTTGTCCCGCACGTGCCGAAGGCGGGACAAAAAAGGCCGCAGGCCGAGGCTGACAAAAAATCGCCAAACCCGCCGCGCGATTGCAAAACCACCCGCCGTGCGGTATAATGGAAAGCACTTGAAACGACGCGGGTATGGGAGACGGTATTTGGGCGAAAAGATGCGGCTGGACAAGCTGCTTGCGCTGCTCGGCGAGGGCACGAGGGGCGAAATCAAGGCGATGGTGCGCGCGGGGCGCGTGACGGTGGACGGCGCGGCGCGCGGGACGCGGGCATGCAGGTGGACGGAGCGCAGAGCGACGTTCGGCTGGACGGCAGGCGGCTTTGCTATAAGGCCGTGCGCCATGTGATGCTCAACAAGCCGTCCGGCGTGCTGACCGCCGCGCGGGATAAAAAGCAGAAGACCGTGATGGATCTGCTCCCGCCGATGTACGCGGCCATGGGCGCGATGCCCGCCGGCCGGCTGGATAAGGACACCGAGGGGCTGCTGGTCATCACTTCTGACGGCCAGCTCGCGCACCGCATTATTTCGCCCCGGCACGAGGTCGGCAAGGTTTATTATGCCCGGCTTGACGGCGAATTGACCGATGAAGACGTCGCCGCGCTGGAAGCGGGAATTCACATCCGCGATGCGGACGGCGAATTTGACGCGCGCCCCGCGAAGCTCAGGCGCGACGGCGGTGATGCGGCTTATATCCGCGTGACCGAGGGCAAGTATCATCAGGTCAAGCGCATGTTCGCCGCGCGGGGGAAACACGTCGTCTACCTCAAGCGCATGGCCATCGGCGCGCTTGCGCTCGACCCCGCATTGAAGCCGGGTGCGTGGCGCGAGCTGACGGATGATGAAGTCGCTCTCCTTGAAATTGAACAGTTCGACGGCGATTTTGGCACTTTGGATGGAACTGCGAATGAAACGAAATGAGTTTTTTTATTGCAATAAATGAGCAAATTCGATACTTTGCACAGGTTCCGGTAACGGGCGCGCAATGCGCGCCTGCCTGACTCCTTCAGTCACGGCTGCGCCGTGCCAGACCTTCGGCGTTCCGCTTGCCTGCCTCCCGCACAGCGGGCGACAAGCTCCACGCCCTCGAAGAGGGAGCCCTTTTGATCAGGTTATTTTCCGTCTATGCAATAAGTTACGCCGCGCCCGCGTTTTGTGCGGAATTTGCTTTTTGCTCAATGATTGTTTATTGCAAAGCAAGAAAGAAGAAGAAATCCAAGAACCTCAGGTCCTTGGGGGGTGGGGCAAAGCCCCAAAAGGAGCTTTTCAATGGCTGAATATTACTACACCAATAACCCGACCAGCGAGCACGAGGAAAGGCATTTCACCAGCGTGTTTATGGGCAGGACGCTGGCCTTTGAAACCGATGCGGGCGTGTTCTCCAAGCAGCATATCGACCCCGGCAGCGAAATTCTCTGTAAGAGCCTGCCGGAGCTGCATGGCCGCGTGCTCGATATGGGCTGCGGCTGGGGCGCGATGACCGTTATGGCGCTTGCCCGCTTCCCGGCGCTGGATGTGACGATGGCCGACGTGAACGAGCGCGCGCTCGATCTCGCCGTGCGCAATGTGCAGAAAAACGGCATGCAGGCCAAGGCCGTCCTCTCCGACGGCTTTGAGCGCGTCGAAGGCGAGTTCGACGCGGTGATGACCAACCCGCCGATTCGCGCGGGCAAGGCCGTGATCTATCGGATGTTTGAGGATGCCAAGGCGCATCTGGCGGAGGGCGGCAGGCTGTTCCTCGTCATCCGCAAGCAGCAGGGCGCGCCGAGCGCACTCAAGTTTTTGAAGGAACTGTACGCCGAGGCCGAAACCATCGAGCGCGACGGCGGCTATTGGGTGATCGCATGCAGAAAGTAAGTGCATAGGACAAAGGAGGAATAGACCGTGGAATTTGACAGCAGTTTTTTCGATGCGGGGCTTGAGCGGCGCCATACGGACTGCGAGAAGTGGGACGGCATGGCGGACGAGCATCACGACCCGGAGATGATCCCCATGTGGGTGGCGGATATGGATTTCCGCTCCGCGCCCGCCATTGCGGATGCGGTGAAGCGGGTGGCCGAGCAGGGCACGTGGGGCTATACGCTCAGCGGCGAGCAGGATGCGCGGGCGCTGTGCGATTACTGGAAGCGCCGCCACGGGGTCGGCTTTGAGCCGAAGGACGTGCAGATGGGGCCGTGCGTCGTCTCCGAATTGCGGCTCTGCGTCCGCGCGCTGACCGAGCCGGGCGACGGCGTGCTCATCTTCACGCCGGTATACGGCCCGTTTTACGCCCGATCACCGAAAGCGGCCGCAGGGTGGTGGGCAGCGCGATGCTCCGCGACGAGCACGGCCGCTACACGCTGAACCTCGCCGACGCGGAGGGCAAGCTGGCCGCCCGCGAGGCCAAGATGGTCATGTTCTGCTCGCCGCATAATCCCTGCGGCCGCGCATGGACGGAGGAAGAGCTTGCAGGGGTCGTCAACCTGTGCTATAAATATGGTGTACCGCTGGTCTGCGACGAAATCCACGCGGATTTTGTCTACGCGCCGAACGCGCATCACAGCATCCTGAATCTGCCGCATGCGGACGAGCTGGCGGTGATGCTCTGCGCGGCGAGCAAGACGTTCAACGTCGCGGGCTTGCAGCAGGCTTCGCTGGTCTGCAAAAACGAGCGGATGCGCGAGGCGATTGCGAAGGAATCCACGGCCTGCGGCGTGAAGAGCGGCAACGTGTTTGCGCTGGCGGCAACGCGCGCGGCGTATACGGATTGCGACGCATGGCTGGACGGGCTGAAGGCGTATCTGGTCGGCAACCGCGACTGTGTGACGGCCTACGCGAAGGCGCATTTCCCGAAGGTGATCGTCACGCCGCTGGAGGCGACCTACCTGATGTGGCTGGATTGCCGCGCGCTGGGGCTTGAGCAGGAGGAGCTGATGCGCCGTCTGCTTAACGCGCATGTGAAGGTGAACGACGGCCTGTTCTTCGGCGAAGGCGGGCGCGGCTTTATCCGCCTGAACATCGGCTGCCCGCGCGCGCAGCTGAACGCGGCGCTGGAACGCATGAAGGACGTTCTGAATTAAAAAACGCTTTGTATAAAATCGGCGGGCGCGCCATGGCCGCCCGAAGGCGATTTTGCAAAATATGTTCGATCGCACATAGAAAGGGGATCTATTCAAATGCAGTACAACGAGAGACTTGACGCCGAACTGAAAGCCCTTGAGGGCGATATGATCGAAACGCTCCAGCGCTGGATTCGCGTGCCGAGCGTCCGCGCGGAGCGCAGCGCCGACAACGCGCCCTTCGGCGAGAACGTCCGCCGCGCGCTGGATACCGCGATGGCGGATTTGAAGCGGCTTGGCATGGAGCCGCGCGACGTGGACGGCTATTGCTGCGATACGGAGATCGGCCAGGGCGACGAGGTGATCGCCGTGCTGAGCCATCTGGACGTCGTGCCGGAGGGCGAAGGCTGGGCGCACGATCCCTACGGCGCGGAGATCATCGACGGCCGCATGATCGGCCGCGGCACCAGCGACGACAAGGGCCCCGGCGTGGCCGCGCTGTTCGCGATGAAGGCGATTATGAACGCGGGGATTCCGCTGCGCCGCCGCTGCCGCCTGATTCTGGGCTGCGACGAGGAATGCGGCATGCAGGATCTGGTATATTACGACCGCAAGATCGGCCTGCCGGAACGCGGCTTCTCCCCGGACGCGAACTTCCCGCTGATTAACACCGAGAAGGGCGGCCTCACGATGAAGCTGCACGCGGCGGTGAGCGACGAGCGCCTGATCGAAATCGCTTCCGGCACGCGCGTGAACGTCGTTCCGAATCAGGCGGTGGCCGTGATTGCGGGCGACTGGCGCGAGGCCGCGGCGGATGCGTTCGACGTGGAGGACGAGGACTGCGCGCTGGAGAGCGAGCTGGTCGGGGGCGACACCCGCCTGACCGTGACCGGCGTTTCCGCGCATGCGTCCGTGCCGGAGAAGGGCAAGAACGCCGCGAAGATGCTCGTGCATGTGCTTGCCAAGCTGGGAATCGGCGGCGCGCCGATCGCGCTGCTGGATGAAGCGGCCGGCCGCGAGTCCGCGGGCGAGGATCTGGGCATCGCGGGCAGCGACAAGGTTTCCGGCGCGCTGACCATCAACCTCGGCCTGCTCTTTTGCCAAGGCGGGGAAGATCGACGTGACCTTTGACTGCCGCTATCCGGTGTTCTTCAACCCGGAGACCATCGGTGAGACCGTGCAGCGCCGCCTTGCGCCCGCCGGTTACACGCTCGATCCGATTCACCCGAGCACGCCGCACCATGTTCCGGAATCCAGCGAGCTGGTCGCCAAGCTGATGGACGTTTACAACACGATCAGCGGCGAAAACGCCAAGCCGTTCGCCATCGGCGGCGGCACCTACGCGCGCCATCTCAAGGAGGGCGTGGCCTACGGCATGCTCTTCCCGGGCGAGCTGGAGCTGGAGCATCAGGCCAACGAGAGCATCGACGTGGCGAACTTCGTCAAGGCCGCGCGCATCTATGCCTACGCCATCGTCGCGCTGTGCGCCTGAGCGGGAGGAAAAGACATGTTGTCACATCATGAAGCGCTGACGCGGATCAAGGCGGCGAGGCTCGTCGCCATCCTGCGCCATGTGCCGATGGAAAAGCTCGACGGCGTGGTGGAAGCGCTGATGGCGGGCGGCGTTCGCGTACTGGAATTCACGTTTGACCACGACCGCGCGGACTGCGTGAAGGAAAACGCCGAAAAAATCCGCTATACGGTGGAAAAATACGGCGACCGCGTGCTCGTCGGCTGCGGAACGGCGCTGACCGTACAGGAGGTGGAGGCCGCCGGTGACGCGGGCGCGTGCCCGTCATCTCCCCGAACGTGGATTATGGCGTGATTCGCCGCACCCGACAGCTCGGCATGGTCTCCATGCCCGGCGCGCTGACCCCGACGGAGATCGTCGCGGCGCACGGCGCGGGCGCGGACATCGTGAAGCTGTTCCCGGCGGGCACGCTCGGCGTGAGCTATATCAAGGCTGTTCGCGGGCCGCTGGCGTATATCGACATGTCCGCCGTCGGCGGCGTGAAGCCTGAAAACGTCGCGGAGTTTCTGGATGCGGGCGTCTGCGGCTTCGGCGTAGGCGGCCAGCTCGTGCTCCCCCGACGCGGTGAAGACCGGCGATTTCGCCGCGATTCAGGCGCGCGCGAAGGCGTTTACCGACGCGATTGCCCAATGGGAGGCTGCAAAATGTTCTTAATCATTGACGGGGAACGACCAACCTGCGCGTGACGCTGCTCAGCGACGAGCGCAAGCCGCTGGACGCCATCGCGCGGGACGGCGGCGTTCGCCACACCGCGGTGGACGGAAACAACGGGCGCCTGAAGGCCGCGCTCGCCGAGTGCATCGACCAGCTTCTCGCCCGGAACGGGCTGGATGCGGCGATGTGAAGCGCTGCGTCGCCTATGGCATGATTACCAGCGACATGGGGCTGCTCGAAATTCCGCACGTGCCCGCGCCCGCCTCGGCCGCCGACCTGCGCGACGCGATGCGCGCGCAGCGCTTCCCGGAGATCGCGCCGTTCCCGATTCACTTCATCCCCGGCGTGCGCAACTTCGCCGGACCGGTCGATCTGGATAATTTCGGCATGATGGATATGATGCGCGGCGAGGGAGACGGAGGCCGTCGGCCTGTTCAAACTCCTTGAGCCGGAAACGAGCGCCATGTTCATTCTGCCGGGCTCTCACAATAAATTCGTCGCCATGAGCGCGGAGGGGAAGATCCTCGGCTGCATGACCTCGATCTCCGGCGAGCTGCTCGACGCGATGACCCATCACACCATTTTGGCCGACGCGGTCGGCGGCGCGTTCGTCTCCGGAAGCGTATGACGCCAAAATGGCGATGAAGGGCGCGTGGGCGTGCGCGCAGAATGGCCTTTGGCCGCGCGGCGTTCTCCGGCCGCATCCTCAAAACGCTCGGCAAGCGCAGCCACGCGGAGGTGCAGAGCTACCTGCTCGGCGCGGCGCTGGCGCTCGACGTGCAGGCGATGGAGGCGTTTCTGCCGGATCAGCCGGAGGAAATTCCGATGCCGGATAACGTCATCCCGCTGCACCGGAACCTCGGTGCGGCGCTCGGCATCGCCCCGGATATGAGCGCGCCGCGTGAGATCGTCGAGCCGCGCATCTACGTCGCGGGCAAAGCGCCCGTGCAGCAGGCCATGATCGACGTGCTGGAGGCGCTCGGCCACGAGGGCGCGATTGCCGTTCCGCGCGAGCTGTCCGCCCGGATGGGCGTGACCGGCGCGGCGGAGATCGGGCTGTAAATCGACATAATCCGTTTTTGGCAGGGGAGGGGCATATGCCCCTCCTCTCAGCTTGTTGACATAAGCAAACTTGTCTGGGATGGCAAAATCAAGAAATTCAGCTATTCTTCCATTTGCGGAAAGGGCTATTCTCCCCCCCTTTCGGGGGGGGGAATAGCTTTTGTCTACCTGCAGGGGAGGGGCATATGCCCCTCCTCTTTTGGCATATATCGGGGAAGGAACGAGGGGGGAGCGCCATGCGGAGCATGCTGCATATTCAGTGCGCGGTGCGGGGCTGCTGACGGTCAACGGGCAATTCTGCGGGCCGGTGGACGGCGGCGGGCAGACGTTTCCGGCGGCGCAGGACGCGGAAATCTTCATCGAATACACGCCGCTTGCGCAAAGCGCCGCGCCGCTGGCGCTGGAGCTGGTTTTGGCGGGCGGGGAAATCGTCAGGCTGGAACCCGCGGCGCGCGGCTATGCGCTCCTGTGGCCGGACGGCGTGATTCAGCTTGAACTGCGCCCGGATGCGCCCGGTGAGCCGGAGACGGGCGAAGCCGAGCAGGCCGCGCAGAGTGTGCTGCTGCGCTATCTGGCGCTGCGTCTGGCGGGCGACGCGGCGGCGGACGCGCTGCTGATGCATCCGGCCGCGGCAAAGGGCTTGCCCGCGTATGACGCGGTGGTGCCGCTTCGGTTTGCGCCGCTGCGCGCGCCGGAGCGGTTTGACGAGCGCGCGGGGCTGGTCGTGCGGCTCGCGCCCAATATCGCGCGGGTGAACGCGGCGCTGGCCGTCACCGTGCCGACGGGGCAGGGAAAGCGGCTGATCGAGCAAATCGAGGTGATGTGAGCCGCGCGAAGCATCCGTTATCTCAGACAAACATTCAAAAATTTGTAAAAAGGTTCAACTAACATGGAAGGAAAAGGCGAATCCGTGTCGAATCATACGCGAAATAGCCTTTTTGGGCAAGGAACATTTTTGTTCCCCGATCAAGAGGGAGCGTGTGAAACGTGTTGACGAAATGGATTATTTCCCGGATTCCGAACCATGAAGATGTGAAAAACGAGCGCGTGCGCAGCGCCTACGGCAAGGCGGCGAGCCTGGTGGGCATCGGCTGCAACGTGCTGCTCTTTGCGGGCAAGCTGGTCGCCGGTCTGCTCAGCAGCTCGGTCGCGATCATGGCCGACGCGGTGAACAACCTGTCGGATGCATCCAGCAGTCTGATCAGCCTGCTGGGCTTCAAGCTCGCCGACAGACCCGCCGACGCGGAGCATCCCTACGGCCACGGGCGGTTTGAATACCTCTCCGGCATGACCGTCGCGGTGATGATTGTCGCCATCGGCGTGGAGCTGCTCCGCAGCAGCGTCGGCAAGATTTTTGCGCCCGAGCCGATTGTGTTCAGCTGGGTGAGCGTCGGCGTGCTGGCCGCGTCCATCGTGGTCAAATGCTGGATGGCGGCGTTCAATACGAACATGGGGCGGCGCATCGGCTCGACCACGCTGGAAGCGACGGCCAGCGACAGCCGAAACGACGTGATTACCACCAGCGCGGTGCTGCTGTGCACGATGATCGCGCGGCTGACCGGGCTGGATTTGGACGGCTATGTCGGCGCGGCGGTGGCCGTGTTCATCCTCGTCAGCGGCGTTTCGCTGATTAAGGAGACGCTCAACCCGCTGCTGGGCAACGCGCCGTCGCCGGAGCTGGTCGGCCATATCCGCGAGAAGCTGATGAGCTATCCGGGCGTTTTGGGCGTGCACGATCTGATGATCCACGATTACGGGCCGGGGCGGCAGTTCGCCAGCGTGCATGTGGAGATGTCCGCAAGGCGGGACCCGATTGAAAGCCACGAGGTCATCGACGGCATTGAGCGCGATTTTCTGAAGGACGAGCGGCTGCATCTGGTCGTGCACTATGACCCGGTCGCGACGGACGACCCGCGCGTGCCTGCGCTTCGCGACGCGGTGAGCGACATCTGCGCGAAGATTTACCCAAAAATGACGATCCACGATCTGCGCGTCGTGCAGGGCGCGGCGCATGTGAACGTCGTGTTTGACTGCGTGGTGCCGTATGACTGCCAGATGAGCGAGACGGAAATTCGCCGCCGGATGAACGACGAGCTGGAAAAGGAATATCCGGGTTATACCTGCATCGCTACGCTGGAAAGAAGCTATACCGAATAAGCGGCGCGCCTTTCAGGAGGGAAAACTCCTTGGAAGGCGCGTTTTCCTTTGTTTGTTCATTTTTTGGAAACCGTGAAATTTTGGCGCGCTCTGTTTCGTCTTATATACAGAAAGGCGGGAAGCGTATGATTCGAAAGATATTTTCGGTGCTTTTGGGCTTTTGATTCTGGCTGTTGCGGCGCGCGCGGAGACGGGCGAGGAGATTGCGCTGGCGGCGTACCCCGGCTATGTCGTTGCGTCCAGCGATTCCGGCAACGGCTTTGGCGTGTTTGCGCTGGAAAACGGAAACGAGACTGCGCTGTGTATCGTGGAGGACGGCAGGCTGACGATTGCCAACGAGCGGGCGTTTAAGGCAGGGAAGAATGTAAAGGTTTATGTCGATACGGACGGCGAGTCGCTGTTTGTCAGATCCAACACGGAATATGAATATGTCACGCTGCATGCGGAGTATCGGGCTGAAGGGTGGACCCGATGCGATGTATTGAATCAGGAATCATATGGCAATGGGCGCACGTTGGAGACGATGCTGTTCGAACGGAACGGCATGCTGACGATGACCGTCGAATACCGCGACGAAAACGATAACCCGATTGGCGAGAGCGAAACGATTCGGATTCCCGTCGGCGAGAATTTTGATCTGTCGCTCGGGGGGATCGACATGCTCAAATTGCCGCTTACGCCGGAAATGTGCGACCGGGAAGAAAGCGACCTGCCGGATGGACTTGCCGAGCCGCTTTTGGCCGACGGCGAAACGCTGATGCAGATGGGCGCTTATCCGGAAAGGCTGATTCTGCTGGTTCGGAAAGCGGATGGCAGCCGATGCGTGCGCGTGTGCGATTGGGCGGAAGGCGTCGGATACAGCAGACAGGATAGCGTGCCCCTCAGCGGCTCGGCAGGGCTGGACATCATTCATGCGGATGCCGACAAAATCTTTGTCGATGAAAATGGTCAGGAATATTTCTTCCGCAAAACGCGGCAAGGAAGATGGCTTCTTGCGGGCTGCATGGGCGGCGGCGTGCTTAACGTAGGCGTAGACTGCGTGTGCGTCAGCGATGAAGGCGGGGCAGGAAAAAATGATGGCTATATCTACGGCAAAAGCGAGCCGCTCGATTTGATGAAAGTCTCCGTCGGGCAATGGCCGACCCGTCAGGAAGAAGCCGTCGCCCGGCTGGACACGGACGCTTACGCCTTCGTAAACAACGACAATCCCAAAGACCGCCTGCATCTGCGCGAGAAGCCGGACAGAAAGGCCAAATCGCTCGGCAAATTCTACAACCGAACGCCGGTGCAGATTCTCTCGTGGGACGGCGACTGGGCGCATGTGCGCATCGGCACGGGCGACGCGAATCTGGAGGGCTACATGATGACCCGCTATCTGGTGCGCGGCGGCGGAAACCGGGATGTGCGCTGTGCGTTTGAGACGCTGATGGCGGTAGACGCGCTGGGGGACGGCGCGCCGATCTACCGCGTACCGGATGACACCGTGGAAATGTTTGGGCGGTTTCTTGGCGATTATGTCATCGGCGTATACGGTGACGACTGGGTGATCGCGATGACGTGGGATGGCGACGTCGGCTATGTCCGCCGCGCGGACTTATGGGCAGGAAACGGGTAAAAAGCACCCGCCGCGCAATCAAAACGCGGCGGGTGCTGCTTTCTTGGAAAAATTACTTGCTCTCTTTGCCGGCGAAATACTCGTTGAGCGAGGCGACGAGCGCGTTCGCGTCGATGCCGTGCACGAGGCTGGCCTCGGCGATGGACTCGGCGGAGGCATGCGGGCAGTAGAGGCAGTGCATGCCGTAGGACATGAACACCGGAGCAACTTCGGGATCCATGCGCATCACTTCGGCGATGGACATTTCAGGAGTAATCATCGGGAAATCCCTCTTTCTATCTCGGATTTGATGGGTATAAGCCTTTCACTATCATACACCATCTTGCCCGAACTGGCAAGCAAAAATGCGGAGAAAAGCGTTATTGCAGCGTGATGCTGTGCTTCACGCGGTCGCGTTCCTCGGCGCGCTTGGCGTTGTTGAAGCGGTCGAGCGTGCCGACCAGGTAGCCCGTGATGCGGCGGATGCGGTCAAACGGCTGATTCTGATAGTGATACGCCAGCTCGACGTATTCGCCGTCCAGCCGAACGTCAATCGCGTCCGGCTCGCGGCCGTAGAGCTGCTGCCCCCGCGCGATGTAGGCGTTGATTTCTTCCTGCGGACATTCGCCGCCGGTTATATTGACCCTGCACATAGCAAAGACCTCCCCATATCTGGTAGATGATGGGAACATTATACCACCAAATGTTGAATTGTAAAGAGGGAAACTAAACTCCCTCAGTCGGCGGCGCACAGCGAAGTTGCGGCGAAAGGCGTTTTACTTCGCGATAAAGCCGATTTTTTTCATCGCCTTGGAGAGCGTGCGCTCGGCCATACGCCCCGCGCGCTCTGCGCCCTGACGATAGACCGTTTCCAGATACGCCTTGTCGCTCATGTAGCGGTTGTAATCCGCCTGAATCGGTTCAAGCGTCGCCACAATCGCGTCGGCCACGGCGGACTTGAGATCGCCGTAGCCCTTGCCCGCAAACGACTCGACCGCGTGATCCATGCTTTCGCCCGTCAGCGCGCAGAGCATCGCCAGCAGGTTGGAAACGCCCGGCTTGTTCTCCGCGTCGAAGCGGATTTCGGATTCGGAATCCGTCACCGCGCGGCGCAGCTTGCGGCGCACGACGTCCGGGCCGTCCAGCATGGAGATAAAGCAATCATCCGGGTCGGATTTGCTCATCTTGCGCTTCGGGTCCTGCAGGCTCATCACGCGCGCGCCCAGCTTCGGATAATAGCCCTCCGGAATGGTGAACACGTTGCCGTACAGGCCGTTGAAGCGGGTGGCGATGTCGCGGCAGATTTCAAGGTGCTGCGTCTGATCCACGCCGACCGGCACGAGGTTCGCCTGATAGAGCAGGATGTCGCCCGCCATCAGCACGGGGTAGGTGAACAGGCCGCAGTTGATGTTGTCCGCGTGCTTGGCGCTCTTGTCCTTGAACTGGGTCATGCGGCTCATTTCGCCCATGTAGGTGAAGCAGTTGAGCAGCCAGTTCATCTCCGCGTGCTGGTGCACATGGCTCTGGAAGAAGAGCACGTTCTTTTCCGGGTCAAGGCCGATGGCCAGCAGCAGCGCCAGAAGCTGGATGGACTGCGCGCGCAGCTTCGCCGGTTCCTGCCGCACCGTGATGGCGTGCAGATCGGCGATCATGTACAGGCAGTCGTATTGATCCTCCAGCAGCTTCCAGTTGCGCATGGCGCCGATGTAGTTGCCCAGCGTCGGCGTGCCGGAAGGCTGGATTCCCGAGAGGATGCGTTGTTTTTTTACCGGGGCAGTCTGTTGTTCCATAAAGCATAATCTCCTTTGAAGCGCCCTTTCCGCTGAAAAGGCCGCGTGTGAATGTAGAATGTTGTTTCTATTTTAGCACAAAGGGAGAAACCGCGCAAGGAAAACAGCTCCCGATTGACTTTTGGCCGGTCGGGCGCTATACTGATTGCGTGTCTGCCCAAAGAAAACCGGGCATAACAACAAGAGCAACGAGGAGTCGTTATGGAGAAGCAAGATACGTTTCGCGCGGTGGTGCTCATTCCCGCCTACAAGCCGGATGAGCGGCTGGTTCAGCTCACGCGCGAACTCAAGGAAGAGAAGCTCGACGTGCTGCTGGTGGACGACGGCGGCCAGCAGGCGTTCGCGCATATTTTTGACGAGTGCCGCGCGCTGGGCGCCGAGGTTGCCGTGCATGCGGTCAATCAGGGCAAGGGGCGCGCGCTCAAGACCGGCCTGAACGCCGCGCTGAACCTCTGGCCGGATCTTTCCGGCGTGGTGACGGCGGATGCGGACGGCCAGCATACCCTGCGCGACATCCTGCGCATCATCGAGGCCATGCGCGAGCACCCGAACGCGCTGGTGCTCGGTTCGCGCGAATTTACCGGCGACGTGCCGTTCAAGAGCCGCTGGGGCAACCGAATCACCCGGTTTGTGTATGCGCTCGCCAGCGGCGTGCACGTTTCCGATACGCAGACCGGCCTGCGCGGCCTGCCCGCCTGCGCCATCCCGGCGATGATTACCATCGACGGCGAGCGGTATGAATACGAGATGAACGTGCTGCTCAAGCTGCGGGATATGAAGCTCGGCGTGTTCGAAGTGCCGATTGAGACGATCTACATCGACGATAATTCCGGCAGCCACTTCAACCCTGTGCGCGACGCGATCCGCATCTACGCGGTCATCTTCAAATACCTGTTCTCGTCGGTCACGTCCTTCGCGGTGGATTATCTGCTGTGCTGGCTGTGCCTCGGCGTGTTCAAATTCGCGCCGCTGGTCAGCTACGCGCTGGCGCGGCTGGTGTCCTCGCAGGTGAATTATCACCTCAACAAGCACACCGTCTTCTCTGGCCGCGGCGGCAGACATTCGATGGCCAAGTATTACGCGCTGGCCGTCGTGCAGGGGCTTCTGGGCGCGGGGCTGGTGCAGGTTTTGCCGACCGTGCTGCCGATCTCGGCGGCGGTGGTCAAAATCCCGGTCGATCTTCTGCTCTTTGCGGTCAGCTACTTCATTCAGCGCGACTTTGTGTTTGATAAATGATGCGTGAAAAAAGCAGGGCGCGGCGGCGTGTGCGCACGCGCGTCGCGCTTTTTTTGAGCCTCGCCTCGCTGGCGGGGCTGTATCTGATTCGTCTGCTGGGCGCGGCGCTGCATGCGGCGGGGCTGTCCGCCGTGGCGCTTTCGACGGCGGGCACGCTGCTGTGCTTTCTGCTGCCCGCACTGGCGGGGCTGTTTCTGCTGGACGGCGACCAGCGCGGCCTGATTGCGCTTCGGGCGCTGAGCGCGCAGCATGTGCTGTGTCTGGCGGCGGCGGGTGCGCTGTTCGTCGGCCCGGCGGCGCTTTTGGCCGAGCTTCCGGGCGCGGTGCTCCGGCTCTGCGGCGTGGAAACGGCGCAGGCGGCGGCCGTAACGCCGGATTCGGCGCTGTTTCTGCCGATGCTGCTGCAAAGCGCGCTGCTTGCGCCGATTTGCGAGGAGCTGTTCTTCCGCGGCTACTTGATGGGGGCGTTCGCCAAGGCGGGTCGGGGCAGGGCGATTGCGGCGGCGGCGCTGCTGTTCGCGGCGGCGCACGGCGTTGACGCGGCGTTTCTGCCGCGGTTCCTGCTGGGCTGTCTGCTGGGCGGCATGGCGCGGCGAACCGGGTCGATCCTCGCGCCGATGCTGATGCACGGCTGTTACAACGCGGCGGTGCTGCTGCTCGGCTTTGCGGGCGCTTCGTTTGCCGGGCGCTCGCTGCTCTTCTGCGCGCTGGGGCTGCTGAGCGCGGCGCTCTGCTTCGCCATGGTCGCGCGCGTGTACCTCGCGCGGGCGAACCGCGCGCCGGTCGTATGGGGCGGCGCGCTGAGCCGAAAGGAGACGGCGAAGGTGGCTGCGGCCGTGCTGGCGGTGATCGCCGCCGTGGTGGTGACGGAGGTGACAAAGCCGTGAACATGGCGCTGATCTGCATGGGGCGGCTCAAGGAAAAATACTGGCGCGACGCGGCGAACGAATACGAAAAGCGGCTCTCTCGGTTTGGAAAGTTCGAAGAAATCGAGCTGCCGGATCTGCCCGAGCCCGCGAACAGCTCGCCCGCCGTCGAGGCGCAGATTTGCGAAAAAGAAGGACGGGCGATTTTGCAGAAGGTGCGCGAGGACGATATCGTCATCGCGCTGTGCATCGGCGGAAAACAGCTCGATTCCGTGCAGCTTTCCGAAAAGCTGACGCAGTTTGGCGATACCGGGCGGCGGGTGGTGTTCATCATCGGCGGTTCGCTGGGGCTTTCGCCGCAGGTGGTCGCGCGGGCGAATTTCAAGCTGTCGTTTTCCCCGATGACCTTTCCGCATCAACTGGCGCGCGTGATGCTGCTGGAGCAGACCTACCGCGCGATGAAGATCGCGGCGGGGGAACGGTATCACAAATAAATTTCGGATGCGTCAATCGTTTCCGATAGACAAACGGACGGGCGGAACCCGCGAAACGCGGGCGCGGCCAAAGAGAAGGCAAGAGCATGCGGTATGATTTTGAATTGGTCGGCAAGATTGGCTCGATGGCGCTGATTCGCCGCGAGGACGCCGACATTGATTACAACATTTTTTCCCGCCTGGGCAGCGAACTAAAGCCGGGCATGATCTGGGTGACGAGCGGCGCGGCGGAGATCGGGCGGCTGGATTACATCAAGCGCACGGGGCACGAGCTGACCTGCGACAGCGTGGACGCCAAGACGGATTACGCGGCGCAGGGGCAGAGCATCCTGATGGAGCAATACCGCCACTTCGTCCGGCCGGAATACTCCGTGCGTCAGGTGCTGGTGGAGCACCAGCATTTCAACGACCCGGAGAAGCGCGAGCACATCCGCAAGCTGTTTCTGCGCGCGAAGGAGCAGGGCGCAATTCCGATCGTCAACTACAACGACCCGGTTTCCGACGAGGAGAACCGCAAGTGGGAGCTTTCCAACCTGCGGCGCGAGCACCGCGAGGTGCACGAGTGTGTGGATAACGACGAGACGGCGGCGGTCATCGCGGGGCTGGTGACGGCCAGAACGCTGCTCATTATGACCTCGACGGAGGGCATTTACGCTGACCCGAAGGACCCGAAGACGCTGATTCGCGACGTGGAGGCCCGAACGCCGGAGGAGATGGAGCGCAAAATCCGCGAATTGCAGACGTACTGCATGGGCGCGTCCCGCGCGGGCGCGAACGGCGCGCACGCCAAGCTGGAATACGCGCTTGGCCCGGCGATGCGCGGCACGACGGTGATTATCGGCCATGGCCGCCACCGCATCAGCGACCTGCTGGAGGGGCGCGTCGCCTGCACGAGAATCGGGCTGGCGTGACGGCGCGCGCCCGCGGCATAAAACACAGAGGGGTTTGAATGCGCTCTTTTGAGGCGCGGCGAAGAAAAGAGGAAGATCATCCATGAAGGCGAATTACCATACGCATACGGCGCGCTGCGGCCACGCGACGGGCACGGACGAGGATTATGTGCTGGCGGCGATTGAACAGGGGTTTGACGAGCTGGGCTTTTCGGATCATGTGCCGTGGCCGTATCAGGACGGATACACGCACCCCAGCGTCCGCATGCGCGTGGATCAGATGCCGGGGTATCTGAACAGCGTCCGCGCGCTGGCGGCGCAATACAAGGATAAGATTCACATTCTGACCGGCTTTGAGTGCGAATATTTCCCGGATTACATGAATTGGCTGGCGGACATGCGGACGGAAAACCATCTGGATTACCTGATCCTGGGCAACCACTTCGACCACGACGACGAATACGGCATGTATTTTGGCAATATCCGAACGGCGGCGCAGCTCCGCCGCTATGTGGATTCGGCGGTGAAGGGGCTGGAAACGGGGCTGTTTTCGTATCTGGCGCACCCGGATCTGTTCATGCGCGACTACGGCAAGCCGTTTGACGAAAACGGCCGCGCGGCGGCCAAGGAGCTGTGTCAGGCCTGCAAGGCGCTGGATATCCCGATGGAATACAACCTGCACGACCGCTTTCTCTCGCCCGTCACGCACAGAAGGAGCTACCCCGACGCGCATTTCTTTGAAATCGTGCGTCAGGAGGGTGTGCGCGTGCTCATCGGCGTGGATGCGCACGAGCCGGAGGAAATCCGCAACCCGGCGCAGTGGGCGCTGGCCTCGCGCGAGCTGGAGCCGTTCGGCGCGCTGTTTGAGGATCACCTCTGCCTGTGAGTGACCCGCGCGCAAAAAGAGTTGACAGGCGCGCCGCGTTGGCGTATGCTTGAGAAAACACACGCGGGAGGTTTGAAAACATGGGTTTTTTGGATAAATTGCGTGCCTCCATGGCCAGATGGATGAGCGGGCGCTACGGCGCGGATCAGCTCAGCATGGCAATGGTGATCGCGGCGCTGGTCGTTTCGATTCTGGGCGCGTTCACCGGCGCGCGGGCGGTCGCGATGGTGCTTTCCGACGCGCTGCTGATCGTCGCGTTTTTCCGCATGCTCAGCAAGGACAGGTATCGCCGGGCGCACGAAAACGAGGTCTACCTGAGCAAGACCGAGGGGGCGCGGCGCGGCTTTACGGAGTGGCTCAACCGGGTGAAAAACGGCAAGAAATACCGCTATTTCACCTGCCCGAAGTGCAAGCGCCGCCTGCGCGTGCCGCGCGGCGTGGGCAGCGTGACCGTCACCTGCAAAAACTGCGGCGCAAAATTTGATAAAAAAGCGTAAACAACAAAGGAGCTGTCACGAAGAAAACGAGCGACAGCTCCTTTTTGCTTTCCGTGCGTCAGCCAAAGGGAGGAATGACATGAAGGTTTTTTCGAGAAAAAACGCGCTGCTGCTGGCGGCGCTGCTGATCGCGCTGGCGGCGGCCTGCGCGTTTGCCCTCAGCCGCGCGCAAACGGCCGTCATGCTGGAAGAGAAGGCGTTCGCGCACGGCGGCGAACGGGACGCGATGACCGTCAGTCTGGAAGCGACCGAGGATCTGCGCACGATCAAGGGCGAGATGTGCTTGACGGCCACCAACCGAACGGGCGGCGATCTTTCGGAAATCGTGCTGCGCGCATACGCGAACGCGATTCAGCCGGGGAGCGTGACACTTTCGGAGGCGACGGTGAACGGTGAGCGCGCGTCTATTGGCGCGGACAGCGACGATCCCTCCGTCTGGCGGATTGAAACGCCTTGGCGCGCGGGCGAAACGGCGGAGGTCTGCTGGCGGGTCTCCCCTGATTGTGCCGCGCGGGGAGGGCGAGATCGGACGGACGGATGATAGCGCGCTGCTCATCGGCGCGCTGCCCACCCCGGCGATGTGGGAAAACGGCGCGTGGCGCACGGACGGCTATGACGAACTGGCCGGGACGAGCTACGGACAGGCGATGGATGTGCGGATGACGCTGACCGTGCCAAACGGCGTGCAGGCGGCGTTTGGCGGCGCGTGGGTCGGCGAGCGGGACAACGGCGACGGCACCCGAACGCTGACGATGCAGCTTTCCGGCGCGCGGGAGATTTCCTTTGCGCTGCGCGCGAAGGGCGCGATGCGTCAGACGACGGTGGACGGCGTGCTGGTGACGGCGCTCGCGCAGAACGCGCGCACCGCATCGCGGCTTTTGGATCTCGCGGCGGACGCGCTGGAGGATATCGGGCAGCTGGGGCTCGTCTATCCGTTCCCGTCGCTGACGGTGGCGCAGGCGAAGACGGCGCGCGCGGACGGGGCGGTCGGCTCGGCGCTGATCGCCGTCGATGCGGACGCGAAGACCGACGCGCTTCTCTCGCGGGTGACGCGGCTGTGCGCCCGGCAGATTTTCGGCGTTCAGGTGGAAAACGACCCGTGGAACGCGCCGTGGCTGAGCGAAACGCCGGCCTCCTGCGTCGAGCTGATGGCCTATCGCCGGCGGGAGGGCGAGGCGGCCTATGAAAAGCGGTTCTACGGCGAAATCGAAATCGCGACCCGGCTGACGAGGCCGCGGGGCGTGACCATCGGCGCATCGACGGAGCGCTTCGGCGGCGACGGCGAGATGACGCAGGTGCTGCGCGACGCGGGCGCGGCGGGGCTGATGGGGATCGAGCAGGCCGTCGGTCAGGCGGCGTTCCTCAGCGCGCTGCAACGCTATGCCGAGCAAAACGCGGGCGGGGTCGGCACGCCCGAAGCGTTCGAGGCGGCGCTCGAGGCGGCGACCGGGAGCGATTGGAGCGGCTATCTGGCGGACATGCTCGCGTCCTGACGCGCGGGCAGGGCGAGCAGGAGCAGCAGCGCCGCGCAGAGCGCGCACAGAATGGGGTAGCCGCTTTGCACGATGCGCCCGAAGCCGACGCGCGCCAGCGCCGCGCAGAGCAGGGCGCTGAGGATCAGCCGCGCGCCTGTTTTCAGCCCGCGCGGCAGGAGGTTGGCCATCGCGCAGAGCATGGCGCAGAGCGTGGAGAGCGCCGCGGCATACAGGCAGAGGGCGACGAGCAGATAGCCGCCCGACCCGGGCGGCGGCTGAGCCAGACGAAGGGGAGCGGCTGCATCGCGACGCTCTGAAGGTGCCTTTGGCAGACGAGCATCCCCAGCGTCAGCAGCAGGCCGAAGAGCAGGACGAGCAGCGCGACGCAGGCGCGGCGTTTTCGCGCGGAAAGCGCCAGCAGCGTCGGCAGCGCGCCCGCCATCATGGCGGCGTTCAGCGCGGCATAGACGCCCCGTCCAGCGCGGCGCGGAGCACCCAGTCGGGCGGCCCCGCCGGGAAAAAGCAGGCCTCGCCCTCCGGCAGGCACAGCAGGCGGACGAGCAGAACGGGCGTCAGCGCGCAGAGCGCGCCGACTGCCGCCAGCCCGCGCGCTCCGTGCGCGGCGAGCCAACGGCCAGCGGCAGCGTGATGAAAAAACCGGCGGCATAGGCCGGGCGGATCGGCCAGACCAGCGCGGACAGCTCCGCGCAGGCCGCCAGCATCGCGCCGCCCGTGACGGCGGAGAGCAGGAAAAACAGCGCCGTGCAGACCCCGCCGACGCGCGCGCCGAAGCGCGACGCACACAGGCCGGGAAGGCCGGTCTGCCCGGCGGCGGAAAGGCGCTCGGCCAGACAGAGGAACAGCGCGGCGAGCGCCGCCAGAGAAAAGGCGACCGCGACGAAGCCCATCGCGCCGTGCGCGGCGAAAAAGCGCACAATTTCCCGGCCGGAGGCAAAGCCCGCGCCGACGACGCTGCCCAGCAGCGCCAGCGCGCAGCAGAGGATGTCCATAAAAGCCCTCCCTTCGATTGAACGCGGTCATAGGTATGAGGAAGCCGGGGAAAAAAGAAGGCACGTCTTTCCTTTTCGGGGGATTAGCGGTATAATGATTCAATCACCGGGCGAAAAGGACGGTATCGGCGTTCGGGGGCGGCGCTCCCGGCGCGACTTCAAAAAAGAAAGCTGGAAAAATCATGCAGCGGTATCACTTTTGTGAAATTGATCTGGCAGCGATCCGCCACAATGTCGGCGTGATGAAAAGCCACATTGCGGGCGGCGCGCGGTTTTTGGCCGTCGTCAAGGCGGACGCATACGGACACGGGGCGGTGCCTGTCGCGAAGGCGGCGCTGGAGGCGGGGGCGGATATGCTGGCCGTCGCCATCCCCGAGGAGGGCATTGAGCTGCGGGAGGCGGGCATTGCCGCGCCGATTCTCGTGCTCGGCGGCATCGAGGAGAGCGCGGCGGAGGCCGTCGTGCAAAACGATTTGACGCAGGTGGTCTTCGACGAGCGCCGCATCCGCGCGCTGGCGCAGGCGGGGCAGAAGCTCGGCCGATGCGCGAAGGTGCACCTCAAGCTGGATACGGGCATGAACCGCATCGGCGTGCGCACGGCGGAGGAAGCGCAGGCGCTGACGCGGCTGATCGACAGCCTGCCCGGCGTGGCGCTGACCGGCTGCTTTACACACATGGCGACCGCCGACGAGCCGGATCCCACCGGCACGCTCCGGCAGATCGAGCGGTTTGAGGCGCTGTGCAAGGCCGTCAAGGCGGCACATCCCGGCGAAATCATCTGCCACGGCGCGAACACCGCGAGCATCTTCCGCTATCCGCAGCTGCACGCGGACATGGTGCGCGGCGGGCTGGCGCTCTACGGCTATCCGCCTGTGCCGGAGGCGACGGGCTTGCAGCCCGCCATGCGCTGGGTGACGCGCGGCATATACGTCAAGACGATTGCGCCGGGCGACCGCGTGAGCTACGGCGGGACGTTCGTGGCGACGCGGCCGACGGTCGTGATGACCCTGCCCGTGGGCTATGCGGACGGCTATCGCCGGGGAATCTCGGGCAAGGGCTGCGTGCTCGTGCGCGGTCGGCGCGCCGATTCTGGGGCGCGTGTGCATGGATCAGATGATGGTGGACGTCACGGATATCCCCGGCGCGCGGGAGGGCGACGAAGCGGTGCTGCTCGGCCGTCAGGGGATGAGCAGATCGACGCGGAGGAGATGGCTGCGTGGCTGGATACGATCAGCTATGAGGTGCTCTGCTCGCCGAGCAAGCGCGTTCCGCGCGTGTACATCAACGCATGAACAAGGACGAGGTGCGCGGGCAGATGCGCCGGATGCGGCGGGCACTGAGCGCGGAAGCCCAGCGCGAGGCCGAGAAAGCCGTCTTTGCGCGCGTTTCGGCGCTTGGCGCGTATCGGCGCGCGGACAGTGATGGCCTATGCCGCCGCGCGGGGCGAGCTGCCGCTGGGGCGCGTTTTCGCCGACGCGCTGGCGGCGGGCAAGACGCTGGTGCTGCCCCGATGCGCGGGCGAGGGCGTGATGCACGGCCATCGGGTGGACGCGCCTGACCGCCTTGTAAAGGGCGCTTACGGCATTTTGGAGCCGGGGGCGGACTGCCCGCGCGTCGAGCCGGCGGAGATCGACCTGATTTTCGTGCCGGGAACGGCGTTTGACGTCCGCGGCCATCGCATCGGGCAGGGCGGCGGCTATTACGACAGATACCTGAACAGAACGCGGGCGGTTCGCGTCGGCGTATGCCACGATTTTGCGCTGCTGAGCGCCGTGCCGAGCGAGGCGCACGACGCGCGCATGGATATCGTGGTGACGCCCGGCCGCACCGTCATCATACGGGAGGAAACGACATGAACAGCAAGAAGACGAAAAAGCCCCTCCGCCGCGCGAAGCGCTGGGGCGCGCATCTGGCCGATGGCGGGCAGACTGGCCGCGATTCTCGCCGCGGTGACGGTGATGGGGCTGATGTTCAGCGCCTTGCAGGCCGTCGGCTCGATGGCGCTTCGGGCGGTGATTTCGCTGGCGATACTCTCCGGCGTGCTGCTGATGCTCTACAGCGAGGGGCTGACGCGCGGCGTGGCCGACGCGGACGCGAGCCACGCGGCGGATAAGCTCGAAAAGCTGGGCAGGCCGCTCTCGCGCCGGGAGGAGGCCGCTTGCTATCAGCCGATGAAGGCGCTGTGCGCCTGCCTGATCGTGTTCGGTATTCCGCTTGTTTTGGGCGCGTATCTGACGGCGACGGCCGAGCCGTATACATACGCCCTGCAGGATCTGCCGTCGTGGCTGACGGGCACATACGGCGCGCGCGAGGACGTGATGGCGCCGCTGGCGGCATATGCGCAGACCGCCTCCGTCTCCGCGCGGGACATCATCCGGCTGATCGTGCGGCTGACGGTGCTGATTTACATCAACCTGTTCCCCGACCCGCAGACGATGGCGCAGCTGGTGGATCAACTGACGCCGCTGATGGTGCTGAGCTATCCGTCGCCTGCATGATCGGCTACCTGCGCGCGCCTGCTGTGTACGCCAAGCGGCAGAGCATGCAGCGCCGCGCCAAAAAGGCCGCCGTGCGCAAGGCGCAGAAGAAGAGCATGGTTTCCGAGCTGCTGGACAGCGGCGGCGACGTGCACTACGGCCAGCGCCCGCAGCAGGAGGAGCACAAGAAGAAGGAACTCATCTGACTGCGCCGGGTTGAATTTGACGGTTGCATCTGATATAATAAACGGAGCATAAAGGCTTTTTGGGGAGCCTGCCGTAAGGAGTATGAAACAATGAGGATCATCGGCGGGGATGCGCGCGGGCGCACGCTGGTCGCGCCGGCCGGGGAAAAGACGCGCCCGACGCAGGATTATGTGCGCGAATCGCTGTTCAACATCATCCGCTGGGATGTGGAAGACGCGCGGGTGCTCGATCTGTTCGCGGGCACGGGCGCGCTGTCGCTGGAGGCGGTCAGCCGGGGCGCGCGCAGCGCGGTGCTAGTGGATACGGACAGGGCGGCCTGCGCGGCCATTAAGAAAAACATGGAGACCTCGCGGCTGGGCGAAAAATGCCGCCTGATCGCGCGGGATTACCGCGCGGCGATGGACGCGCTCGCCGCGGAGGGCGCGCAGTTTGATCTGGTTTTTATGGACCCGCCTTATAAAATGGAGAATACGGGCGAAATGTGCGCGGCACTCTATGACAAGGGGCTGCTCAGCGGCGCGTTTTTGCTCGTGGTGGAGCACAGAAAGGGGCGCGCGCCGATGCTGGATGCGCGCTTTGAGGCTTTTGATCTGCGCCACTACGGCGATACGGAGATCACCTTCGTTCGCCGCGCGCAGCGGGCGGAAGAAGGAGGCGCGTGAATGGATACCCTGCTTTACGCGGGCAGCTTTGACCCGGTGACGCGCGGCCACATGGATGTGATCCGCCGCACGGCGGCGCTCTGCTCGCAGCTGGTCGTCGCGGTGATGCACAACCCGGAGAAGCACGGCTTTCTTTCCGTGCCGATGCGGGTGGAACTGCTGGAGACGGCATGCCGCGAGCTGCCCAACGTGCGGGTCATCGCGCACGGCGGGCTGCTGGTCGATTGCGCGCACGAGGTCGGGGCGCAGGCGGTCATTCGCGGGCTGCGGCCGCTGGGCGATTTTGAAAGCGAATACCAGATGGCGCAGGTGAACCGGAAGCTCGGCGGCGTGGAAACGCTGCTCATCACCACCAGCGACGACTGCGCGAGCATCTCCTCGAGCATCGTGCGTCAGGTGGCGGCCTTCGGCGGGGATATTTCGCCCCTTGTGCCGGAGGGGACGGCCGGAAAAATTCTGAGCGCGCTCTCCGGCCGTCAGGCATAGGAACACCCTACTTTAAGCATATATACAAGGGATTGAATATGGACAATCAACGCAGATATCGCAGACCCAATTCGGATGTGAAGGAGGATAAGATGGATCAGAGGGAGCAGGAGCAGCGCCCCGTGCGCCGCGAATACGGAAGCTCGACCGCGGCGGACAGCATCGGACAGGCGCGCCGGGTGATCGATCAGCTGGAGGCGCGCATCAACGACGCGCGCCGGGTGCCGATGTCCAAAACCCTGAGCATCGTGGACGCGGGGGAATTGATCGACCTGATCGGCCAGCTCCGCATCGTGCTGCCGCACACCGTGGTGCAGGCGCAGGCGATTTTGGAGCAGCAGAAGCAGATCCTCGGCGAAGCGAAAGCCGAGGCGGACAGAACCGCCGACAAGGCCGACGAAATCTACACCACGACGGTGGAGAAGGCCAAGCAGTTCGAGCAGGAGGTCAAGGCCGACGCGGACGCTTACGACAAGCAGATCCGCCAGAAGGCGCAGGAGGATTCCAACGCGATCATTGAGGACGCGAACACCCGCGCCAACCAGATCATCTTCAGCGCCCAGCAGCAATCCCAAAAGCTGGTGGATGACAACGAAATCACCCGCCGCGCGCAGGCTTACGCCGTGGAGACGCGCGAGCGCGCCGAAAAGGACGCGGACAGCATCTACAATCAGGCCTGCGCGCAGGTGGACAAGATGCTCTCCGGCGCGGCGGCCGCGCTTTCCCGAAGCGCCAGCGAGCTGGCGGCGCTCAGAGACAGTCTGCTGACGCAGGGCAGCGCCCGGCAGCAGGACAGATAAAGGTTGGAGGCAATACCGATGAACGAGAAAAACACGCTTTATATCGTCGTTCCGTGCTACAAGGGAGCAGGAGGTGCTGCCGGAGACGAGCAGACGCCTGCGCGAAAAGATGCGCCAGTTGATGGACGAGGGCAAGATCAGCCGCCGCAGCCGCGTGATGTTTGTCAACGACGGTTCCAGCGACAACACGTGGGCGATCATCAGCGAGCTGCACGAGAAGGAACCGGAGATGTTCTCCGGCGTGAACCTCTCCCGCAACCGCGGCCACCAGAACGCGCTGCTGGCCGGTCTGCTGACCGCCGTGAACGACGCGGACATGATCGTTTCGATGGACGCGGATCTGCAGGACGACATCAACGCCGTGGACGAGATGGTGGATGATTACCACAAGGGCTACGACGTGGTTTACGGCGTGCGCAGCAAGCGCGAAACCGATACCTTCTTCAAGCGCTTCACGGCGGAGGGCTTTTACAAGGTGATGAAGGCGCTGGGCGTGGATATCGTCTTCAACCACGCGGATTACCGCCTGATGAGCAGGCGCGCGGTCGAAGGGCTGGCGCAGTTCACGGAAGTCAACCTGTTCCTGCGCGGCATTGTGCCGCAGATCGGCTACAAGTGGACGACCGTGACCTACGAGCGCGCCGAGCGCTTCGCGGGCGAGAGCAAATACCCGCTCAAGAAGATGATCGCCTTTGCCGCCGACGGCATCACCAGCTTTTCGGTCAAGCCGATCCGCCTCGTGTTCTCCACCGGCGTGGTGGTGTTCATCGTCAGCCTGATTATGCTGATCTACGCGCTGGTCGCCAAGCTGGCGGGTCATACCTCCGTCGGCTGGACCTCCCTGATGGGCTCGATCTGGCTCATCGGCGGTATTCAGCTTCTTGGCCTCGGCGTGGTCGGCGAATACATCGGCAAGATCTACAACGAGACCAAGCGCCGCCCGCGCTTCATCATCGAAAGCGTGCTGAACAAGGCGGATAACGAATAATGAACGGCGAAAAGCATATCATAACCATAGCGGCGCTCGGGCCGGACAGCGGCGGGATGCTCACCCTGGGCGTGTACGACGCGCTGAAAAGCGCGGACAGGCTGCTGCTGCGCACGGGCAGGCACGGCGTGGCCGAAAGGCTGACACGCGAGGGCGTGGCGTTTGAAACGCTGGATGCGCTATACGAGCGGACGGAGGATTTCGACGAGCTCTGCGAGCTGGCCGCCCGCGCGATCATCGACAGGGCGCGGCAGGCGGAGGCGCTTGTCTACGCCGTCAGCGAGCCGCAGAGCGACGCGACCGTTCGCGCGCTGGCCGACGCGCTGCCGGAGGGGTTTGCGCTGCGGGCGCTGGGCGGCGTCACGCTGTCGGACGCGGCGGCCTGCGCGGTGATTCCCTTCGGCGTGAACACGGAGAACCTGCGCACGGTGACGGCGCTTTCCACGGCGGAGATGCGCGTGCAGGCAGATTGCCCGCAGGTCATCACCGAGATCGACAACCGCTATCTCGCCTCGGATGTGAAGCTCTGGCTGAGCGATTTGTTTGACGACGAGACGACGGTTTATTTCCTGCAAAACGCCGCCGAGCCGGGGGCGGCCTCGCGGCCGATTGCGCTGTGCGAGCTGGACAGGCAGGCGCACTATGACCACAGGACGGCGGTGCTCGTGCCGAAGGTCGGCGTGTTCGAGCGGCGGCGCGCATCCTACGAGGATTTTGTGCAGGTGATCGCGCGGCTGCGCGCGCCCGGCGGCTGCCCGTGGGACAGGGCGCAGACCCACCACACGCTGCGCCAGTACATGATCGAGGAAGCCTGCGAGGCGGCGGACGCGATGGACGGCGACGACGAGATGAAGATGGCTGACGAGCTGGGCGACGTGCTGCTGCAGGTTGTGCTCAACAGCTGCATCGGCGCGGAGCACCGCGCGTTTACCGACCGCGACGTGACCAGCATGGCCGCGCACAAGATGATTACGCGCCACGAGCACGTTTTCGGCAAGGCCAAGGCGGAGAACGCGCAGGCGGTCGTCTCCGTTTGGGAAAACGCGAAGAAGAAGGAGCGCGGCGAGCAGACGGCGCTGGAGCGCGTGCTCGACGTGCCGCTCTCCCTCCCGGCGCTGATGCGCGGGCAGAAGATCGTCCGCCGCGAGGCGGGCGCGAAGGGGCAGACGCTCGACGGCGCGGCCATGCTGGCGCGCGTGGCCGAGCTGGCCGGACAAACGGGCGGCGATCGGGCGGCGCAGGAGGCGCGGCTGGGCGAGATGCTGGAATGTCTCTGCGCGGCGGCCGAGGCGCAGGGGCTGGACGCGGAAACCGCCTTGCGCGGGCAGACGAAAAAGCGCGTGGAGCGGCTGCGCGCCGAGGACGAAAAAACCTTGTGAAACCGATGAAATTTTTATAAAAATTGCGTTTCCTCTTGCAGGAAAGAGGGAAACCATGTAGAATATGTCATAGTCGCCGATATGTGCGATTGATGTTAAACAAACACGTCAAGGAAACGGTGACGTTGTTTCAAGGAGGATTTTTACACCATGAATAAGAACGAACTGAGCGCGGCGATCGCCGCGAAGGCGGGCCTGACCCGCAAGGATGCCGAGGCTGCCCTGTGCGCGATGAGCGACATCATTGCCGAAAGCCTCAAGAACGGCGAGAAGGTGCAGATCGTTGGCTTTGGTGCTTTCGAAGTCAAGGAGCGCCCGGCTCGCAAGGCCCGCAATCCCAAGACTGGCGAAGAAATCCAGATCGGCGCCCGCCGTTCCCGATGTTCAAGCCGGGCAAGGCGCTCAAGGAAGCCGTCGAAGGCTAAACAGAAATTCCCGGAAGGTTGCTTCCGGGTTTCTTTTTTCTGAACGCCCTCGGTCGGCTTTGCTGGGCGACGACTCCTTCAGTCAGCTTCGCTGGGTGACGACTCCTTCAGTCAGCTTCGCTGACAGACCTTCGGCGTTCCGCTTGCCTGCAATCCCGCACAGCGGGCGGCAAGCTCCACGCCCTCAAAGAGGGAGCTCTTTGGGCGCTTATAACACCTTGACCTCCCTCCTCGAGGGAGGGGGACCGCCTCGCAGGCGGTGGAAGGAGTCGCATACGACGAAGTCGTGACGGAAGGAGTTCTCCGCAGGCGGTGGAAGGAACACAGAAGAAGTCAGCCGTTACAAAAAAAGAAAAAAGGAGGTCATCTCCATGGATTATATCTTCAAACCCATGTCCTATGTGCTCGTGATTCTCTTGGGCTATCTGCTCAAGCCGCGGGCTTCTTTGGGCAGGACGACCATCGAATGATGAGCAGGATCATGGTCAACATCACCCTGCCGTGCACAATCGTTCAGGCGTTCGACGGCTTTGAGCGCGACGCCGGAATGTTCGTCATCGTCGGCATCGGCCTGCTCTGCGCGTTCGTGCCGATTCTGCTGATGTATCTGACGACGGGCGGCGTTGAAAAGCGCCTGCGCGCGTATCGCATGCTCAACATCGGCGGCTACAACATCGGCTGTTTCTCGCTGCCGCTGGTGCAGGCGTTTCGGCAACGGGCGTTGTGGCCGCCTGCATGTTCGAAGCAATACGTAACTGG
>VOFB01003922.1_pt1 | contig 45970 bp, 49 predicted proteins | sample 5384141 | NCBI WGS metagenome assembly VOFB01 (sample SAMN12384721, study PRJNA508395) | human gut metagenome | isolation source: healthy gut A | host: Homo sapiens | reverse complement strand
TAATAAAGAAGATTATCCGATCAGGATTTATTCAGCTTTAAAAATAAACGCGGATTATACAATAACCCGTAACAGGAAGGATTTTTATCTATATGATAGTCTGTTTCGGTGTGTCGGTACCGGCCGGATGATCTTAGTAAAAAATTCCCTCTGCCAGTAGTATCACTCTCTACTTGAGAGCAGAAACGAACACTGGCAAAAGGAAACCTTGGAAAAAGAAATTACCTTTCCAAATATCCGAACACCCCTTCCGCGTCGAAACACGGACAAGCCTTCGGGATGCTTCCGCTCATATCCCTATGTCCCCTTATCCGGGCACCGGGAAAGAGCTTTGCCAGACGCATCAGCAACAAGGTAAGCTGTTCTGTCTGCTCTGCGGTCCGGGTGTCTGCCGGATGTCCGTCCGCATCCAGACCGCCCTCGTAGCAGATGCCGATGCTGCAACGGTTCCAGGGACGGCAGTGTGCCCCCACTTCCAGCAGTTTGCGGTGCTGGGTGATGGTGCCGTCGCGACGGATATAGAAGTGGTAACCTACAGTCCGGAAACCACGGGTCTTATGGTCACGAAGTAATTGCTCGGCAGTATAGTCTTTGTCACAACGTGTGGCGCTACAGTGGAGGATGAGGTATCGCACTGATTCGCGTCCTTGCATCAGCGGTCCGTCCTCTACGGTGAGGAGTTGGCGTTCGTTTTTCATTTCTTCCTCACCGATTATCATTGGGAATGTTTCTTGTATCATAATAAATTGAGAATTGGAAAATGTTGTGTTTGTTCTTTAGATGAGGGATGCGCAACTGGTAATGCCCAAAGCGGTGAGTGCCGCGATGGCTGCCTGGATAACTGCCCGGAGGATTTGTGTCCAGGTGATTTTCTTGGATTCGTGGTTGGATTCATTCATGGAAATATCTGTTTTTTGTCAGTTTAAAATGCGAATGGAACAAAAGGAGGTTACGGAACTGGCGGACGGACACGGGGGAGTGAAAGAAGAATCCGTGTCGCCCGTGTTCCATAATCACATCATGCTATCTCTGTGGAGCGGAACAAGCCGGTCAGCTATTTTCGTCTGCCGGTTCGCCGGAGGCGGCTGGAATGCGGGAGGCGTCAGCGTCGTCAGCGGCAATGCCGGCGGCAGAAGAATTGCCTGTCAGGTCTACCGTAGTCTTTCCGGCCTTCAATGCCTTCACTACTTCGGCGGCTGCCTTGCGCGTGGGAACCAGTTGGAATTCGGCATCTTGGCGCAGGTTGTTGAAACGGACGCCCGGAGCCCACAGTACGTTCACCTCGGTGATGTTCTCCACAGTGAACTCTGCCATCGAATGGGCGCCGAGGCTTCGGATACTGTTCGAAAATACGCCCAGATCGCCCATCTGTATCTGCTGTCCGTTCAACAACTGCTCGCGCAGGCAGTCCACGGCAAGAATAAGGATGGCCTGGATATCGGCGCGCGAATATACACATCCGTGGCTGGCAATGTGGTAACAGAACTTGTCCAGTGTCATTACTTGTGAGTACTGGGCGTTGGCATACGCCTTCTTGGCCGCGTCTTTGTCGGTGGGGTTACCACGCATGCAGGTGCTGTAGTTAATCATGATAAATAGGGTTTTAAGAGATGAAAAATAAAAAATGAATTTCGTCAGTGAAGAGGGAGAATACTTTACTTTTCTTGCGGATTGCACGTAGGTAACGTGTAAGGCTGAAGGTTAGTAACGTATGGGGTTACATGTTAGTAACATGCTAGGCCGAAGGTTAGTAACGTATCGGCTCCCTCATTGTTGACATTGCAAAGATAGGTACTGTGAAATGCGTGCTGACGCTTTATGACACCTTGTGGCACTTTATGGCTTTCATCCTGTTCCAAAGAGCTTGCAGGGCTATCCGGGGCTGCCCAGATGCCGGTTGATCAGTGTCACCTGGCGGCTCGTGAAGACTTTTTGCGAGGTATGGTAACCCGTTGCGGATAACTCTTCCATCAAAGGGGGACAGCCGTTTATCCACCTCATCAGATGCCGGGTGGCTATCCGGGGATTTGAACCGGGAAAATAGAGCAGAGCCAGGCTACCTTTTGTCATGGATGGGAAATAAAGGAAATCTTTCATATTTATACATTTTAAATTCAGGAATCTTGCAAACTTGCAGAACTTGCACTCTCTCTCACACCCACACACGTACGTGTGTGCATGCGCGCGTTGAATTCGTATTCGCCACGCCCCACTTTGACCAGCTGTCCGCGTTCGGTCATACGTTTCAGCAGCGAGTCCACCGAGCCTGCCGGAACTCCTACCTGTTCTCCTTTGTCGATGGCTTCGTTGCGGGTGAAGCGCAGGGGAAGGCAGTCGAACAGGGTTTCGGGAGTCATGTTCGCCGATGGTGCGCTGGGGGTTCCTGCGGGCAGGAGCGAGAGAATGTGGCATGCATGGCGGTACAGAGGTTCCACCAGGGCCAGCACGGCATAAAAGTCGTCGGTGCGGATGGAGAGGTTGAATTGCGGTACGATTCCGTCTGCTATGTTTTCTTGTGGAATATGGGCCGACGGGGTCAGTCCGGGACAGTTCAGCAGGGTACGCACGATGTTTTCCTGTGGTTCACCGCTCCTTTCGCCTCCCGGCAGCAGGGATTCCAGAGAGCGCAGCAGGGCGATAATGCTTATGATGCGGAAGATATTGATGGCAATACGGGTTACGGCGCTTTTCATCTGGTTACCGTGAATGGCGGAGGCTCGTCCGAATACACGGGCAAAGTGGAAGTTGAATATCTCTTTTTGCTCGTGGGTGAGCTTCATGTTGATGTTGCTCACCGAAGCGGTGATGGCGTCCAGCACTTCTTTCCATTGTGCCCCCCATTCCAGGAAACGGGAGTCATAGTCTGTATCCGCTTCGTTGAACTGGTCTTCCCATTCTTCAATGGCAGGCATATAGTAGAACAGCTGGCGAGAGAACAATCCGTTTTCGGCCGATGGGATAAGGGGCTTGATTTGTGCAGGCGTGCCGCTGAGAAGTACGCAGAGGAACGTGACGTTACATTCGCGGTATTCGTGATTGGTGCGCCGGTTGTAGGCCAGCCGGTCATGGTCGAAACATTTCCGGAGGAGGTCGCTCCAGTGTCCGTGGTCGCCTCCAATGGCGGTGCTCACGGTGTCGGCCTCGGTTTCGCATATCAGTCCTACGCCTCCGGAGTCCATCAGGTTTTCCTGTATGCCTGTACCGGTATTGTCGCCGGCTATGAGGAGCATTTTCAGCTGGGGCTGTTCGGGTTCGGGGGTATTTGCCTTTTCCTTCCCCAAAGTGTCCCATTTGGTCTTTTCCATGCGGTAGGTCTTTATTTTTTCCCGGTAGGTGTCCAGCAGCGCGTTGTGTATGGGTTCTGCCAGACGGCGTACCCAGGTCAGCGCACCTTTGCCGGAAGCGGGAGGCGCGGTGACGAATACTTGCAGACAGGGATACTTGTGCTTTCGTCCGTACACAAAACTTACCAGTTTGTTGAGGGTGCTTCCCAGCACGGTTGCTGCACCCAGCAGCAGGATATCCCGTTGGGCGGGAGAGTTACCGCAGTCTATGATTCCTTGCAGGAAGGCGGGCCAGCGGTAGTCGGGGAAAGAGGGAAGTCGGGCAGGGAGGATGGTCTTGGACACGCCGTCGGACAGGGGGGAGGCTGTGTCCGTGAAAACGGCATCGGGCGGAGTCCCGTCGGAGGCATCCGGATGGGCATTATAGGATACGCGCGCACGTGTGTGGGTGTGGAGAGACTGCAAGTTCTGCAAGTTTGCAAGTTTCGGGTCCATTTTCACCCCGGCCACCTCTGCCAGATGGAAGACGGTTCCCAGGGAATTTCTGCCTGTTCCTTTGGTCAGGGCATGTCCGTACAGTTTGTCTGCTTCATCGTGGTGGTACTTTTCGGATATGCGGCAGATGCGGTGGAACCGGGTGCGTCCTTCTTCTCCGCAACTGTTGGCTATGGCAAAGGCCAGCGGCATATATTCCTGATAGGTGGGGGCCACATTGACTCCCGCTTGTTCGATGGCTGTTACCAGCTGTTCCAAGATAGAAATAGAATCGTTCATTTTTTAATATTTATGGTTATTGATTTTCGCTTCTCCGTCGTGCGACAGAAAACAGGCTCTGGACAAGTCGGCATTGGCCCTGTCCACTTTCAGCTCGTATTTCCATTCCAGATACTCCCATGCGGTGTGCAGGGCATTGTCGAAGGATTCTTCCACGCTCAGGAAAGGGTTTATGCGGTAAGGGATAAACAGTTTTACTCCCTGGTTTCCGGGGCTGACAAAGGAAAGTACGGGGTGCAGCACTTCATCGGCAAAGAGGCGGTCGCGCCACATTGCCGCTTCTTCGGTGGAAGCCAGTTCGTCAATATCTATGACAAAGAGGCCCGAAGGAACTTGCATGCATTGCTCTTTGCAGTAAGAGAAGATACCTGCCGGAGTGACATACGGTAAAAGGGTCTGTTTATTCTTTCGGAACACTTGCTTGTCTCCGAGTCCGGCTCTGACTTTACGCGTCAGTTCTTCCAGTTGCGGATTGGTGCTGATGTAGGTATGAAGCCCTGCCACACTGCATATACATGTGGGTATTTTATTGGTGACGGGTGCATTGAAAAATGACATGATGTATTCTTTCATAAAAGAAATTGATTTTGATTTATCTGCACAAATATACGGGTAGGGAATGACGTATGGAAATCGGTTCATAACCGTTTACTATCTGTTTACTATTGGTGCATGCTATTGATTATATATTGATAAAATATGGATTTTGATTAACGATCTGTTGATAATAATTAAAGAATAGAGAAAAGAAATAGTATATGAATGAAAAACCTGATATGATGATAAATATTTATGGCGGAAACAATCTGATTGCCCCTGTGGCGTCTTCCGCCATTCAGAACTTTTATGGCGACCGGGGTGATGAGGCCGCCGACCAACCGGAAGATTCTGAGAAAACGGAGAGTACAGAAAGTGTGACGGATGAGAAGCCGGCACAGGAGCCGGCGGAACTGTCGGATGATGAATTTTACGTATCGGTCTATATACCCGATATAAAGGTGATGAGGGCTTACAAGATACTTTTGGGAGAGTGTACCACGGCACGCGAACTGGCGGTGGTGGTAGGAAAGATGCTGGCCGATGAGAACTGTAGGAATGTAGACAAACACACGGTGGTGAAAGCGGCTTTCATCAAGTCGTTGCTACCTTTTGCCAAACGGCTCGTGTCGGGCGGTACGATAGCCAATATACGGGCGCAGATTAATAATATGCTGGCTAGTAAATAATTTTTTCAGTTATCCTCTTACTCCATTGGCACGTTAGCAAATCGGCAAATTATTTATGTTGCGGGATTATCAGATAGAGATGAAAACACGTCTGATGGAAGCGTGGAAAGCTCACCGGAGTGTGATGGTGCAGATGCCTACCGGTACGGGCAAGACACATTTGCTGGCATCTGTGGTCAGTGAGTTCGTGTCTTCTGCCGGCAGCGGGGTATGGCTTATTGCCCATCGTAGGGAACTGGTGGCGCAAATGGAGGAAACGCTGGCTAAATATGGTATCCGGAGGGGAGGATACTCCGGTCAGGGTGATGTCTGTCCAATGGCTGTCCCGGCACTGGAATGAGGCGGGTGATGCTCCGGGACTGATTGTGATAGACGAGGCTCATCATGCCTTGGCTGCTTCTTACACGGAGATGTGGAAGCGTTATCCTGCCGCAAAGAAACTGGGTGTGACTGCCACACCTTGCCGCCTGAACCGTAGGGGGTTCACGGAACTGTTCGAGGTACTGGTTACTTCGTGGAGTATTGCCGAGTTTATTGAAAAAGGCGTGTTGTCTGTGTTCGATTATGTATCCATCCGTCCCGGCAGCGAGGAGCAGCGGCTCATTGACGGTCTGGAGAAACGGGGGGCCGATGGGGATTATCAGGTGAAAGAGATGGATGCGGTACTGAACAGGCGTCCCGGTATCGAGCGCCTGTACCGCAGTGTCAGGCAGTTTGCTTCCGGCAAGAAGGGGATGGTGTATGCCATCAGCATTGAACATGCCCGGCGGATAGCGGAGTATTACAGCAGGCGGGGAGTGAATGCGGTGGCTGTGGACAGCAAGACTCCTGCTATGGAGCGTAAGCGGATGGTGGAGGAGTTCAGACATGGAAAAATCGAGGTGCTGGTAAATGTGGATGTATTCAGCGAGGGGTTCGACTGTCCCGATGTGGAGTTTGTACAACTGGCCCGTCCTACTTTGTCACTGGCTAAATATTTGCAGCAGGTAGGGCGCGGATTGCGGAGATCGGAGGGCAAGGAGGCGTGTATGCTGATAGACAATGTGGGGCTGTACCGCATTTTCGGGCTTCCTACACAGCGATGGAACTGGGATGCTATGTTCCGGGGACGGATGGCGGGAAAGGGGAGTTTGCCCGGACGGATGAATTGTGATGCTTCCGTTACCGCTTTTCCGGTGGTGGAAAGGCCGGCTGAAGCCGGTGGGGACTTGGTGATGGTTATGGAGCACGGGCGTTTGCTTTCTTCCATCAGAGAGCAGGTTTTGCCGGATGAGAAGGAGCAGTCACCGTCATGCAGGCTGAGGGCATTTGTAGATAAGGAAACAGGTCTTTGGGGATTGGAAAAGGGAGATGAGATGCTGCCGGACGCTTCGTTTAAAGAGATTTTGAGTATCAAAGGACGTTTTGCCGTGGGGAGGCTTCGGAACGGGTGTGTCCGGGTACTGGATGATACGGGGGCTTTGGTGGTCGAACCGGGGCATTGCCGTGAGGTGAGGTTTCTGAAAGATGATTTGTTGCAAGTCCGTCATGCCGGGAATTCGGTGTCTTATGTGGATTTACGGAACGGCCAGTGTTATTCTGTCCGCCCGCGTGTCCTCAGATACGGGAGCATAGAATTGTTACAGGTGAACCGTACTTATTACAGCAGGACAAGGCAGGTGTATGCCAATACATGCGGGTTGCCTTTTTCGTCCATCGTGTGGATGGGGTTTTATGTGAAGATGTACGATGGCAGAGTGCCTTCCCGATGCCGCCGCATGGAAGATGGAGGCTTTTGTTGTGAACCGCAGGTTTGTCTGTTGGAGGGGGATGAGGAGCGTGCTTATTACCTGAGCGGACGGTTGCCGGATCAAAGTATTGTGGTGATGGATGAGGAGGGACGGTATTATCATGTGGAGAAAGGGCATGGAAAGCGTTATGTGGCCTGTAACCGTCCGTCGGACCGGAGTGAGGATTTTGATGAGGCGGTGGCATTGCTCCGAAGACAGGCGGACGAGCGTGTGGAGAAACGCTTGCGTGAGGAGAAGTGCGAGTATGAACGGAAACGTATAATCAGCAGGAGTGTGGAGGCCGTACCTTTTCAAATAGGAGTGAAATGGGGGCTGAGGACAGCGGAGCGGATTTTGATTCCACCTGTCTATCGGAGGATATTGCATCCGGTGGGTGGTTATTGCGCCTATCAGGACAGCTCCTGCCAGTGGGGGGTACTGGCTGTAGACGGAAGGATCATTATCCGGGCCCGGTATATGGAAGTGGAGATAGACAGGGATGGAACGGCGCGTCTTACTTTGGTTCCGGGGAAGATGGAAACGGTGAAGCTGACGGACTGATAGGATAAAAAGCAGGGGATAACTTTTTGTCAAACCGATATTTGGCGATGGAATACGTATCATTATGAAAAGTTTTGTAACTTTGCAGCCGATTTTTAAAAAGGAGATATTGATATGGAATTACCTGATGACCCGATGATGCTTTTCAGCATGGTGAATATGAAACTTCGTGACTGCTATCATTCGCTGGACGAGCTTTGTGATGATATGAATGTAGACAAGGAGCTGTTGGTGAAAAAACTGAAGGCGGCCGGATTTGAGTATAGTAAGGAAAACAACAAGTTTTGGTAGATAGAGGGATCAGCCCGTTCCGGAAGAATGTGTGGAACGGGCTGATTTTTTTATTGAGGTACCTATTGATTATTTTTGTATAAGTCCTGTTTCCGGTATTGCAACAGGGATGTTCCGGTATGCCGCTTGAAGAAACGTCTTAAGGTGGCAAGATTGGCAAACCGGGTTCTTTGAACGATTTCCTGTATGCTGATGGATGGATTCTCCAATAGTGCGTAAATCTCTTGCAGGGTATAATGTATAATCCATTCTTTGGGGGATTTTCCGCTTACCAGGGTCAAGGCTTCAGTCAGGTATTTGGAGGAAACATGCAACTTTTCGGCATAGAACGCCACTTCTTTGTTTTCTTTGTAATGCTTTAACAGCAAATCCAGAAAAAAGTATCCGATTTCTTCTTTATGCAAGGTGGTGACTTTATGTTCTTTTACCGTGCTGTAATAGTCTGCATAAAGTTCCAGAAAAGGTAATTTCAGCAGATTGGTAATAGATTCTTTTGTAAATAAATAAGTTGGCGAAGTGGCTCTGTTGTATAATAACCGGAAATAGATGGAGAACTGTTCCGCTTTCTCTTGGGATAGCGAATAGACGCAGTGGGTCTGGGTGTAGGTATGAAAACCGGTCGGAAAACGTTTGATACTTCCATTGATCACGTCATAAAAAAGGACATTTGAAAAAGTACAATAGTCGATGGTGAAAGTCGGGCTGGATTTTATAAATGAAACCAGGAATCCCGGCATGAAAATAAGAATGTCGTTTGCGCAAATAACATATTTCCGGAGACCAATCTGGATCTCGGCATTCCCTTCAGTACACATACCCAAAACTCCTTCCGGCAGATAAGAGGGGTATTTGCTGAAAGGCACTGTGTGCGCATCCATATAAATACTGAAATCTTGGTCGGACAGTCCTTCTTTGGTATCCTGTGGTTTTGGGTTATTATATAACATACTTTGTATCAAATCTAGCTTCACAAAATTAGAATTTAATGATACATTCCACCGGGAGTAGTGGACATAAGGGAAAATAAAACGGAAAAAAACTACGTGTATTTGATTTTTTTAATATACTGATAGGAAAACAATTTGAGCTTTCCGTAAGTTGTAGGAGAACACGGAAAATTATTCTTTTTTACAGAAAGAAGGGTGAATTCAAAAAGATCGTTTGATTGGTTTTTGAATTCACCCTTTATGAATGGATCGGAGTTATTTTTGCGCCAGTAATTTGGCTATGGCACGGTCGGGTTTCCCGGTTTCTGTCAGGGGAAGTTTGAATACCGGAACAAAACGTTTGGGACGCCAGTAGGGAGGTAATTGATGTGTGCAGGTCTGTTCTATGTCGTCGGGCAGTTGTCCTTCGGCAAGCAGTACAATGATTTCTCCGAATTTTTCGTCGGGGGCGGAGGTGATCAGGAAAGGAACGGACAGGTGTTCTTTCAATGCGGCCTCTACTTGTTCTATCTGCACTTTTACTCCTCCTGTATTGATCGTGTTGTCTTTTCTGCCTAGAATGCGGAATTGGTTCTGTCCGTTTATCTCGGCTATGTCATTGGTCACCAGTTCTTTTTCGCAAATTTCGGGAGCGTATATCACCAAGGTGTTTTCTTTACTCAGACGGATCTGTATGCTCTCGAAAGGGGTGTACCAGTCTGAAGCTTCAGGACCGTTCAGTCTGCGTAGGGCAATGTGTGACAAGGTTTCGGTCATGCCGTAGGTAGACCATACGGCATGGGGGAAATCTTTTAACGCAGCGTTCAGTTGGGAGTCGATAGGACCGCCTCCGATAATGAGGTGTCTGATTTGTTGCAATATCGCTTTCTCTTCGGGAACTTGCAGTGAGTTATAGACTTGCATGGGGATCATGGCGGCAAAGACGGGTGCTTTTGTCAGGTCTTTTAAAGGATGTCCGGAGGGGGTGACAGGCAGCAAGTCCAGTCCCGCTACCAAGGCACGTATTACCACCATTTTTCCGGCAATGTATTGCAAGGGCATACAAAGCAGGGCGGAATCTTCTTTTTGCAGTCCGAGGAAGGAACAGGTGAGGCAGGCGCTTTCCATCATGCGTTCTTTTTCTACATACAGTTCCTTGGGTTTGCCGGTGGAGCCTGAAGTATGTACCAGCAGGGTGTCTGCCGGGTCAAACCATTCGGAAAGAAAGGAGAAAAGTTCCTGCCGGAAACTTCGGTTGTCGGCAGGGATATTCATTCTTACCATTTCAATTTCCCAGTTGGAGTAGGGGATGCTTTCTATCAGAATGGTCTGTTTGTTTCTATTGGTGCAGAATTTTGTCATTGTTTCAGCCAGTTTAGTAAGTCGGGTTCTTGTTCTTCGGGGTGGAACCAAAGGCAGTCTCCTTCGATGTGAAGCGGATAGTCTATATTGTCGGTAAACAGCAAGCCGGTACCTAGTCCTTGGGGGAGGGCGGGCTGCAAGGTGGCACACCATTGTGCGATGGCATTCAGTCCGATATTGGACTCCAGAGCGGAAGTGACCCATGAGCCGATGCCTCTTTCAGCCGCCAGTTCCATCCATTCTTCGGAGCCGCTGATTCCTCCGTGCAGAGAAGGTTTCAGGATAATGTACTGAGGACGGATGGTTTCCAGCAATTCTATTTTCCGGTCGCGCCGGTTGATGCCTATCAGCTCTTCATCCAGTGCAATGGGAAAGGGGGTGGCGGCACAGAGCCGGGCCATTTCATTCCATTGCCCCGCACGGATGGGCTGTTCGATGGAATGGAGCTGGAATTCGGAAAGACGATGTAACTTTTCGAGGGCATCGGCAGGAGAGAAAGCACCGTTGGCATCTACACGCAGTTCGATTTGGGCTGGGGTGAAATGCCGGCGGATGTGCGCCAGCAGCTCCAGTTCCTTTTCAAAGTCGATGGCGCCTATTTTGAGTTTGATGCAGCGGAAGCCTTGCTGCATCTTTTCCCCGATGCGCCGGTACATCTCGTCAAAGTTTCCCATCCAGATGAGTCCGTTGATGGGGATGCCCTCTTTGCCTTTGCTGAACGGGGTGTGCCAGAATTGCAGGCTGCGTGCCCGGAAATGCAGCAGGGCGGTTTCCATACCGAACAGGATGGACGGATAGGGAAGCAAGGCTTCCCGGTCTATTTCCCCGTTCTTTTCCAGGTTCTTGCAGGCAGTGGCCAACACCTCGTCGTATGAGGGGATATCGTCACAGCTCAGGGCAGGGAGAGGGGCACATTCACCCACGCCATAGTGGCGGCTGCCGGTGTCGGTGAGGAGGATGTACCATACATTCCGGGTGGTATATACTCCTCTGGAAGTACCTGCCGGTTGCTTGAAGTGTAATTGTTTTTTTATAATTCGGGTTTGGAACATTCTTATTAGTGATTAGTGGTTAATGGGAAGCAAGGAGGACTATTGGGTTGTCCTCCACCGGAAAAATGAACCACTGATTATGGGAACTTCGGATAATCCTGGAACCGTGGCTTGCGTTTTTCCAAAAATGCCTTTCCTCCTTCCTGTGCTTCCTCTGTCATGTAATACAGCATGGTGGCATCTCCGGCAAGTTCTTGTATGCCGGCTTGTCCGTCCAGTTCGGCATTCAGTCCGGCTTTGATCATACGAAGAGCGAGCGGGCTGTGCTCCATCATCTTTTCTGCCCATGCCACGGTTTCGTCTTCCAGGCGGTCGAAAGGAACGACTGTATTGACCAATCCCATTTCCAGTGCTTCCTGTGCGGAGTATTGACGGCAAAGGAACCATATTTCACGGGCTTTCTTCTGCCCTACGATGCGTGCCAGATAGGAAGAGCCGAATCCGGCGTCGAAGCTGCCTACCTTGGGACCTGTCTGTCCGAAAATGGCATTCTCTGAGGCAATGGTCAGATCGCATACCACATGCAGCACATGACCGCCGCCGATGGCGTAACCGTTTACCATGGCGATGACCGGTTTTGGCAGTGACCGGATTTGCTTTTGTACGTCCAGCACATTCAGACGGGGAACTCCATCTGTGCCGATATAGCCGCCATGCCCCTTTACGTGCATATCTCCCCCGCTGCAGAAGGCTTTGTCGCCTGCTCCGGTCAGAACCACTACATTGATATCCTGGCACTCGCGGCAGTAATACAGGGCGTCGCTGATTTCCGAAGTGGTGGTGGGGGTGAACGCGTTGCGGTAACGCGGACGGTTGATGGTGATTTTCGCTATTCCGTTGTAAAAGTCAAACAGAATATCCTGATATTCTTTGATGGTTTTCCATTCTCTTGTTTCCATTATTCATTTTTATTTTTAAGTCCGTGATAATATTCTCTTAACAGGGTGGTGTCTTTTTCCTTGTCGGTAAACACCTCCAGCAGCATGGGTTGCATCCGTGTCTCGGGTGAGGTGAATGGCTGCATCGCTTCTTCCAGCTCTTCTTCTCCGGTCACTTTCATGTAAATAAAGCCGCGTTCTTCCGCCCAGCCTTTGGCGGTGGTGTAATGCTCGGCTGTGATAAACTCCCTGGAACGGCTTGATTTGTCCATTCCAGGCAGGGTGTGGAATATTTCTCCTCCTTCGTTATTCAGTAACAGGATGCGGATGTTGGCACCGTAATTTTGATTCCACAGTGCGTTCATGTCATAGAAGAAGCTCAAGTCGCCTATGATGATGAAATTCAGCTTGCTGGAAGCGGCGGCATAACCGATGGCGGTGGACAGGGAGCCTTCTATGCCGTTCACGCCCCGGTTGCAACAGATTTCCACCCGGGGAGGAACTGTAAATAACTGTGCATAGCGCACGGTGGAGCTGTTTGCCAGATGCAGGGCACAGGGTTCGGGCAATGCCCGGATGAGTTTTCCGATAACGGAGATTTCGGAATAAGCAAGGTCCGGCATCGGAATGGTTTTGCAATAGTTTTCCCACATCAGCGGATAATGGGTAGGTTTGTTGTCCAGCAGGAAAGCTATTTTTTCCAAGAACTCAAACGGATCCATCTCGATGACGGTGGTCAGGCAACCGTATAAATCGGCTATCTTCCCGTCGGCGGCAACATGCCAGTGTTCGCGCGGGGGATGATTGCGCAGGTATTTCTTCAATTGTTTGGATACGATGTGTCCGCCGTAGGTAATCAGTATTTCGGGGGCCATGTCTTCCTGGCGTTCCGGTGTCATGGAATAAACGGCGGCGTCGAAATTCTTGATAGGAATGCCGGGGATGGTCTGGTTGCCTAGATGTTCCGTCAGCCAGGCGAAATGTTTATAAAGCGGTTTCACATATTTTTTCTCGAACAGGTAAATCAGATTCATCTGGCCTACCACAACCATGCGCTTGTTGTACTTGTTCAGCCGTTCGATCAGTTCCTTATAGTCACGGTCGTACACGCTCAGTCCCTGATAACGGGTGATGACACGTACTTCGGGAAGTGTTTTGGCGGTGAAGCGGTAAATGGGTTCGGAAATGGGTACATTGATATGTACAGGCCCTTTGCCGTGGTGGGTGGTTTCCAGTATGGCTTCGTTGATAAGGCGGTTGCAAAACCATTCGTCTTCCTCAGTATGTACTTCGGGCAGGTTGACAGACATCTTGACTAACGTTCCGAACACATGGGGCTGGGGCAGGGTTTGTCCGTCCATTTGTCCTATCCAGGCAGCGGGGCGGTCGGCGGAAATGACAATCAGAGGTACTTGTTGGTAAAAGGCTTCGGCTACGGCAGGGTGCAGGTTCAGCAGGGCCGAACCGGAAGTGCAGCATACTGCGGCAGGGCCTCCCCCTTGTAAAGATAGGCCGATGGCAAAAAAACCGGCACTGCGTTCATCGGTTACAGAATAACAAGTGAAGTCCTCTATATTGGCCAGAGTATGTACGATGGCAGCATTACGGCTGCCGGGACAAAGCACTATTTTCCGCACACCGTGCGCTTTGAGAAGTGCCACCAACTGAAGTATGTTCTTTTTGTCTGAATACATTATTCTTCTACTTTAATTGTTTCCATTTATTTATTTATAAAGTCAGGATGAAGGATGCTCCGCATCGTATTCATCTTGTCTCCCGTTTCCATCCATTCCGATTCTACTTCCGAGGAAGCCAGTATTCCTCCTCCTGCATACAGGATGGCTTCACCCGGCTTTATTTCCATGCAGCGCAGATTGACGTAGATATCGGTATGCCCCTCTGTGTCCAGCCAGCCGGTGAATCCGGAATAATAACTGCGGTCGTACCCTTCATTGTCCGGAATAAACCGGAAAGCCTCCTCTTTGGGCAGGCCGCAGACGGCGGGAGTGGGATGGAGTTCTTGCAATAAATCGCCTATATGGTCTGTATTTTTCAATAAGAAATAAAAATCGGTCTTGAGGTGTACCAATTGTCCGGCACGGGCGGTATAAGGACCTTTTTCCGTCATCTTGTTGCCGAATCTTTTGGCGATCCGGCGGATGTAATCAGCCACATAGCCCTGCTCTTCCCGGTTCTTCTTGTCCCAGTCTGTCGGCATCACTTCGTTCTGCATCGGCATGGTACCGGCCAGGGCCACGGTGTGCCATTCTTTGCCGTGTCCGCTTAATAAGATTTCCGGTGTGCTGCCCAGCCAGGTTCCGGAAGCAGGGGTGTGGCATAGGTAAATCATCATGCGCGGATAGTTGTTGCAGGCCCGGACAAAAGCGCCGAGTGGTGAAAAATCATCTCCGATATGTCTGGCGGAAGAACGTGACAGAACCAGTTTCTGGAACCGCTTCTCTTGTAAGGGAGTGATGAAACGCCCGAATGCGCGGGTATATTGTTCTTTATCCGTTTCTTCGGAAACAAAAGGGGAGAGTTCACTCTGCCGGCTTTTGCAGGTGAGCAGGGCATCCGCACATTCCAGTGAAGACAGTGCTTCGCTGATTTCGCTCCAGTCGTATGCGGTGACATCCGGACGGATAAGTACCAAGGGATGTTCCTCCGATATCCGGAAAGGAGCCATGACAAATCCTTTCTTTCCATTCAGTTCCTGAATGTCCGCTAATTGTTCCACATCGCCTGAGGTTTGCAATACCAGGTAGCATTCGTCTGTCCAAGGTAACCGGTAGAGGGCGAAACCGAGGCGGCTGTGTGTCAGGCAATCCAATAATTTTTGCGTATGTATATCTGGTAGATTCATTTCTTTTTCAGTATGAAATTAACGACACGAACAGTAGAAACCAGTTGTCCTTGTGGAGTGGTGATATCTATATTCCATATATGCGAGGATCTGCCGCGGTGAATCAGTTTGCCGGTGGCGAATACTTTGCCTCCGACGGGCACGGCCGACAGATGATTTCCACTTACTTGTACTCCGCAGGCATATTCGTCTTCCCGGCATAGCGACGTAGAGCCATGCCCTGCCACAATCTCGGCCAGAGCCAGTGACGCGCCGCCGTTCAACATACCAAAGGGTTGTGAAGTACGATGGTCTACAGGCATTTCGGCATGTACCGCATCCTCGGTGGAGGGTAGAAACCGGATACCCAGATGTTCCGCCATCGAATTCGAATAATCAGGTTTGCAGGTTGTTTCTTCCATCATTTGTATGTCTGTTCTTTTCTATAGGGCTACAAAAATACATAAATTTTAGATGAAAAGGTGTTGTATGTATGTCTTTTACTAACAAAAACATTTATTTAAATTCAATTGTTTGGGAGCTTTTTCGATACTTATAATATATGATGCCGATGACGTCCGCTATAAACCATCCGATAGGAATAGACCACCAGATTCCGATGACCCCGATGGCAGGAATGCCGGCAAGCCAATAGGAAAGGGCTACACGGGTTCCCAACGATACCACTGTGAGCACTACGGACATTCCCGGCATACGGATGGCACGATAATATCCGTATAACAGGAACAAAATCCCGATTCCGCAATAAAACGCTCCCTCGATGCGTAAATAACTGATACCGATGTTCAGAATTTCCGTTTCGTGGGGGCGGACAAAAATCAGCATCAATGGTTTGGCGAATAAAAAGACCAGAATGGAAATGACCAGAGAGAAGAGAACGGTGGTAATCAAGGCACTTTTCACTCCTTTGCGGATCCGTTCCTCTTTTCTCGCTCCGAAGTTCTGGGCAATAAAGGTGGAAAAGGCATTTCCGAATTCCTGTACCGGCATATAGGCGAACGAGTCTATTTTTATTGCTGCCGCAAAGGCGGCCATGACTACAGTGCCAAAACTGTTGACCAATCCTTGTACCATGAGAATGCCCAGATTCATTACCGATTGTTGTACACAGGTCAGTGCGGAGAACGAAGTGATCTCTTTCAGGCAGTGACGGTCGAAATGCAGGTCGTTGCGGTGTAATCTCAGTTCGGGGTATTTCACGTAGGCATATCCCATAATTCCCAAAGCGGATACTCCCTGTGCGGCTACCGTGGCGATGGCTGCTCCCTTGATTCCCCAATCCAACTGCAAGATAAAGAACAAATCCAGCCCGATGTTCAGTACAACGGAAACCGCCAGAAACCAAAGAGGAGTGACGGCATCTCCTATGGCACGCAGCAATGCCGCATAGAAATTATAGATAAAGGTAAAGCCGATTCCCCAAAAGATAATCCACAAGTAATCATACATCATACCATAAATATCTTTGGGAATCTGCAATATCCTGAGGATGGGATGAATCCAGACGAAAACCGCTATATTTAGAATCAATGTTACTGTACCGATCAGCAGGGCGGATACATAGATGTTACGGCGTAGGGAATCCGTCCGTCCGGCTCCATATTGCAAGGAAAAAACGGTTCCGCTTCCCATGGACAATCCCAGCAGGATGGAAATAAGGAAAACCATCAGCGTGTAGGCGGAACCGACGGCGGCCAATGCGCCGGAACCTATACATTGTCCTACAATCAGCGTGTCGGCTATGTTGTAACACTGTTGTAGCAGTGAGCCTATAATCATAGGTAAGGTAAAACGTAGCAGAGTGCCGGTGATGCCTCCCTGCGTCAAGTCTATTTTAGATAACATGATGTGCGTCTGTTCGATTCAATTTCTTATTTATTTTGAAATTTATTGCGAAGGTAGGGAATAAAATATCAAACAACAATAGAGATTGTCTATTTAATACCTGGAATGTTCTTTCTCCTTAAAAAGAGTTAACTTGATAATATTTTCCATAGGAAACTTTTTATTATAAGAAATATCATGTATGTTTGCATAAAGTTTCCATTGGAAAATATTAAATCAAATAAAATAGTTCGATTATGAAGTATATAGTAATAGGAGGCGTAGCAGGAGGTGCAACTGCTGCCGCACGTATCAGAAGAAACACGGAACAGGCGGAAATCATTTTGTTCGAGAAGGGAGAATACATTTCGTATGCCAATTGTGGTCTGCCTTATTATATAGGAGGTGTGATTGCGGAGCGGGAAAAATTGTTTGTACAGACTCCGGAGGCTTTCGGGAAACGTTTTAACATAGATGTGCGTACCCGGTCCGAGGTAATAGCCATCCATTCTGCCGATAAGACAGTGGATATTCGTACTTCCGACGGGAAAACTTATACGGAGAGTTATGACAAATTATTGCTTTCTCCGGGTGCGTCGCCTGTTCGTCCTCCCTTGCCGGGCATTGACAATGAAGGAATTTTTACCCTACGTAATGTGAATGATACCGATGCTATCAAGAGTTACTTGCAGCAGCATAAGGTGAAACGGGCGGTAATCATCGGGGCCGGATTCATCGGGTTGGAGATGGCGGAGAATCTGCAGGAAGCCGGTGCGGAAGTGGCGGTTGTAGAGATGGCAAATCAAGTCATGGCTCCTATTGATTTCTCTATGGCTTCTTTGGTGCACGAGCATTTGTTGCAGAAAGGAGTGCATCTCTACCTGGAAAAGGCGGTGGCTTCTTTCGAGCGCACGGTCAACGGACTGGAGGTTATTTTTAAATCGGGCGAAAGGCTGCCTGCCGATATGGTGTTGTTATCCATCGGGGTACGTCCCAATACCTCATTGGCGACAGAGGCCGGACTGGAGATAGGGGAGATGCGCGGTATTAAGGTTAATGATTACTTGCAGACTTCCGACGAGCATATTTATGCGGTGGGCGACGCTATCGAGTTCCGTCATCCGCTGACTGATAGACCGTGGTTGAATTATCTGGCTGGTCCGGCCAACCGTCAGGCGCGTATTGTGGCAGATAACATGGTCTTTGGAAATAAGGTTACATACGAAGGGGCTGTCGGTACTTCCATTGCCAAAGTTTTTGATATGACTGTCGCTGCTTCGGCCTTCCGGCAAAACGGTTGAAACAGGCAGGCATTGATTATTTGTCGGCAACCATCCATTCCGGTTCCCATGCGGGATATTATCCCGATGCTTTACAGATGTCCATTAAAATAACCTTCTCTCCTGTGAACGGGAAATTACTTGGAGCGCAGATTGTGGGGTATAACGGAGTGGACAAACGTATTGACGAATTCTCGCAAGTGATTAAGCATAACGGAACTGTTTATGACTTGATGGCTTTGGAGCAGGCATACGCTCCTCCTTTCTCTTCGGCTAAAGATCCTGTAGCAGTAGCCGGATATGTAGCCGGAAATATACTGAGCGGAAAGATGAAGCCTCTTTATTGGCGCGAGTTGCAGGCTGCCGATTTGAGTAAAGTTACGTTGGTTGATGTCCGTACTCCCGATGAATTTGCACTCGGTGCTTTGAAGGGGGCTGTCAATATTCCTTTGGATGATATGCGCGAAAGGATGAAAGAGATTCCTCAGGATAAGCCGGTCTATTTGTATTGTGGAGTGGGGTTGAGAGGGTATCTTACTTCTAATATATTGTTACAGAATGGCTTTGGGGAAGTAAGGAATTTAATAGGAGGTTTGAAACTGTATAAAGCGGCAACGGCTCCTCTGCCCAAGCCGAAGGAGTTCTCAAATTCCGGATCTTCAAGTTCTGATTCTTCAAAAGTTGATCATTCTGAACACAGTAAAGATTCTGCTGAAGCTTATACTATTGCCTCTTCCGTCATTCCTTCTATGAAAGCAATAAAAGTGGATGCTTGTGGCATATCTTGTCCCGGTCCTATCATGAAGCTGAAGAAGAGTATGGAAGAACTGGCGGACGGCGAACGTCTGGAGATTGTCGCTACGGATGCCGGTTTCCCCCGCGATGCCGAAGCATGGTGCCAGACTACCGGGAACCGTTTTGTCTCAGTAAAGTCAGGAGCAGGAAAGTATGAGGTAATTGTTGAGAAAAGTACTCCGCAATCTTCTTCCTCGGAGGTTTGCCGGGAGGATAAAGGGAAAACTTTTATTCTGTTCAGTGACAACCTGGACAAAGTTTTAGCTACTTTTGTACTCGCAAACGGTGCGGCGGCTACGGGAAAGAAGGTGACCATCTTCTTTACTTTCTGGGGGCTGAATGCTATCAAAAGATTGGACAAGCCTGCGGTGAAGAAAGATATCTGGGGGAAGATGTTCGGCATGATGCTGCCTTCCAGTTCTTTAAAGTTGAGATTGTCTAAAATGAATATGGGTGGAATGGGAGCCAGGATGATGCGATATATCATGAATAAGAAAAATATCGACTCACTGGAATCTCTGCGTACTCAAGCCATTCAGAACGGAGTGGAATTTATAGCTTGCCAGATGTCAATGGATGTAATGGGTGTGAAACGTGAGGAATTGCTGGATCATGTGACTATTGGCGGAGTGGCAACCTATATGAACCGTGCCGAACAGGCGAATGTAAACTTGTTTATTTAAATTTGCATGGAGAAAATAAAATCAATATGTGTCATGAGAGAGCTGTTCAAGGCTCTCTCTGAACTTGAAACCCGCTTGATGGAACAATATGGAGTGTCATTGAATGAGGCAATGGCACTTTGTTGCATTGGCGGAGATACGCTGACAGCCAGTGTGATATCGGAAAACACAGGTCTGTCTGCTTCGCATACCTCTAAGGTCATCCGTTCCATTGAAGAGAAAGAATTAATCGTCCGTAATTTGGGGGATAAGGATAAACGGCAGATGCATTTTACTTTATCCGATAAAGGGCGTGAATGTTTGGAAGCGCTGAAAGCAAATGAAATAGAAATACCGGAACTATTAAAGCCATTGTTTAAATAAACCCTTCTCTTTTCCATTTGTTTATTCCGGATATGAAACTGGAGAAATGGAAAAACAAATGGAAGAAGTGGAGCAATCTGCGCAAATGGCAAATATGGAAACTGAAGCTGATTGATGCCCGTCTGTATTTCGTGAGCATATTCGTGGGGCTGCTTACGGGACTGGTTGCTGTGCCTTATCACTATCTTCTTTGGTATTTCTTTGATGTGCGGAAAACTTTTTTTACGGCACATTATCCGTGGTATTGGCATGTATTGTTGTTTTTTATCTTATGGGGGATTCTGATCTTTGTCGCTTCTTTGGTAAAACGTATGCCATTGATAGCCGGTGGTGGGATTCCTCAGACACGTGCGGCCAATAACGGTCGTATCCGTTATGAGCATCCTTTTAAGGAACTGGTGGCCAAATTCTGCGGAGGTGTGTTGGCTCTCAGTGCGGGGCTGTCCTTGGGACGCGAGGGGCCGTCTGTTCAGATAGGGTCTTATATAGGAACACTTATCTCCCGTTGGGGACATATCCTGAAAGGGGAACGGAAACAATTGCTGGCTGCCGGAGCCGGTGCGGGCTTGTCTGCCGCTTTTGCCGCTCCGTTGTCTTCTTCTTTGCTGGTAATAGAATCCATCGAGCGTTTTGATGCGCCTAAAACCGCCATTACTACCTTGTTGGCCGGCGTGGTAGCCGGAGGAGTGGCTAGTTGGATGTTCCCCACGACTCCTTATCATCTGATTAGTGCGGTCGTTCCCGGTTTATCTTTTATCCGTCAGGCAGAGCTTTATATTATCTTTGCCGCCCTTATGGCTGTCATTGCAAAGTTTTATTCGCTCATCGTTCCTTTCTTTCAAGAAAGGATACCTGCCATGAAACTCTCCATTCCTGTCAAGATGTTGTATTTATTAATCATAGCTTATGCCATATCGTTAACAGAGACGAATCTGACAGGTGGCGGAGAGCAGTTTTTGATGATGCAGGGAATGAATGGAACTCATGATATCCAGTGGCTTACTATCATGATGCTTATTCATTTTGTTTTTACGCTGTTTTCTCTTTCTTCGGGTTTGCCGGGAGGAAGTTTCATTCCTACCTTGGTTACGGGAGGATTATTGGGACAAATCTTCGGGTTGGTATTGGTACAGCGCGGATGGATAGGGTATGAGAATGTGAGTTATATGATGCTGATCGGGATGGTGGCTTTTTTGGTGGCTGTGGTGCGTACCCCTTTGACTGCCATTGTCCTGATAACGGAGATTACCGGTCATTTCGAGGTGTTCTATCCTTCCATCGTGGTAGGTGGGTTGACTTATTATTTCACCGAATTGTTACAGATAAAACCTTACAATGTATTGCTGTATGACAGGATGTTCCGTAGCCATAATCCGAAGTCTTCCGAAGGGGCTGGTGCCCGCTATCATCTTTTTGTCGAGATAATGGATGGGTCTTATTTTGACGGAAAGGAAGTGGATACATTGGCTTTACCTAATCATTGTATCATTCGTAGTATACACCGGAATCGTAAAAACTTACTTCCTCAGGGGCAAACCCTGGTTCCCGGTGATCAAGTGGAGATAGAAATGGATGCGCAGGATATAGAAAAATTATACGAACCGTTGGTCAGTATGGCAAATATCTATTAAATTTGCCGTATGAAAAAGAAATTCCAGCTTGAAGTTCCGGGAGGAGCCGACAAAGTGTTGCTTCATACTTGTTGTGCTCCTTGTTCATCAGCCATCATAGAGTGCTTGATGCAGCATGGTGTCACTCCGGTTATCTATTATTGTAATCCCAATATTTATCCGTTGGAGGAATACATTATCCGCAAGGACGAATGTACGCGGTATGCCCAGTCCTTGGGATTGGAAATTATAGATGCCGATTATGATCATGATGCCTGGCGTTGTCGAATGGCAGGAATGGAGCAAGAGCCTGAAAGAGGAGGCCGTTGCTTGCGTTGTTTCAAGATGCGACTGCAGGAAACCGCACGTTATGCCCACGAACATGGATTCCCGGTTATCACTACTACGCTTGCTTCCAGCCGTTGGAAAAGTTTGGAACAGATAGAGGAAGCGGGCCGATATGCTACGGCTCCTTATCCGGATGTCACTTATTGGGAACAGAACTGGCGTAAAGGTGGATTGAGCGAGCGTCGCATTGCTATCATTAAGGAATATAATTTTTATAATCAGCAATATTGTGGCTGTGAGTTCAGTATGCGGAAAGAAGAAAAGGGAGGATGACGGGAATGAAGATGTTCAAACTGTGGATGGTTGTAATGTTATTGGGACTCTTGCCCGTTGTTTCAGAGGCGCAAGAAGAAATAAATAATGCCATTAATGTACAGTTGGAGTATCTGAAAAAGTATCCTAAAGATAAAGAAGCACTTCGGAAAGTTAGTTTTCTCTATCTGAATAAAGCAGATTATGATCAGGCTATCTTTTATGGTCGACAATTGTTTGAGTTGGGTTATAATGAACGGGATTACAATGGCGCTGTAATTTATTCTCATATTTGTCTGGGGCAGGCCCATATGATGAAGGGAAATGTAAAGGAAGCTTATAGTCATTTAGGGCAGGCCAGGCTGATAGGTGAAAGTAATAAAAATGATTCCGCCTTATGTTCCGTATATAATGGGCTGGGACTTTATGCATCGAATGTCCAAAAAGACTATTATCGTTCACTTACTTATTTCTTCAAAGGAGTTGAAGCTGCAAGACGTTGTCATTATGACAGACTCGGTATTTACAGACAATTTGCTGACCAAAGAGAAAGTAGCGGAAATGTTGGGAACTAATCGTACTTATCTCTCTCAAATTATTAATGAGCAGACCAAGCAGACTTTTACTCAATTTGTAAATGGTTTCCGCACAAAAGAGGCAGTCCGTTTACTTTCCGATCCTGATAACCAAACTCCGCTAAAGGCGATTTCAGCTGAATTGGGCTTTAATTCCATGACTACTTTTTATAGTCAGTTTCAGGCGGCTACTGGTATGACTCCCGCTCAGTATAGAAACAAAGTGCAGGAATTGCATAAAAATAGATAATCTATTAATTTGCTATCATAAATTTATCCAAATGCGGCAATTGCTGTATTTGGATAACCTATTTTTGCTATAATTTAAAATTTTATGCATTAATTTGCTATCGACGCAATATAAGCTGCAAAACTGTTTTAACAATAAAACGGGACTTAAAAAGTGATTATAAACAGTATTAATATTAAATCTATGAAGAGTATGAAACATTCAGATTACCACGGAAAGCTACTTCGACTGGCGATGTTTTTCGTTGCATTGTTTTTGTGTGGAACAATGGCATATGCACAAACAGACCGGATGATCAGCGGTATAGTTGTAGATGAGAATGGAGATCCCCTGCCTGCCGCTCACATCCGTCAGGTGAGCCAGACGAAAGGGGAGGAACTAGCTGCTGTCATAACCGATATGAACGGGCACTTCCGGCTGACCCTGCTCCGCACAGCGAAAGAGATAGAAATCTCTTACTTGGGCTATGAATCAAAGAAAGTAAGATTGACAAGTGCGAACAGTTACAGAATTGTTTTGGAGCCGGCCTCCGAACTGCTGGACGAGGTGGTGGTAACCGGATATCAGACTATCTCTAGGGAACGGGCTACCGGTTCATTTGCGAAAGTAGATTCGAAAAAGTTGGAAACTCAACGGTTAAGTAGTGTCAGCTCATTGATGGAGGGAAGAATAGCAGGTTATAGTGACGGTAAGATACGTGGTGTGACTTCGATGAACGGACTTACTACTCCTCTGTATGTGATTGATGGGTTTCCGGTAGAGAAAACTATTTCTGACGGACTGGGCAACTGGGTCGAAAATGTGCCTGATTTGAATATAGAGGATATAGAGAATATTACGGTATTAAAAGATGCCGCGGCTACGTCTATCTATGGTGCTCGTGCTGCTAATGGTGTAGTAGTCATCACTACTAAAAAAGCCGGAAAGAATCAGCTGAATGTATCATTTTCAGCGACATTGACAGTACGCCCTTATAATTTTTATACCGGTCACTTGGCCGGTACGGCTGACATGATAGAGATGGAAAAGGAGTGGGCGGCCATGAATCCTAATCTTCAAGGAGAGGGAGCATCCCAATATGCACAGAATTTATTGGACAATGCATCCATGTATTCCTGTTTGGGGGTACAGGCTATTTTAAAACATCATACAGGTGCGATCAGCGAAGCACAAATGGAGCAGACGCTACATGAACTGGCTTCACAGGGATTCCGTTATTATGATGATGTGAAGAAATATGGTAAACGAAATCCGTTTTCGCAACAATATAACTTGAATATCGGGCGTGGAACGGAAAAAAATACATTTAATGCTTCGCTGTCTTACAGGAATAACCGGGAAGAAGATAAATATACTGACAGCGAGAGTTTCGGATTGAATTTGCAGAATACTACCCGGCTTACTTCATGGCTGAGTCTGGATTTGGGAACGTATCTGAATTATGGAGATGGTACAACGCAGAGTTATAATCTGACCTCACCCGGATATAATTATGTTCCTTATAGTTCGTTGTTGAATGGCGATGGAAGCTACTATACTAACACGGCTGCCGACCGGTACAGTAAGTCACAACAGGAAATTATTTCTTCTTACGGATTGTATAGTATGGATATTACCCCTTTGGACGAATTGGGAAGAAACTTGTCGAAGAGTAAGAATTTTAGTAATCGTACTTTTGCGAGACTTAATTTTAAATTCACAGACTGGTTGAGATACACTGCTTCGTTCCAATATGAAGTAGGGGAATATAAGACAAGCCAATTGCAAGATAAGGAAAGCTATGCTGTGCGTAATAAAGTAAATACATTTGCTACTGATGCAAGTGGGAGTGGCCAGGCTACTTATAATCTTCCTTATGGCAATATTTATACAACGGGAACTAATAGTATTCGTGCTTATAATTTCCGTCAGCAATTGGATTTTAACAAGACATTTGCAGAAAAACATGATGTGACCGCTTTGTTTGGTATGGAAGTACGTGAAAATAAGACGGAATACAATAATCGGAAATATTATAATTATGATCCGGCTTTACTAACTTATGATCTTATTGATGAACGGGTGCTGAGTAATACTTATACCGGAGTTTTGGGAAACTATGTATCATTCAATAAAAATGATATCTCCAACATCTATGAACTGGTAAATCGTTTTGTTTCTTTTTATGGGAATGCAGCTTACACGTATGATGGTAAATATATGGTGACAGGAAGCATTCGTTGGGATCGTACCAATTTGTTTGCTACTGGTTCCAAGTATCAGAAGAAACCTATCTGGTCGGTAGGTGCTGGTTGGAATCTGGACAAAGAATCTTTTTTTAAAGTTTCATTTATAAATATGATGAAACTGCGTTTCAGTTGTGGTATCGGTGGTAACATCGCCAAGAATTCTGCTCCTTATATGACGGCTTATTATAATAATAATACCCATGTGGGCGGCATACAAGGGACTATCAGCAACCGTCCTAATCCTGATTTGCGGTGGGAAAAGACAACTACAGCTAATATTGGTGTAGATTTCTCTATGTTTAGAAATCGATTAAACGGTTCTATTGAATATTATAATAAGTCGGGCGTGGATTTGTTAGCCAATACCAATGGAGTACCTACCGAAGGTTTTGGTTTTTCTACTTATACCATGAATAATGGTAAAATGAGAAACCGTGGATTCGAGTTGACTCTTTCCGGTGATGTCATTATGGGAAAAGATTGGAATTGGAATGTAGGTGGTGTGCTGGGATACAATAAGAATAAAGTGACTTATGTCAATGTAAAAGCACCTGCTATTTTTCTTCAGTTCGATTATCCTGCCGCCTATCCCCGTGTTGGAGTGCCTTATAATGCCATTTATGGATATCTGTGGGCAGGGCTGGATAGTAAGGGCAGCCTCAGGTGTATGACTCGGAAGGAAATATCCATGTAAGCAGTTCACCGCAAAAAGTGGAGGATGCTGTGTATTTAGGAACTTCTGTTCCGGTTTATAGTGGGGCTATTAATACCAATTTCCGTTATAAGAATTGGGAACTGGCTGCTCAACTGCTTTTTGAAGGGGGGCACAAAATGCGGAATACCAATATAGCCTATCCGGGATTAGGAGTGACAAGTAAGGATGTGAGTAAACGTTGGCGTCAGCCTGGTGATGAGGCATATACCGATGTACCACGCTATGTTCCGTCAGAAAGCAAGGATTATAATTCTTACTCATCCGATCTTTATAGCAAGGCTTCCATTCATGTACTTGATGCCGATAACTGGCGCTTGAAGAATCTCTCTGTTACTTATCATGTTCCTGCAAGTGTATGTCAGAAGTTTTATGTAAAAAATGCACGTATCATGCTAGGTATGGAAAATGTGTTCACTTTGGCTAAAAGCCGTGATGTGAAATGGATGCTTGGGGGATATAGTAAACCAAATTATTTGTGTAATGTCAATTTGAACTTTTAAATGAGAGCAATATGAAAAAGATACTATTTATGATAATGACAGTGTTAGGGTGGATAAATCTGACTTCTTGTAATGATTATTTGGATATTGTTCCCAAAGGGAACAAAATTCCTACTACCTTGGCTGATTTTGAAGCATTGCTGCGAGATGAATATACCATTGGCTATATTCCTGTAACGAATAGTCTTTATCTGTTGAATGATAAATTTGTAGGACAAAGCAGTCTGACTAGCGTTACCCTTACGAGTGCCAATTATCTGTGGAATGAAACAGCGGACAGAATTGTACTGAACAATCAGGACGAAGGGACTTATTACCGTAGTTATATGGCTATTTCCACTTGTAATCTCTTGCTGGAGCATGTTCCCGTTGCAACCGAAGCGACTGATTCCGAACGCAATGAGGTAATGGCTTATGCCAAAGTGATTCGTGCTATGAGCTATTACATACTGGCCAATTATTATGCTGATACCTATGTGTCTGCAACTGCCGGTACTAAACTGAGTGTACCTTTGATAACCAGTGCCGATATCAATGCTCCTCACAAGCAGGTCACTATTCAAGAAATCTATGATTTCATGATTAAAGATGTGAAAGAAGCCATAGAACAAGGATTACCCGAACAGTCAAGGACTGTTATCCATCCCAATTTGGGAGCAGCCTATGCCTTCTTGGCACGGGTCTATCTGCAAATGGCGAATTATGAAGAAGCATTGAAATACGCGGATATGGCTTTGGAACAGAACGATAATCTGTATGATTGGATTTCTTATTACGACACTCATAAGGAAGCTATTACAAAAGAAGACAGTTATCCGTCGTTACCGTCAGTGACAGGGTATGATTATGTGGAGAATTACTATTTCCGTTGTGGAGAGGGTAATCCTAACTATGCTACCAGCGAACTTAATATTCCGGTGGAACGTGCGGAGAGTTTCGAGGAAGGGGATGCACGTTTTTTTTCCCGCTGGAAACTACGCACGGTAAATCAGGATACTTACTATCAAGGTTTGGCCAAAGGATATTTCAACGGGGCTGGTCTGACCACTTGCGAGGTATATCTCATCAAGGCCGAATGTTTGGCACGTCAGGTCACAGGTAATGATTTCTCTGCTGCTATGGATGTGTTGAACAAGGTACGTAAGACCCGTATTCTGCCGGAGATATATCAACCCTTGCAGGCTTCAACTTTGACAGAAGCCATTGACTTGATCCGACGTACGAAAGACAATGAATTGATTTTCACTATTGTGCCATTCGCTGATGCCCGGAGGTTTAATGCCGAAGGTACTTTTGCACGTGCGCTATCCAAAACATGGGAAGGGCAGACTTATACATTAACCCCGGCTTCACATCTTTGGATTATGCCTTTCCCGGCAGGTGCCGTTCAGAATCCGGGTAATGGAACTATCACTCAAAATGTATCTAAATAACCTATAAAAACAGACTTTATGAAATTGATGTATTTATTAGCAACATTCGCCGTTGTTTTGGTGATGATGGCATCTTGTACCCGGCAGTCGGTAACGGGGTACACACTGACAGCTGCAATTGATGGAATTCCTGACGGATCCCATGTACAGCTATTTCCTGTAAGTCATGGTCATGAAAAACCGGTGGCGGATACTATTGTTGTAGATGGAAAATTTATATTTAAAGGGGTGGCGGATGAACCTCTGGCTGTACGGTTGATGGTGAAAGATGCATACGGTTCCATGCCTCTGATGTTGGAGAATGGCAGTATAAGCGTGGAGGGTAAGGTGACTTCTGAAAACCTTAATGGAACCGTGAATTATAATTTCTCACAGGTTTCAGTGACGGGATCTCCTTTGACGGACAAATATGTAAAATTATTGAGCACACGTGATGCCTTGGATTCTATTTATGTGACGAATAACGAGAAGTTTAAGGATATCCGTGTTGCCTATGGTAAAGCGAGAGTTGCCAAAGATAAGATCTTGATGGATTCTGTCGTTGCTACGGAAGCTTACAAAGCATCTGCCGTGGCCGATAGTTTGTTCTTTGCTACGGTAGATGCCACTTACTATAAATTAGTTATGGACAATAAAGATTCTTATTGGGGGCCTCTGATGATGATCAGTTTGTTTTCTTATCTTACCGAAGAGCAGAAACCGTGGTATGATGCCTTGTCAGAAGAGGCTAAACATTCCCGCTATGGAAAAATGGTGAAAGAGAGTGTGGCTCCTGATAGTCAGATCGGTTCTAAAGTGCCTGTCTTTACAGCCAAGTCACAAGATGGGAAATCGGTAACTTTAACCGATTTGTGCCAAGGTAAGAAGTATGTCCTTATTGATTTTTGGGCATCATGGTGTAATCCTTGCCGTAAGGAGATTCCTAATTTGAAAAAACTCTATACGCAATATGCAGACAGGGGTTTCCAGATTGTAAGTATCTCTATTGACAAAAAAGAGGCGGAATGGACAAAAGCGCTGAAAGAAGAACAACTTCAGTGGCCTAATTTTTTGGATACTGAAGGTATTGCTGATATATATAAAGTGAAATTTGTTCCTACTATGTATTTGATAGATGCCCAAGGGGTCATGGTAGGAGAAAATCTTCGTGGTGAGGCTTTGGCAAATAAACTGGCTGAGCTTTTTGGAGAGATTGAATAATCATATTCTTTTTATGGTATTCTGACATAGAACGGGGCAGAGTCGATGAATAAGTTGGATCTGTCCCGTTGTCTTATGTTTCGGACTGACCCTTCTTCTGAGATATTCAGTTAATGTTTCTAAAGATAAATGGTCTATGGAAATGATAATCCCTAATCACTCTATATGCTATTTTTATTATGATTTTTCTGTGTTTGTTTTCATAATTTTATTCGGTTCTATCCGTAAAATCATGTCATACCGCTTTATTTTGTTTGCTTTTAATCTTATCGATCATCAGTACAGCATTTGCCGTATGTATCTTGAAGAAAATTCACAGGTCTTCCGTTTTCTTGTTTCGTACCTTTTTATCCTTGAGAGTGAGTAATGCTGTTTTTGAGTGTCGAAGCTGTATTTAAGTTCGGTAGCCCTTTCCCTTGTGAACAAAGGAGGTAGATATCCTATACTACATGTAGAAATTTCTGTTCGCATTGTTTGGTGTATATGGAATTGGCTGCAACACATTTTACCCTCACATTCATCAGCTTCTACTTGAAATATCATTATAAATAACATTAATTATCTTGTGGTTTGTTACATGGCAGGACGGGTCTGCCATGATATTGTAGAACAGTTGATAGTATCTGTTTCCGTTAAGATGTTTAATCGGTAACCTGTCGGAGAATCTGATGTAAGTTTCAATACCATAGGGCTATCTTTGTTGAAGTACTAAAACTGTTCTTGCGCTCCAGATGGTGCTGTGACAGACCGACCTCTTTGGCTATACTGTCGAATGGAAACACAGAATGAAGATTGCCAGGTTCACTCCTATTAAACTCTTACGATATTTTTTAGAATATCGAATTCTGTAAAACTCAAAGTCAAGTGGTTTCTGAAATATTTGGTATCTTAACCATGTCTTTGTTTGGATATTTCCTCCGTTTTTTTTAGGTCGCCAAATCTTATTTGCGCACGGAATACCTAAAAATACAAAAAAAAAGCCAACTAATTCTCAATAGTTTGGTTATGAATTAGTTGGCTGGATTTTATGTTATTTGCTGAATATCCTTACCTTATATATTCAAAAATAATACCTATATCACAGTTATGTTATAAAAAATTACTCATATCCTGGTGTTTGTTTTAATGCGCTGTTGTTTGTTAATGTACCAGCATCAATAGGCCACAATAATCTGGATTGTTCAGCTGATGAGTATTGATGTACATAATCCCAACCTAGCAAGCGGATATCATACCAGCGCTTTCCTTCAAAACATGAATTCGCGGAGACGTTCTTTCAATATAGCTTCTAACGCACCGGCATTATCAGGTTTCATCCATTTGTTGTCAGTGTAGAACTCAGGATCGTTATCGTTAGGATAAGCTATTTCTGCTTTGTGTTCATTGAAGTATTTACTTCCATAAGCACGTTCACGAACAGCAGTGATTTCTTCTGTAGGATCTTCTCCTAGTAACACTTTTGCCATAGCTAGTTGCAATAGGCAGTCAGCATAGCGATAAATAGGAAAATCGTCTAAGAAACTGCGTGTAGACCCTCCTTCCAGCATCGTTCCTTGGAACTTATAAGTGATAGGGCCCGAAATAACTGACTACTCCTTGGGCATCTTTTTTATAAACGGCTTTCAAAGAAGTTGTCCAGCGCGTATCATTGTTACGGAAACCTTTGAAATAAAATTCTCGTCTTACTTGTAGCTGGGTAAGACCATTAAGTTGTGCATCTGGGGTTCCGACAAAGGAATTACCATTCTCGTCACAATAAATTTTCACCATTTTATCCTGTGCAGGAATTAATCTCATTCTATAGTATCCTCCCCCACATTTCATATTCGTCTTTACCATTGTGGATAGTGAAAAATCATTTCCTTGTTCTTTTTATTCTCAAAGGAGAAAATATCTTTAAAAGAACTGGTTACTAAACCAACATCTGCTTTTTTTACGTTTTCAAAGGCGTTTTTTGCAATGGTATAATCACTGTTGCCTCCATTCATCTGGCGTCCGCCCACAGATGTTTCTTCTCCTTTTAACATTTGAGTTGCTGCGGCAGACCAAAAGTGACGTCCCAAATTTTGAAAGAATAGTCAGAGCCAAAGGCATTTTTCTGATGCCTGAATGTCTTTCTTTTATTTGTTCCATAACTTCTGTTGCAGGTGATACTCCTTTGGTAATGTTACTTAAATCAAGGTTCTGCCCTTCCGTGTAATCTAAGTATAAAAACGACATCTCCCCAGGAACGTAGCAAGTGGAAAATAAAGGTAGGCACGCATTCCGTAGGCTTCACCTAAATAATAATTTTGGGTGGCTTCTGTCAGAATTGTCGTTTCTGTGGTCTTGGCAATCATCTGGTTTATTTGATTGATGATTTTATACATGTCACCATAATTGCTGATACCTACATTTTCTTTATTTATGGTATTGAAAGGTAAACGTTCCATGCCTTGGCTTGCTTCGCCACCAATAGGATTGTCTCCGTAAATGTCTGCACGAGGTTCACCCAGTAAGAAGAAATTATAACTTTTTTCGCGAAGTAAAGCATGCAGTCCTGTATTGAACGCAGTGAATTGGTCCGGGTTTTTCCAATATGCGGTTCCTGCCAGTGAACTGGTAGGCTCAATATCCAAGAATCACATCTTGAAAATGATAGAGAAAAGTCCTGCCAACAGGTATGTAAATATCTTTTTTCATGATTTTTATTCTTTTTTTATAGTTGTGTTCAATTTAAAATGTTACAGATAAACCAAATAATACGGTTCTAGAGTAGGATATCACCTTGATCAACGCCGTATAGATTTTCATTATTATCACTATTTGTCAAGACAGGCTCTGAGAAGTGCCGGTATATCCGACATAGAACAGATTTTGTCCGGTGACATAGACAGATGCGTTTTTGTATAAATGCTTTGCTAGTCCATGCTTTGGGCAAGTCCCAACTTAGTGTTAACTCTCGTAAGGCTAGATAGTCAGCTTTTTCATAGAGGCGTGAACTGTTGTTATGACGGCTGGCTGAGGCATTATTGGAACGGGTGATATTCTTTTTTGGCCAATTGGTCTGCATAATAGAATGCCGGTAAGTCTGAATTCGGATTATCTTCACTCCCATATCTTTTACTTCAGTAATTATATTGAATGCACCTTGGTATTGGCCTAAAGTACGTGCGGCCAAGTCATTATAAAGAGTATGTGCTAATGCATAGTCAAAACGTGCATAGAGGGATATACCTTTCAAGAAAGAGTTGAAGAGAAACCGCCGGTTACTTTTGGGAAAATATTGCCTACTACTTCGCGGTCAAGTCCATTGATTTTATTATCACCGTTGATGTCTTCCCAGCATACATCTCCAGGTTCTATAGGTTTCCATCCTTCTTTTCCTGCATATTCACTAGCTAGTCCCGGACCGTACAGGTTAGCAACTTCATCAATCATCATATTAGCGTGCTCTTTAACATCATCCCAGCTTTTGAAAATATGATTTTGCTTGTAAGCTACCATTTCGCCCAATTTTCCGCCTTCCTGACGTCCGGCAATCCACTTGGTGGCATTTGTTCCTTTACCTACGGCAACTTCATAACCTCCTACTCGGTTGTTTTCTATACCGTTATAGGGTAATGAGATAATTTTGTTTGCTACCGAAGATAAATTAGCGGAAAGGTCCCAGGTAAAACCACCTACATTATTTAATATATTGGCTTTTACCTCCAATTCTATACCTGAGTTACGTAAAGTTCCCATGTTGGTCATAATATCGGAAAAACCCAAATAACCCGGTAGAGCTTGTTTAGTCAGCAAGTCATTTGTTCTTCTGTTGAAGTAATCGATAATAAAACTTAATTTGTTATTGAAAAAACCGATATCCAACCCTACTTCCAAGGTCTTGCTCTGTTCCCAGCGTAAACCGGTATTTACCAATGCCGAATTATAGAATGCGGAAGATCCCCCATAGTTTTTAGCATCTACAAGACCATAGGCACCATATACATCGAAGTTGCCAATTCCATTTACATTACCGTTTACACCATAACTGATACGGGGTTTCAAGTTTGAAATCACTTGAAATTTTGAATCTTTCCAGAAATTTTCTTCCATCACATTCCAACCTACCGAAATGCCAGTAGGAAGAATCCCAACGATTGTCTTTCAGACGAGAAATACCATCATAGCGGGCTACGAATGAAAATAAATATTTCATGTCATAGTTGTAATTGATACGTCCGAAACCGGAAAGAATGCGGTAGGCAGTTCTTGTGGTGGAAGTATAAGTCTGCTTGGCACCAACATTTAAAGTAGGTATGTCATCAATTGGTGAATTTTGAGTCTTGGCTTCAAACTGGAATTCATCATAATTATAATATTCACCACCCAACATGACATCTACATTATGCTTTTTCTGCAAATCTATCCGTATATGTTAGGGTACTATTGAATTGCATTTGGTTATATCTCTTGATCCAAGCTTCAGCTTGACGAGTATTTGTAGCTGTAGAAGAGGACTGTAATTTATAACTTTTATTGAACTTTTCCCTCTGGTAGTCATAATGTAAAAGTGAAGCGTTTCCGCTTAATACGAGTTTTTTAGGGAGAATGTCAAGATCAAATCCAATGTTATAGGATTGTCGGCGCTCTCCGTTATGTTGTGTCAGTTTGTCCCTGAAATAGGCAGGATTACCGTCGGAAGTACCACCTCCTGATGCTGGATTACCCTCTTTCATCATAGGGGTTCCATGTGGGGCGTTGAGAACGGGTTCGGTAAAACATTTGGTCTTCACTAATCCATAGAGAAGGTTTGCTGGCCCAGGTATAAGTTGCTCCGGCTTTTACGTTTAAGAATGGGAAAACTTTATAAGAACCATTTACAGAACCGTTAAATCTCTTATATCCGGTACCTATAATCTGACCGTCTTCATTGTAATATCCCGAGCTTGTAGCAAAAGTTCCTTTATCATTACCTCCGGTGATACTTATATAATGTTCTTGCATAAAAGCATTGTCATCGAATACGTCATTATCTAATAGTCCTCCATAATCTTTAAATATTATTTTTTTACCTGGATTTACGGGGTCGTCCATCGTTTGCCAGCCTTCATTTTGCAAATGAGCTGTTTCATCATTCAAGTAGCGAATATCATACATATTATTGCCGATGCCATATCCTTGCTGAGCATCCAGACCATCATAGCCTTTTACTTTTTTTATATCCGATACGGTTGTAATAAATATAGTCTTCAGCGTTTAGGTAATCATATCCTTTACGGGCAAAATTCACACCCATTTTGAATTTGTAATTAACTGAAGCTTTTCCGGCTTTTCCACTTTTAGTTTCAATTAAAATAACACCACCGTTTGCTCGGGCACCATAGATGGCAGTAGAAGCGGCATCTTTCAGCACTTGAATGGATTCAATGTCTGAAGAGTTAATATCGCCCATACTATCACGTACAACACCGTCTACAATAATTAAAGCTTTATTGTTGGCTCCGGTGATAGTAGCTCCACCGCGAAAGAGTTATACTAGGTTCAGAGCCAGGTTGACCACTGACGGTAACGACACGTAAACCTGTGACAGAACCCTGTAGGGCTTGTGCAGCGTTACTATAGGCTGCTTTTTCAAGTACCGAATTGTCCATTTTTGAAATAGCGGTTGTTAAAGTCGCACGTTTTTGCGAGCCACCGTAACCAGTTACCACTACTTCATCCAAAACTTCTGTATCTTCTTTTTAAGACAATTTGGTAGGAGTTTTGAACACCGGTTGTAATGGTCTGTGTTTTATAACCGATGTAACTGACATTAATTTTAGCTCCTTTGGGATACGTTTAGAGAAAACTTTCCATCAAGGTCTGTAATGGTACCATTTTGTAGTTCCTGCTTCTACCACACTGGCGCCTATCACCGGTTCATTGGTAGCATCCACTACTGTACCTGTAATTGTTTTCGTCTGTGCCATTACATTGAATGACATTAAAAGACCTAATAACAAAAAAGGTTCTTTTTCATAGAGTTAAAAAATTAGTGATTAATAAAGATTTTAAATTTGAAGTATGAATTATTCAACATATTCTAATTTAAGTGTCCATGCATACTGACAAGGAACTTTGCTGTAAGGAATAGTGGGAATTTCTATTACTATATTATTTCCATTCTGTTTCCATTTCAATGTTTTGTCATATCCTAATAAAGTTATTTTTGTTTTGGAACTTGTTCTAATGTCTTTCAGTATGACTTGATTTTCCGGAAATTTAGGCAGAATGGCATATACTGCATTATTTTTAGCTGTGAAAAGGCTTCTTTTACGGCAAAGCCGGGATCGGGATCTACTGTTTGTTTTAAAATAGAGTTTCCTCCTACATAATGTTTTCCTTTATCTTTCCAATTTCTGTCACCTTCAGACCATTGTTCAGATTGTTTCCATTTTGTAAGTATCATAGATTGCTTCTCCATTTACTTTTAGCCATTCTCCCATTTGCAATAAGCGTTCCTGCATGATAGGGGAATTTTGCCGTTTCCATTCGGACCTATGCCTAAGAGTAAGTTCCCACCTTTGCTTACAATATTAACTAAAGTAAGTATTAATCCTTGTGGGCTGGAATAATCTTCTATATCTTCATTTTGATTATAAGAGAAAGAGAATCCCATGCCACGACATTCTTCCCAAGGTTTATCCTCTGGCATATTGCGATTGCTATATTCACGGGTGTAATAATCGCCATGCTTTTTCCCATCAGTAAATTTTGCCCATCTGTCATTCAGTACAATTTTGTTCTTTACTGGGGATTCAGAATAGAGCCATTGGAAAAGTTTTTTTGTTTGCCAAATAGAGTCACTGTAATTATCGGGACCGTCTGACCAAAGAATATCGGGTTCATACCGATTTACCAGATCTTTAACTTGCGGTATAAAATGACGGGATACATATATATTAAGTAACTCCGGCAATATAACGGACTTCCCCATTCTCTGCATGAAATGTAGAATCCCACCTTAATGTCTGTTTTTCTAAGAGCTGTGGTATATTCACCTACCAAATCGCGTTTAGACCTATTTCCATACTGTTCCAAGGTCTGCCGTAATCTCTAGACGCTTCCATACTTGGCCATAATGCATAACCGTCATGGTGTTTAGTTGTTAAACTACATACTTGGCACCTGATTTTTCGAATAGTTTGGCCCAAGCGTTTGCATCGTAATCATGTGCTTTAAATTTGGCAGCAAAATCTGCATAATTAAAGTCTTCTCCATACATTTTTGTATGATAATCATAAATTTCGGTTCCGGTAAATTCACCGTTCCCCATTAACTTTTTATTATCCAGCCAATATTTATACCATTCTTCGTAAGTGCCTTTAGGTGACCACATGGGTACAGAATAGATTCCCAATGGATAAAGATTCCAAATTTTGCATTTTTGAACCATGCAGGGGTAGGGCGAGTATCGAAGCGATTCCCATGTTGGTTGGTAGATATTGTTTTGAGCATTAATTTTGATAAAGATTAATAGCACAATAAATAATAGTGATTTCTTTCATATTAGTATTAGAATTTTAAATATTATATTAACCGCAAATATACTATTTTTTTAAAAGCATCAAACATTTTTAATAAAATAATTTATTAAAAACAGTTATTTCTTTAAAAGAATATTGTTTTATTCTGTGATATATCAGATTATTTATTTTAATACGTGCTCTTGTTTGTTTATTTTGTATATATAGCTTGTTATTATTTAGTATATTGGAAAATATGGATATAATATTAAAATAAAAGAGTAGGAAGATTTAAATCAAAGTAAGCGAGTATGTCTGCAGGCAGGAGTATAGACAAATATCTATCGGAGTAAGTGATTCTCCCAAATTTTCGGCTCAGCGGAAATTTCTGGTTGGTAACTTTTAAAATTAGCGATCTTTGCTTACCTTTGTTTTTATGAAACCCGAACGACTCTTCGTGCCATCCTTCCGGATGCTTATAGACAACTTTGATATTGTCAATTTCGACAAGAGTGCTGACCGTTTTGATATTTATCTTGATGAAAAAAAGTTCAGCTAAAGAAGATAAGACCAACCCGGATATCATATCCTATGGTTTTGGTGAGTACCGTACAATCCAAGACTATCCTATTCGTGGTCGCGCCACTTATCTCCATGTCCGTAAACGTAATAAAACAACACATCGCTTTATAATACAATAGGTTACGGGGAAGGATAGAAGGAACTTCCGCAAAACGAAACGTTTACGCAGGTTTAATTTCTGTTTACGTGGAGGGCTGTTTTGGTTGCATCGGTTTGGCGATTGCTTTAAATGGGCTTACATGAAGTTTACATGGTGTGTAAGCAGGAGAGGAAGATAGCGGTTGTGGCCGCTTTTTTTATGCCTTGTTTTGGATTATATGTTTCTAAAATATTCCATATAATGATTATTTAGTATATTTGTACTATAAAATATAGTGATATGGCAAAGGTTGTACATGTGCATTTGACGCACGGAATAGACGGAACAAAGCGAAGAGATTGGTATTTTAGTAGTATTTCGGCTGTTTATACGGTTTTGACGGCGGAACAGGTGGGTGCGACCAAGAATTATTTGTTACATGCCGGTCTGTCCGGTAATGGTACAGTATGCACTAAAAGGGCTATAATCAAGCAATCTACGCTTATTTCAGGGAGTAGGAGGGGAGAGTAGGTGAATAGATTAGAATGGCATTAGAACGAAAGAAAATCACCATTCGGCAGTTATTCTTGTGGGGGAGACTTATGGTCTCCTTTTTTTGTGCTCTCAGATGGCGATTTCTACATTTGGTGTGACACTTGGAGTGGCAATTTTGGAGGTGGGGATAGTACTGGGGTTAGAAAGTGGGGTTAGTTTTTATAAGAACTGGGGTTAGTAAACACGGTTTTGAGAGGGGGTAGTTGGAAGTATGGTAAAATATGGTTTTTTGAATGATAGGTGTAAAATATGCCTTGATACACCCACCCTAAAAACCATCACCTATAAAAAGCATACATTATTATATAACGGATTATCAGTCCTTTTCAGGCGATTATATGGGGTGGATGGAGGGGGAATACCGAGAGAGGGGGAGTCTGAAGGTATAATCGGGGGTATCCTCAGGGTAACGTTTCATGTTCTCCGGATGGTAAAAGTGCGCTCTACCCTACATTTGCATCTCCAGAAGTGTACGCATCCGATGCAGGTTTCCCTTTTTCAAGATTCATTTGGCGAATTTGTTCTTTGAGACGGCCGATTTCTTCCGCTTGTTGGGTTATGGTTTGTACGAATAAGTGTGCATCTGTGGTTTCCTGCTTCTCTTTCATTGTTATGAAAGCATCCCCTGTTCCCATGATGATCCAATCAATCGAAATATTAGGGTATGAATATCAGACTTCTGAGTAGCTCTATTGATAATTTCTTCCGACCACTTTTTATGTCGCTTATGCCAGCTTTATTTGTGCCAAGTATGCTTGCTGCTTGTACATAATCGGTTATTTGCCCTTGAGCTTTTAATTCGTCAAGTATTTGAATGAATCTGATATTTTCCTCCATAAAATGAGTTTGGTATGAAAAATTACGCTTAAATATTTTGTAGTATGAAAATCTCATACTATATTTGCATCGAGTTAAGAAATTAACGAGCGGCCAAAGATACAGAAAAGGGTCGAGAATAACGAATTTTAGCACTTAAAGAAAATGAACGAAGAAATCAAAGAATGGCAGACACAAAGCGTGAAGCACAAAGTAGCTTACGTGTTGATGATGGACGGTATCAGTTTCAGATACACTGAAGAGACCGGGATTGTGTTTTCCGCACCTGATTTTTATGTAAAGAATCTTATTCGGCGCTTGATGAGCTGCTACGGCGTGAGTTTGAAACCGATTATAAACGAATTTAAATAAGTGAGATTATGGAAAATAAGAAAATGGATTGCTGGGATTTTGTATTCAGTTTTGTGAAGAACCATATAGACGCTTTGGTACAACAAGCTGACAAGTACACCAAAGAGATGAACGAGGACTATGAACACTTCTTTTGCTGGTATGCTGAAGAGATGTACAAAACACAACGAGAGCTTGCTTGTTACCGCGCTTTGAAAACGGTTTTATCCGTTGGCAGTCATGAGGAAGCAAAGTTGTTTATAGAAAACAAGATAAGCAGTTTGACTGACAGTCTTCTTTCCGGAAGCATTCGCAGGAACAGTACCAGTGCAGCTTCAAATCTGGCGCATACATTAGAACTGGAGATGAAGCAGTCTGTACGTGAGAAGTTTATAATGCTTCTTGAAGTTATAGAGAAAGGTGAAAGTGTTGAAGGATAACGGAAAACCGAGCGTGACAACCCGGAAGGCGTCAAGAGACGGGTGGCGGTGTGGAAAGACACACGGGAGTGTATGGTTCTTGCGCCAGGGTTCGATTCCCTGGACTCCCTCTGATATAGACACTAAAATGAGTGACTTATGAAAAGAACAATCAATTCCATGGAGAAGGGTAAAGATGTCGGTATTTCTCCGGCAGAAGAAACACCCATACCGGGCTTCCCAACTGACTATGAGCAAAGAGTCCGCGAACGGCTTTCTCGAACACCTTTTGCGTCATTAGTGAATGCTTTGAGAAGTGGAACCAGACAAGATCAGCTGTCGTGTATGCTCCAAGTCGAGCGCCGGCTTCTGCAATATCGTCAGGTAGCGTTATGTTGTCGATACACACGCAGTCAATTTCTTGAAGAGATGCAATCGCTGTCAGGGCTGTTTGGATTAGAGGTCTGCTCTTCGCTGATGAGAGAGTATCAGCGTAAGATACCAAGAAAGGCAGTGATGTCGGATTTTGAGGCATAAGTCGGTTATTTTTTTAAAACGCAACAAATATAACGAATTAGGATATTAAAATCAAGTGAGATATGAAGAAGTATATTCATGTAACAAGTGAGGATCGCCAGTTTTTGGCCAAGGCTTTCAACGTAAGCAGCGTGACGGTTTGGAAAGCCCTGCGTTTTGAACAGGATACGGATACCATCCGTAGGATCCAGAAGGCCGCCCGTGAGCGTGGTGGTATTGTAATGGCGGTGGCTCCGGTTATGGAGACACTACACGACCATGATAACGTGATACGCCAATATTTTCCGAACGGCGCATTGTTAGAGATCAGTAAAAACGACAGCACGGGTGTGGTGACTTATAAAGGGGAAGAGGTGAGACATTATGATAATGTGACATTTTCCAATATAGACAGCATCCAAAATTTTGCGGCCGCATTGAAATAAGGAGGTGTGAGTATGGAATTTTTCGATAACAAACTTTGCATATCGTTTCGTGAACTTGTTGATGGCGGAATAATGACTGTTCCGAATTACAAGTATATGGCATCCAGTGGCCGGATAAAGGTAGCACGTCGTGGTGGTGGAGCGAAAGGAAATGGAGCTTTGATTGTTATTGATAGTCTGCCTACCTCTTACAAAGAAAAAGTCGAGGAGAAATATCCTGAGCAATGCCGTGCTTTTGCGTGGCTGGATAATATCGAATTACGAGCTTGATCAGGCTGCCGTCGCTTTCTTTATGGATTGGGCTGCCCGGCAGTCCAGCGATAAGGCTTCTGACGAGCTTGCCAGAAAGTATGCGATAAATGCTTCAGTACTGAATACTTGTATCAAGTTGTACAATCGTAGTCGTGATTATCGAAAGTTAATGGGAGAGAAGTATGATTGGAGCATGATGGCTACTACCATTGAGACGCTGCGCGAAGAGTTCGGGCATGATCTGCCGGCGAGTACCTTGCGTTTCCGAAAGAAGGTGAACGAGTACAAGCAGTACGGTTATGAGTGCCTTATCAGTGGAAAGTTCGGTAACCAGTGTGCGAGGAAAGTGGATTACAAGACCGAGCGTCTCGTGCTGAGCATCACGGTGCTGCCGAACCAGCCTTATGGCAGTGACGTACACGAGATGTATATCTCCTTTGTGTGCGGGGAGTTGGAGGTATGGGATTTGAAACCGGGGAAATATTCAACCATAACGATTTTACGGATAAGAACGGTGATCCGAAAGAACTGAGCGAAAGTACCATTCGCAACATCTTGAACAAGCCGGCCAACCAGGTACTCATAGAGAAAAAACGTCGTGGGTGGTCGGAATTCTACCACGAGCAAATGCCACACATGCACCGCCACAGTGGAGAGTTCTCCTTGTCCCAGATTACGATGGATGACGTGGATCTTCCGCGTCGCATGAAGGGTGGTGAATACGTACATGCTTATTATGCCTACGATGTGGTAAGCCAGTGCCGTGTGGGGCTTGCTTACGGCCGTGATAAAGACGAAGCCCTTGTGGTTGCCTGTTTCCGGGATATGTTCCGCCTGATTGAGCGTAACGGGTGGGGGATGCCTGCCGGTATCGAGGTGGAGCAGCATTTGATGAGCAAGTACAAGGAGGGCTTCCTGAAAGCCGGTGAGGTGTTCAAGTTTGTGCGTTTTTGTGCACCGTTGAACTCTCAGGACAAATATGCTGAGCCGTTGAACGGTGCGTTCAAGACTACCATCGCCCATAAGAACCATGAAGGGGTGGGTCGTTGGTACGGTAAAGGGGCACGGCGTGTGGATCAGAAGAAAATCAGCGACAGTGGGAACCATACTTACGAGGATCGGAAATATTATACGTTTGAGGAACTTGTGGCCGATGACCGCCGGGACTGTGCGGAGTGGAACAACACGCTGCACCCCAACCAGAAGAAATATCCGGGTATGACCCGCTGGGATGTGCTTGTGGCGAGGATCAACCCGACTCTGCGCCCGCTTGACAAACTGACCCTGAGCCGTTATATCGGCGAGAGGGTGGAAACAAGCGTAAGACGGAACAGTACGGTACGTGTGGCGTACGCTGACTGGTGGCTGAGTGGTCCGGAGGTTCTTGAGAAGTTGGAGCCTAATAACCGCAAGGTGACGGCTTTCTATTTGCCGGATGAGGAAGGCAAACCGACCGATGTGTTCCTGTATCAGAATGACCGCTATATCGACAAGGTGCGCCCGGTTGTGACTTATAGCCGTGTAATGGCGGAACAGACCGAAGAAGATAAGGCAGCTTATACGGAACAGGCAAAGATAATGAGTCACTTTGACAAATGGGTACGTGATAACGCTATCGGTCAGGTAGGTGTGGCACCGGTCCAACGTGAGGAAGAAGATGAGGAAACGGAAAGCCTTGTATTACCTACGGCACCTGTTCCTGAAGAACCCGATGAAGCTTACGAATGGCAGCCGACCAATATGGCGGCAATGGCTATTGGAGATATGTAAGAATACGATTAGAATAACATTATAACAGCGTTTGAATTATGATTACAGAAGCGCAAAAACAGAAGATTTTGGGAGCGATAGCTGCCAACCGTGCGAACTATCCGAGTGACGCCAAACACGCCGCCTCCCTTGGCATCAGCACATCGGTGTACAGTGCCATTAAGAACGGACAGACGGACAAGGCTCTTAGTGATGCCAACTGGATAAGTATAGCCCGTCGTTTGGGTGTGAGCCTCCGTGCCGATATGGAGTGGAAGGTTGCCAAGACCGCCACGTTCGAGTATATAACCGCCCAGCTGGAGTTCTCCCAGCAGTCGAGCCTGTCGGCTATCCTATGCGACATTCCAAACATCGGAAAAACTTTTACCGCAAGGTATTATGTGCAGAACCACAAGAATGCCGTGTATATCGACTGCTCGCAGGTGAAGACTAAGCTGAAGCTGGTGCGTAAGATAGCTGCGGAGTTCGGAGTGGATGCCAAAGGTAAATATAGCGATGTATACGAGGATTTGACTTATTACCTCCGTTCCATTGAGAATCCGCTTATTATTTTGGACGAGGCCGGGGATTTGCAGTATGAGGCGTTCCTTGAGCTGAAGGCTTTGTGGAATGCCACCGAACGCAGTTGTGCCTGGTATATGATGGGTGCGGATGGTTTGAAAGAAAAGATCAACCGTTCGATAGAATGTAAGAAAAGTGGCTATACCGAGATGTTGAGCCGTTATGGAGACCGTTACAGCAAGGTGACACCTGATGACGGCAAGGAGCGTGAGGCGTTTTTGAATGCCCAAGCTCGGACGGTGGCTAAAGTAAATGCCCCGGCAGGTGCGGATATAGCGCAGATTGTACGCAAGACACGTGGAGGTCTGAGGCGAGTATATACCGAGATAGAGAAACTTAAAATGGCATAGGAAATGGTTAAGATAGTTTTAGAGGACAAAGGCCAAGACCTGTTATGGCTCAAAGTAAATGAAGGTGGTCTTGTGGAGGAAGCCGGACCATTTCAAAATGAAATATGGAAAGATGCTTATGTCCCGTATTGGGGGCTTCACGTAGGGCAATTCTGCCCGATACACCATCCTCCGCATATCATCAAAGGGTTTCTGAAATATAGGATTGAATCAATAGAAAAAGAGTCATGAAACGAGCATATAGTCCGAAAGACATAGCCGCCAAGAAATGGGTGACGTTGCCGTGGGGGAGAAATGGAACAAGCCTTTCGGGTGCCCTGCGGAGAATGCCTCCTGGTTCATCAGCGGTGCCAGTGCCAGCGGAAAGAGCAGCTTTGTGATGCAGCTTAGCAAGGAACTGTGCAAATACGGCCTTGTGTTGTACTTGAGTTATGAAGAGGGCGTGAACCAGACATTCCAACGCCGTATGGAATATTTGAAGATGAACGAGGTGCAAGGTAAGTTCCGTGTGGTTGTGGACGAGACCTATGAGGAACTGATAGACCGATTAAAGAAGCCGAAATCCCCGAAGTTTATCATCGTGGATTCGTATCAGGTGTCGGAATGGGAGTATCCGGATGCGGTAGCCTTGATGAAGCGTTTCCCGAAAAAGTGCTTCATCTGGATCAGCCAGGAAAAGAAGAGCCAGCCGATGGGAGGCGGTGCGATCCGTTTGCGTTATATCTGCGACATGAAGATCCGGGTGGTCGGTTATAAGGCGTATTGTCAAGGGCCGGCAGCTATTATGTGGTGTGGGAAGAAGGAATCATTCAAACGAGTAATAATTTGTGATATGGAAAAAGACAAGGTTTACATCAGCGGGGCAATAGCCCACTATAACATTGACGAGCGCAAGGGTGCGTTTGCCAATGCGGAACAGAATTTGAGAAATTGCTGAATGACCTTGGCAATGATGATTATGTGGCAACGTATCTTAAAGAAAAAGGATATGAAGTAACGAAGAAAGAAAACAATAAATGATAGGAACTATGGAAGAAAAACAGAAAGTTCAGGTCGTATTTGAGTTTGATCGTTCCGAGTATGATGCGTATCTCTTTTGATGAACCAAAAAGACGAAAGCAAAGGACGATCAGCGCAGTCACACATTCACCAACAGCGAGGGAAGCAAGCGTATCACGTTGGGCGTGTATGTGACAGACGGTTACCGCGATACGGTGGAGGACGGAATTGCCATTGTGAAGGAGTATATCGAAAGCCTCGCCAAGGACAGAAAAGACCAAGGCGCTGGTGAGCATGGTTCTCCGCCTGTTGGCACGTGATGCCAAAGGTACGTTGAAAGCCTCGCGCATCGTTCAATTGCGCAAGGTAGCGATGGAAACCGGTGACGAGCGTTTCATGGAAGGCGTGCGCATCATCGAGGAGAGTTACCAGCCGGAGGTGAGCAAGCAGTTCATCAGAGCTGAGATAAGAGACAATAACGGGATGTGGAAGCCCATCCCGTTGGGTATGACAGAATCCTAAAAATGAAGAGTATGATACAGAATGTAGAGAAGAGCCCCAAAGTAGCCTTGTGCCGTGCTTGTCGCGGCACGGGTGTCGTACAGAGAACGACCGAACTTCCTTCTCGGATTTTCAGAAAAAAAGAAAGTGAATATTACCGAGGAGGCTTGTCCCCAGTGTGGCGGCAGCGGCCGGGTGATAGTGAGCGCGAAGATGGAACTGGATATTCAACCATATAATCCAAAGAAGGAGTAAGCGATGGCAAAGCGACGCGGAGTAAGTTATGAGAAACGTGTGGAGGAGATAAACAGGATATACGACCAATATGCCAAACGCGGTGTACCCGAACCGCGAGATCTGGCGGCGGTACGTATATCCTGTATATCTCGTGCGAACGTACATTCTACAATATACTCAACGCATATCGCCGAACCGGAAACGCATATCGTGACGCAGTAGCCAACGAGGGCAGTCCGTTCAAGGAAGAGGCGTTGAAGTTTGATCATTTAAACTGATACATGAGCGGTTTCAGTATGGATGTAAGATACTTTCATGCATTTGACCTTGTGAGAGCCGTGATGAACCAACCACGAGGAGATCGTGGAAAATATCGAGGTGCCTGTGCGTGGCTCAAACGGCTTCGATAAACGGCCATGTTCGGACAAAAGCCTCCGGCGGACAAATTACCGCCGGGCGCCTGTGGCTTCAACAGGGGGCGCCGTCCAGGCAGCCACTGCTTTTGAACAACATCATGTCCGGCCTTAGGATGACTGCTGATTTATGTGGGCGTTGAACTCCATCCGGGTACATCCCTCGAACGGGTTGCCGATGTTTTGTTTTTCCCGATCCCATTCGCACAGCTCCAGGATGGAGGATTTGTTGAGGTGAAATAGACGAACGGATGCCCGGATAGCACGTTCAGCACGTCGAAGGTAATCCGACATACGCCAACTCATATTGTAAGTACCCACGTCGGTGAAAGGTACGGCGGGTCCACCAGGAACACCACGCCCGGCGTGTCTTTGTAGCGGTTGAACAGCTCCTTATAATCGCAGGAGACGATTTCCAGCCCTCCAGATAATCCCGTGCACCGGATAGTCCGCTTTCCGGATGTTGTTATAAAGGGCTTCCTTCCGCATCTCCGGTACGCTCAGTTTATATTTCATGGAGAACATCAAAGAGGAGGACAGGGTGATGAAGTCCACGTAACCGGTCTCGTGCTCCCTCCTGGAGGATACGGCTGAAGATGCGCTCACGCA
>VOFB01004837.1_pt1 | contig 45995 bp, 62 predicted proteins | sample 5384141 | NCBI WGS metagenome assembly VOFB01 (sample SAMN12384721, study PRJNA508395) | human gut metagenome | isolation source: healthy gut A | host: Homo sapiens | reverse complement strand
GAACAGACCTATGGGTACAAGGAAGGAATCTGGTTTCCTTCACCGACGCGAACGGCGAAACGACCAAATACCAATATGACAGTCAGGGCCGCATGACCGCATGGTACGACGCGGCAGCAAGCGCCAGGTACAAACCAGTACGATAAGCGGTCCCGTGACCGCGCAGACGGACGCGAACAGCGGACAGTATAAGATTCAGTATGAGGACGGATATACCGTTACAACCGACGCGGAAGGCAACGTCGTTACACCTAATGATCACGACGAGTCGAAGCGCACCACGCGCATTGTGGACGCCCTAGGCGGCGAGACCACGTTCACCTATGGACAGCATGAGGTGAAATCGTGTCCGCGACCGACCCGCTGAGAGCGTCACGACATACGAATACAACGAAAACGGCGACAAGATTTGCCGGGTCGATCGCTTCCCGCCGCTTGGTGGTCATCGAGTGGGATGGCTTAACCATCGTCTGCTCAGCACGACAGATCAGAGTGGCCATATCGCCGCGCTATACCTATGACACAAACGGCAATCTGCGACGGAAACCGCGCCGGATAGCTGGCGTGACGGTCTACCTATGACACATAAGGGACGCATGGTGGAGAAAAGACCGATGCGCTGGGTGGCGTGACTGCCTATGAATGCGTGAGCGGGTTGCTGGCTTCAGGTTACCGATCGAAAGGGACACGAGACTGCCTATACCTATGACGCGCACGGCTTATCTGTGCTGCCATGACGGATGCGCTGAGAAAGCAGCCAACGCAACATGAATATGAGTGCCAGCGGAAACTTGCTGCGGCTGGCATTTGCGAATGGCACGTCTTTCCTATATCACGACGCGCTGAACGCAGACTTCGCAGCCAATCCCAAGAACTGGCGTGACGAAATTTCGCCTATGACGCACTGGGCAACCTGATAAAGACCACGCTTCCGGACGGAACGGTGCACTGCCGCTACACGAAAAACGGCCGGCATATTGCCGACGCGCTGGGCAACAAGACCAGCTATACCTTACGACGGAAACGGCAACCGTTGACTGTTACCGACCCTGCCGGAAACGAGACCTCAGCGAATACGACAGGGCAGGAAACCTCCTGCGGGAGATCAACGCCCTGGGCGGCGTGACCGAATACACCTATGACGAGGCTGGGTTGCCCCTGACCGTAACGGACGCTACGGTGCAACACAAACCATGACCTATGATCTGGCAGGCAACCTGCTCACACGCACGCTGGCAAACGGTGCTTGTGCATATGACAGCATGAACCGCCCCATCCGGCAGGTGAACGCCCTGGGCGGCGTGACCGAAATTGAGTATGACTTGTTGGGCAGAATCACCCGACCGATCCGCTGGGCGTGGATACAGCGTACACGTATGATAAGAACGGCAATCCAGCCACCGTCACCGACGCGCTAGGCAACGTGTCACCTCTATGCCTACGATGCTCTCGGCCGGTTGATTCGAAACCGCACCCAATGGCGGCGTAACCGTTATGCCTCACGACAATACAGGCAATCTTTCTTTCCATTATGGATGCGTTGGGCGGTGACCCGCTATCAGTACGACGAGAATGGAAACCTTGTCGCGATGACGGATGCGCTTGGGGAAACTGTCTCGCTGGAATATAACCCAAACGGCAGCGCTACCACAGCCATAAAGAAAAATGGCGGCGTGCTGGCGACGGCTATGACAAGGCGGGCCGCGTCGTCTCCGAAAACCGATGCGAATGGTCATACCACCAAATACAGCTATAGCAGGAACGGCCTGGTCACCAAGATTACGGACGCACTGGGCCAGCAGGTTCGTTTGCCTATGACGTGCTGGGAAATCTTGTGAAGATCACCGCGCCCGGAAGGCCATAACGCTCTACGAGTATGACAGCGCGGGCCGTGTCCTGAGCATGACAGACCCAGAAGGCTGCGTGACGGAGTACGGCTACAAACGAGAACAGCCAAATCGCTCGCATGACGGTGAACGGCAACGCCACGCTGTACGAGTATGACGCGGCGGGCAATATCGCCGCTGGACGGACGCGGAGGGCCGGCGTGTAGAATTTGCCTATGACCCGAACGGGAACCTGACCGGGATTGTTTATCCGGACGGAACAAAGGACACAACCCAATACGACGCCCTTGGCCGCGTGCTGAAAAACACCCCGCGCACAGGGCTGGCGACTGCATACGAATATGACGTGGTCGGAAATATCGTTTCTGTCACGCGGGGCGAGCAGGCCACGCGCTACGCGTATGACATCCTTGGCCGCATGGAGTTGCGCCGTTACCGCGCCGGACGGCACGGAGACTGCCTATACCTACGACGCGTTGGGCAACCTCACCGGCGAGACCGATCCGCTGGCAACGTCACAGCCTCGCCTATACCGCCGAAAGCTTGCTGGAGAAGGTGACGGCGCCAACGGAACCACGCAATCCCTTACCTATCGACCCGGCGGGCAACGACCGCCGAAAAACCGACGCTGAGGGCAAACACCAAGGAATATCAGCACGACAGGTGAACCGGCTGACAGCCGTGATTGATGAGCTGGGCAACAAGACTAGCTACAAATATGACGGTGCTGGACAACATCGCCCAGGTAACGGATGCATTGAAGCACATCACCCGGTATACCTACGACAAGAATGGCAATCTGCTCACTGAAACCGACGCGCTGGGCAACAGGGTGCGGTATGCCCACACGCCGGAGGGCTGGCTGGAAAGCATCACCGCTGGGCAGACGTCCTCACATTTGGTCATGACAAAACCGGCAGCCTGCTCACCAGCAACGTGGGCGACGGTCAGACGGTGGAAAGCAGTCAACGGCGGTGTCTCCGTGAAAGTTGAGGGAACGATGGTTACCAGTACTAACGGGTAGGGCCCGCATTGCTTTACACTCACGATGCGTACGGTAACAGGACGTCCATGACCTACCCGGACGGTCGCATGGTGAGTTATGTCTATGACGTTATGAACCGCATGACCAGTGTCACAGACTGGACGGGGATGTCACCGCTACACCTGCCGACGCGGTGGGCGGCGCATTGAAACCGCGTCCAGCACCTTGACAACTTCATACCGCTATAGCGTAGGGTACCTGCCTCACGCAGGCGAATCAGCGGTGCGCGAGATTGTGCTCGGGCCAGCTACAACAACGAGGCGGCTACATCACGGGAAGCAGGTGCAGCAGAGGGCGGCAAGACCACGGAGAGCACCTATGCCTATGCCGGCGCTGGGGCAGCCACCAGCTTCCTGCAAAGCACGGGCTACGAGGAGCAGTATGCCTAATACGACAAGGTCGGAAACAGACCGAAAAGGTGCTGACCGGCACGGGACGGCATAGAAAACCGGTGTTGAAGATGAGCTACAACAAGGGTAACCAGCTTGACGACCATGGTCAACGGGAAAGATAAGATTGCTTTATACCTACGACAAGAATGGCAGCAGGTTACGAAGGTGCTGACCAGTCAGGCTTATGGCGCTGACGGACGCCTACGCCTACAACGCTCTTGGACCAGTTTACGGAATATAGAAAGCCATGACGGCTACAAACAGGACCACCTACGACGCCAACGGCATGCGGCTTAGCAAGAGCGAGGGTCGGCAACGGAAACCGCTCTACGCTGGAAGAATTGCTTGCGGGAACATTGCAGGGCTGGAGATTAGAGCCGACGCAGCCAGACGAATGTGGACGAAGCGGGCGTGCCCGCTGAACTGGACTGGGCCAATGACGGAATACCTGTATGATCTGGACACAGAATACCACCAGGTCATTTCCGAAACCACGACGAGCTTGGCGGCGCTTCTTCTACAACAGCCTATGCCTATGGCTTAGAGCCAGGCATCTTCACGTCGGACAGCAGGACCAGCTACGTCTATGACGGCGGGTCTGTGGCGCAGGCAATCACTGTGCCGGTTACCGGGAGTGCTGTGTCTCGCCCTGCCGGATGTCAGCGTGCAGGTGCAGTCCTTTCCTATACCGCCTTTGGCGAACAGATGGTAACGTGAAGGTCAGCGGCTTTAGCTACAACGCGGAAGCCTATGACGCGGCCACGGGCATGCTCAACCTGCGGGCGAGGCAGTATGAACCGGCCTTGGGCAGGTTCAGTCAGAAGGACATTGTGCGCGGGCAGGTGCGCTCTCCGTTGTCGCTCAATCGGTATATTTACTGCATCAATAATCCAATCAATTTAATTGACCCCAATGGCAAAGCACCTAATTTCTCCGCGATTGCAATGGGAGGTATTACTGCTGGTGCAATCGCTGGTGTCACGGCCAAAAAGCTAAAAAACTTCTGCAGCACAAGTAAAAACAGCATTGCGTAATCTCAAGAATGCAATCACAGGCGGATATAATGCCGCTGCTAATTCTACTGATATCAATGTCCAAAAGCATAATCAAGCTTTGAAAGAGATTTCTGCTGCTGAGAAAAGCAACAAAAAGCCCTTAACCGACAAAGAAAAAAAATAGAATTTTTGCGGAGGCTTGTATAGTACATTCATTACAATTGTCCTATGAATATGGTGTAAGCAGTTCGAATGCTTTTACTTATGACGAAACAATTGCTATTGGCAAATCGGTGCAGTCACAATACAAGGCCTATAGTGCAAGACAAAAGAAAGATACAAAAGCAAATTATTGTATAAAATTTGTTTTGGCTCCTTATGAAGGGACTACACTATATAGTGACTTGCTCGAACTAAATAACGAATGGAAAGCTTTAGGCCTTACGCCTCCTTATTCACCTCTTACTACATCATCAGCCGTACACGCAGGATTAGTAGGCATCTCTTCTCGTGCTTTATTGAAAGCGGGAATAGAACGTAATGAACCAATGCAACAAAATGTTGCGTTGGCAGTCTCAGTTGGTAAAGATGACGTTATAAAGATAAAATTACCAGGCACGCCAGAATATATTGAATTGTATGATTCACAACAATATAGTTTATCTCTTGATGAACAACGAAGATTAGTAGGGTTATCAGGAATCACAGGGTCTCTGGATATTGTTCTTACAAACTCAAATGCTGATTCTAATACGCTCTATGGCAAGGATTATGCTCAAAATCACGGCATATTACTTCTTTCGCCAACAACATACGCGGGTGTCAACTCAAATGCTTGGCCTAAGAATAATGAAAATACAAATTTTATAACCCAGTATTCTCAAAGCAACAATAGTAAAATTATTGGATTTGATTATGTTATTATCAATAACAACAGTGCCGCAATCGAAGAATTATCACAAACATATACCTATTTTGATCAAGATTTTGAACAATGGAGGTAAACAATGCTTTCAAAACATAAAGAACAAGTTATGGTGCTTAATTGCCATATGGTTTGCTTCATGGTTGCTTCATATTCCCTGTCTGGCAGAAAACATCTCTGCCGATCAGTTCTTATTTTACGCCGAGAGCTTTGACTATTCTACACCTGTTGGCTGGGGCTTTCCGCGATGGACGACGCAGAGAATGATATCATTGGATTAACGGCCGCTCAGCGCACAGATCTGGCCGCATATCCAGAACATTGGTTAAAGGCTTGGATTCGACTGTATGTACAGCCAAGCATTCACGAGGCAACCATTCCTTTCTGTGACTTAGAAGATGATACGAATCCGCTCTCCTATAGCAATTTGCGCTTTGAAAACATCCGCATCTGCAATATGCATGAACTTGGCGTGTCCAAAGTCTCGAATGGTATTTGCCTCTACTCCCTCTGCTTTTCTTGATAAACCATTGAATTCGGATGGGGATTGGTGGTACATGGAAGTCATGATTGAAAAACGCGACCGAACAGAAGAAGAAATTACACAGGCTCTGCGGCAAGCAGAAATTCTTTGCGATGCCTATGTTCAGCACAATGATCAATATAATATAGAGGCAGATCTATTGATTGGACATATCTGCTGTAGAGCGCCGGATTTTTTTGACGCCGACTCGATTGAGATCAGCGCGGAACAATGTAAAAAAAGCAGCGTGTCAGCGTATGACATTTTTGCTAATTATAACGTTGATGAAGACCTTGAATCAGAAGCCCAGATTCATCCGGAGCATTTTCAATGCTATGCGCTTGAATTTACTCTTACCAATCAGAGTTTCTACGATATTCTCAGCCTCGATTATGAGTCTGTGCTTTGCGATGATAATACATGGCTCATGTATTTTGATATGGAATACCGCAGCATATACGGCTGCAAATCGGGCACAAGCATTCCGGTGAGTGGATATTATTTAATACTTCGAAAACCTGAATGCGGCGGAAGCATCTCCGAGCAAGCGATTGATGAAATGACCATTCCTATCACAGTTCATACCGAATTTGCTGGTATACTTCAAAATGATGAGACAGAGGGAGCTCTGGGATATGATGGTATACCGTTCACAGTTGAGATTGATATGTGTCATTGTCAAATGGATTCAAAAGATCTAAATAATTGAATGTGAACCCTTCATTCCAGACGGAGTACTGCCTCCTACACCTACGATGCGGCAGGCCGGAGGATTGAAACTGCATCCAGCACCTTGACAACGGCATACAGCTATGACAGCGTTGGCAATCTGCTCACCCAGGCCACCAGCGGCACAAGCGACATCGCCTTCGGCTACAGCTACAACAAGAACGGCTACATCACGGGCGAGGTGCGCACTGAAAACGGCCAGACCACCGAGAATACCTATGCCTATGACGCGCTGGGCCAGCTCACCAGCTTCCTGCAATCCACAGGCTACGGCGAGCAGTATGCCTACGACAAGGCCGGGAACATGACCGGAAGGTCATCTCCGGCATGGACGGAGAATCGGTTGCCCTTTCCATGAGCTACAACAAGGGCAACCAGCTCACCGCCATGGCCAACGGGAAGAACAAGATCACCTATTCCTACGACAAGAACGGTTCCATGGTGCAGAAGGTGCTGTCCAGCCAGACCTACGGCAAGCTGACGGACACCTACGCCTACAACGCCCTTGATCAACTCACCAGCTACACCGGCTACGATGGCTATACCCAGCAGTTCACCTACGACGCCAACGGAATGCGCCTTTCAAAAAGCGAGGCGGGCGACGCGAACCGTTCCACGCTGGAGGAGCTGCTGCGCGGGGAACATTGCCGGGCTGCCGGGGATCGTGGAGCTTGCACAGAGCCAGACCAACGCGAACGGAGCGGACGCGCCTACCGGGCTGGAATGGGCCACGACGGAATACCTGTACGATCTCACGCAGGAATACTATCAGGTGATTTCCGAAACAACAACATCCGCCAGCGGGACTTCCGCCACGACGGCCTATGCCTACGGCCTGGAGCGCATTGCGGCGTACAATGAAAACGGCGTAACCCGCTATGTCTACGACGGCCGCGGGTCGGTTGTCCAGACCATCTCTGCTCCTGTTGCGGGTGCAGCGGTATCCTCCGCTTTGCCGGATATCAGCGTAAAGGTGCAGTCCTTCGCCTACACTGCCTTTGGCGAGCAGATGGGCGGCGTGAAGGTCAGCGGATTCACCTACAATGCCGAAGCCTATGACGCAGCTACCGGCATGCTGAATCTGCGCGCAAGGCTGTATGAGCCTGCCTTGGGCAGGTTCAGCCAGAAGGATATTTATCCTCCCAACCTGCTCATCACCTATTCCTTCAATGCATATCTGTTCACTTTTAATAGTCCGGTTAGCTTTGTCGATGCGGACGGATTACAGGCAAGCAGCCTGCGTAATGTGTTGTCTTCCATTGGCAACACCGTGAAGAAAGCGGTCAGCGCTATTGGCAATGGCATCAAAAAAAGTCGCCAGTGCCTTAGTAGGAGAGACCGTTGTCAATACCGTGATTTCAAAGGTGAAAAGCGTTGCAAAGGCTGTAAAGAATGTCATCATGCCTGTTGTAGATGCGGCAACATCAGCTTGGCAAAAGGCAAAAGAAAGCCTTGCCGAAGCACAAGAGGAAATTCGTGCACTTGAAGAAACTCGACCGGTTTCCGAAGCTGAAAAGAATGAAATCATTCGAAGAGCCTGTGCTAAGTTTTTTAGGACTTGATGATACCACAAAGCAGTGCAAGTATTCAGACCACCGAACAGATGTATACTGTTGAGGGAGGAATGGTCTTACATACTACGAAAAATCCTTATGGTCATATTGTTTTACCCCATGGAACCTATACACAGGCAGAGATCATTTCCTTCATTATGGAATACGGTGATTCCATCATGATTCGTGGTGTTATGGATCTGATTGCAAAGGGTTCTGCAACAGCCACCTTACCTGATGGCAGTACTGTTACTATAACGGCGCAAGAAGGGCTACAAAAAAACGCCTTATCAACGCCAATCGAGAACAGGCCACGCTGCAAGCTTGGGAGCCCTCTTTCTGGCAGCGGGCAGGAGTGGCGGTTGGTCAGGCACTTGATCAGGCTATAAAGGGGGATTATGCTGAAGAAACTACGCCAGTTGGAACGTTGGCACAAATCGGCGTTGGCTTTATTCCTGTTGCTGACACGATAACAGATATTCGTGATCTTACTTATAGCGCACAGCAATTCTGGTATAAACCTTCTTTGGGGAATGCAGGATGGGTTGCGGTTGATCTTATTGGCTTTATTCCCGTTCTGGGATCATTAAAGCCCGTCTTTAAGCACGGAGATGAATTTATTGACGCTACGGGTACCGTAATCAAAAACGTCGACAATATGGTCGACGCAACCGGAACCGTTATCCGCAAAGCCGATGATGTGGCCGATGTCGCTACCGATATTGCAAAACATGGCGATGATTTTGTACAATCTTTGCCCAGCTCGAAAAAACTTCGCAGAAACCTTGAATTAGCAGGGGTCGAAGTCCCAGATTATCCAAATGCGGCACATCATATTGTTGCTGGTTCTGCTCCTGGGGCTGAAAATGCACGAGAAATCCTTACCAAATTTGGCATCGATATTAATGATTCGTCAAATGGTGTTTTCTTGCCCACCCAAAGGAATGTTGTTAATTCTGCATATCACCCCAGTCTGCATTCGACAGAATACTATGAAAAAGGTTGATGACATGCTTAGCGCAGCAACCAATCGTGAAGAAGCAATAGAAATTCTGCATGAAATAGCTGATCAACTTGCGGAAGGAACTTTCTTTAATTAATATAGGAGAAGGAATATATATGAATATCTGGACATTAGAGCATGAAAAGCAAGAACATATAATGTTTTATACAATAGAAAAGTGGGATATAGCATATACGCTATCTTTTGATGGAAGTAAAAAAGCTGATTCTTGGAACAAGCCTCAAATTTACTCCGATTATCATCCGGAATCACATCCATATGTTGATTACCCTGGTTTTGTTTATCATACGGCTGTGTGCATTTTTAGTAAAAAGGCTACCGATGTTCTGCTTTCCTGTTATCAGAAATGATGTAGAAGTGCTCCCAGTCATTTCTACAGAAGGATCCTACTGTGCAATTAATGTAACGAATGTAGGAGATTATATTGACTATGAACATACGAAAGCGAAATTGTTCAAATCCAGCGGACGAATTATGAGCTTTTTAGCACTTGCTTTTCAACAGGATGCAATAAAGAATACAAACATTTTTCGTTTGCCTGTTGGCCCGAAGAAGTATTACGTATCAGATTCATTTAGAAATGCTGTTTTGAACAACGATTTGTCGGGGTTTCGATTCGATCTTGTCTGGTCTAGTAATTTTTGACTATATTGAAAATGGTTGATCATTTACGACCCAATATTGATTTGTTTTTGGCCTGCTGGAAAAGGTGACGTATGCCAACAGGGCAAGCCAGAGCGACAAGAATGGCAATCTGCTCACTGAAACCGACGCGCTGGGCAACAGGGTGCGGTATGCCTACACGCCGGAGGGCTGGCTGGAAAGCATCACCAAGGCAGACGGAACCGTCCTCACATTTGAATATGACAAAACCGGCAGCCTGCTCACCCAGCACGTGGGCGACGGTCAGACGGTGGAAAGCAGCTACAATGAAACCGGCAGGGTCACGGAGGTTTCCAGTGCCGAGGGAACGATTGTTTACCAGTACAACGGGCAGGGATATCTGGTTTCCGTGACGAATGTGAACGGCGACAAGGTTTCCTACACCTACGATGCGTACGGCAACAGGACGTCCATGACCTACCCGGACGGCCGCATGGTGAGCTATACCTATGACGCTATGAACCGCATGACCAGTGTCACAGGACTGGACGGGGATGTCACCCGCTACACCTACGACGCGGCGGGGCGGCGCATTGAAACCGCGTCCAGCACCTTGACAACTTCATACCGCTATGACAGCGTAGGCAATCTGCTCACGCAGGCGACCAGCGGCGCGAGCGAGATTGCGTTCAGCTACAGCTACAACAAGAACGGCTACATCACGGGAGAGGTGCGCACAGAGGGCGGCAAGACCACGGAGAGCACCTATGCCTATGACGCGCTGGGGCAGCTGACCAGCTTCCTGCAAAGCACGGGCTACGAGGAGCAGTATGCCTACGACAAGGCCGGAAACATGACCGAAAAGGTGCTGACCGGCACGGACGGCATAGAAACTGCGTTGAAGATGAGCTACAACAAGGGTAACCAGCTGACGACCATGGTCAACGGAAAGATAAGATTGCTTATACCTACGACAAGAATGGCAGCATGGTTACGAAGGTGCTGACCAGTCAGGCTTATGGCAAGCTGACGGACGCTTACGCCTACAACGCCCTTGACCAGCTTACGGAATATGTAGGTTACGACGGCTACAAACAGGAATTCACCTACGACGCCAACGGCATGCGGCTTAGCAAGAGCGAGGTCGGCAACGGAAACCGCTCTACGCTGGAAGAATTGCTTCGCGGGAACATTGCAGGGCTGCCGGAGATTGTGGAGCCGACGCAGGGCCAGATCAACGCGGACGAAGCGGACATGCCCGCCGGGCTGGAATGGGCCACGACGGAATACCTGTATGATCTGACGCAGGAATACTACCAGGTCATTTCCGAAACCACGACGAGCTCTGGCGGCGCTTCTTCTACAACAGCCTATGCCTATGGCTTAGAGCGCATTGCGGCATTCACGTCGGACAGCAGGACCAGCTACGTCTATGACGGGCGCGGGTCTGTGGCGCAGGCAATCACCATGCCGATTGCCGGTGAGGCTGTGTCCTCTGCCCTGCCGGATGTCAGCGTACAGGTGCAGTCCTTCTCCTATACCGCCTTTGGCGAGCAGATGGGCAGCGTGAAGGTCAGCGGCTTTAGCTACAACGCGGAAGCCTTTGATGCGGCCACGGGTATGCTCAACCTGCGGGCAAGGCAGTATGAACCGGCCTTGGGCAGGTTCAGTGCCAAGGACTTTATAAAAGGAAACGCTTTTACCCCGCTATCGCTGAATCGATATTCCTATGGTATTAACAGCCCGATTATCCATACCGATCCTAGTGGTATGTGGTTTAGTAAACTGGTTAACACAGCAAAAAATGTTATAGACAAGATAGCCACAACTGTAAAGAAGGCTGTTAATACAGCCGTAACATACGTTAAGGCTACGGCACAAAAGAAAATAATTGACGACGCTAATATGTTTGCGTCTTACTCTAACCAGTTTTATGAAAGAAATGCAGAAGAACAAAGCATCATCCGCGAGGCGGTAAGACAGATTCAGCAGTATGATATATACACGCAGAGTGGACGCCGAAGCTATTCGTATTATGGCTGAAGTGTGTTCTGCATTGAAAAAATTGAAAATGCAAATAAGGAAGTAGTCACTCCTACGCCACAGCCTGCGGCAACTCCCGCGCCGCCGGCTGCTGATTCTCCTGCTCCGCAACCCAGCAGAGACGATGACTGGGATATTATGTTCCGCGGTCAAGAAATCGCTGATGCTATCTTGCAGCATTTGATTCCTGAGTATAATCAAACAGCCAAACAATATGCCGGACTCACTGGCAATCAGGATAGATTCCCGATTCTTGAAGAACCTGGTGCAGCCTTTGAACAATTGGTTGGAAAGATTGTCAAAACGGTTGCTATCATTGGCGGTACAGCAGTAGTAGTTACGCTGGTTGTAACAACAGCTGGCGCTGCTGCATATGTGGTAGGTCAAGGTGCGATATATTATGGGCTGTCTCAAACAGCTGCTGAGGCTCTCATGTATACTGTCGCATATGGCAGTGTTGGCACATATACTGTGCTGCAAGCAAGCGATATTGTAGAAACTTGGACAGACGAAAATACGTTGCTTGAAAAAGTATTCAACAATGATCGTGATGCTTATGAAACAGCTAAATCGCTCTCTCTGGCGGCCAGTATGGCCGTTCCAGTCATTGGAAGTTATGCCCCTGCTTTGGGGTATGGGCAGGCAGATAAGTCTGCTCAAGCAAGCCAGATAGAGGAACTTAATCCAAATACTATTCGATATAGCCAAAACTCTGTTAATGGATCTCAGCCTATCGTTGATAGTATGAAAGCAAATGGTTGGCAGGGGGATCCAATTGATGTAGTACAAATGCCAGATGGCAATCTGACAACGATAGACAATACACGTGTAGTCGCAGCACGTGAGGCTGGTATAAATGTCCAGGCAAATGTTCACTCATTCAATGAGCCACTGCCCGAAGAATTCATAGAAAGGTTTACGACTAAAATGGCGTTCCTCAAACATGGGGAGAAGCAATTTTGCTTCGGATTCAAAATCAAAGTGGCGGATTTAGTACTGAAAATCCTTATGGCGCGCAAGAAATGATGAAAATAAACTAATTTGGAGGTTAGTGTGAAAACATCAAGCACAACGACAAACAAGGCACCGCCGAAGGAAAGGTATAGCAAACAAGCCCGCAAAGGGCGATTGAAATTGTGAATGATCTACCCAGTCAACGCGGCGAGCGAAACGGTATCCTCCCTGTAACACTCCCAGCGAAACAAGGAACTTAACGGCATCCTTGGCGGAAGAAACGATTTGCTTGCGCTTGAGTTGTTCAGGCATATCGTACTTCTGTAAATCGCAGGGGTTGAACACCTCGCCGGTCTTGAGCATGGCAAAGACGGCGGTAAGGATCATTCTGGCAATGGCGATGATGGCGCGCTTTTTGCCTCTGCGTTTGGAGATACGCTCGTACTTGGACTTGAAGTAAACACTCTTGGTGGACTTGACCGCCGCATGTGCGGCTTGTACCAACGCAGGCTTCAGGTAAACCCCCGGCACGGGTGATTCTCACGGATTTCTTTTTCCCGGCAGATTCATTGTTGCCGGGCGTCAAGCCCGCCCAACGGCACAGGCGCTTGAGGAGCCAAATTCGACATATCGTGCCAATTTCGAGATGATCGTAATGGCGAGATTACGGTCAATACCCGGAATGGTGCAAAGCAGGGAGATTTGGCTCTCGTATTCAGAAACCATCTTGTTGATTTCAGCGTCGAGTCTGGCAACTCTGGCGTTGATATCGGAGAAATGCTCCTGAATGATGCGAACACGCTCCTTCTGCTCGGCGGACATCTTGAAGCCCTCGACAGCGGCCATGACATCTGCGGACTTCTTCTTGGCAGTGCGTTGGAGCAAGGATGCGCAGTAAGCCGGGTTTTACGACATCCGTATCCAGGAGGTAATTTTGAATCGCCGTTGCGGATTTACCAAACATATCGGACAAGACGGCATCCAGCGTCGAATTGCACACAGTGAAAGCATTCTGGAAGCGATTTCTTTCACTGGAACGCATGGAGATGAGCTTGTAACGGTATCTGGTAAACTCGCGCAGCACACGAATCTTCTTGTTGGGAACGAAACTGCCGGGAACAAGCCCCATTCGGAATAGGTCGCCAATCCACCTGGAATCCTTGGTGTCGTCCTTGTTACCCTTCACAGCGGATACCCACTTAGGGTTGGCGACAACGACGTGAACGACATCCTCAAGGATATTCCAAACCGGAATCCAGTATTTGCCCGTACTCTCCATGCAGACATCCTTGCAGTTATTGTCAAGGGAGCCATTGTTTGAAAGCGAGCAAATCACGACTGAAAGTAGAGAAACGCTTCTTATGGTACTTTAGAACAAGCCCATCCGTTTTGATGATGGTGGCGACGAGAAAGGTTTTGTGAACATCGACGCCACAGCAAATCGGATATGTGAGTTTCATGACGACCCTCCCTTCATCGTTGGAGAGAGGCAGGGACTGAGCCGCCACACATTTAGGCAATAGCTAAACAATCCTTAGTGTGCGGCCTCTTACGACCACTTATTTGTGCTTGAAAGGCGACTTGCACTGATTAAAATTCAGCCTTGCAGGATTGCTGCTTGCAACTCCTCCTACCGTGCTTTGTAGTGTGCCTCTCTCAAGCCCATTGTATCAGAAAACGGAAATCTTGCGGCTCCGTTTTCATCACTATTTGTGCCGGCTGCCGCACCGGCATGGGGATTAATATGAACTACATAATATCCGATATTGACCAATATTATAGTACTTTTGAATACCCTCAGGAGTTTATTATATCTATTCAAAAAGGTATAGTTGATTGGGGAAGCTGGTATATTGTTCCTGAACAGAGAGCTAAGCAACGCTTGATAGGCCTTATGAAAAGATATCCAAATAGAAAACTGATTCCGTTTGCCAAAAGAGATGATTGCGATGACATTGCTTGCTTTGAAGTTGATCGACCAAATTTTGTAGAAATAATTCATGATTTTTCCTCACCTGGTTTTGAACAACGACAAGAATATACTTCTCTAAAACAATGGATTTCAATAATTACAGAATAATTTTCGGAGTTCCTACACCGCCGAAAGCCTGCTGAAGAAGGTGACCTACGCCAACGGCGCAGCGCAGACCCTTTCCTACGATCTGGCGGGCAATGTGGTTGCCGAGACCGACGCGGAAGGCAACGCAAAGCAGTACCAGTACGACAATGTCAACCGCCTCATCGCCGTGGTGGATGAGCTGGACGGTAAGACCACCTATACCTACGACGCGCTGGACAACATCGCCAAGGTGACGGACGTCCTTCGCCAGGTAACCAGCTACACCTACGATAAGAACGGTAACCAGTCTCCAGGTAACACTTCTAATACCTTTGTCTATGATACATCTGATATTAGGTGGTTGTGAATAGTAATGGTGATGTTATTACTGTAATCCTAAATAGAAGGTGAGCACATGATTAAAAACTTTCAAGAATCTGATTTTATTGATGCTTTTCAAGATCTTCCAATTTATATTGGTAATGACCAAAGCGGAGAAATGATTTTCAAAAGAGAATATTCTAACGGTCTCTCTTTGACAACTTACTTGGATATCTATGGAGAAAAAATTGAACTTACAATTTCATACCCAGGACAAAACATTACCACATTCTCATCGCATATTGAAAGAGTTGAAATCAAATCCAATGTGATACATTGCATCTACCTTGATAAGTGCGTAGCTGAGTTGCAAATAGAGCCACATCTCTTCTTAAAAGTTTTGGGCTACTAAGATTTGAAAAACGAGACTCATAGTATCCGTACCAAGTGCCCAAATCCAGCACCTTGACAACGGCATACAGCTATGACAGCGTTGGCAATCTGCTCACCCAGGCATCCAGCGGCGCAAGCGACATCGCCTTCAGCTACAGCTACAACAAGAACGGCTACATCACGGGTGAGGTGCGCACTGAAAACGGCCAGACTACCGAGAGCTCCTATGCCTATGACGCGCTGGGCCAGCTTACCAGCTTCCTGCAATCCACGGGCTATGGCGAGCAGTATGCCTATGACAAGGCCGGGAACATGACTGAGAAGGTCATTACGCCCCTGCATAGCGAGCGAGGAAGCACAGGCTGTCACACTCAAGATGAGCTACAACAAGGGCAACCAACTCACCGCCATGGCCAACGGGAAGGACAAGATCACCTATTCCTACGATAAGAACGGCTCCATGGTGCAGAAGGTGCTGTCCAGCCAGACCTACGGCAAGCTGACGGACACCTACGCCTACAATGCCCTTGACCAGCTCACCAGCTACACCGGCTATGACGGCTATACCCAGCAGTTCACCTACGACGCCAACGGCATGCGCCTTTCCAGGAGCGAGGCGGGCGACGCGAACCGCTCCACGCTGGAGGAGCTGCTGCGCGGGAACATTGCCGGGCTGCCGGAGATTGTGGAGCCGGCGCAGAGCCAGACCAACGCGGACGAAGCGGACATGCCCGCCGAGCTGGAATGGGCCACGACGGAATACCTGTATGATTTGACGCAGGAATATTACCAGGTGATTTCCGAAACAACAACATCCGCCAGCGGAACTTCCGCCACGACGGCATATGCCTACGGATTAGAGAGAATTGCTTCTTATAGTACAGACTCCAAGGTGGAGTATGTCTATGATGGGCGCGGGTCGGTCGTCCAGACCATCTCTGCTCCTGTCGCGGGTGCAGCGGTATCCTCCGCTTTGCCGGATATCAGCGTAAAGGTGCAATCCTTCGCCTACACTGCCTTTGGCGAGCAGATGGGTGTGCAGAAGGTCAGCGGCTTTGCCTACAATGCCGAGGCTTATGACGCGGCCACCGGCATGCTGAATCTGCGGGCCAGGCAATATGAACCTGCTTTTGAACAGGTTCAGTCAGAAGGATATTTATCCTCCCAATCCGCTAATCACCTATTCCTTCAATGCATATCTGTTCACTTTTAATAACCCTATTAGCTTTATCGATGCGGACCGGATTACAGGACCATATCCCTCATGAGCAAGAGTATAACACAAGACATGGCCTATCGGCAATCCCTAATGAAGTACGCAGAGAAATACGGCGTCAGCCGCGCCAGCCGGAAGTACAACAAGAGCCGGTCGTACATCTATTTCTGGAAGCAGCGCTGGGACGGAAGTGTGGCGTCCCTTGCCTGCCAGTCCAGACGTCCCCACAGCCATCCCAACCAGCACACGGAGGCCGAGCTGAAACTCATCCGTGACATGCGCCGCAGAAATCCAACGCTGGGCATGATCGAACTGTGGCACCGGCTGCGGCAGCGGGGCTACACCCGCTGTCCGGAGAGCTTGTTCCGTGTTATGCGCAAAATGGGTATGTTTCCGCCCGGAAAACCGAAAAAAGCATATAAGCCCAAGCCTTATGAGCAGATGACCTACCCCGGTCAGCGCGTTCAGGTGGATGTGAAGGTGGTTCCCAGAGCCTGTGTCGCAGATCCGGAGCTTCGACTGTTCCAATACACCGCCATCGACGAGTTCACCCGCCTGCGGTTCCTGGCGGCCTATCCGGAGCAATCCACCTACTCTTCAGCAGATTTCCTTCGCAAACTGACGGCGTGGTATGCACGCCGCGGCATCAAGGTGGAGTGTGTTCAGACAGACAACGGTTTTGAGTTTACCAACCGTTTTTCGGGCAGCAAGCGTAATTTGCCGACGCTATTTGAAAAAACGGCCGCCGAACTGAATATCCGTCATAAACTGATCCGTCCTTACACACCGCGCCACAACGGAAAGGTCGAGCGCAGCCACCGCGAGGATCAGAAACGCTTCATCCGATAAAATAATAAAAATATAGGAGGCGTAAGTAATTTGGAACGATTGACTCTCTTGATGTGGAGGAAGCCCTCCCCTTGAAAAAAACATAATGCAACAGATGTTGCTTCAGAGATGCTAAACATAGTGAAATAACTCGAGAATGCATTCCCTGAATTCTCAACGTTTATATCCCGCTTCCAAAAAAACGGAGTAAAAGAAGCAGTTCTATCAAAAGAATGCATTGAATCTTTATTACATAAGTCCGAGAATAACACTGTACTTATAGATAAAACAGGCTATACTCTGAGTCTTTTTTTTACTTCTTTGGATTCATTATGTTCATGCTCGTTTTTATTGCACATCGGTTCAGGACACACGCGGCTTACAGACAGTGTTCTTATAAAATTTCCATTATGCTGGAATTGGCAAAAAGTGATGTAATTACTCGGATTGAAAAGCTTTTTATGGAGTTAGTCAAATTATTTTGTCCATATTGGGGATGCGTTGCAAATCTTGGATTGACCAATGAAAAAAAATATGTTGTTGATGAAATGCCAACCACATTGCATTGGCTTAACTTTTTTTCAGAATCAGCCCTAAAAAAGATTGGCCCTAAAAAATTACAGGCTATTCATTCCATACCAAATTGTAGAATAATCGATAGTAATATAATAAAAACAAGCAGCTATCCTACAACTACAGTAGAAGAAAATGCCTCTCATAACTTAGCAAGGCTCAATAGCATCTTGCTCAGATAAGCAATATCAAGATCAGAAGATTTATACCTATATTGAAGACTTCGACTATATGGACGCTGATGGTCAACCGATACATTTGGATCATGCCCTTGTCGGCATAGGCGCTAAGGGTGAAGGATTGCAAATCTATAACTTGATGCCAAATATGATGAATGGATATCGAAAGGCATTGAGGTTTAGATGGGGCGATCAATTAAAGGTCACAGGAAACTAAGGAGGCTTTCAACATGAAAAAATGATGCTGGCATTTATGCTCATCCTACTCTTTCAGGCTACAACTGCAACAGCCGAAGCTTCACTGACTCTGGGAGCCTCAAAGGAAATATTGTTTGCTTTAGCAGTAATGGGAAAATGGGCATTCAAGACTTAGATGGCGCTTTGTGCTTTGCGACGCTATATATGATTATATTGGCTATTTTGATGAGTATGGCTTAGCTGAAACCGTATAGGAGATCGCAAGGGAAAGATTCGTATGGATGGCGAGGTTGTTGTCCCTCCTATCCATTGTAATTCCATAGGCTTTCTTCAATATCAACATACGGGATATACAGAGGTTTATGATGAGGCTTTGTTATTTTCAACCACGAAAAATGACAAATCGCAATATGGCTTTACTCTTTGGATGGTAGGTTGATTACTGAGGCATGTTGGGATAAGGCATATGGATTTAAGAATGGAATAGCCTATGTCCAGCAGAATGGAAAATGGAATATGATCAACATGGCGGGCGAACTTTTTTGATGATTGGTGGGACGATCTGTATATAGATAGAAATACGGTTACGTTAACTACCGACTCAAAAAATACGAATGAATATGAATGGAACGGTATTTGCAAAAACACAGCTACAAGGATAATAAATGGGTCTTGAGTACACTCTCTCAACAGCCCCTGTCTTCTGAGATAGCATGTGAATATGTGATAAAGTTGAGTCATGGTTACTATTATCAGGCGGGTTCAAAATGGGGAATGATGGATGAGAAGGGTTCGGTTATCTGCCCACTTCAATGGGATCAAGTGACATCAACTCAAGATGAAAACTATTTTCTGGTTAAGAATCATGGAAAGACCGGTCTTTTGGATCAATCAGGAAATCTTATGATTGATTCAATATACGACAACATCTCTTATATCACAGCAGACAGGTGGATAGTCTGGAAAGAGAACTTTGCTGCCGTGATGGACAATTCGGGTAACATCATTAAGGATTTGTCTTCTGAAAACTACGTTGTATTGTATCCTGTAGGGAATGGATATATCCAATACGAGACAGATTCTGACCAATGGGGATTTATGGATTCTGACGGAACCGTTCTCTCCTGTGTTGATGGAAATAAGATACAGCCTGATTCTTTCGGTCAATACAGCGAAGGATGGATCGAAATAGAAATGATGGAAACAGAAGAAGTAGGATATATGTACATCGACGGAACGATTCTTTCATCGACGGAATGGGGGCAAACGAAACCTTTAGTCAAGGGCTCGCTGCAGTCTTGTTGAATTCAACGGGAAAATGGACTCATATTACACAAAACGGAGAGCGTGCCTATGACCAAGAATGGGACTCATGCGGTGAATTTATCTTGGGAGTGGATGGTCCAGTGGCTCGGGTTATTCAAAAAATGGATAACCAAGATAGAAAATTTGGGTACATCGATATACATGGAAATCTTTTGAACGGATTGAGTTCGATGTAAAATTCGTTCTAAGAGATAAAGACGATTTGCGGTGTGAAAGTACAATGACGAATTAAAGGATCTGTATTGTAAACGCCAGCAATGCGCGGGTCTTCTATGACACATAAGGTATAGAGATGGTGATTATGAGACGCTATGCACTGAATATACTTACGGTGTTTCTACTCCTGATTCTCACCATCTGCGACACCGCGCTGGCGGAAGAACGCCAAGTCTACGCTGCGCAGGAGACGTTGCCTTCTTCAAAGAGAATGACAAAATTGGACTGCAATCAACAGATGGGACTGTTTTGCATGCCGCTGAGTTTGATGGCACAGGCTACTTTGACGCGACGGGGCAGGCCAACATCTATGTGGACGATAAGATTGGGCGGATTGACCGTACTGGCAAAATCATTGTCGAGCCGTTTGCATGCGATGAGATTGAGGCCATTCCAACGAATTGCGCCTCGGAAGCCGTGCCGCCATATGTCCTGCTGGTATCCTGGTACGGCGCTGACGGGGAAAAGGTCATGCAGCTGATGAATACGGAGGTGAATGGCTCTCAGACACAAAGTTCGATCTGATGTTGTATGAATTTGAAAAATGGAAAACTCTTCATCAGATACGAGGATCAATACAATCAAATCGACACAAACGGTCAATTAACCTCAGAGGTGTGGTGGGAATATATCTTTTTTGCGCCATTGGATGAAATTAGAGTAGATGAGTCCTTTGACCGGGGACCGTCTATTCTTCTTCGACAAGCATGTAGACTTGTGGCAGCATATTGTTTACCAGCCGAATGGAAAGAAAAGAAATATATCTGGTTCAGGGAGAACAGCATCATCTCGCGCCTGAAACGTGGACGAAATTTGAATGGCTCAGCGATCAGCTCGTCGCCTATTGTGAAAATGACCTGTGGGGCATTGCTGATTATGAATGCAATGTCATTATGCCCGCGCAGTGGCCCTCAGCACCTCTTTGTAGGTAGCCTTGAAGAAGATATTTGGCGCGTAACCGATCCTGGCACAAACAAGTGGAAATGGGTTCATTCAGATGGGGAGACTGTTTTGAGTTTGGAGCCTGGTGAAACCTTGTTCTATGAAGCTGATAATCGATATACGCTCAACGACGATAAATCGACAAAACTCATTGACAATACAGGAAAGCTGATCGCCGAGATCGACAGTAACTATTCTATCACATGGTTTGAGGAGAACCAATATTTCCGATTTGTAAACTATGGCGACGGCACGTGGGGATATTTGAGCATGGACGGCGAAACACTGTCCACGTTCCCAGAGACTATTTATCCCTATCACGATGGTTATAACGAGCTCACAAACGGCTGGATTCGCGTAATTGACGAAGAACGGATCGTAGGGCCGCTTGATGATCCTGTAGGTCAATGCGGCTTTGCGAGTGTAAACGGGGACATCGTACTCTCCTCCGAATGGGATGCGGCATACGACTTTACCGCCAATATGCTCGCGCGCGTCGAGGTTGATGGGCAATACGGATTTGTGGACACGACAGGAGCCTATGTTATTGAGCCACAATGGGAATATGCAGATGACTTTGTTGACGCGGGCGGTCAATGGGTTGCAGCTGTTTATAAGTACTCGAATCTGAAGTGATCTGGAAAGGATTTATCAATGAAGCCAATGAGCTGATTGGAGAGATTTCATACTGATTTGGCATTGTTATGTCAAATTTGAGATAATCGGTGCAAGCAGGGCAAACGTTATACTTTTTGCACTTTGCTTGTTGGTGGCACCTGCCCCAATCCCTTTAAGCAGAGCATGCTCTGCGGTTATGAAGAATGCTTGCGCATTCTCCGTTTGGGCTTACGCCCACTCCAAAAGAAAAAAGCCCTATGCCTAATCGCTTTTGACGCAGAAAGGCGATAAGGTACAATAAATTGCGCAAAAAGAAAAAGACATAGTTTACAAACTCTGGTAGAATGAAAGTTGCTACACACCATTCAAAAAGGAGAGTAAACTATGTCCGAGAAGATTGTACAACTGAACGAGGAAGTAATCAAGGGGCAGCTGAAAGAACTTTGTGCGGGGGAAGCGTCGAAGAAACGCTAAATGGCCTGCTGGAGGCAGAAGCGGAGAAGCTGACACAAGCTGGACGTTATGAACGCAGCGAACAACGGCAGGGTATCGGAGCGGTCATTACAATCGCAATCTCATGACAACCGCCGGAGAGGTTAAGCTCCATGTGCCGCGGCTCAAGGAGTTACCTTTGAAACAGCGATTATTGAGCGTTATCGTCGGCGGAATCCAGCGTGGAAGAAGCACTCATGGAGATGTATCTGGCAGGTGTGTCGGTGCGCCGCGTAGAAGATATCACGGAAGCGCTATGGGGCTGCAAGGTTTCTTCTTCAACGATCAGCGGAACTGAACAAGAAGGCATACGAACACATCGAACAGTGGAGAAACCGACCACTTGAGGGTGGAAAGTATCCCTATGTGTATGTGGATGGCATTTATCTGAAACGGAACTGGGGCGGCGAATAATGAGAATGTAGCCATTCTTGTGGCCATAGCAGTCAATGAAGACGGATACCGTGAGGTTCTGGGGGCAAACAGAAGGATGAAGGAAGATAAGGAAAGCTGGAAGGAGTTTTTCAATGGCTGCGCAACCGCGGATTGAAGGGCATCAAGCTCATTGTTGGCGACAAGTGCCCGGCATGCTCGAAGCAGCCGGTGAAGTCTTCCCGGAATCCAGGTATCATCAGCGCTGTGTCGTTCACTTTATCGCAATGTGTTTTCTACGGTACCGAGGGCAAGATTAAGCAGGTTGCGCTGATGCTCAGCAATTCATGCGCAGGAGAATAAAGGACAGCGGAAAAAGGCAGAAGCGGTTGCAGAAGAACTCCGAATAAACTGAAGGAGGCTTCAAAAAGATCTGCGACAGTATAGAAGAAACGCGACATATATATGGATTTTTCCTGCCCGAGCACTGGCAGAAAATCCGTACCAACAACATCATTGAGCGTCTGACCGCGAGATCCGGCGCAGGACGCGCGTAGTAGGCACTTTTCCTGATGGCCATTCGGCTTTGATGTTGGTATGCGCCAGACTGCGTCATGTCGCCGGAACCCAATGGGGCGGGAAAGTACATGAGCATGAAGCACATTGAGATGCAGGAAGACGAAGTCGGTTGATAGAAAAACAGAGTTCACGTCGAGGCTTCATGCAGCGGCTTCGCCGCCCGGACGCGCCTCTCTGCCCTCTGCTACTAGGTAATTAAGGGCAGGTTTTGCCCTGTGCAGACTGAGTTCTGCCAGACTTGTAAATGAATTTGCGCATAATACTTGACGGTACCAGAAAGGCATAGGGCTTTTCGTCTATCGCTCCACAGATTCACAGCTGCGGTGCTGATCGGGTTCGAAGGTATAGCGTGGTTGTGTAGATCGGCCTCATAATCCTCATCGGATAAGAGGGTATCGAGGTTGGTTTTGATATGACGAAGATCGCGAAGTTCCGTGTTATGTTGAGAGAGAACTTCGCTGTCTTCGCGTTTCTGATTAAGCAGTCGGTCAAATTCCTCTGAAAGCTCGGCCAATGTCGGCAGCTTTCCATCAGCGGCACTGTAGATGGCCTGTGCCTTTTTGTGTGCTTCGATCTCTGCTTTGTGCTCCCGATAGAACGCTGGCGACCAGCCCGATTCCCGATATTGTGTATAGATGTCTTTGGTTTTGCGGTAACTAAGAATCGCATTCCGCTGGTTGCGAATCTCAGTCATCTGTGATTGAGCGGTTCGGATTCTATCCTTGAGCGCATTTCGGCTGGCAAGTGCGGAGCGCAATTTCTCCTCAAGCTCATCATAGGAAGAAATATGGTGCTCCTTTAGATAGATCATCGACTTGGCAACGGCGTCTGTGTTGTGCCTTTCTGCCCAACGCTGATAACCTTTTCCTTTGCCTGCACGGAGCTTTGCTTCAATGTCAATCAGCAGTTCCACCTGACTGGGCGTGAACTGACTTCTTGGTACCTTGGGAATATGAACACGATGACCGGTAAGCGCAGAACGCAGGGCAGCTTCTGTATACTCCGCCCCAACGTATCCAGACGAACATAACGCTTTCCATTGGGAGGTTTGATGCTGATTTGAGCGCCTCGCTTAATCCAGCATCCGGCGTCTTCAAGCAATTGCATTAGCGCATCAAATCCATCTGGCTGCATTCGCAGCGCAGCGTCAATCGTCATTCGCAGCCAATCGCGGCCGCTGGTTTTTGCGTTGTTCCCCAGCCACTTATCATAGGAAACGGTTTTGTCCTGCGGGTTCTTGATTACGGATAGGCGATGCTCCTCGCAGATCTTGTCGCTAAGCTCGGCCACCAGTTTTCCTGAACGGATAACATCTCTGAATTTGTGCGTGCATTCCAGCGAAACCGAGCAAAACGCAATATGATTATGAATGTGTTTGCGGTCTGTATGGGTGGCTACGATAAACGCATAGTCGCCCTTCAGCAATTCGGAGGCCAGCTCGTATCCGATTTGATTCGCTTCCTCCGGCGTAACCTCGCCAGGCTTGAAGGACTGGCGGAGCTGATAAGCGATCACTTCATTATGAATCTGTCTGCCGGTATTGGCAAGATACGCATTGCGCGCAAGCAGAAATTCGTGGTCAGCGGTTTCGGGAGAACAGGCGTAGGATGAGATGAGTTCGCCGCCCTCCGTCTTATCCGGATTCTTGATATATTCAACTCGCTCCTTCAAGCATTGCGAGATCGTCTTTCCTTTGTTGATGTGCATCGACATAATGCGGGTTGTTGCCATGAACTCCTCCTCAGTATAAATGAAAAGCGGCGATCTGTGATGAACACAAATCGCCGCGTGATGTGCTTTTAGCAAAGAAGACCTTCCAGGAAACCGATCATGTGATCCAGCCTGTTCAGCAGCAGGTTGGCGATAGCAGGCAGTCCAATGGGACTGACCAGAAGCGCAAGCACTAGGAACGCAATACCGTTTTGCCAGTATCCAATGAAGAACTCAACCAAGGACAAGAGGGCAAACAGGGATACGGTCAAACCGAGGATCGAGGAAGCGATGGACGTAATGAAGGCGGTCAGTCCGAGCAGCAATCTGACGATCAGGATGGCGGGGGTCAGCGCGATTCGCAGTGTAGTCTTGATCATGGGATGTTCCTCCTCGTTATGCTGTTCGCTCCAAGACGGTCAGCAGCCGGTTTATCATCTTCCATAGCTCATCCTGCTTCTGAATGATCTCGTCGATTTCGGTTTCGTAGATTTGCCCATGAGCGTTCATACGCTTTGCAATCTGGTTGAGATTGTTGGTCATGTTGCTCAGCAGGCGTATCATTTCGCGGATTTGCGGAAGATCCAGCTTTAGAATGTAGCCATTGAGCACCATCGACCGAAGGAAGGCGGACGTGTTCGTGATACCAAGGGACTTCATCTTCTTCTTGATGATCTCCGCTTCAGTTTCGGTGGTCTTGAAGTTGTGCTGGATCAGCCGTTTTTCCTTTTCCACCATGATTATCTCTCCATACTGCCTTTTCTGCAAGGCTGTCGTCGTGAAGATTCATCAGTTTCTCGAATGCGACCGAGCAGTATCTCTTTTGGGAAATCACACACCAAGACCTTTACATGCTGCGTATCGGTGAGCAATATCGCAAATCGCTTTTCACCCATTTGAGTTCATCACCTATCTCTCCATGTCGTGGGATTTGTGCTTGGGTGTTTGGTTTCAGGCATGGTCGCCGGACTGCTCTTTTTTCGCTAAGAGATCGCCTTCGCTCCTTGATCTCTTTGCGGGCAAGCCGGATGAAACCGTCCAGAACGGTGGAATGAGAAGCCACGGTGTAATCATCCCGGCGATCAAGGCCGTTCGCTGCTTGCGCTTCCGGCCAAGTGACTGAACAGGCCCAATCCTTGTTGGAAGAAGAAAAGCGGCCATCCCAGCCTCTGATCTGAACAGTCGCCGCAAGCACAACGGAGACGCGCTCCTTCCGTATTGGTCGAGGACTTCTATGACCGCTTCATTGTCCAGATGCATGCCGTCAAAATGGCGGGCAATCGCATCCTCTATGTCCCTTTTACAGGCGATGTTCTCTTGATGTGAAAGTCGAAACAGATCGAGTTCGCCATGTTCGCGCGCATGGGCAGCGGTTTCATAATATACGGGGATAGGATCGAAGTCTTTTTTCATAGTCGTTACCTCCTGGGGTTTTGTTTGGTTCTGCATGTATTCCTGAACGGCTTCCTGCCTTTCCTGATCTGTTCCATATTGCAGCACATCGAGCTGATACTCTACATCATCCAGATGATGTAGCGCTTCCAGAAATCGGGGATGAAGGTCGTCGTCTGGAGATTGCGGAGCATACTGCTCCTGCCATTGCACCAACTGATTTCTGTAAGCTGCCAGTTCACTGAAGCAGTAGGACGCCTGATGCTGGAACCTTTCTTCTTTGCTGATTTCAGGATGCTTTCTGACAATATACAAAGGCAGGTGCTCGTCATAAGCAATGCCAAAATCCGAAGCCAGTTTCAGCGCAGCGTCTTTGGGAGAAAGATCGAAAAGGCGGCTGGTGAAGCTGATGACATCACCATCCGCCTGACATCCAAAGCAATGAAAGCGTTCGTCCGCCTTCATACTGGGTATCCTGTCATTGTGAAATGGGCATCGGCACATGCCGCTCCTGCCAACATGAATGCCGTAGTGCTCGGCAGCTTCTCGCGTGGTTATGCTGCTTTTTTACGGATTCAAACAGATTCATAGATCACCTCGATTCGCAAAGAAAATGACGTTTCCGCTCATCGTTCCTCGCCCCGACGAGGCTTCTCCTGCTGCTTTGTTGCAGTTGTTTTGTCAATATCCAGTGCTGCATTCAGCTCTGCCAGGCGTGCGCTCTTGGTTTTTAGTTCATCCTCTTGAGGAAACGGCTTGCCGGCTTCCTCTTTAGCGTCGGCAACCTGCTGGCGCACGGCGGCAAGACGCGCAGCCGTTTCTTCCATACGCTTTGGAATTTGTGCGATGGTGTTGTCAAGACGGGTGATGTTGCCTCTTGCATCATTGCCAACATCCATGCGGTGGGAGACGGAACCATGAAGGATGAGCTGAAATTTGTTAATGAAGGAATCATAAGAGATGCTCATCGTCAATCCTCGATAGGAGCCAAACTCGGCGTCCATACCCTTAGCGGCTTCCTTGCATGCCGCAAGAATGGCTTTGCCAGCTTCCTCCTTGTCCAGAATCAGTTTGCCGCCCACCATCATGCCCACAAAATCCTCCTGCGGAAGCGGATGCGCCTCAATCGTGGCAATATCCTTTTCAAAGCCGGCAATCAGCTGGGTATCGCGCTCGATTTCCTGCGGGAAATCCTTGAGCAGCTGATCCTCAAGCCGATACTGTTTACTCAGATGATCGGCCTTCATCAGCTTCAGCCTCGCAACATCCACATCCAGATCCATCTTCTCTCTGATTCGCGGGTCGCCGGCACACAGCGCCTTGATTTCCGCATAGGAGAGCGCCGTTTCATCCATGTCCTCGCAGGAACGAACAGGGCTTTTGCTGGTCATAATCTGAGAGATAAATTTTTGTTTGTTTTCGACCGTCTGCCAGAGGTAGGCGTCAAAGGTGGCCTCTGTCACATACCGATAGATGAACACTTTTTCATTGCGGTTGCCCTGACGGACGATACGACCCGCACGCTGCTCCAGATCACCAGGACGCCAGGGACAATCCAGATCATGCTGGGCGATGAGCCTGTCCTGAACATTGGTGCCCGCGCCCATTTTAGCGGTACTGCCCATGAGCACGCGCACCTGACCAGAACGAACCTTAGCGAACAGTTCCTTCTTTTTTACCTCCGTATCCGCATCATGGATGAATGCGATTTCTTCCTTTGGGACGCCCTGCGCGATCAGCTTGGCCCGGATGTCGTCATAGACGTTGAATTCCGACATCTGGTCGCCTGAAACGGGCTTGGGCGTTGAAATATCGCAAAAGACCAACTGTGTCAGCCTCTGCCCTTTGCTCTCATCCCAAATTCGGAAGATGTTGCGCACGCAGGCGTTGACCTTGCTGTCCGGGTCGTCCGGGCAGTAGCGGATTGATGAGCCGCTGATCGAGGCCCAGCTTGCGCCCGTCGCCCGTGATCTTGAGCATGTTGTCCTCGGAGGGGTCAACGAGTTTCTGATGAACCGCCGCGGCGCGTTCGGATAGGGCCTGCACCAGCTCCTGCTGCTGCGGGCTGGGCTTGACGGCGATGGTCTCGTAATGGGCTTCAGGTGTAGGCAAATGAAGCTGATCCGCCGTTTTGATATCAGCGACTTCCTTGAATACGTTCATGAGTTCAGGGAGATTGAAAAATTTACTGAACCTTGTTCTGGCCCGATAACCAGTACCCTCAGGGGCCAATTCGATTGCCGTCGCCGTCTCGCCAAAGGTGGATGCCCAGGCGTCAAAATGGGTCATGCCGCTACGTTGCAACGCGGCATATTGCAGATACCGCTGCATCGTATACAATTCCGTCATGCTGTTGGAGACAGGCGTGCCTGTCGCGAAGATTACGCCTCGCCCGCCGGTTAATTGATCCATGTACCGGCACTTCATGAACATATCAGAGGATTTCTGTGCTTCCGTAGCGGAGATGCCGGCAACATTGCGCATCTTGGTGTACAGAAAGAGGTTTTTGTAGGGTGTGCCTCGTCCACGTAGAGCCGATCTACACCGAGCTGTTCAAAGGTTACAACATCGTCCTTCCTCTCCTCCGCTTTCAGCTTCTGGAGCTTGATTTCCAGCTGCTTTTTGGACTTCTCCAATTGCTTGATTGAAAAACGCTCTCCGTTGCTCTCCTTGAGTTCCGTGATGCCCATCATGATTTCGTCAATCTGATCCTGAAGCAGCTGTTCCTGACGTTCATGGGGAGACGGGGATTTTTTCAAACTGGGAGTGGCCGATGATGACCGCGTCATAGTCCCCGGTAGCGATACGCGCACAGAATTTCTTGCGGTTGCTCGTTTCAAAATCTTTTTTTGTTGTGACCAGAATCCTTGCGGAAGGATAGAGACGCAGGAATTCAGAAGCCCACTGCTCCGTCAAGTGATTCGGCACGACGAACATGCTCTTTTGGCAGAGGCCCAGTCTCTTGCTTTCCATTGCCGCGGCGACCATCTCGAACGTCTTCCCTGCCCCTACCTGGTGTGCAAGCAATGTATTGCCGCCATACAGGATGTGAGCGACGGCACTCCGCTGATGCTCGCGGAGCGTGATTTCCGGGTTCATGCCGGAAAATACGATATGCTGTCCGTCATACGCACGGGGCCTGATCGAGTTGAATCGCTCGTTGTACTCCTTCACAAGCGTTTCTCTTCGGGTCGGCTGTTTCCATATCCACTCACGGAAAGCGTCTTTAATGGCCTGTTGCTTTTGTTGGGCAAGGGTAGTGGCTTTCTGGTTCAGTACGCGCTGCTCCTTGCCATCCGCATTCTGAATGGTGTCAAAGATGCGCGTATCTCGCAGATTCAGCGCATCTTCTAAGAGCTTATACGCATTCGCCCGGTCTGTGCCGTAGGAAGCATACGCGGCGACGTTGCTGCGCGAAACAACCGTTTTGCCGTTGATGCGCCACTCGGCGGTATGGGGCGAAAAATGCACGTCAATCGCACGGCGCTGGTAATATGGGGTGTTGAGCAGCTCGTACATGAAGTCCTGAATGTACTCCGGCGCAATCCACGTCGCGCCGAGCCTGACGTCGATCTCCGATGCCTCAGGTCTTTGGGCTGGGCGGCAGTGAGCGCCGTCACGTTGGTCTGGAAGGAAGCGTCAGACTGCGCTGCCAGCTTTGCTTCGCGCAGCTTTTTGACGTACATTGCCCGAAAGGTATTCATCTGCCGTGACATATTGCGCATCCGTACCGGGGATGCGGTAGATCACGCCGGTGAGCTCTTCGGCAAGCTGTTTTTCGTCCTTGCCTGTCAGCCGCGACATAAAGGGGAGATCGACCTTGCCCGCTCCCCGATGGACACAGCCAGCGCGTCGGAAGCTGTGTCCGCATGGTCGATACTGTGTCTCTGCCTGATCGTCCGCTTGGTAAACATGTCCGCCTTGCCTTTGAGGCGATGCTCCTCATCCAGAATCTCAAGCGAACAGAGCAGATAATACGAGGAATCGTCCGAAAAGGCCAGGCGGTTGGCGCGGTCGTTGATGAGGCCATATTTTTGCTGAATACGCATCATACGTCCGGTTCAGCTCCTGCTGCATGACGGCGATCTCTTCATCGCTGTGTTCGTCGAGCTGTGCGTCAATCAGCCGATGCACCTGATCGCGCAGTTCAACCATGCCTTTCACGCGCTCCTGGGCAGTCTGGTTCAGGCTTGGCCTGACCATTCGGCTGTTTTCCCGGTAGTAGACCTGGCCATCCACGACGGCATACGAGAAATTGCGTACATTGGGATCGGCGGGAATGGACTCGTCGATTGCTTCGTTTTCACCGAGGTCGGGCAGTGCCGCTTCCTGGTAGTTGCCATGGATATGCTGGATGGCCTCATGCAGCTGATCCGCGAGACTTGCTCCTTCAACGGGAAGAACCGTGAAATCTGACGGCCATACTGCGTGTTTTCCTGCTCTGAATGCCCAGAATCATCTCCGGATGATCGACAAAGTAACTGTTGATGGAAAAACCATCCTCGTTCTGGCCGAGATGCACCCAATCAGGTTCGATGTCAATCGGATGATCCCGTTTTTGGAGGAAGATGATGTCCGACGACATCCGTTCCGGCATTGGCGCGGAAAGCGTTGTTCGGCAGGCGAATCGCGCCCAGCAGCTCCGCGCGCTGGGCGATGCTACGAACCTCCGGGGACTGTTGATCGAGGGTATAGCGGGAAGTGACAAAGGCAATCACGCCGCCGGGACGCACCTGGTCAATGGCCTTGGCGAAAAAGATAGTTGTGAATAGAAAAACCGAAGCTTGTTATAAGCCCGGTCGTTGACCTTGTAGTTGCCGAATGGCGTTGCCGATGGCGATGTCAAAGAAGTCCCGTCTGTCCGTGGTTTCAAAGCCCGCGACCGTGATATTCGCCTTGGGATAGAGCTGCTGGGCGATGCGTCCGGTGATGCCGTCCAGCTCTACGCCGTACAGGCGGCTGCTTTGCATAGCTTCCGGGAGCATTCCGAAGAAGTTGCCCACGCCCATAGACGGCTCCAGAATATTTCCAGAAGTAAAGCCCATATTGCCCACCGCATCATAGATAGCCTGAATCACGGTGGGACTGGTATAGTGACTGTTGAGTGTGGAGGCGCGGGCCGCTTCGTATTCTTGCGGGGTCAGGATTGCGGCGAGCTGCCGGTATTCGTCTGTCCACGCGGGCTTGCTCGCGTCAAAGGCATCCGCCAGACCACCCCAGCCCACATATCGAGACAGCACCTCTTGCTCATCTGGCGTCGCTGTTCGCCCTTCGGCCTCGATTTGCTTGAGCGTGCGAATAGCCGCGATATTGTAGCCAAACTTGGTTTTCGCGCCGCCCTCGCCCAAGTGGTTGTCGGTGATACGAAAGTTCTGCGTGGTGGACTGCTCAGGGCGTTCCTTCTGGGGTGCTGTGTGCATCCGCTCAATGACGATATCATAGGGCAGACCGTTCTGTTTGGCGGGGTAAACAGCGACCGTTTCGGAGGTGATTTCCGGCTGCTTCTGAGGCTGCGGATATCGCTCCATGAGCCGGGCAAAGCTCTCCTGACTTTCTGCCCGGAGAATGGGATAAGTCAGCGACGGGTCGCGCAGCTCGATGCCCAACGGGCTGATTCGCTCGATGATAAAGGTTTCCCATCTTCCAGATAGACCGTATCGCCCACCTGATAGGCGGGTGCCTGGACGGTAGGTTGTTCAGTCAAATCCGGCAAAGGCTGAGACAATTCAGGGTAGGTGGCTTGTATAATGTCGCTATGCAGTCTGTTGTGAAAGTTGTCCAGTCCATAGTACAGATCAATAAAGCGGGCATCCTGAATCGTGGCCACGACTCGCTTAATAGCAGCTTCTCCTTCCAGATAAGCGTTCTCCCTGTCCGAATTTTTGCAGGCATTTTGATAAGCCTCATCTTCCAATACAAGGCTCTTAACAATAGGTAGAAACTGCTCGTAAACTTCCCGTACCGTGGGCGAAGTGCCTTGCGATTGTTCCGATTCTTCTGGTTCGGCTTCCTCCTGAATAATCTGGGCAACAGTCTGCTCAACCTGCCGGATGAACGGATTTCGGGCAAACTTCTCCTGGTCAACGACTTTTCCGCCTTCAATGCCGGATTCGGCCAGCCGTTCTCGGATATAAACGGGGTCAATGTCCTCCAGAGCGTCCTGTTCTTCTACAGTAAAAAAACGATCTTCTTCAATCAAATTAAGCACACGGTCGCGGATTTCCTCCCAGGGAATGTCCCCCGCACCACTTACGCCATTGACCGGGAACGATGGAAGATCATCGCCGTACTCCTCCCGGAGCACATGGAGCATATCTGCGCGGGAAGCCCCTTCCCGCAGTCGGCGCACAACGGCGCGCTTGCGATGTATCGCCGTTCCATTCCTGGATGGCCGCGTCAATGTCTGCCTGGGTGATCTCAGTACGAGACGGCGTGGATGTATCTTCCGACCTTATTGTGCTGCTCCCAAAGACCCGTGTGCCGTCTGCCCCGAATTCGGCTTCGTAGGCGTCAATGTCTCGTTCCGCCTCATGGTCAATCGATGGACGGGATGACACACGGCGCTCCTGGCTGTCCCAGTCAACAGCGGAGATCGTCACATCATATTTGTCCCGGAGCTGCTCTACATACTGCTCCAGTTGGTGGGCGGGAATACCGCACATATCCACTCGCCCCGCTCCGGGAACAAGGCGGGAGGTCAGCGTCAGCCCCAGCATAGAGGCGGCAGTCCGAGCATCCTCGCCGTATAATTCATAGAATTCACCCACCTGAAACAGCACCATATCGTCGGGGTGGCTTTCCTTGACCACCTTGTAGGTGTCAAAGAGGGAATTGCGCTGGGCACTTTGCTGAAACTGAGCTTTTTCTTCTGGCGTCAGATACCGATGCAGACTGACGAGCCTATCAATTCGCTTGGCTGCCTCGTTCCAGTTCAGATGAACCTCGGGACAGCCTTTTTTCGTGAGCTTAATGCCCTTGCTGTCGTGGCTCTCCGAACTGCCATCGCTCCTCGAAAGTGCGTGTGAACGCCCGCCAATGCCGTATTCACACTTGAGGAAATCCGCTTTTTCCTTCGTGGAATGGGCGGGAATATCCGTAAAGTAACGGTAAATCCGATCCTTTCCACCCTCCATGCTGCTCCCAGACGAAAGAAAAGCGCCAAGCTCATCCTCTGTAATGAAACCATCGGGACGCGAGACCTCCGTCAGCAGGGAATCGTACTCCCTACGAGGGAGCGTCAGCTCCTTCAATGCCTGTAAGACCTGTTCGGGGCGATGGTAGTGGAACCGCATCAGATCGTGATTATCTTCGTATGCCCCTGCAAAGCGCTCTACCTCAGCAGTGAGGGTAGATAGAAATTGCGGGTCTGCAAGCCGATCAGCCAAACGGCTGGTTTCTTCAGGAAAGCCGCCGCCGTGAATCGCTTCAATGGAAGGGAAAAAGCCTTGAGCTTCCGGTGCCGTCTCGCTGTACATATACCACAAGCTCTGGGATAGTGCAGCGCGCTCATGCGCAGGGGCAGCAGCAAGCTCCATCATGCTCATGTATTGTCCTGATTCCATGAGTTCTCCGACCCGTTTGGCGGCATCCTCCCACGATAGGGTCTGCGCCATGGTTACGTATCGGGCAGATTTTCCCAGCGAAAAGTGAATACCATCCTCATCGTACCAGGCGCTGTACTGCCTGCCATCTACCTTCAGGCCGTTTCCACCATGAAAGCTCCGGCACATGTAGTCCGCAACGGATTCAGTGGAAAGCTGCTTCATAATGGCCGTGCCGATGACCAGCCTGAGATCGTCCGAATTGCCGCCGACGCGCAGGAATTCATCCACGACTTCCTGGGAAACCAAAGAAGCGAAGGGCATCATTCCGATGCTCTCCGCTTCCATGCTGTCAATGATCTGAATTTGTTCCGATTCCGTTGGAAGGATGAAGCTCAGTTGCTCTTGCTGCGGCTCATAGTCCGTCAGGCGTAAATCAGCTCCGACAGGATCATCTCTTCCGCTTGCGCCTTGCAGTTGTTCATCAGGCCCACCCACGCCATCTGATTCTGGGCTTTGAGTTCCTCCGTCACGCCCGCTTCCTTCGTCAGATGGTTCATCAGGTTGTCCAGACGGTTCTGGGCCGTCTCCTCGATCTCCTGAAGGTGCGTCATCAGGTTGCCGCTGAGGAGCAGCCTCGTATACAGGCCCGGACGGCTCTCCTCCAGGTAGCGCTGCCGCATCCTCCCGTACTTGCCCAGCGGCATCTGCTCCGCTTCGGTCAGCCCCAGGTCGGGCAGCAGATAGTCTCCGTTCTGCCTGTACTTCAGTTCGATCATGCCCATACTCCTTTCCACTTGTCGGATGGTCTTTTTCGATTTGGCGCAGCACCTGGCCTGAAATCTCGCTAACTGCTTTGCCAAGCTCCGCCACAGTTGCGGGTGTGTTCCAGTCAAGCACCTCGGTGAAATCCTCCCGGAAAAGCTCCGGCTCTAGTCCGCAGCGCGCCTGGAGGCTGTAGGAGATGCTGGCAGCGGCGGCTTTCCGGAAGGAAGCCCCGATGTTGAATTCATCGTACTCCGAAAGATACGAACCGTCAACGCTGTCGATGATGTCCCGCCTATGCTCGCGCCAATAGGCTAACGCCTGCTGCGTTGCGATCTGGCCGATCTGGCCGGATAAGGGCATGGAGGCGTCAGCGTAGTACGCGTTTTCCAGCATCTGCTTGACAGGCTCCATATTGCCTTCTGCCAGCACCCAGGGTTCAACCCTTCGGGAGCCGCGGCGTTCGCCGGTATCCGATACGTCAAAGACATACCGGACAGACATGCCACCAGGCCCAGGAGAGAGCAGCGCGATGCCCTTGAGCCACGCCGGATATAACGTCGCATCGTATCATTCCAAATATCGTACTCGGCACAGGCCGTTGCATCCGGGCGCTGGGCATAGATCAGCAGCTGATCACGATAAGGGTACTTATACAACCTGGATGATGTGCCCAGAAACGCCGCCCAGTCCAGATAATCTCCGGTGATCTTTCGGGCAGTGTCATCAGCCAGCGTTGCGTAAACCTGTGCTTTCGTTGCCATAGGGAGTCCTCCTGTCCATTAGTCGTGTTCCGTCAATCCAAGTCGAAAAAATCCGATGTGTTTTTCGCGGATCAGCTCATCGAATTCAGCATCCGTCATGTTTTTCAGCTTCGAGATTGCGCCTTCCGTCAGGGAACGAAGCTCGTCTTCGTCATACATGAGATAGCGCTTCATGTTGCGCAGCGACCGGATGGTTTTGCGCCGATCACCGGCATCATAGATGCAAAGCAGATTGATTTCCTCAGTCGAGAAATAAAGATTCATGAATCCTCTAACCTCCAACGTTTGATTTCAAAAGGGAAAAAACGAGCAAGGACGATCAACGGGTCGTCCTGCTCGAAAATAGGCGTTTTTGTTTTCAAAGCGTTGCGCTGCAAAGGCTTTTTCGACCCCAAACAGGGCTTCAAATCAAACATTTCGCCGCTGAAGATACATCCGTTCCCTCGTTTGATCACGATTCACTTTGGCGGCACACCCCTTACAATACTTTTTGTCGGGCGTTGGCAGGCACAAAGAGGGCTTTGCATACCTCGCAGCGCTTCATGTTGGATGGCAGGTCATCGTCCTCCGCCTCGTCATACCACAGCGCATAGGAGACAAGATCGCTCAATTCCCAGTTGGCGGGCAGAACGCACTCCAGAAAATAGTCACAGTCGATCATGCCATCCCGGATGGAATCATATTTCGGGTTGATCAGATGGCAGCGCCGGTCGGTTTCGGCACAGAAGCCGCCGTGATAGTTCGCGCATTCACCGGCAGCCAGCGCCTTGATGCTTTTGAGTATCTGTTTTTCAGTCATAGTACCTCGATTCTCCGGCCGGACAATCACGTCCGAGCCGGAGGAGCATCACGCCATTTGGCGAATGTCGTCCTCCGTCATGTAGATATTGAAGCGCGTAAGCTCGGGAATCGCATTGTTCTCGGCATAGCAGCGGGCTTCCTCAAAGGCGCAGGCGTCGTCGTTTTCTTCCAGCGTCCGCAGAGCATACACCGCCCTGTCCAGACGCGCATTTCGGCAGGCGTCAAACTTGGAATCTGGCTTGACACCGTTTCTCCTGCACAGATAGTCCGTCAGGCCGAGCAGGAACAGCGCTGCCCGATACAGCCCGCCATCCCAAAACTGTTCAATCCATTCGTTTGCACGAATGTGTCTAATAACGGCCAGATCACCTTCCTTGTGCAGCTTGCTCAGGGTGGCGTCAACCAGCAGATAGAAGGGCATGAGGGTGCCCTCCTCATGGACGGCGAAGGTATCAGGCGCGTTGGCTTCCTCAAGCTCATCCCAATAGCTGAGCAGGATGTCTTCGATGGAAACATCCAGCGCCTCCGCGATGCTGTACAGCGTCGCCGCCTCACAGCGGTCAAGCTGTGCCTTGCCGGTCAGAATGTCGCGCAGCGTGGATTCGGGCACGCCGCTCAGGTCGCTCAGATCGGTACGGGACATATGCCGGGCATTCATCAGTTCAATCAAGTACATCATTTTATCGCTCCTTTTCATTGGTCTTGCATTTGGGTTTGGTATGCGCAGGTGGCTGCTGCACCGCAGCTTGTTTGGGGCAAGCACCCGCTGGGCGCTTTTGTCGTAGCAGTAGAGGTAGAAGTTGTAATCTCCACGGCGCGGCGTACAGCGCAGACAGTATTCGTAATGCTGGGACTCGGCATGAAAGCCATAGCTGGTATCGCAGGGAAGACCGTTCCGGCACAGCTTGCTCATGCTGGAAAAGCTCTGCAAGAGTCCGCCTTCCTCGTGAAAACCATTGACCACCGCTTGCAGCTCATCCCGGAATGATACAGTTTTCAAACCTATCTGGTGATCAAACCAGCTTGTCCAGAATTCATTGTCATCGCGGCCAAAATCTCCGCGCAGGTGGCCGATACAGCTGCGTTCCGCGTCCTGCTTATCACGCGCAGAATAGAGCCAATCCCGCTTGTCCGATTCGATGGGCTTCCATGTGAGCTGTGTATCCATGCCGCGCTCTACATCCTTCAGAATAGCCTCGAAGGCATAGAGTGCGGTGCGGGTGAAATCATCCCATTGAGCCGCCCTGTCACCAGGCGCTTGTGGAATCCCCTGCTGCTCGAAGAAAAAGACGAGGTGTCCTGCGCGTCCAGATAGGAGGATATGTCGGCGCGAAGGTCGGAGGCCAGTTCCGGCAAGGATTCGACGTTGTCACTGCCAAGCAGCATTTCCTCAACACTGGTGTCCGGGTCTTCCGAGGTGAAGGACAGACGCAGCTCGGCGTGTTCGCCGTCTCTGACGTATTCCAGCTTGGTATCATCGGGATAGTCGTGGGAATAGGCATAGGTCGCGTGTTCATCAGGCGTTGTGCTGTCCGGTTCGGGCAGGTCGTACTGACGGTCGCGCCAGTTTTCGTAGTCTTGGATGGATTGAATCATAGGCACCTCCCGGTTTATCGTTCAGGGGTATCCCTGTGTTTTCTGTGCTTGAGCCTGCGCTCGTCATCAGTCTTCTTGGACCTGCCGGGTGTGGAAGTTTCATGTTCGGCTGGTTTCAAGCCGTTGTTGAGGATGCCGTCGATCATGTTGTAATCGTCTTCCATGAGCATCTCTGTGTTGCGCAGAGAATTCTCCGGAGAGAGGAACGACGGCAGCTTGATAAAGCTAATGCTGTTCGTATAGTAACAGCTGGTTTGTCCATTGACTGTCAGAGCTACCACGTCACTCACACTCATGCTGCGCCCATGAAAGTCTTTGGGATGACAGCTATTGAAGCGAAAAAACAGGTCTTCAAGGAGCGCATCAGGTTCTTCAAGTGAAACACAATCATCCGGCAAGTCACCGGTATACACCAGATGATAGCGTTTCTCCGTCACAGTCTGAATAGACGGAACCTGTTCACAGCTTTCAATCCAGCATCCGCCATCCCCACAGGCCAAATGGATGGTCGCGGACTGAAAGGCCTCATTTTCCACATGGATGGATGTCGGGTCGGCGCAGGCAACCGTGCTCAAGCCCTTGCTTTCCAGGTACGTCTCCACAGCAGCCTTGCTCGGGAACAGCAGGCCCTCTGAGGCTTGGACAATATGCTGGACATCGCTGAACATGTGATCTGCGGCACTTTGCAGCTCGGACAGGCTGGAATAGCGCAGTTCATGGTATTGGGGATCGGGCTTTAACTGATAAAGGGCATATGTGTTGCGACGGGTCTTGGCAGACGCATCGCTTTTTCCCGTATGCTCCTGCGTGTCGGGTGGAGATTTACGGGCATAAGATCACCTCCTGAGAGAGAAGGAGCGCCGACACTGCTGCCGGCGCTCGGGGTAAAGGGATTATTCGCACATCACCATGTCGCTGATCTTTGCACCGTCGGAAATAATCAGCGAATACTGCGCTTTGCTGCCTTCCGTCGCCTGACGGCAAATGCGCAGTCCGTACTGCTCAACGGAATTTCCGCGCGCCAGCGTCAGTTCAAATTCGGATTCATTCCAGTAGCGATCACGCTTTGTGTCGTAGAAGTCGATAGACCAGGTGCCAGACCATTCCAGCTCACGCCCGCTTTCAAGCTGCGTTCTGCCGGTCATGGTGCCATCCTCCCGGAAAGTGATGCGGCTCGCATTGATCGAGCTTCCGGCATAGAGCTTCCAACTGCCGACGATGGCGCGATTGGCTTCGCTCATATCGGTCACGGTTGCATACAGACAGGCAGTGGGGACAAAGCCTCGGAAACGAACGCTGTTTTCCTCGGCCTCGATGTAAGTCCATTCGCCCATACTCCCCAGGCAGATTACCTTGGTGTTCTCCGGCAGCTTTGACAGGGCTGTGCGGCTGACCAGCGGATCGTCCGTCACCTCCACATCGTAATGCACGATCGCAGGCACGTTTGTCAGATTCAGCTCGGGGACGGTCACATCAGCAGGCAGCGCGTTCTTGTAGATGTAGCCGATTCGGTTGTGCGTATCGGTAATGTCGTACTGCACGAGAATCCAGTCGCCCTCGCTGCCAAAAACCTGAATCCAACCATTGGTGCTGACGCGGGCACGGTTTTTCGCGCCCCGGATGCTCTTGCTGTCCGGCGCAGAGTATACCGCATAGGTCTGGTTGGAGGTGAAGGATACAAGGGAGGCCGAGAGCGTTCCGACGGGAATCGACGGGGCGTTGGTGGCGTCAATCATAGCGGGTTCATCCGCCAGGGCGGCACTGAGCATCATCATCAGCGCAAACAGGGAAGCTAGAAACTTCTTCATTGTAAATACTCCTTTCATCAGTCAAAGGTCGGGCGCAGCCGGGGCCTTCCATCTTCCCCATAGTCCAAATGCAGCGTGGCGTCGTATTTGGTGTGGGTCTTGGCAGAGACGAAGGCCGGTCTTTTTGACTGCGCCCTTTTCAAGCAATTCACGGATATCGCTGGAGGTCAGAGGCTTTTCAGCATTTTTCAAAATGCCGCCATCCTTCCAGAGCGCAAAGTCACAGGTGCGGTTTTCGCACATAAAGCCCTGGGGACGTTCGGTAATGGCAGCGCCGCATTTCGGGCAGCTTCCGATTCTTTCACGGAGCGGAGGAAAGAGCTGATCCGCGTCTTCGGCACGGCGGGTATCACGGGTCAGGTCAATGACCATCTGACGAATATCGCGCATGAAGTCCTCGGGCTGCTCAAGCCCCTGTTCAATGCGCTTCAGCCGCTGTTCCCACTCGGCGGTCAGCTGTGCGGAGCGGAGCTTTTCAGGCAGCACGGCGATGAGCGCTTTGCCCTTGTCTGTCGGCAGAAGAACCCTTTTGCGCCTATCGCCAACGCGCTCTACCAGCTTGGTGTCGATCAGCTTTTCCAGGATAGCGGCGCGTGTGGCTGGCGTGCCGATGCCCCTGCGTTCGGCGTCCTCCGGCATGTCCTTCGCGCCCGCGGTTTCCATAGCATGAAGAATGGAGGCTTCCGTGTGATGGCCAGGGGGTGTGGTCTTTCCTTCGGCAACCGCTGCCTGCGGGAAGGGAAATTCAAAGCCCTCGGTCATTTCCTCCGGAATAGAGGGTTCGCTGCTTGCACCCTCGTCCGCCAGCCGCCCGCCGAGACTGCCTCGGAACGCATACCAGATGCGTTTCCAGCCCATTGCAGAACCTTCCTGCCCTTGAGCGTGAAATTGTGACCCGCGCACTCGATGTGCAGGATGGTCTCGTCGTAAGGAAGGGGTCATCCAGCGCGCAGAGCATGCGGGTACACACCAGATGCAGCAGATCGCGTTCGCCGGTTGTGAGTGCGTCGATGGCCGAAGTCTGCCCGGGCATGGTCACAGTGGGAATCAGCGCGTGATGGTCTGTCACCTTGCTGTCGTCAATCACCTGCTCGGGATGCACAGCCGGCTCGAGGCTATCGGCAAAACGGCAATGCGCCGCAAACCCTGCCGCCAGCTCGCGGGAGGCTAGGCTCCATGTCGTGCGTCAGGTGGCGGCTGTCGGAGCGAGGATAGGTCAGCATCTTCTTTTCATACAACCCCTGCGCATACTCCATCGTCTGCTGGGCCGTATATCCAAAGAGCTTGTTGGCGTCGCGCTGAAGCGCCGTCAGGTCATACAGCGCGGGAGCGTTTTCGCTTCGCTGCTTATGCTCGACGCGGGTGACAACCGCCGGATTGTGGTTGCAGGAATCCGCCAGCCGACGCGCGTCGTTCAGATCAGCATAGCGTTCCGACTGTGCGACCACGCCGCGTCCGGTATCCAGCTTGACCGTATAGAAGCTCTCCGGCTTGAAATCGCTGATCGTCGCTTCGCGCGCGGAGAGCATGGCCAGCGTAGGAGTCATCACGCGCCCAACATGCAGCGTGGGGCCGTACAACAGAGAGTACAGGCGCGTCGCATTCATGCCGATGAGCCAGTCGGCCTGCGACCGGCAGAGCGCCGCCCGATACAGATTGTCGTAGTCAGACATAGACTTCATGCTGCGAAGGCCGTCCCTGATTGCGCTTTCTTCCATCGAAGAAATCCACAACCGGCGCACAGGCTTTTGGCAGCCTGCCTTTTCATAGACGAGGCGGAAAATCAGCTCGCCCTCGCGTCCTGCATCGGTGGCGCAGATGATTCCGGTCACGCGCTCATCGTTCATGAGCGACTTGAGGATGCCGAACTGCTTCTTCGTTGCTTCGGATACGTTGTACTGCCACTGTGCCGGGAGAATCGGCAAATCCTTGTAGCGCCAGCGCACATACTTGGGGTCATAGGCTTCGGGCAGCGCCAGCTCAACCAGGTGTCCGATGCACCAGCTGATGAGCGTGTCCCTGCCGCGCAGATACCCGTCTGCGCGTTCAGTTACGTTCAGGACGGAGGCAATCGTCCGCGCGACGCTTGCCTTTTCGGTAATGATCAATTCCATATGGTTTCCTCCATGTATAAACCCTGCGGAGTTTGAGGACTCCCGCAGGGCTGTCTTACGCTTCGTTTTCCTGTTCGTCTTCGTCCTCATCATCGCCCATGTCGAAGTCGTTGTCAGGGCAGTGAGCAGCGGAACGCTTTTTACTGCTGAAAAAGACGGCAGCGCCAACGCCGCCGATGGCTACGATAGCCACTAACGCGATGCAGTGCTGTCATCCGATCAGGAGCGGTTTGCGGCGTATCGGCCTGTGCTGGCGGCGCGGTGGCGATGGGAACCGCTGTGGGTTCAGGCGTCACATAGATGATCTCCGGCGTGGGAGTGGGTACGGCCTCTTTTTCTTCGTCCGACATGAGCGCCAGCAGATCGCGCTCATCCACCAGATTGAGAAAGTAGGTTTCATATAGCTCTGCTTCCTCGTCAATCGGCTTGTCGTAATCAATCACCAGATAGAACGTGTTGCCGCTCTTGGTCTGGAGCGTGATAAACTGTTTATTTGTCGCAGCCGAGTACAATACATCCAGCGTATGCGCGTTGCCGTCCGCCTGATAGGGCATCCCCGGGCCGATGGTGATATACTCGGTCTTGATGATCGGCTCCGGCGTAGGCGCGGCGGTTGGTTCGGGCGTTGGATCAGGCTCATCCTGGACATAAATCAGGGAGCTGCCCAGCCCCTGGTGGCGGTTTTGCGTGGGAGGATGGCGTAACAGCAGGGGCAGCGCTGGGCGTGGCTTACTGTCGTTTCGGCAGCTGGCGGGCTTCTTCGTGGGCTTTGCTGTGGCTGTCGGCATAGGTGTCGGCTCAGGCGGCTTGACATAGTGCGGATTGTCCAGCGAAACCGGCTCGGAGAAGTTGCCCGCGTAGTCAAAGGCGCGAACGGCCAGCTTCTCGAACTGATTCATGTTCTGCATCCAGCTCCACGTTCAGTATCCCGTTTGTCAGCGTGGTGAACAGCATACTGTTGACCTGCACACCGGCGACGCCGGACAGATCATCCTTGGCATCGACCTGAAGGGTCGTGCCGTTGATGGACGCGGTCAGCACCGGCGCTGTCAGGTCGATGCACTTCACGTCCGCTGCTCCTCGAACGCATGACCATGCGGATCGGTCACGCGCAGGGTGAAGGTACCGTTTTCGTGGAGCGTCAGCTCGGCACGGCCATCTGCAAACAGGTTTTCACAGTCCACCCAGTTGCCGTCGTTCATCCGGTACTCGATTTTCTGCCAGCCCAGCTTGTCCTTGTCCGTGATGGATACCTTCATGACGGCTCCGTTGCCGCTTGTCCAGCCACCCGGCGCAGTCAGGAGGATTCTGTACGGCGAAACGCTTTCCATGGGCACCTCTGCGGGCGTGGCCTTCCCCTCTGCGATAGCCCAGACAGGAAAAAGGGCTGTCAGCAGCAGAAATATCGCCATACCCAGCGGCAAAACACGCTTACGCATCGTCATCATCATCCATCACCTCCTCATCAGGCAGCGGCACAGGGGTATCTGCCTTGGCAGACGCAGAGGTTACATCCTTTGGCAGCTCCGGCACCAGCCTGTCCCCAAACATGGATTTCATAATCTCCGCTAGCTGCTCCGGGGTCACGTTGTACAGCTCCGCCGTGGCATGGATGGCTGTGCGATCCGCCTGCTTGACAAGCCCACGCAGGTCTTCCACTTCTTCCTGAAGTTCAAGAAGCTCTTGCTCTCTTCTGTCAAGCAGCGCATGGAGCTTCTGGCGGTCGGCGGGATAGCGTTTCTTTTTCTTTTCGGTCATGGTTCCTCCTCTAAAGTGGCAGGCGGCCAAAGCCATACAGTCGCTTCGACCATTTGCTCGCTCTTGAGGTCGGCAAAGCCTACCGGGTCGCCTGCGTGAATCATCATGTCGTTGCCCACATAGATGCCTACATGGGTGATACCCTTGACATCCGCGCCCATCGTTTTCTCGAAAAAGACGAGATCGCCGGGACGAGCGTTCGCCTTGCTGACATCGCTGCACAGAGAGTAGAGCCCATTGGCACCTGTCCGCCCTACATCGCATACGCCGGAGTTGTTAAATACCCAGCAGACGAAGCCTGAGCAGTCAAAGCCGGTATCGGGGTTGCTGGCACCGTACACATAGGGGTAGCCGATATACTTCTCGGCCTCGACCATCAGCGCAAGGAAGTCGGGATCGGCCTGCAGAAGCTGCTCCGGAATGGTGTAGTTGACCAGCTTGTATTTGGACTTGACACCCTCCAATCTTCACGTTGGTTTTGCTGGCCGAGGTAATCACGGGAATGGCTTCATCCGGCTCTTCCTCGATATCCAGAAAATACTGCGGATCTTCCAGAATCACATCCTCGCCGTTCCACCCATCCATATCGAAAGGGATGCTGAAGTCGATCTTCCGCCACAGCATCCTGCGTGGGCGCTCAAAACGGGAAGAAACACCGACATCAGGATAAACGCCAGGATGGCGGCGATGATCTGACGGGCGATGGTCACGGTGAGGTTTTCGTTGTTTCGATTCATCATCAATGGAATGCTCCTTTCAAATCTGCGCATGGAAAAGGAGCCCTGCCAAATGCAAGGCTCCTTTCAGCTGATGGTCAGTTGGGTACTCGTCCAAACGAGTGGAAATGCGTCTGCCAATAAGCATCGCTGAGATCGGCATAGCCGATGGGGTTGCCACAGTGCAGCATCATCCCGTTGCCCACATAGATGCCGCAATGCGTGATTCCGGCGACATCTTCGCCCATCGTGCCCTCAAAGAACACGACGTCTCCGGGCTGCACCTGGTCATCCGGCACGGTGCGGCACAGGCTACGCAGCCCCTTGGCACCCAGCCTGCCGGTGTTGCAGACACCGCTGGTTGTGAACACATACGAGACAAAGCCGGAGCAGTCGAAGCTGGTTTCCGGGCTTGCGCCGGCCCAGACATAGGGGTAGCCAATGTACTTGATCGCTTCTTCCATGAGCGCGGCAAAGCTGAAGGATCGGCATCCAGGGTCTCCTGCGGGATGTCGTAGAGTGTTGGGTCGCGGAGTGATACTGCATACGGATTGCCGGAGAAGATGCCCTCCATATTGCCGTGAGAGGCCATGTACAGCGCGTACATGCCCATCGTATGATGGCTCATGCTGACCACAGGCAGATGGGAGAGATTCTTGTTTTCCAGCTTACGTTGCAGATGCTGTAAGTATAGGGCACCTGCACGCCATAAGTGTAGGTTTCAGGTGTGCTGCTCCCCAGTGACCGGGTCAGTCACGATGCGTGTGCCGGTTCTCGCTTCCGTGCGATATCGGGTTTCTGTTGAAACAGTCTGCGTGACAATGTATTGAAGATCAAAGTATTTCTCGATCACCGGATAGGCGGTGTCCAGCGTCCACTCCTGTCCATCGAAGTACGCGGAGATGATGGCGATGAGCACATAGGGGTCATGCCAGATTTCCGCGGCCTCGACATGGTACTCGTCATAGCCGGATGATATTGCTCATAGCGCTCCATCTCGTCCTGCAATTCACGCTCCTTGGCGGCATAGGCGCGCTCCGCGGCGCGGACATCGTCCTCCGTTGCCGGATAGGTGCCGATCACGAGCGATTCCAGCACGAACTGGACGAGCGGCGAACAGGATTGCAGGCTGCTCATGACAACCAGAAGCATGGCACCGAGCAGAATGACCATCAGCGCCGTAGGGTGCTTTCCAAAATAGTCGGCTATCTTTTTTGTCGCAGTCTCCGTGCCGTGAGCGGCCTTTTGCGCTGCCTTTGCGGTGTATTCCGTCCCGCCCATGGAAGACCTTCCGGCCTTTGCCGCCATGTATTCTCTGCGAATCGCCCGCTTCTGCTGCCAGCGTGACAGTGGACTGCTGCTAAAGCGCGGGATTCGTCTCGCTGCTTTGCTTTGCAGATACCGAATATTAGCCTGATCGAGTGCCTTCTCCGCCTGTTCAGCTTTTCTGTAGGGGCGGAGCTTATGCGCATAATAGGCATGCTCGCCCATTTGCAGGGCAGATTCGCTCAACTGATCACCCTGGAGAACAGCGTCCATCGCGGAATTGTCATCCTCATTGGCCTCTGAAAGCTGCCGGTGAAGCTGGTCATGGACTTTGCCAACTGTGCGCTCCGTTGGATGAATCATCCGAGAGGGCTTCTTTACCTGTTCTTCTTCAAAGCAACCGAACGGCTTTCTTCCGGGCGCGCTGCGTCACCGCGTCCTTCGACTTTGTTTTAGCCGTCGAAGTCTGTGGGTTCGGGACGACTTCCGGTGTTTTTAGCGGCATTAGGAACCTTTGGAGATTCTGGCGAGCGTATGAGCGAACTTTGCCCTGTTGCCTTGGAAGCTGCGGCCGGAGATTGGGGCATGGCAGGTTCAGCATCTGCCGTTTCCACCGCCGCCTGTCCGGTTTCGATTTCTTCCCGGGTGAGCCTCAGCCGGTGTCGGGTAGGCAGCTTCTTTTTGTGCGGCTTCATACTTGTCCAGCCGCCTTGGCTGCCTCTTTGCAGGCCGGGACAGAGCAGGATTATCCAGCTCTTCTTTGGAGAAAAGCAGCCGGGGGAGAGCCGCGGTTTCGGTTCTGTTCCATCTGGTATACTC